>Ga0208588_1000421_pt1 | contig 13822 bp, 12 predicted proteins | sample NGESurshal092012_8_FD_184483 | JGI IMG/M metagenome (GOLD analysis project Ga0208588, IMG submission 184483) | Arctic peat soil microbial communities from Barrow, Alaska - NGEE Surface sample 415-3 shallow-092012 (SPAdes) | ecosystem: Environmental > Terrestrial > Soil > Wetlands > Peat ...
ACTCCCTGCACCAGGTAGAGATCTACGCCTCGCACGAGGCGCTGCTACTGGACTACGAGCGGGCGATGCTGCGGCTGGACACCCGGCACGACGAGCCCAGGCTGTACGACCTGTCCGGTCACTTCCTCTGGATCGGCGAGCGGACCCGGCAGCTGGACGGGGCGCACATCGCGTTCGCCCAGGTGCTGGCGAACCCGATCGGGCTGAAGATCGGGCCGAGCACCACCCCGGAGCAGGCGGTGGAGTACGTCGAACTGCTGGACCCGCATCGCCAGGCCGGCCGGCTGACGCTGATCTCCCGGATGGGCAACGGCGCGGTGCGTGACGTGCTGCCGCCGATCATCGAAAAGGTGCAGGCCTCGGGGCACCAGGTGATCTGGCAGTGCGACCCCATGCACGGCAACACCCACGAGGCCTCCACCGGTTACAAGACAAGGCATTTCGACCGGATCGTGGACGAGGTGCAGGGCTTCTTCGAGGTGCACCGCGAACTCGGCACACACCCGGGTGGCATTCACGTGGAGCTGACCGGCGAGGACGTCACCGAGTGTCTGGGCGGTGCGCAGGAGATCTCCGACCTGGACCTGTCCGGCCGCTACGAGACCGCATGCGACCCGCGGCTGAACACCCAGCAGTCGCTGGAGCTGGCGTTCCTGGTGGCGGAGATGTTGCGCGGCTGAGAGTTTCGGTGAATCTGGCTACCGCCGGACCAGCAGGTAGGTCCGCCGGCTGGGGTGCTCGACACCGGGGACCGGTTCGCGGTCGATCCTGGCGGAGATCACCAGCCCCGCTTCGGCGAGCAGCGCCGTCTCCTCGGCCAGGTCGAGAAATCGGAAGACGAGTTCGACCCGGTGGCCCCACCAGTCGGTCAGCGTCCGTCGGCCACCAGCGGGTACCTCGGCATCGCCGGTGTGGAAGGCGATCAGCGCGTGGCCTGCGCTCCGCAAGGTCCGGGCGAATTCGCGATAGGCGGCCACCCGCCCCGGTGTGTCGAGATGAATGACCGAATACAGCGCGACGATCGCTGCCAGGCTCTGCGGGCGGATGGGCAACGCGGTCATGTTCGCCGCGCAGCACGGCAGCAACCAGGTGCGAGAGGCAAGCGCGCACATTGCCTCCGACAGGTCGACGCCGACCACAGCGGCGCCCCGGCCGGCCAGATGAGCAGCGACATGACCCGGGCCGCAACCGATGTCCGCGATCAGTCCGCCCGCGGCCAGCTCGACCACGACGTCCAGCACCGCGCGATCCAACGGTTTGCCGGGCAACTCGTCCGCGATTTCGCTGGCGTACGAGCGGGCCACAGCGTCGTAGCCACGCCGGGTCAGGTCGACCTCCGAATCATCCACCGGGTGCCTCCTTGCTGCGGGGTTGCCATGGGCCTTGCGATGGCCGTTCAGCGCATCAAGGAACCGCCCGGTGCGGTTTCCATCGACATCACCATTACCTCCGCGTCGGGCCGGGTGGGTCCTTCGGCCCGCCCGACCCGGTTCAGCCGCCGCTCCAGCACCCGCGCGAGGTACGACAGCAGCAGGTTAATCACGATATAGATCAGCGAGATGACGACGTACACCTGGATGAAGATGTGCAGCCTGGCCGTGAGCACGTTGGCGGTGCGCAGCAGCTCGGCGAAGCTGGCCGCGTACCCCAGGGTCGAATCCTTCAGCAGCGACACCAGTTCGGTGACGAGCGAGGGAATGATCATCCGAACAGCCTGCGGGAACACCACTTCGCGGATCGCCTGGCCCCGCGTCAGTCCGACGGCCAGCGCCGCCCCGGTCTGACCCTTCGGCACCGCGTTGATCCCGGCGCGGAAGATCTCCGCGAGCACGGCCACGTTGCACAGCACGATAGCGATCACCACCTTCCAGAAGATGAACGACAGCACCGCGATCTCGAGGGTCACCACGAAGCCGTTGGTGCGCCAGGTACGACGAGATGCACTACATGTCGAATCCAGCCCCCGCCGGTGCACCACCTCGGCCCGGTGCCCTCAACATGGGCATTTCTGCCGATGTGGACCCTGGTGCTGAGCGCTTTCCTTGAGACGTCAGGCCGGCGCATTCTGCGCCGGCCACCAACGGCAAGGGGACATCGTGCAACAAGAATCGATGATCAATGGATGGCGGGGTGCGTCGGACGGGCATGGGCGTGTCCGGACGGCGTTGATGATGGCCTTCGTGGTCGGCGTCGCCATGACAGCGCAGTTCGTGGGTGCGAGCAACGCTTCCGCGTCGACCGTGCCGCGACCGGTGATCACCAGCGCGCTGACGAAATTCGACTCGAACCCGGTCACCAAGACAGCCAGGGCGCAGTGCCCTGCTGGCACCCGCGTCATCGGCGGCGGGGGCCGGGTGAACGGCGGACAGCACGTCGTCATCACCCGGCAGCAGCCCGTCCACAGCACCGTCGACACTTTCGTGGTGAGCGCGCTCGAAGACCAGGTGGGTACGCCGCAGTTCTGGGCCGTGCAGGCCTACGCGATCTGCTCCGTCCCGTTGCCCGGCCTGGAGATCGTCAGCGCCACTGGCGCTGTCGGATCCTTCGGCTTCCAGGGGAAGAGCGTGGATTGCGCTCCAGGGAAGAACGTGCTCGGCGTCGGCGGCCGGATCAACAACGGGGCCGGCCAGGTGTCCCTGAACACGCAAGCGCTGTTCCCGCAGCGGGGCTCGGCGGGCGGTCTGGAAGACCGCGACGGATTCAGCGGCAACTGGAGCGTGACCGCGTATGCGGTGTGCGCCAGACTGAACGGTGTCTTCGACAGTCAGGTCGTCAGTGTCCAGACGGCCACCGACACCACCGCCCGCAAGATCTTCACCATCGACTGCCCGGCCGGGATGAACCTCACCGGTGGCGCGGCGTTCACCGGGACACCGGGCGCCGTCGTCGAGGTGGTGTCGCCGAACACCACGCGGGTCCAGGTGATCGCTCGCTATGACGGGCCGATCACGCCCGCCGCCGCTTGGAACGTCGTGGGCTACGCCATCTGCGCGTCCTGACACTGGGGAGTAACCCGGGGTGTTACTGATCCGATGAAGGAGCCGAGCCTGCGCTCCTTCATCGGATCCGTCGGGCGGCACCAGCCGCCGCGGCCGTCCTGCCGCACTCGTCCACCACCGATAGGGGATTTCTTCACCAAAGTGTCATCACCCATACGCCCAGTAACGAGCCGGGGGGAGCAATAGCCGAAGGAGATCTGGCATCGCTATGAGTTGCCAACAACAATGGTCATTAGGCCGTTGGTGGCATCCACCATCGTTCGGGGCGGATTGATCCAGATCAGTGATGGGGATGGCAGCAATGACGCAGCAGACCACTTTCAGGGCCTACGTCGGCCAGGTCGAGCGCGACCTGGACGGACAGATCTGGGCGGTGCTCTACTGCGAAGGTCAGGTCATCGGCCGCGAACAGACGCGATCGTTGCGCCGGGGCAAGCGCAGGGTCACCGACATGCTGCTGTCCGCGGCCGATGCCACCGCAGTTCCGGTGACGGCCACCGCGCCGGCACGCGATCGTGCCGACCTCGGCTGCCGCGGAAGCGAGCCATCCCTGGGTCGCGCGGGATGGCACCGCGGCAGCCGGTGGCGCCCCGCGCACCTGGTCTGACCAACGCGTCAGCGGCGATCGTCGGGCGGGTCGACCGCCGGACGTGGCTGTGCGTTGATCGCCGCGGAGCCCTCCGCAGCTTCTTCGCGGTCCAGCGCCCGGTGTACACAATGCTGTTGTGCCAGCGTCCAGGCGTTGTTGCTCAGCCAGTACACCAGGATCGCGACCGGCAGGAAGCTCCCGCCGACCAGCACTCCGAGCGGAAGCGCCCAGAGCAGCAGCATGTTCATGACGACCGTCGGCGGTAGGACGCCGGGCAGCCCGCGTTGCCGGGCGACCGAGGCCCGCGCCGTGAAATGCGTTGCCACTGCGGCGATCACCATCAGTGCGATGGCCACCAGCGCCACGTCCCAGCGGGTCACGTCACCGGCATAGGCAGCGAGCTGGGCCGGCGTCGAACTGATCGACGCGGCCAGCGGCGCGCCCAGCAGCTTGGCGTTCAGGAAGGACATCACGTCGCCGGCGCCGAAGACGTAGTTCGACGTGCCGGCGTTGTCCTGGACGCTCATCCACAGCGGAGACCCGGTGCGGTTGAACGACTTCAGCACGTGCAGCAGGCCCAGGAACACCGGGGCCTGCAGCAGTGCCGGCAGGCAACTGCTCCACGGGTTGATCCCGTTCTCACGCTGCAATGCCTGCGTGGCGACCGCCAAACCCTGGCGATCGCCGGCATGTTTCTTCTTCAGCGTCGCGATCTGCGGCTGGAGGCGCTGCAGCGCCCGGCCGGACCGCATCTGCCGAACGAACGGCGCGTACAGCACGAGACGCAGGGTGAAAACGAGAAACGCGACGGCGAGCGCCCAGGCGACACCACTGGCCGGGTCGAGGAGATGGCCGAAGATCTGGTGCCAGAACCACAGAATTGCGGACACGGGGTAGTACACGACATCGAGCATGAGAAGACCTCACTGCCAGGCGTGTTCGGCACCGAGGACGCGGCGCGGGCAGGCCGGCGCGAGCGGGTGGAACACGAGAACCGTTGGGTGGCTGGGGTCACCGACGGTCGGACAGTCCCACGGGATCTGCCTACGCCGGTGCTGAGCCGGCTCCGGGGGCGCGAGGTCGAGGGCGTCCGGGAGTGTCGGGACTGCTCAACCGGCGGAAAGCGCCGTGCAAGCGCCGTTCTTCGGCAATGGCGCCGGATTCGTGGCTCCCGCGCGGAAGCGCGGCGACCCTACGGTCGAGGCAGAGGATGACGGCCGCGATGGTGAACGCGGTGGCCATGGCGGCGAGCATTGCCAGTCCACCGGCGGAGGCGTCGCCGGGGGCGAAGAGCAGCAGCAAGGTGACGGCAAGCAGCCAGGCCAGCAACCGGCTCATGTCCCCACCTCCTCCGCTTTCGACGATACCGCCGGCCGCCGCTGAATTGTCGAGGCTGCCGTCACGGGCGGGCCGTCAGCCGCCCGGTCAGCCGGTCACGGTCGGGCGCGCCACCACAACCGGGCATTCGCTGTGCGCGATCAGGGCCCGGCTGGTGGACCCCAGCACGAAGCTGGTCAGCCCGTGGCGACCCCGCGAGCCGACGACGATCAACTGGGCGTCGTGGGTGTGTTCCAGCAGGATCGGCGCCGGCCGGCCATGAACGACGACCTGCCGGACGGTGACCTCGGGGTACTTCTCACACCAGCCCGCCAGTTGCTCGGAGAGCATGGCGTGCTCCTCCGCTGAGCCGCCGTCGGCCACCGTGTCGGTGAAGGCGTGCACCGCCACCAGTTCGGCCTCGTGCACGGAGGCCGCGTCGAAGGCGAAGGCCACCGCCGGCTCGCTGTTCGGCGAGTTGTCGACGCCGACCACCACCGGCCCGGGCCCGCCGATGTGGTGGTCGGGATGGATGACGACGACCGGCGCCGAGTTGTGGGTGGACACCGACAGCGCCACGGACCCGAGGAACACGCTGGCCACCCGACCCGAGCCGTGCGATCCGACCACGGTCAGCAGGGCGTGCTCGGATTCGTGGCGGATCGCGTTGACGGCGTCGTCCTGGGCCAGCAGCGTCGTCACCCACAGTGCGGGATGCGCACGATGCAGGCTCTCCGCCACGGTCGCGAGCAGCCGCTGGCCTTCGTCGCGCAGTTCCTGATCCAGCCCCTCGGGATCGGGAAGGTACCCGGGGTAGCCGAGCGCCGGAACCGCGCCGGCGTAGACGGCAGGGTCGGTGACCGCGTACGCGTGCACCAGCAGCAGGCCCGCGTGCCGGAGAACCGCCTCGGCCGCGGCCCAGTCGGCGGCCGCCCGCGACCAGTCGGAGTCGTCGAGGCCCACCACGATGAGATCGGTCCGGCCAACTACTGCCGCCGTCGCAGCCTCATCAATGCTCGGGTGAATCGGGTGTGCAGCCATGGTCGATCCTCTCGCGCGCGCGACAACAGTCGGTGGCTCACTTCACCTTTGCTCGCAGCGAGGGAATGCGGTTAGAGGCCAAAGGCCTACTGATGCGGGCGGATGGCCCTGGGTGGCCGGCAGATTCTGCTGTCTGCCCAGGTCAGCGGTGATGGGAGCTGCTGTGCACCCCATGCCCCGGCATGCTGGGCACGCCGTCGTGCGGGGTGGACCGATCGGACCAGCGCAGCAGCGCGCCCACGCCGTCGGCCAGATCGGGGTCTTCCGGGTCCAGCAGGGTGATGCCGGCGTCGCTGTGCACCAACGCCCACAGCAGGGCGGCGTCGGCCCTGGTCTGGACCGGCTGGCCGAACCCCATCGAGACCACTTCACCGCGGTTGGCGGCCAGTTGCAGCGGCTCGCCGCCGACCCAGAGGGTCCGGGCGGCAGACGACGGGTCGTCGCGCAGGAACAGTTCCGCCACCTGCGCGCGGCGAACGGCATCCACCACGTCGTCGAAGCCCTGGAGGGCGTCCTGCTGGCGTCCTTCGGCCGCGCCGAAGCGATCCAACAGGTCCCTTCGCACGGCCCGTTGCCGGACGGCCAGTGATGCCCGCAGTTCCTGGTCCCTGGCTGCCGCGGACGCGCCGTCCGCCCGGCCGCCCGATCGGAGCACGACCGCCAGCCGAGTCAGCCGGCGACCCGCTCCGGTGAGCAGGTCAGCGACGGTGACGGGGTCGCCGGCCAGAAAGACGACGCCCGGATGGTGGCGGGAGACCAGGCCGTCCAGCGCGCCGGCGATTTCCGTCGCGTTGCGCTCCCAGGAATCCTCAGCCCTGGCCTGGATGCGCCGCTGCGACGTCTGACCGCCCGGCACCCGGTGCACCACGTCGTGGCTGCCGTGCACCTCGAGGTCCTGCTCGGTGGCACCGAACGCGTCCACCATCACCACGTCGGCGCCGGTGCGGTCAACCTCGGCCAGCAGGTAGGAACTGCGATCGCGCAGCGCGCGAAACACCGGCAGCAGCTGCGGCGCCGGGCCGATAACCGCCTCCTCGCGGGCCGGCGGCTGCGGAAGCACCAGATCGAGCGCGATCCCATCCGGGTCGACGACGACCAGCCGTCCCACCGCGCCGGCGCGCCCGGTCGTCGCCAGCACCGCCGGGCCGGCCAGTTCGACCATCGCGGGCGGCGCCTGGCGCCGCAGGAGTTCGCGCTCGTGCCCCTGCCAGCGCAATTCCGTCTCGCGGGCGGACGTTTCGGCGTTCCGCGAGACGTCCATGCTCACCGAGACGAAGGGCCCACGTCGGCCCGACAGTTGTTGCAGCACTGCTGCTCTCATGTCATCCTCCCGTTGCCTAGAAACTCCGGATCAGCCCTCCGTCGCAGCGCAACGCGGTGCCGGTGACGTACGACGCGGGTTCACTGCAGAGGAAGGCGGCGACCTGGCCGAATTCCTCGGGACGTCCGTACCGCCCGACGGGGATCTCCCGTTGTGACTGGGCCACGACGGCGGCCAATGATTGCCCGGATTGTTCGGCCACGAATTCGTCGAGGCCGGCGAGCCGATCGGTGGCGATCCGCCCCGGCAGCAGCAGGTTCACCGTGACCCCGTCGGTGGCAACCTCGGCGGCCAGCGTCTTGAGGTAGCCGGCCAGCGCGGCGCGGGCGAGGTTGGACAGCGCCAGGCTGGGCAGCGGCTCGACGATCCCGGACGAGCCGATCGCGACGATCCGGCCCCAGCCGTGCTGTCGCATGGCGGGCACCAGTCGCCGAACGAGCCGGACATGCGGCTGCACCAGGGCATCGATGGCCGCCGTGACGTCGTCGGGAGTGACGTCCAAGGCGCGGGCGGCGACCGGCCCCGGTCCGTTCAGGACCAGGATGTCGATGTCGCCGAAGGCGCTCGTCGCCTGCGCGACCAACTCGGCCGGGCCGTCCGGCGCGGTCAGGTCCACCTCCACCCCGATGGCAGAAGGCAAGGTGGCGGCCAGCTCCCGCGCCTGCCGGCCGCGGCGCCCGGAGATCACCACGTTCACCCCTTCACCCGCCAGCGCGCGCGCCGTGGCGGCGCCGAGGCCCGCCGTGGAGGCGCAGACCAGTGCCGATTTACCGGACAGTCCGAGATCCATATCGCTCCCGTGCGGGGTTGCTGTCAGCCGCTCGTCAGGCAACCGCCGTCGCGGGCGGATCCCAACTGTTCACCGGCTGAGTATTCACCGATGGTGCCGCAATCGCGCCCCGCGCGAACGGATTCATTGCCCGATTTCGAGATCGGTGTCCGAGTAGGGTGACCACGCATGACGGTCGAGGGCAGGGTGGAGCCCGGGTCGGTGCTGGCCGGTTACCGCGTGGTCGAGCTGGCCGGACGGGGCGGCACCGGCGAGGTCTACCGGGCCCACGACGGCCGACTGGACCGCGATGTGGCGCTCAAGGTGCTGTCCGCTGCCTATGCCTCCGACCTGGAATTTCGGCGCAGCCTGATCCGTGAGTCCAGGCTGGCGGCAAGCCTGGACCATCCCAATGTGGTCCCGGTCTACGACGCCGGAGAGTCGGACGGACACGTCTACATCGCCATGCGATTTGTCGTCGGCACCGACCTCGGCTCCGAACTCCGCCGCGGCCCGATGACGGTGGGGCGAGCCGTCGACATCGCCGTCCAGGTCGCCGCTGCCCTGGATGCCGCCCATGAGCAGGGTCTGGTGCACCGGGACGTCAAACCCTCCAATGTGCTCGTCGACCACCGCGGTCATTGCTACCTGACCGATTTCGGCCTCAGCCGCACCGCCGCGGACCGTGCGGCAGACGCCGAGGTCTCGCTGGCCGGCACGGTCGACTACGTGGCCCCGGAACAGATCCGCGGTGACCGACTCGACGGCCGCGCCGACCTGTACTCGCTGGCCTGTGTGATCTTCGAGATGCTCTGCGGGGAAGCCCCTTTCCGCCGCACGACGGACGTCGCCACGCTGTTTGCGCACCTCGAGGAGGATCCTCCGGCTGCGCATTTGCTGCGCGCGGACCTGCCGCTCGCCGTGGATGACGCCCTCGCCCGTGGGCTGGCCAAGGACCCAGGGCAGCGGCAGGCGAGATGCTCACAACTGGTCGACGAAGTGCGAGCGGCCCTCGGTGTCAAGGTGACCGAGAACCATCGACGCCGGCGCTGGATGCTGGCCCTGCTCGCTGCGGTGCTGACGGTCGCCGCGATCGTGGTCGTGACGGCGACGTGGCGCGACGAGCCCGCTGCGTTCGATCCGACAGGGACACTGGCCCGGATCGACCCGGCGACCGATCAGGTCACCGGCCGGATAGCCGTACCCGGCTACCCCGGTGCGGTCGCCGCAGGGCCCGGCGGGGTCTGGATGGCCGACTTCCGCGAAGGTGTGCTCTGGCGGTACGACCCGGAAGATCAAGCGCTGCAGCGCATCTCGTCGCCGGGTGAACCCAGGGACCTGGCCGCGGTCGGTGACGACATCTACGTCGCCTCCGACGGTCCTGGGCTGTTCTCGGGCAATGTCTCGCGGCACGATTCCCGCACCGGGATGAGAAGGGACGCCGTCACCATGTTGGCATGTGCGCTGGGTGCACAGGACTCGGTCGTCTGGGTGGCCGGGTGCCCGTTCGTCCAGCGATTGAGCACGGGTAACGGGCCGCTGGCCGAGATCACTGAGCAGCTGGTGCCGTTCGCCAGCCCGCTCACCGCGAAGAGCCATCGCGTTCAGCTGCGGGAACTCGCGGTCGGGGCGGGCTCGGTGTGGGTGCTCGGCGACGCCATGGACCGCCGGCTCTGGCGGCTCGATGCCCTCACTGGCCAGCCGCAGGCCACCATGGATCTGCCGTTCCCTCCGCGGTCGATCGCGGTGGGGGAGGGTCTCGTCTGGATCACCGACCCGTTGGGCGACACCGTGGTGCCGGTCGATCCCGCCGACAACACGATCCTGCCGGCCATACCGGTCGGTCGCGGCGCCGCCGGTGTCGTCGTCGGCGCCGGCGCCGTCTGGGTGGCCAACGCGATCGACGGCACCGTGTCCCGCCTGGATCCCGACCACCGCCAGGTGGTGAAAACCGTCGACGTGGGCGGGTCGCCGCACGAACTGGCCGCCGATCAGGCCGGAGTGTGGGTGACAACCTATGCCCAATAACCGATCTCGGCTCGCTTCCGGTCGCGGCACAGCACCCACGGTGGCGCTGATGATCACGTTGACCGTCGCGCTGCTGCTCGGGGCGATGCAGGGGTGCACGGCACCGGCGTCGACGCCGGTGCGGATCGGTGTGCTGGCCGAATGCGTGGGGTTCTTCCGCAACCTGCGGGACGCCGGACTTGCCGGCGCGGAGATCCCACTGCTCGAACGCGGCGCGGCGTTGAACGGCCAACTGCCCAGTGACGGCGTGACACCCGCGACGATCGCCGGCAGACCTGTCGAGCTGCTGGCCGGCTGCACCGAGGGCGGAGAATTCAGCACGCTCATCGAGCAGACCCGGGTGCTGATCGAGGAGCACCAGGTGGATGTCGTGGTCGGCGGCACCTGGCCGGGGGACGGGCTGATCATGCGTGAACTCGCCCGCAAGTACCCGGACACCACGTTCGTCGTCTCCACCGGTGGGCCCCGGGAGGTGACGCTGGGCGACACGGCGCCGAACCTGTTCCGCTTCGCTCCCGACATCTCCCAACAGGTCGCCGGGCTGGGCACGTTCGCGTTCCGCGATCTCGGCTGGCGGGACGCGGCGGTGATGGCGGAGGACGACGAATCGGGATGGGGCGGCGCGGCTGCCTTCCTGGCGGAGTTCTGTTCACTCGGCGGCCGGGTGACGCAGCTTCCTATCGCGGTGGACCTGCAGCCGCCGACCGCCATCGACGCCGACGGCGTGGCGCTGTTCTCCACGCAATTCGGGCCGCCCGCCGCATCGCTGGCCGGGTTCGCTGCCGACCCGGCGTCGCCGGCGACGTCGTTGGTGCTCGGCCCCGGCGTCTCGGCCGATGCCGGCTACCTGCAGGCGGTGCCGGAAAGTCTCAGTGGCGTGGTCACTGTCGTGCCCGCCCCCAGCGCGCCCGCCGCCGGTGAGCGCTACCGGGCGACGATGGCACGGTACTACCCCGGCGTGCCGGCCTCCGGCGCGATGTCCCCCTACGTCGTCCAGGTCCACGACGCGGTGGAGGCGGTCATGCTCGGGTTGGAGGCGACCGCCGGGCTTCCAGGCCCCGCGCTGCGGCAGGCACTCGGCTCGCTGGACGCCGATTTGGTCGGTGGCACGGTGCGAGCGGATGCGAATCGAGCGGTCATCGTGTCGACGGCGCTGGCCAGGTTGGGGCCGGGCGGCGCCGAGTCGATCATTCGCCCGGTGCCCGCCGTCGACCAGACGTTCGGCGGCGCGCTAGCGGCCGACTACGAACCGCGGTCCGGGGAGCAGCCGTGCGACCGCGGGATCGCGCCGCCGTGGGCACGCTGAGCCGCCGGCTCAGCCACCGCCGGCTCAGCGACCGCCGGCGACTGTCCACGTGAACCTGGTGGCGGCATCGCGGCCGGCCAGGCCGCCCGGCCGCAGGCCGCGGCGCACCAGCAAGGTGGGGTGACCGCCGGCCGTCGCCAGCGCCGTTCTGGCCCGACCGACCCCCTCGTGGCGCCATCTCTCGGTCAACCCGACCACCACCAGTTGGGCATCGCGGACCGCCTCGACCAACGCGGATGGGTCGGGCGCGACGAGCAACGGCGCTGCCCAGACGCCGAGCGCGCGTTGCACCGCCAGCGAGGCATTGGCCAGCATCCGGCTGGCATCGCGTCCTTCCGCGCCGGTGAGCGCGCCCATCACGATCAGCCGGTCACCGGTCGGTCGGCTCAAGGCGGCCCCGAGTTCCACTGCGGCCCAATCGTTCTCACCACCGGCGAAGGCGACCACCACGGGTCCGTCGCGTTGTTCGCCCGCGACCAGGACGGCGACGTCGCACGGCGCGCGGTCCAGCAGGGTGATCAGCCGGGCATCCTCGAGCAAGCCCTCAGGCGCGTCGATCAACAGCAGTTCCGCGTTCTGCTCGGCAGCCAGCCGAGCCAGGTCCGCTCCGGGCGTCAGCGAGGTGAAGGCGGCGATCCGGGTGGTCACCCCGGCATGTCCGAGAGTCGTCCGGTACTGCTCCAGGATCAGCAGGCTCGGGTGCAGCGCCGCGACGTCCCGCACCGTGCCGGCGATGATCAGTTCGTGCTGGTCCGTACCCTGCAGCAGGCGCCGGGCAACCGCCGTGAGGTCGGGTAGTGCCCGCAGGTCCAGCGCGCCGATCAGCACCGTACGGGTGCGGGACCCGTTCGTATTCGCAGCAGCACGGGGCGAGGTCGCAGCCGGCGCGGCGGTCAACGACAGCGTGGCGTCCTGCCGGAGAATCGCGGCCTCCAGGTCCCTGAGCGCGGCGCCCGGTTCGATCCCGAGTTCGGCGACGAGGGTGCTCCGCCCTTCCCGGAATACCTCGAGCGCCTCGGCCTGCCGTCCGCAGCGGTACAGGGCGAGCATCAGCAGTGCCCGCGGTTCCTCGCGCAGCGGGTGGGTCCGGATCAGGTGCGCCAGCTCGGCGGCGGCCTGCCGCGCATCGCCCGTGGCCAGCAAGGCTTCGGCGTAGCGCTCCTGGACGGCCAGCCGCATGTCCTCCAGCCGCGCCGCGCAGGCCGCGACCACGCCGTCGGCGACCGCGTGGTCGGCGATGATGTCTGCCAGCGCGGGACCGCGCCACAGCGACAGCGCGCCACCCAGCCGGGCCAGTGCCTCGTCGAGGCCACCGCGGGTCAGCGCCGCGCTGCCGTCGGCCGCCAGCTTCTCGAAGCGGCGCAGATCGAAGGCGTCCGCGGCGACGGTCAGCCGGTAGCCGGGGTCGGACGTCCGGATCGATTCCCGCCCGAGTTCCTTGCGCAGGTCGGAGACATAGCCCTGCAGCAGGTTCGCGGAACTGACCGGAGGGTGCTCACCCCACACCGCGTCGACGAGGGCAGGTGCCGGAACGACCTGGCCGGCTCGCAGCAGCAACATGGCCAGGACGGCGCGGGCGCGGGGTCCGCCGAGGCGGGCCGGCCGGCCGTCGACGGTCGCCTCGAGCGGACCGAGGACCGCATAGGTGACTCCCAGTCCGCTTCCCCTCACCGCTGCAGTGTGGCGTCCAGCGATCGTCCAGCCAACCGCCAGCGGTGCGGTGCAGCGTTCCGGTGCAGCGTTGCCGATCATCCGGCCGCTCAGGCAAATGCTCGTCGACATCGTCGCGAGCACCCGACTTTCAGGAGGATGTCATGTCCAAGGTGCGCAGAACCGCCGTCCTCGCCGCCGTCGCTCTCGCCTGTACGACGGTCCTCGTCGGCCTGAGCCCATCCGCGGCAGGCGCCGGGAGTACATCGAAAACCTATCGGGTGCAGGGGGTTCAGCAGCCGGTCGGCAGCTCGATCGAGCTGTACACCGTCAAATCCGACAAAGGCCACCCGGGTCTGGTCGGGGACTGGGCAGTCACCAGGACACACCAGGTCTTTTCAGCGCTTCCGTGGTATTTCGAGACCGGGACCGAACAATTCAACGGCTGCCTGGACGTGAACGGCGACAATCGCTGCAGGGGGCGCGAACCCGCCGGGCAGATCTCGTTCGATTACGCCGCTTGGGCAAAATACGATCTGAACACCGGGGCGGAACTGACAGGTGGGTGTTGGCATCAGATCACTGGCGGCACCCGCGCCTTCACCAACGTCCAGGGACTCGTGACGATGATCGACACCCCACGAACGGACGGCTCGATTCTGACCACGTACAGAGGAAATGTCACCCTGTCGACACGTGCCGGTTCGGCTTCCCTGCCGGACTCGACCCTGCCGGAATCAACCCTGCCGGAATCAACCCTGCCGGAATCAACCCTGCCGGAATCAACGTTCGCGCCGGCGGG
>Ga0208588_1000422_pt1 | contig 13791 bp, 9 predicted proteins | sample NGESurshal092012_8_FD_184483 | JGI IMG/M metagenome (GOLD analysis project Ga0208588, IMG submission 184483) | Arctic peat soil microbial communities from Barrow, Alaska - NGEE Surface sample 415-3 shallow-092012 (SPAdes) | ecosystem: Environmental > Terrestrial > Soil > Wetlands > Peat ...
AACGAAGAAGATATTCTCAATATGGTTAATCAGACGATTGAGACATTCGGTAGTCTCGATATTTTAGTCAACAATGCTGGGATTCAAAAAGAATGTCCTTCTCATGAAGTGACAGCAAAAGATTTTGATAACATCTTGTCTGTCAATCTGCGGGGATCATTTCTATGTGCTAGGGAAATGATTAAGCACTGCTTGAGTCAAAACCGCTCTGGAATCATTATCAATGTCTCTAGTGTTCACGAAATCATTCCTCGACCGTTGTATGCCAGTTATTCTATTAGCAAAGGTGGTATGGAAAATTTAACGAAAACACTAGCGTTAGAATATGCTGCACGGGGTATTCGGGTTAATGCGATCGCCCCCGGTGCCACTATCACGCCCATCAATCAAGATTGGACGGAGCATCCCGAAAAGAAAGCCCTTGTCGAGAGTCATATTCCCATGGCGCGATCGGGAACTGCCGAAGAGATGGCGGCAGGGGTGGCGTTTCTCGCTTCCGATGATGCCTCGTATATTACGGGACAAACGTTATTTATTGATGGTGGACTGACCCTCTATGCTGATTTTCGAGAAGCATGGTCGGCATAGATTGTTTTTACTCGAAATTAAGGGCATCGATACTAAGGGAGAACGGTTATCAGAACTGGCATGATTGATGAAGTCAGACAAAAATCACGGTGGGTTATTATTGCATTGCAATGCAGGCTAGATTGAACAGAGAGATCTAAAAAATGACTGACCAATTGCTCACCCACCTTGGCGATTTGATTGGCGGAGCATTTTCCCTGAGCCAGGCCACATTCCGAAGACTTGTCAGTTTGCCGGAAGGGCAAACCTTCGCACTTCTAGTCGTCTTAGCAGCCGGACTTTCGCTGGCAGTAGGGCAGAGCATTATCCTGTTCATTAATCGGGTCAAGCCAGTCCGGTTTGTGGTCAGCCTGTTGCTGAATGCGGTTTTATTTGTCTTTGGGTTTCTTTTCCTAGTATTTAGCACCTGGCTGATAGGCTGGTTGCCCGGATTTACGCAGATCCCTTGGCGTGATCTGGTTCAAGCGCTAGGGCTGAGTTACGCGCCGTTAATATTCAGTTTTTTGGGTGCTTTGCCCTATGCAGGGGTGCCAATTCTCAATGGGTTAGCGGTCTGGCATTTGCTGTCAATGGTTACAGGAGTCAGTGCGATCGCCCAAATGGGGGCTACCAATGCTTTTGCCTATGTGGCGTTTGGCTGGTTCACACTACATTTATTAGAGGGCACGATTGGACGACCGATCGCCCAGCTCGGACGACGACTGACGCAACGTGTGGCAGGCGTTGATCTAGTCAGTGAGCGGTCAGAATTGGCAGGAGTGGTTGAGGCTGGCTCAAAGACACGGTCTGCCCCACTCGGATCGCAGAGTGGAGCAGAGCGATCGGTCAAAACATCAGCAGGCGATTCTGCTACAGAGTCTATCTTGCGATCGTCCGCTGCCATCCCCCAGCCCTTTGCCGCTGACATTACTGCCCAATCAGCCAATCTTGCTGCCATCCAGATCCCCTCTCAGGAGAATGAGACGCTGGGAGTTCGCTTAGAGCATAGGTTTCAAGGGATTAACCAGGTAATTCGGCTGGGGCTAATTTTGCTGGGAATGCTCCTGCTATTTTTAATCGTCGCCCTGCTGATGCGTCCGATTCGTCTGAATCTGTTCACGTGGCATGAGAACCTTCCCCGTATGGTGCGCTGGGTCTTTGATCTAACCTGGATTGGGCTGGTGGCGATGGTCTTTGCTGGGCTTCTGGCTCCCTTAGAAGCTTTGGGTTGGTGGGCAGGTTGGTATGGCGATGAGGTAGACACTCGGGAGGTCTCAAGTATTCCCTCTATGCCCGGTCAGAGTGGAGCTACCGACGATCGCCCCTCCCGATATATTGTCTATTTGGATGGGGTGGGTCAGTCGGGGGAGGCATATACGCCCGATATCGTCGATTTTCTCAAGGCACTCCAGCCCGCCCTGCCAAAAGATATGCAGCTTTTGCAAGGATTGATGCTGTACTCTGTGTTCAACCAGGGTTTGGGTGAGGGTCGTCCTCTGGCATGGGTTTGGCGCTTAGCAGACAAAATGCGGTGGGAAAACCCCACGGCGCTGTTGGGCTTCATGGTCAATGTGCGCAATGCCTGGGTTGTTGCCGTATCTGCCGATAAACGGTATGGCCCCATCTACAGCCAGGGAATTGCGCAGGTCGTCTACAACGGCTTAATGCAACAGGGCTATCAACCAGGTGATGGCACCCCGATTACCCTAATTGGCTACAGCGGTGGGGCGCAGATGTCGGTAGCGACAGCTCCTTACCTCAAACGGGCATTGGGGGCTGATATTGAGGTTATCTCGCTGGGTGGCGTCATGAGCGCCGACAATCAGTTTTTGAAACTAGAGCACCTTTATCATCTGGTGGGCGATCTGGATGGGGTGGCGAGTTTGGGACCGATCCTATTTCCTGGACGACAAAAGTGGTTTCCCTTGTCTTACTGGAATCGGGCATTGCGGAAGGGCAAAATTAGTGAAATCTCCCTCGGTCCCGTAGGGCATCAGATTCCGGGCGGAATTATGGATCCTAACGCTTTTTTGCCTGATGGCCAGAGCAATCTGCAACATACGATCGCCGTCATTCTTTCAATTTTGCAGGGTCATTTTCTGGTTGCCGCTCCTCCCGATCATCAGCAACTTAGTAATTACGAACTGTACAAGCAAGCCGCCGTTAATAATTACACTTACTATCCCCTGACCCAAACCGTCGATGCGGAATGGTATCGCCCGATCGCCCCTTGGATGGGTCGCCTAATTTTGCCCCAACTTTCAGAACGTCGTGGGGTGCGCGGAGTTTGGTTTGAAGTGCACCACACTGCCCCAGGCTATGAATCGCTAGTCGGACAACGGGTAATGCTGCGTTGGGTGGATGATCCGACGGTAAAACAACGGGTACGAGCCGTTACCCATGACGTTCATTTCAGTGTCGATGCCGAATATTCCAGCCGATATGGGGGCACCATTCACCCGGAACGGCTCAACCGCTGGCAACAGGTCGATCCCCTAGAATCCTTGGCAGGCTCTCACCCCACGGATGATTTAATTGTCATGTTGGAAGGAGAGGTAGAGATAGAAACGTTACCGAGTCAGGGAACGGCGCTCTATATTCACCATCAACCTGCTGAGATTACCGGACGCTATTACGGATTGGTGCGGTTTGAAGCCCCGATGCCAAACACCGATCGCTTCCAGGTCAGGCATTTTAACCTCACTTCACGCGAGTTTGATGGTCTAACAGAAGAAGTCCGCTTGCCTGATGTCATCCTGGCTCAGAGCTATGGCAGTTTCCCTTCAACGACGCACAAACTAGAGCAATCGCCTCTGAACGAAACCGGGTGGTATATCTACGGCGCTAAGGATGCCGATGGATACTTTGTGGTGCAGTCGCTCGCGCCCCGATCGCTGTTTCGCCTTCAGCCCGATCGGGTGGTGTTTGGTAACAAAGCTTCCTACCGCTATGTTCGACAAGAATCTTGGGCGAATGTGGTGGAACAGAAGGGCAGAATCTCGTCAGTGCTCTGTGTCGGGCATCGTCAGACCGAGGATAATCAGGCGGCGATCGACGGTTGGAAACTCGGCGATCGCGCCCTTCTACTCCACGTTTATGGCGGCATTGGCGGCAACAACAAAGAACCTGCGGCGGCAACTCCCATTTTCTTCGGTCACTTTTCCTATGGACTCGCAACTGTCGTTCATGATCCACTCAGCGATGAGCGGCGATTCGAGATTCAGTATCATCAGGTCTATACCCACAACGGCGACGGTTTAACCGCTGGAACTATTCACTGGTCGCGGTACATGGGCGATCGTCAGTTTGGTTGGCTGGGGGTTCGCCCAGTTTGCGATATTTTAATTAAGTTTGAGCCGTTTACGGGAAGTTTCGACATCAACGGGAGGCGCCGATCGGCTCTCAGTAATATGGAGAGCCAGCTAGAGGCAATGACCGCCCGGTATCGCATTGGCGACGGTACAGGCGCAACCTATGTGGGCCCCGCCAATAACTGCGCCCAAGATTCTAATCAAGCATTGTTTGCCAGCATTCGCTCCCTGTCCCAGGAGATCGATGCGAACCAAACCCTGCTGCAAACTTGGTTGACCAACAACCCAGCCCAGACACAAAAATACCAACAACTTTTAGACGTGAAGGCAAAGCTATCCCGCAAATTGAAGCCTCTAGGTTCTCCCCGTTCCGATTGGGAAGCCAACGAGTTCAATTTAGGCACCACCCTAGAAGATGACCCACTTCGTAACCTCTGGATTGGCTTAGGCAGTTGGCGAATGCTCTTACCCCGCAAGGCAAGCGATACGATCGTTCAAGCTTTTCTAGAGTACGGGGCATCGGTCTGGGTTCTCCGCTCCAACCAGGTGGGCGGGTATGCTCCGGATATCGAACCGATCCCACCCATTACTCTTTAAAGGAATTGACGATGTCTCGATCGATGCTTCGATATATTAAATCTACTATCCTGCCGTCAAAACCAGCACAACTTCTGATCCAGACCGGGCTAAAGTGGGATCAAGATAATTGTCCGGGTATGGCGGCCTCCCTGTCGTATTTTGCGCTCTTCTCACTGTTCCCAATGCTGTTGGTCATCTTGAGCATTATCGGTGCGTGGATTACTCCAAACACTGATACGGCTCGATCCATACAAAACACGATCGAGCGGTTTCTGCCTCCAGAAGTTCACAATTTGATCAAAGATACCGTAGTTGCTCTGAATGAAAATAGTGTTGGAGCTGGAATCATTGGATTTGTCTTGCTTTTATGGGCAGCGAGTTCAATCTTTGCCATTCTCAGAAGTTCAGTCAATACAATTTGGCGATCACCAAGTCGAGTGTCTGAAGTTGGATCAGTTTCTCAAATGGTGCTTTTCTTCGTGGTTAACAAACTTTTTTCTTTTCTATTAGTGCTCGGAACTGCCTTATTGCTGCTGGCTTCATTGATTTCAAGTATTGCGATTAAAACCATCCTGCAGGTGCTCGCAACCTTTCAAGAAACCTTTTCCTTTATGCAAATTGATGAACTGCAGTTATCTAGAGGGCTTCAAACAAGCTCATCGTTTTTGCTTCTGGCTTTGGCTGCCTGTATTTTGTTCAAAATTTTGCCGTCCGTTTATGTCGGTTGGCGTGATGTCTGGTTAGGTGCTCTTATCACCGCTTCATTGCTGGTTGGATTGCAACAATTAGTTAGCAATAGTGTCATCTCGATCGGCAGTCATTTTCTCTCCTATGGCGCGATTGGTAGCGTCATGATTTTGTTACTATGGATTTTCCTAACCTGCCAGATCTTCCTCTTTGGCTGCGTTTTTTCCTATAGTTATGCTCATCTTTTCGGAAGCCGAAGCAATAGAACAGTGAATCCAGGTAGTCCACTCTCATAAATTCTAAATGAATGAATTTATTTGAAGTAATTTAATCTGTCCTCGCACCCTACACCGAGAAGAGCCAATTCGACAACCAGGGGGAGCGTGTTCTTAGGGGCAATTTGCCCTGGCTTAGGCCGATCAGACGGAGCGAGATCACGCGGCTTTGGTGAAAGCGGTCAAGACAGGGCGAGTCGAGGCACTGGTGGAGGAAGATTTATAATGCTGAAACTTTCCTCAATTCCTTGCGGAAGCTTGGGGCTTTACCCATGCAGTGAAGCCAAGTTCATCCTCTTTTCCCCCTTAGCCTGAAAACCCCCAGAAATTCTTAATAATACAAAAAGGAGTCATCATTATGACCGCCGAACAAAACAGACTGCTAGAAGCGCGCGACCCTAAAACTCCCTGGAAAAAATGGGGTCCCTACCTGAGTGAGCGGCAATGGGGGACGGTACGCGAGGACTACAGTGACAATGGCGATGCCTGGAATTATTTTACGCACGACCAGGCGAGATCCCGCGCCTATCGCTGGGGTGAAGATGGCTTGGCAGGAATTTCAGATGACCATCAGGTTCTCTGTTTTGCTTTGGCGCTTTGGAATGGCAACGATCCGATCATTAAAGAACGGGCCTTTGGACTCAACAATAGTGAGGGCAATCACGGCGAGGACGTGAAGGAATACTACTTCTACCTCGACAGCACGCCTACCCATTCCTACATGAAATATCTGTACAAGTACCCGCAAGCGATTTTTCCCTATGAGGATTTAATCGTCACCAACCGAAACCGCAGCCGGGACGAGTTGGAATATGAACTGCTCGATACGGGCATTTTCAACGAAGACCGCTATTTCGATGTCTTTGTCGAATACGCCAAAGCGGATGCTGAAGATATCTCGATCAAAATTAGCGTCTCCAATCGCGGTCCCGAAACGGCGACATTGCATGTCTTGCCGACTCTCTGGTTTCGCAATACCTGGTCTTGGTCAGATGCCAGTTCTAAACCTATCCTGCAAAAGGTTGGGAATGAAGGGCAGAGCATTGTCCATGCTCACCACACCGAGCCGCTTTTTCAGGAGTTGCTTGAGGACTACTATCTCTACTGCGACGGCAACGTTCCCCTGTTATTTACGGAGAATGAAACCAACAATGCCCGCCTCTTTGCCGGAACGAATGCCAGTTCCTACGTCAAAGATGGCATCAACAATTACCTCGTGCAGGGGCAACAGGATGCTGTCAATCCGGCTCAGATGGGAACTAAGGTTTCCCCTCACCATCAATTGACTGTTGGTGCGGGAGAAACGCAAGTAGTTCGCCTACGCCTGTCCCGCACCGCACCGGCCCAGATGAGTAATCCGTTTACGGGATTTGATAACGTTTTTGAAACCCGTTTGCAAGAAGCCGATGCCTTCTATGACGCGATTACCCCAGCAAAGGTCAAAGCAGAATCTCCAGATAAGGTCAAGCTAATGCGTCAGGCGCTTGCCGGGATGCTCTGGTCGAAGCAGTATTTCTACTACGACGTGGATAAGTGGCTGGCGGAACATCACGTTACCCCCTGGTCGGGAGCGGAGCAGCGGAAGAAGATGCGCAACGGTGAATGGTCCCACGCTTACTGCGATGACATCATCTCCATGCCCGATAAGTGGGAGTATCCTTGGTTTGCGGCCTGGGACCTGGCATTCCATATGCTGCCCTTGTCGATTGTGGACTCGGACTTTGCCAAATCCCAGTTGGACTTGATGCTGCGTAACGATTACCTGCACCCCAACGGTCAAATCCCGGCCTACGAGTGGAACTTTGGCGATGTCAATCCGCCCGTCCATGCCTTCGCTACCATGCAAATCTATTTGATGGATAAGGCGCGCAATGACGGCAAAGGGGATATCAACTTTCTTAGGTATGCTTTCTCCAAGCTGCTGGTCAACTTCACCTGGTGGGTCAACCGTAAGGATCGCACCGGCAGCAACGTCTTTGAGGGAGGCTTCTTAGGACTAGATAACGTCGGCGTGTTTGACCGCAGTTCGCCCCTACCCACGGGAGGATACCTGGAGCAGGCAGACGGCACCGCCTGGATGGTCTTTTTCAGTCAGCAGATGCTGCGGATTGCTGGTGAATTGGCGCTGCACGACCCCCTCTATGAAGAATATGTCAGCAAGTTCTTCGAGCATACGATGTGGATTGCCGGGGCGATGGATCGACTGGGCGAACAGCAGGATGAAATGTGGGATGAAGAAGACGGCTTCTTCTACGATGTCCTGCGCTTGCCCGATGGCACGGCCATGCGCTTGAAGGTACGCTCAATGGTAGGACTGCTCCCGCTCGCCGCCGTGGCCCTGTTTGAAGAAGCAGACATCGCGAAATTGCCCAACTTCGTCAAGCGCAATCAAGCCTTTTTCAGTCGTCACCCCGAACTCACCGCCAACATGCACCTGCCCAGCCAACCTGGCGCAGCCGGTCGGCGCATGCTGTCGGTGTTCAACGAGCCAAAATTGCGCCGCGTCCTCGCCCGGATGCTGGATGAAAACGAGTTCTTCAGTCTCTACGGGATTCGCGCCCTCTCCCGCTATCACCAAGAGCATCCCTTTGTCTTTCACCATGCGGGTCAGGAATTCCGCGTGGACTACCTGCCTGGAGATTCCAACACGGGGATGTTTGGCGGCAACTCCAACTGGCGCGGACCCGTCTGGATGCCCGTTAATTTCTTACTCCTGACTGCCCTCTGGCGGCTCTATGCCTTCTATGGGGACTCGTTTACGGTAGAGTGCCCGACCGGGTCAGGAAAGTACATGACTCTGTTTGAGGTGGCGCAGGAACTGGGCGATCGCTTAACCCGCATCTTCCTCCCCGATAGCAACGGTCGCCGCCCGGTCTATGGGGGCTCGGAGAAATTCCAAACCGACCCCTACTGGAAGGACTTAGTCCTGTTCTACGAATACTTCCACGGCGACAACGGAGCGGGCATTGGAGCCAGTCACCAGACGGGCTGGACGGGTTGCATCGCTCGCATCATTCAGGTCATGGGTGACTTAACGAAAGAGATCGCGACGGGTGCGGATGTGGAGATGGCAGCGATTAAGAAGACGGTAGGAAAGTAGTACCGGCCTAGATTGGAAAATAGAGGGCAGCAGTTGTTTTATCGCTGCCCTTTGTCTTCTGTGTTCCGCAGCGCTTTACCAAGAGGTACAAAGATGTTGAACAGGTTAGCACTGAGAGCATCAAAAAGTCGGGAGTCTATCAGGCTCAGGGAAGCTGTTGGATTCCTGGGCGTGGATCCGGGTGATGAAACCGGTGTCGTAAGCCCAAGTATTAAAATTCAGAATCCCTCTCCAAGCTGTTATAGATTAAGCGGCACAGCACTAGAATCTTTGCTTATTGGCAGCAGAGGGCACCGGATATAATCCAAGTACACGAGAGTAAATACGGCCATGGATAGCCTTACCCTAGATGTGAAATCCACTAAACTTACCGATGAACAGTTCTTTGAGCTTTGTAGCGCCAACCGTGACCTACGCTTTGAGCGGTCTGCTCACGGAGAACTTATAATCATGCCACCCACGGGATGGGAAACCGGAAATAAAAACGCTGAACTCAGCGCAGATTTTGTCATCTGGAACCGCCAATCCCGATTAGGTAAGGTTTTTGACTCCTCTACTGGCTTTAAACTTCCCAATGGAGCAGACCGTTCACCTGATATTTCCTGGGTCAGCAAGGACAGGCTAGAGACATTGAATGCAGACCCTGCTAAGTTTTTACCCTTGGCTCCTGATTTTGTAGTAGAACTACGGTCCCAGACCGATGCCCTAAAGCCTCTGCAAACTAAGATGCAAGAGTATATCGCTAATGGGGTCCGCCTGGGATGGTTGATAGACCCCAAAAACCAGCAGGTAGAGATATACCGATTGGGCCAAGAGGTAGAAGTTCTAAAATCACCCGTTAGGCTGGCAGGGGAAAAAGTTCTACCGGGGTTTAGTTTGGACTTAAGCCCTCTGTGGACATAGCTCCTAGCGATAGCGTTTAAAGTCGATTTGGGGGATATCCAATAGGCTGTTAGGAACGCAGGCAAAGCCTGTCATGTTTCTATCGACGTGAGTTAGCTTTTGAGATTCTCCCAAGAGAAAAATGAAGTAGCGTTGCACAGCCAGGAGCCTAACATCTCTCCTGAATCAGTCATTCAGTGGGTAGGCCAAATTAAACACAAACGGGATCTCCCGGCAAAGAGGGAGGACAGAAACGATAAAATAGAGGACCATCTCCAATATTCATACCCATGTTGACTTCACTATCGGGTGCTCAAATCCGTGAAACCTTTCTTCGGTTTTTTGAATCCCAAGGCCATAAAAGACTGGGTAGTGCTTCCCTGGTGCCGGAAGACCCAACCGTGTTGCTTACTATTGCGGGCATGCTTCCCTTTAAGCCGATTTTTTTGGGGCAGCGGGAGCCCGATTTTCCGCGTGCCACCACATCTCAAAAGTGCATCCGTACCAATGATATTGAAAACGTAGGACGGACCAACCGGCATCACACTTTTTTTGAAATGCTGGGCAACTTCAGTTTTGGCGACTACTTCAAGAAAGAAGCGATTCAGTGGGCTTGGGAATTAGTCACTAAAGAATTTGGAGTGCCGCCAGAGCGTCTGGTCGTTAGTGTTTTTGAAGAGGATGATGAAGCCGAAGCTATTTGGCGGGATGTGGTGGGCGTTTCTCCCCAGCGCATCATTCGTATGGGAGCGACTGATAACTTTTGGGAGTCAGGACCTACCGGACCTTGTGGGCCTTGCTCGGAGATTTATTTCGATTTCAAACCCGAATCGGGGGACGCATCCATCGATCTGGAAGATGATGAACGTTTCCTAGAAATCTATAACCTGGTCTTCATGGAAAAAAATAAGGATGCTCACGGGCGTCTGACGGAACTACCCAAGAAGAATATTGATACAGGTATGGGCTTGGAGCGGATGGCTCAAGTGCTGCAACAGGTAGACAACAACTACGAAACAGATCTGTTGTTCCCGATTGTTCACAAAGCGAGCGTACTCGCAGGCATCGAATACAAAACCGCCACCGAAACCCAAAAGCGGGCGATGAAAGTTATCGGTGACCACATGCGTGCAGTGGTGCATTTGATTGCCGATGGGGTGACGCCTTCCAATCTTAAGCGAGGCTATGTCCTACGGAGGTTATTGCGTCGGGCCATTCGCTACGGAAGACAGTTAGGGATTACGGGTTCCTTCACGCCCGTTCTAGCGCAGATTGTGATAGATGGGGCCTCCGATGTCTACCCGCACCTCGTGCAAAAACAAAATTGGATTATGCAAAATCTCCAACTGGAAGAGCGGCAGTTTGGACAGACTTTGGAGCGGGGAGAACGACTGCTACAAGAAGTGATGGCACGCCATACAGATAGCAAGATAATCTCAGGGCAAGATGCTTTTGATCTCTATACGACCTATGGTTTCCCTGTGGAACTTACCCTGGAAATCGCGGGGGAACAGGGATTCACCGTAGATTTAGCTGAATGTGAACGGCTGATTGCTGAATTCAACCAAAGCAGCAGTGGCGAAGAGTTTGCCCTTGACCTGACGAAAGCGGCTCAAGGAGAATTGACTGGAATTGAGCAAACTAAATTTATCGGCTATGAGCACTTAACCGCTCCAGCAAAAGTCTTGGCTATGCTGGGATTGCCGGAGTCTTCTAGCCTGAAACAGGTAGAAGCAGGGCAAGAAATCCAGGTGATTTTGGACCAGTCTCCGTTCTATGCGGAATCGGGAGGTCAGGTGGGAGACCAGGGCTATCTATCTGGCGCTGAGGTTTTGGTGCGCATCCTGGATGTCCAGAAACAGGGGGATATATTCCTCCATTATGCCCGCGTGGAACGAGGAATCTTGACGGTAGGGGATGAGGTCACTGCTCAGGTGGATAGTAGTCATAGAAGGCGTTCCCAAGCTCATCACACCGCAACCCACTTGCTGCAAGCCGCCCTCAAAAAAGTGGTGGATGAAAACATCGCTCAAGCCGGTTCTTTAGTCGCTCCCGACCGATTGCGCTTTGACTTTAATTGCCCGAGGGCGCTGACCGAAGCAGAACTCCATGAAGTCGAAACCACTATCAATCAATGGATTGTCGAAGCCCATCGCTTAGATATCCAAGTGATGCCCTTGGCTCAGGCTAAAGAAAACGGAGCAGTAGCGAACTTTGGGGATAAATACGGCAATGTAGTGCGGGTCATTGATATACCTGGCGTCAGTATGGAACTGTGTGGCGGTACCCATGTGGGAAACACCGTGGAATTGGGCCTCTTCAAGATTGTTAGTGAATCAGGCGTGGCTGCGGGTATCCGCCGGATTGAAGCGGTATCCGGCATGGGCGCTTTTGAATATCTGGCTGTTCGAGACCAAGTGACCAAAACCCTGGCCCAAGAGCTGAAGGTGCCTGTAGAAGAACTGCCGCAGCGGATGGTGGCGCTGCAAGTGGAACTCAGGCAAGCCCAAAAGACTATTGAACAGCTTAAGGGCCAAATGGCGATCTTCCAGGCGGATGGGCTGCTTTCTCAAGTAGAAGTGCTCAACGGTCATAAGGTCTTAGTAGCTTCTTTAGGAGATACGGATCCAGAAAGCCTGAAAGTCGCGGCAGAACGACTCCTCCAAAAAATGGGAGCTGGAGCCGTGTTCTTAGGTTCTACGCCCCAAGGAAAAGTTTCTCTAGTGGCGAATTTCAGTCCAGAAGTGGTGGCTACCGGCCTGCAAGCGGGAAAATTCATCGGTGCGATTGCCAAGATCTGTGGCGGCGGCGGCGGCGGAAGGCCCAACTTTGCCCAAGCGGGAGGGAAAGACCCAGACAAACTGGCTGAAGCTCTAACCCAGGCAAAAGTGGACCTCAAAATGCATCTCCAGTTTGGCAATCAACCGCTGAAAAAGCCTATCGATTTAGAGTGAAGTCCCGATAGGTAGAGACCCCCCAATGGTTTAAAATTAGAGAAGGCCAATAGCTTATTCATAGATAAATCAGGAAATCTGGAATCTTTTGTCTCAAACAGGTCTTGCGCTCACTGTAGTTAAGTCATAGTTGCAAAAGCGGCTCCTCACTCCGCCCAGTATGTGGAGGGAGAGAGGTTGAGGGAGGATCTTTAAGCTAACAGCGTTACCTTGCCCTCGTCTAGGTCGTAGACCGCGCCGACAATTTTCAGCTTGCCTTCTTTGATTAAGGAACCCAGCAGTGGAGACTCTTTGAGTTTGGCTACCTGGAGCTTAACGTTATTGGCAATAGCTTCATCCAGGGCTCCTTTTGCTTTTTTGTCCTTGAGCATAGCGACGGCAGGCTTGATTGGATCTAAAACTGCTTGTATCGAACCCGGTACCTCTACACCTGCCAGTGCGGCTTTCACCGCTCCGCAGTATTCATGTCCCAGAACCATCAATACCTTGGCTCCTAGCACTGCAGCACCAAACTCCAAACTGCCGGTCTCTTCTGCCGTAGCGGTGTTTCCAGCTACGCGGCATACGAATACATCCCCAAACCCTTGGTCAAAGAGAATTTCGACCGGTACCCGAGAATCAGCACAACTCAGGAAAGCAGCGAAGGGCTTTTGCCCCTTGGCTAACTCTCGTACGCGTGCCATCGAACGGTTGGGCATTATGGTTTCCCCCCCCACAAAACGCTTATTGCCCTCCATCAATTTCTTCAGGGCCTCATCAGGAGTGATGCTGTTCTGGGGACTAGCGGTTTCAGCGGCCATAGCGCCAGTTCTCGCAAGCCCTGCGGTTAGGGCTCCAGCGCCCATCAAACTCACTCCTGCTACCTTGACCAAGCTTCTTCTTGAGAGATAAACGGATGCACCTGTTTCTTTCATTTTGTCCCCACATGTTTAAGGCTAAATATCTTACCTCTTTACAGATTACATCCCAGTATGTTAGATAAAAATCAATCTATCTAGTTATTATCATAGAGAAGTATCTATCTATGATTATTTTGGGCCTTAGACTAGACACAAAAACGCACTTATTTGTAACTGAAGTTATCTATTTTTAAACATTCTCTAACCAGCGTAAACAAAGCCAGTAAAAAGCCCCCTCTGTGCGACCAGACATGTTAAAAATAAGCATGAATCAAAGGAAGGCACTATGCCGACAGATGCACTAGCCAGCGCGATTCGAACCCGTAACGTTGATCAGGCCAGAAGTATCATCCTTCAATTGCAAAAATGTATGCGCGGTGATCGAGTAGCAGAACTTTTCCTAACTACTATCGAGCATTTGGCTTGGGACGAAGGGGATGTGTCCGCCGCTCAATGGCTTCTGAAAAACACTCCTGCGGCGCTCAAGCGCAGTTTTCCTCTTTAGGAAGAGGATTGTTTGGAAGTTTTCTGAAAATC
>Ga0208588_1000423_pt1 | contig 13773 bp, 15 predicted proteins | sample NGESurshal092012_8_FD_184483 | JGI IMG/M metagenome (GOLD analysis project Ga0208588, IMG submission 184483) | Arctic peat soil microbial communities from Barrow, Alaska - NGEE Surface sample 415-3 shallow-092012 (SPAdes) | ecosystem: Environmental > Terrestrial > Soil > Wetlands > Peat ...
TGCAGGTCCGGCGACTCGTCCACCGCGCGGCTGAAGGTGAACAGCTCGTCCTCGACGCGGTCGAGCGTGCCGTCGGTCTCGGCCACGATGAAGGCGGCCTGCGCGCCCAGCTGCTCGACGGCGTCGACCATGTCGACGTCGTTCGACCAGCGGGCGCAGACGACCTGGTCGAAGACGGCGAACGACGGGGCTGCGATCTTGCCCTCGAACAGCGAGGTCGCGATCCCTGACCGCAGCTCCACCGGCTGCCCGGAGTCCGCGAGAGTCTGGCGCAGCGACTTCTCGTCGCCCAGGACTCCCGCGACCGCGAGCAGGTCGTCGGAGACGGAGGCGAAGCCCTCGTCACGCTTGCGCGCCTCGAGGGACGCCCGCAGGGTGAGGAGGGACTCGCGCGAGGAACCGAGCATCAGTGGCCTGCCGCCTGGGCCTCGAGATCGGCGATGAACCGATCGACGGTGGCACGGGCCCGGGCGTCGTCCTCGAGGGACTCCCCCACGACCTTGCCGGCCAGCGTGAGCGCCAGCGTGCCGACCTCGCTGCGCAGCGACGCGATGGTCGAGGCGCGCTCGGCGCTGATCGCGGCGTCGGCACGGGCGGTGACGACGGCGGCCGCCTCCGTGGCCTCGACGCGGGCCTCGTCGACGATGGCGAGCTTGTCGGACTGGGCCTGGGCGCGGATCTGGGCCGCCTCGGTCCGAGCCTCGGCGAGCTGCGCCTGGTACTGCTCGTAGAGCGCGTTGGCCTCGGCCTCACGCACGGCCGCGCGCGCGATGCCGCCCTCGATGGACGCCGTGCGCTCGTCGAGGGCCTTGCGGATCCCCGGCAGTGCCAGCTTCGACAGCGCCCAGAAGACGATGAGGAAGGCGACGATGCCCAGGATGAGCTCGTCGAGCGGCACGGCGAGGACGCTCGGCGCGTCTTCTGCTGCAAGAAGGTTCATGAGAGGGGCTCTCCGTCAGTGACGATCGATCGGGACGAGCAGGTCACTTACCGAAGACGAACGGCGCCACGAAGCCGATGAGCGCGAGCGCCTCGGTGAGCGCGAAGCCCAGGATCATGTTCTGGCGGATGACGCCGTAGGCCTCGGGCTGGCGAGCGATGGCCTGCACGCCCTGGCCGAAGATGATGCCGACGCCGATGCCGGGGCCGATGGCCGCGAGACCGTAGCCGATCGAGCCGAGCGAGCCGGTGACCTCGGACAGCGTGACCATGGAGGACATGTCGTGTTCCTTCGTGTCGGCCGGCGGCTGTTCCGCCGGTCATCTGGTGGTGCGAGCTTCGGGGTCGGGCTGGTGGAGCGGGTGGGTCAGTGGGCGTTGACGGCGTCGTTGATGTAGACGGCCGCCAGCAGGGTGAAGACGTAGGCCTGCAGCGCCTGGATCAGCATCTCGAAGGCCGTGAGTCCCACGGTGACGGTGAACGACGCGGCCGAGCCGAGGATGCCGATGACCGAGGGCGAGAGCAGGTACCAGGTCGCGACGGAGAAGGTCACGATGAGCATGTGGCCCGCGAACATGTTCGCGAACAGACGCACGGAGTGCGTGAACGGCCGCACGATGAAGTTCGACAGGATCTCGATCGGGATGAGCAGGACGTACATCGCCTTGGGCACGTCCGGCGGCATCGTCATCGCCTTGAAGAACGAGCCGGCGCCCTGGCGCTTGACGCCGAGCGGCACCCAGAGCAGGTAGACGAGCACGGCGAAGGCGAGCGGGATCGCGAAGCGCGAGGTGACGGGGAACTGCACGAACGGCACGATGCTCATGAAGTTGAGCACCCAGACGAAGAAGAAGAACGAGAACAGCATCGGGACGAACGGGTCGCCCTTAGCGCCGATCGTGTCGCGGGCGATGCCGTCGCGCACGAACAGGTAGCCGTACTCGCCGATGTTCTGGATGCCGCGGGGGACGATCGAGGCCTTGCGGAAGGCCAGCACGAAGAACACGACGACCACGAGGGCGGCGACCCAGAGCATCACCATGGGCTTGGAGATGTGGAAGGTGAGCCCGGCGATGTCGAAGGTGAAGATCGCGTCGTAGTTGAAGATCGTCGCGTCGGGCGCGGGGAACCCGCAGCCGGAGTTGAGGTGGCAGCCGGACTCGGCGGCCAGCAGGGCGCTACCGGACACGGTGCGACTCCATCGGGTCGGTGGGGTCGGTCAGGGCGGGCATCGGTGCGACGGCCTCCGTGCGACCGCCGCTGGTGTCCGGCGGAGCCGCAGCGTCTCGGGCCCGCGCCTGGGAGGGCTCGAGCCGACGGAACAGCATGAACATGGCGAGGACGACCCCGAACAGGACGCCCAGTGCGATGAAGAGCGACTGGTTGCCCAGGAAGTGGCCCACGAGCCAGCCGACACCGCCGTAGAGCAGGATCCCCGCGGTCATCAGGCTGACGGCGGCCCACGCCGCATCGTCTGACACGCGGCCCGGGGGCAGCGTGTCCGGTTCCGCGGACGCCTTCGTCGCGACGCGACGGTACCACTGGGCGTCGTGGTGGCCGGACCTGGGGGGCGGGGTCGGGCGAGCCGCTCCACCGACCGTTCCGGCGGGGGTCGTCGGCGTGCTCACTGCTCCACCTCCGCCTGGTCGCCGCCGCTGGGGACGGGCTCCACGATGAGGGTCTTGATGCGCTGCACCGTCCAGAGCTGGGCGCCGATCCAGACGAACGTGCAGAGCACGATGGTGCCGGCGAACCACTTCACGTCGAGCCAGGTCTGGCCTTTGAGGACCGCGATGAGGACGAACAGCACGAGGATCTGGGTGACGTAGACGAGCAGGGCGCCCGCCAGCGCGAACTCCGGGTTCGCGTTGAGCAGGCGGGTCACGGCGTACTGCCCGGCCGCGAAGAACGCCACCGCGATGAGCGCCCCGAGACCGGCGCCCAGCGCGGCGTGCTCCCCGCCGAGGACCGCGCCGAGCACGGTCGCGGCGACCCCGGCCAGCGAGGTGAGGATGACGGAGGCCCGCAACGCGACGGAGGTCGCGGCGGCGGCGGGGACGAGGCCGGTGGAGATCGGTCCGTCGGAGGCGGCGGGCACGCCCAGACTCTAGAGGTTGGCCGGTTCCCGACCCAAACCGCAGCGGTGCGAGTTCCGTCTCAGCGGACGCGCTGCGCCCGCAGCTGCGGCCAGCGGACGGCGAGGAGCAGCGCCAGCACTCCCGCGACGAACCAGACCGCCGCCACCCCGACCGGCACGAAGGCCAGGCCCACGGCGGTGAAGGCCAGCAGCCCGGTCCAGCCGTACATGAGCAGCACGGCGCGGCGCTGGCTGTGGCCGAGCTCGAGCAGCCGGTGGTGCAGGTGCTGCTTGTCCGGCGCGAACGGGCTGCGACCGGCGCGGGTCCGGCGTACGACGGCTAGCAGCATGTCCAGCAGCGGGACGGCCATCACGGCTGCGGGCAGCAGGATCGGGAGCAGCGCCGGCACGAAGGTCGGGCCGGGGACGACGTTCGGGTCGAGCTGGCCGACCAGCGTGATCACCGAGCTCGCCAGCAGCAGGCCGATGAGCATCGACCCCGTGTCGCCCATGAAGATGCGTGCCGGGTTGAGGTTGTGCGGCAGGAATCCGGCGCACATGCCGGCGAGGATCGCCGAGACCAGCGCCGCGAGGGTGGCCCGGGTGAAGCCGTACTCGAAGGACAGCAGGTAGGAGTAGGCGAAGAAGGCCAGCGCACCGATGCCCACGATGCCCGCCGCGAGGCCGTCGAGCCCGTCGACGAAGTTGATCGCGTTGACCGCGACGACCACCACGAGGACGGTCAGCAGGACCGAGGTCACCGGGTCGAGCACCAGGGTGCCGTCGATGGGCAGCCACACGATGGCGATCCCCTGCAGGGCCACGACCGCGCCGGCGAGCGCCTGCCCCGCGAACTTCGTCGGCGCGTCGAGACCGATCTTGTCGTCGATCATGCCGAGCACGACGAGCACCAGCGCGCCGGACAGCAACGCCTGCGGCTCGGTGGAGTCGTGGAAGACCGAGCGCATGAGCGGGAGCTGGCTCGCGACGAGAAGGGCCGCCATGAGCCCGGCTGCCATGCCGAGCCCGCCGAGCCGAGGGGTGGGCTCGTCGTGGACGTCGCGGTCGCGTACCTGCGCCATCGCGCCCCACCGCACGGCGAAGCTGCGGGCGAGCGGGGTGACCAGGTAGGTCACCGCCGCCGCGACGGTGAGGCAGAGCAGGTACTCGCGCACGACGAGGTCCTAGGAGGCGTACGCCGGCTTGGCCGAGACCAGGGTCCGCACCTCGGCGGCGATGTCGGCCGCCTGGCTGCCGTCGGCGTCGCGCACAGCCCGGCCGATGAGCCGGGCGATGACCGCCATGTCGGCCTCGTCCATTCCCTGGGTCGTCGTCGCCGGGGTGCCGACCCGGATGCCGGAGGCGATGCTCGGAGGCTGCGGGTCGTACGGGATCGCATTCTTGTTCAGGACGATCCGCGCCGCGCCCGTGCGGGCCTCCGCCTCGGCGCCCGTGACGCCGATCCCCTGCAGGTCGAGGAGCGCGAGGTGGGTGTCGGTGCCGCCCGTGATCGCACGCATGCCCTCGACCTCGAGACCCGCGGTGAGCGCCTGCGCGTTCGCGATCACCTGGCGCGTGTACGCCGCGTACTCGGGCGTCGCGCACTCCTTGAGGGCGACGGCCTTCGCGGCGACGGCGTGCATGAGCGGCCCGCCCTGCATCATCGGGAACACCGCCTTGTCGAGCGCCGACGCGTGCTCGGCCTTGCAGACCAGCATGCCGCCGCGCGGGCCGCGCAGCACCTTGTGCGTGGTGAAGGTGACGACGTCGGCGTAGGGCACCGGGCTCGGGATGGCGCCGCCCGCGACGAGGCCGATGACGTGCGCGGCGTCGACCATGAGGATGGCGCCGACCTCGTCCGCGACCGCGCGGAAGGCGGCGAAGTCGATGAGGCGCGGGATCGCCGAGCCGCCGCAGATGATCATCTTCGGCCGGTGCTCGAGGGCGAGATCGCGCATCTGGTCGTAGTCGATGTCCTCGGTCTTCTCGTGGACGCCGTAGTGCACGGCGTTGAACCACTTGCCCGAGAAGCTGACCTTCGTGCCGTGGGTGAGGTGGCCGCCGTGCGGCAGGCTCATCGCGAGCAGGGTCTCGCCCGGCTTCATGAACGCGCCGTAGGCAGCGAGGTTGGCGCTCGCGCCGCTGTGCGGCTGCATGTTGGCGTGGTCGGCGCCGAAGAGCGCCTTCGCGCGCTCGATGCCGAGGTTCTCCGCCTCGTCGACGACCTCGCAGCCGCCGTAGTAGCGCCGACCCGGGTAGCCCTCGGCGTACTTGTTCGACAGCGTTGAGCCGAGCGCGGCGAGGACGGCCGGCGAGGTGAAGTTCTCGCTCGCGATGAGCTGCAGGCCGTCGTTGAGGCGGTCGCGCTCGGCGAGCAGGATCCGGGCGATCTCGGGGTCGATCGCCTCGAGGGCGGCGAAGTCGGGGCCCCACGAGGGAGTGGCGGAGGTCATGGCGGCCAGCCTAGGGCCTCGCTCGCGGATCCCCGATCAGCCCCGGCGCGAGTGATGAAGGCGCAGTTTGTTGCTCTCTATGCAACCAAGGCGTCCTTCATCGCATCGCAGGGGGTCAGGTGGCGAGGAGGTCGCGGGCGACGGTGCGGAGGGTGTCGAGGTCGACGGCGCCGAGGCGCAGGACTCGGGGCAGGTCGCCGCTGACGTCGACGATCGTGCTGGGCACGGCGTCGCCGGAGGGCCCGGCGTCGAGGTAGACCGCGACCGACTCGCCGAGCTGGGCCTCGGCTTCGGCGTACGACGTGGCCGGCGGTGCTCCGGACCGGTTGGCGCTGCTCACGGCCATCGGGCCGACCAGCGCGAGGAGCTCCAGAGCGACCGGATGCAGCGGCATGCGCAGCGCGACCGTGCCCGCGGCGTCCCCGAGGTCCCAGGCCAGGCTCGGCTGGTGCCGAACGACGATGGTCAGGGCGCCCGGCCAGAACGCCTCCACGAGGTCCCGAGCGGTCTTGGACAGGCCGTAGGCGAGCCCCTCGACCGTGTCCGGGCTCCCGACCAGGACGGGCAGCGGCATGTCGCGCCCGCGACCCTTGGCCGCGAGAAGCGCGGCGACCCCGGTGGGGCTGAACGCGTCGCAGCCGAGGCCGTAGACGGTGTCGGTCGGCAGCACGACGAGGTCCCCGCGACGCGTCGCGTGGGACGCGACCTCCAGGCCGCGCTCGCGCTGGTCGGGGACTGCGGTGTCGAAGTGCAGGCTCACGATCGCCGATCCTCCCGCATGTCGCCCGGCGACGCCGGGTCAGGCACGAAGCGCCGTGGTGGTGCGGTCGCGACCCGCGAGGTCCTGGTGGTCGACCACGTCGAGGTAGCCGCCGTGGTCGCGGAGCACCTGCGGCACCCCTGACCCGCCACCGGACTCGCCCTGCAGGTCGCTGTGCTCCACGACGAGCACGCCGCCCGGACGCAGCAGCACGGCCGAGGCGACCGCGATCCCGCGTACGACGTCGAGCCCGTCGTGCCCGCCGTAGAGCGCACGCGGAGGGTCGTACTGAGCGACCTCGGGCTCGCGCGGCACGGCCTCGTCGGGGATGTACGGCGGGTTGCTCACCACGACGTCGACGCGGCCGGCGAGGTCGGCGAGCGCGCCGACGTGCGCGGTCGTGGCGTCGCCGCGGTGCAGGTGCACCTGGGACCCGACGGCCGCGAGCTGGTCGGCGTACGCCGCGACGTTGCGCCCGGCCCAGTCGTACGCCGCCTCCTCGATCTCCACGGCGTGGACGATCGAGTGCGGCACCTCGGTCGCGAGGGCGAGAGCGATCGCGCCCGACCCGGTGCACAGGTCGACGGCGAGGCGCTCCTCGGCGTCGGCGCTCAGAGCGCGGATCGCGAACTCGGCCACCCCCTCGGTCTCGGGCCGAGGGACGAACACGCCGCGGCCCACCTCGAGGGTGAGGTGCCGGAACGGGGCTGCACCGAGCAGGTGCTGCAGCGGGACGCGTGCCGATCGCCGCACGAGCAGGGCCTCGAAGCGCGTCGCGTCGGACGGGTCGATCGGGTCGGAGAGGAACATCCGGCCACGGGGGACTCCGAGGACGTGGGCGAGCATGAGCTCGGCGTCGACCCGCGGGCTCGGGACGTCGGCGCGCCCAAGGCGTCGCTCGCCGTCGACGAGGACGTCGCGCAGGGTGCGCACGGGCGGGGCCCAGCCGCTCATGAGCCACCGCCGAGCGCGGCCATGCGCGCGGCGAGGTCGGCGTCAACGCAGGCCTGCACGAGGGCCTCCATCTCGCCGTCGAGCACGGCGTCGAGGTTGTAGGCCTTGAAGCCGACGCGGTGGTCGCTGATCCGGTTCTCCGGGAAGTTGTAGGTGCGGATCCGCTCGCTTCGATCGACGGTGCGCACCTGGGAACGGCGTACGTCGGACGCTTCCTTGGCCGCGGCCTCCTCGGCCAGCGCGACGAGCCGGGCGCGCAGGATGCGCATCGCCGACTCCTTGTTCTGCAGCTGGCTCTTCTCGTTCTGGCAGCTCACCACCGTGCCGGTGGGCAGGTGGGTGATGCGCACCGCGGAGTCGGTGGTGTTCACGCTCTGGCCCCCGGGGCCGCTGGAGCGGTAGACGTCGATGCGCAGGTCGTTGGGGTCGATCTCGACCTCGACTTCCTCGGTCTCGGGCAGCACGAGCACGCCGGCCGCGCTCGTGTGGATGCGGCCCTGCGACTCGGTGGCCGGCACCCGCTGCACGCGGTGCACGCCGCCCTCGTACTTCAGCCGCGCGAACGGGGCCTCGCCGGGCTCGACCGTCCCCTTGGCCTTCACCGCGACCGCGACGTCCTTGTAGCCGCCGAGGTCGGACTGCTCGGCCTCGAGCACCTCGGTCTTCCAGCCGCGGCGCTCGGCGTAGCGCAGGTACATCCGCAGCAGGTCACCGGCGAACAGGGCCGACTCCTCGCCGCCCTCCCCCGCCTTGATCTCGAGGATGACGTCGGAGTCGTCGAGCGCGTCGCGCGGCAGGAGCAGCACGTGCAGCCGGTCGGCGAGCTCGGCCTGCTGGGCGAGCAGCGACTCGGCCTCGACGCGGAAGGACGGGTCGTCGGCCCCGAGCTCGCGCGCGGCGGCGGCGTCTTCCCCCGCCTGCGTCCAGCTGCGGTAGGTCGCGATGACCGGGCGGAGCTCGGCGTAGCGGCGTCCGAGCTTGCGCGAGCGTGCCTGGTCGGTGTGGACCGCCGGGTCGGCGAGCTGCGCCTCTAGATCGGCGTACTCGGCGATCAGCGACTCGACGGACTCGAACATGTTTCTCCTAGCCGCTACGCGGCGGCATCGACGGCGCGCTCGGCGCGCAGTCCGGTGCTTCGGACCGGGCCTCGAGGCCCGGTCCTCGCGCCAGGACGTCGCTGCGAAGCTCTCTCGGACGTGCCTTGCGGGGCTGCCTGTCGCCTCCGGCCACGCGACGCCGGTTCGTGCGTGACAAGCAGCGAGGGCGCTGCCCGTACGACCGGGTGGGTCGTGCGGGGCAGCGCCCTCGGGAGAGTGCTAGGCGTCGGCGGTGACAGCCTCGGCGGCCTGAGGGGCGGTGCTGTCGGCGGCCTTCTTGCCGAAGCGCTTCTCGAACTTGGCGACGCGGCCGCCGGTGTCGAGGATCTTCTGCTTGCCCGTGTAGAACGGGTGGCAGGCGCTGCAGACCTCGGCGTGGATCACGCCGTTCTTCGCGGTGCTGCGCGTGGTGAAGGTGCTGCCGCAGGCGCAGTTGACCGTGGTCTCGCCGTACGCGGGGTGGATGTCGGGCTTCATGGTGCTCCTCATGTCGTGGCGCCGGGTCGTGCCGCGAGGCACGTGAACCGGACCGGTGGCTCCGACCGGAGGGCCAGGGCAAGGACCGATTCTGCCATCCGGAGGGGATGCCCTCCAAACCGAGGACGGGCCGCGGCTATTCCGGCGTCCGGACCCGTGGGCGGACCGGGCCGGGCCTAGTGGGCGAACCAGAGGGCGCGGATCTGCGCCGTCGTGAGCACCGACTGCCAGATCGACACCTCGTCGAGGGATCCCGCGAAGGGGCGGTTCTGGGTCGGGTTCGTGCTCGTGGTGGGGTTGTTGGGACCGGTCCACGAGCCGCCCCAGCCACCGAGGTTTCCGCACCCGGCACGGAACCAGCCGACCGTGGCCTCGCCCGCGGTGTTGGTGTTCGTCGCCACCTGGGTGCCGTCGATCCACAGCGACATGCCGGTCGAGCCGAGGGTCGCAGCGGCCATGTGCCACGCACCGTCGTTGAGAGCGGTCGGCGACGTCAGGGTGACGTAGCCGCCGTTGTAGACGCCGAACCACACCTTGCCGCTGCCGTCGAGGTAGATGTGCCGGTCGTAGGTGCCACCGGAACCGGGGATGCCGACGCCCGTCCTCGGGTTCTCGAAGCCGAGCAGCTTGCCGCCCTGCGTGGTGGTGGTCTTGAACCAGACGATCTCGGTCGTCTGCACCGGCGCGGTGAGCGCAGTCGCATCGGCGCCGTTCACGCAGGTCGACGCGCCGCTCAGGGTGATCCCGAGGTTCGGCGTCTCGGTCACGAGCGCGCCCGTGATCCCGCGGGTGAAGCCGGTCGTGCTCGCGACGCCGGCGTTCGTGTACGTGCCCGCGTGTCCGTTGCCGCTCGAGTCGACCGCGGTCGTGCCCGCGGTCTCGTCGAGCTTCCAGTACAGCAACGGGTTCAGTCCCGTCACGGCCGTGCCGTAGCTGGGGTTGTCCGCCGCCCACGAGTCGGTGCGGTTCTTCGTCGACGCCGTGTACGTGGCGCTCGTCGTCGTCGGCACGACGAGCGCGACGGCGAGGACGGCGACGTAGGCGAACTTCAGCACCGCCCGGTGACCGAGCAGCGGGCGGAGCAGGGCGGTGCGGCGCAGGCCCGGATCAAGCGGCGTCGCGGCTGCGACCGCCGTCGCGCCGGAGGGACCCGCCGAGGTCGGGAACGGGAGCACCTTCCCGCCGTCGGGACCCTTCGAGTCGACGTCGTCGTCCGGTTCCTCGTGGTCGCGACTCGCGACGACCGCCGCACCCACGAGCGAGAGCAGGAACAGCAGCAGGAAGGGCCACTGGCCCGACCCGACCCACACGAGCGGGAGGCCGGCATGGCTCACGAGGAGGCGACCGAGGCCGCGGACGGCGGAGAACGGGACGGTCATCGAGTCGGCGGTGGGGTTGGCGTCGCCCTTGGTCGTGAGCGACCCGTCGGCGTTCTGGGCAACGACCCGGTGGGTCTTGGCCGTGTCCGGTCGTTCGGGGTCGGTGAACACCGCGACCCGGCCGAGGAGCTCGTCGGCAGAGGCCACGGGGGCGGCCAGGACGACGTCGCCCACCCTGATCCGCGGCTCCATCGACCCCGACTGGACGACGAAGGGCCGCCAGCCGAACAGGATCGGGACCAGCGTGATGAGGATGCACCCGCCGACGAACCACAGCCACGTGCGACTCACGAGACCGGCGACGAACAGCGCGAGCGGGTAGGGATCGGTGTCGGACGTCGGCGCCGGCAGGCCGGTCGGCTGCGCAGCGGCGGTGCTCACGGTCTCGCCTCCTCTCGCCCCCGTTCTGGATCCCCGGATCGTTCGAGGGCGTCGCGGCGCGGCCGACGAGGGTCGGGCTGCGGCGTCAGGCCTCGCGGAGCTGACCGGGGAGGTGCTGGTGTGTCCCTCGCCCCCCGACGAGGGACACACCAGCGGTTGTCACGCCACCGAGGTGGCGATGACGGCTACTGGATCTCCCACTGGAGGTCCGCCGAGGCCGACGAGCCCTGGTAGGTGTTGTCGGTGCCGGCGTTGACGGTCCACTGGATCTTGTACGCGACGCGCACCTGGTTGCCCGCGGCGACGTTCATGTACGTCCCTGCGGCTGCCGCCGGGTTGAACGCCGTCGGCAGGCCGCCGAGAGTGCCGGTGTAGACGGTGACGTTGCCCGCCGCGGGGAACGCGATGGTGCCGGCGACGGCGTTGAGGGCACAGCTCGAGTCGACCGAGGCGCCTGCGGTGATCGGAGCTGCCGTGACGACGAGGTCGAGCTTCGAGGACAGCTTCGACGCCGGGAACAGCGCGTTGGGCGTGTCGGCGAGTGCGGCGCTGTAGAGCTCCAGCTTGCCGCCGAGCGTGCCCGTGCTGTCCACGGTGATGCACCGGGTGTCGGTGGAGCCGGGGACGAGCTTGGTCGCGGAGAACAGCGCCGTGGTGAGGCCGGTGTAGGACGTGCCCACTCCGCCGTTGTTGGTCAGGGCCAGGCTGCCGGTGCTCCAGGCGTCGGTCTTGTTGACCGTCGTGGCGCTGAACGCGGCGTAGCTGCCTTGCCAGACCAGGAGACCGGCGGCCAGCAGACCGGCCACCGGAGCGACGGCGCGGACGGCCCGGCGTCGACTCGTGCGGGACATGGATCCTCCAGATGATGGTGATGACGTTTCCCCGTTCAGGAACAGTCATCGGCCATCCGAGTGACGGCTTGAGCGTGCGGAGAGACTCAACTTGACGCGCTCCCACGTCCGGATGTCGGTGCGGGGCGACCGGTGGACGCCGACGAGGCCCGCTCCGGTTGCTCCGGATCGGGCCTCGCTCGGTAGTCAGGCGTGCGGGAGGGTCAGTCCTCGTCGGGCGTCGCGGCGCCGCCGGACAACGGCGTGGTCTTCTGCACCTGGAGCAGGAACTCGAAATTGCTCTTGGTCTCGCGCAGCTTGCCGAGGAGCAGTTCGATGGCCTGCTGCTGGTCGAGGGCGTGGAGCACGCGACGCAGCTTCCAGACGGTCTTGAGCTCGTCGGGTGCCATGAGGATCTCCTCCTTGCGCGTGCCGGAGGCGTCGACGTCGACCGCGGGGAAGATGCGCTTGTCCGCAAGCTTGCGGTCGAGCTTGAGCTCCATGTTCCCGGTGCCCTTGAACTCCTCGAAGATGACCTCGTCCATGCGGGACCCGGTCTCGACGAGGGCCGTGGCGAGGATCGTGAGCGACCCGCCGTTCTCGATGTTGCGCGCCGCGCCGAAGAAGCGCTTCGGCGGGTAGAGCGCCGCTGAGTCGACACCACCGGAGAGGATGCGGCCGCTCGCGGGCGCCGAGAGGTTGTACGCGCGACCGAGCCGCGTCATGGAGTCGAGGAGCACGACGACGTCGTGACCGAGCTCCACGAGGCGCTTGGCCCGCTCGATGGCCAGCTCCGCGACCGTGGTGTGGTCGTCGGCCGGACGGTCGAAGGTGGAGGCGATGACCTCCCCCTTCACCGAGCGCTGCATGTCGGTGACCTCTTCAGGACGCTCGTCGACGAGCACGACCATGAGGTGGACCTCAGGGTTGTTCACCGCGATGGCGTTGGCGATGGCCTGCAGCACCATGGTCTTGCCCGCCTTGGGCGGGGAGACGATGAGGCCGCGTTGGCCCTTGCCTATCGGGGCGACGAGGTCGATCACGCGCGTCACGAGGTTGTTCGGCGTGGTCTCGAGGCGCAGCCGTTCCTGCGGGTAGAGCGGCGTGAGCTTGCTGAAGTCCACGCGGTTGCGGGACTCCTCGGGGTCGGCGCCGTTGACGGTCTCGACCTTGACCAGCGGGTTGAACTTCTGCGCCTTCTCGCCGTCGCGCGCCTGGCGCACGGTGCCGGTGACGGCGTCGCCCTTGCGCAGGCCGAACCGCTTGACCATGGCCAGCGAGACGTAGACGTCGTTGTGGCCCGGGAGGTAGCCGCTCGTGCGCACGAACGCGTAGCTGTCCATGATGTCGAGGATGCCGGCGACGGGGAGCAGGACGTCGTCCTCGCTCACCTCGACCTCGCCCTCGAAGCCGCGCGGGGCGCGCGGTCCGCGGTCTCGGTTCGTCCGGTTGCCCGGGCCGTCGAAGCGGTCGGGCCGGTCGCGGTCGCGACCCCGACGACGTCGGCGCGACCGACCGCCGCGGTCGTCGTCGAAGGAGTCCTGGCCGCCCTGCGGGCGGTCGCCCTGCTGACGGTCGCCCTGCGGGCGGTCGCCCTGCTGACGGTCGCCCTGCTGACGGTCGCCCTGAGGACGGTCGGCCCGGTCGTTCTGCTGACGGTCGCCCTGCTGACGGTCGGCACGGTCGTTCGCAGGACGGTCGCCACGATCGGTCTGCTGACGGTCGGTCTGCTGCCGGTCGCCGCGCTCGCGGCGCGGGCGCTCGCCCTGCTGGCGGTCGGTGCGCTCGCGGCGTGCAGCTCGGGCACCGCGAACGGTACGCCGGCCGAGCAGCTGGCCGCGGCCAAGACCAAGGTCGACGCCGCGTCGTCCCTGCACCTGACCCTGCGCTCGAGCGGCATCCCGGCCACGGTCAACGGCGCCCTGGGAGCTGACGGCACCGGGACGCACGCCCCGGCGTTCAAGGGCACCCTGAACGCCCGGATCAGCGGGTTCGAGGCCAAGGTCGAGGTGGTCGCGATCGACAAGCTCCTCTATGTGAAGCTGCCGTTCACCACCGGCTTCATCAAGGCCGACCCGAAGTCGTACAACGCGCCCGATCCCGCCCAGCTGTTCGCCAAGGAGGGCGGCATCACCTCGTTGCTGACCGCCACGACCAACCCGGTCGAGGGCCCGAAGACCCGGGTGGGGCCCGAGGTGCTGACCACCATCACCGGGACGGTGCCGGGCGCCACCGTGGCGAAGCTGCTCAACATCGGCGACGCGACCAAGTCCTTCAAGGTCACCTACGGCATCACCGATCCCGGTGGCGAGCTGCGCACCGTGACGATGACCGGGCCCTTCTACCAGGGTGCGACCTCGACCTACATCCTCACGCTGGACAAGTACGGCGCCCCGGTTGCGATCAGCAAGCCCTGAGGCGCAGCT
>Ga0208588_1000427_pt1 | contig 13740 bp, 17 predicted proteins | sample NGESurshal092012_8_FD_184483 | JGI IMG/M metagenome (GOLD analysis project Ga0208588, IMG submission 184483) | Arctic peat soil microbial communities from Barrow, Alaska - NGEE Surface sample 415-3 shallow-092012 (SPAdes) | ecosystem: Environmental > Terrestrial > Soil > Wetlands > Peat ...
GGCCGGCAGACCCCCCGCTGATCCGGTCAATGCGTTGCAGTCCTTGATCTCTCGCGTGCGCCGCGTGCTGAGCGAACCCGGCGCGATCCTGGGGCTGCTCGAGGTCCGGGCCGGCGGCCGTGCCGTCCAGATCACCGGGTCCAGGCTGCGTGCCCTGGTCACCCGGCTCGCCCTCGACGCTCCGTCGATGGTGACCACCGGCGAGTTGGTGGACGCGGGGTGGCCGGCAGACCCCCCGCTGATCCGGTCAATGCGTTGCAGTCCTTGATCTCTCGCGTGCGCCGCGTGCTGAGCGAACCCGGCGCGATCCAGCAGGAGGCAGGCGGGTACCGGTTGGCGGTGGACCGCGGCGCGGTCGACGCGACCGCCTTCGCCGAACTGGTGGCCACCGGCCGGCGGGCGCTGCCGGACGGCACCGCGCAGACCGCCTGGACGCACTGGTCAAGGCCCTGTCGCTGTGGCGCGGGACCCCGCTGGCCGATGCGGGTGACGCCCGCTACGCAGTCGCACCGACCGTGCGCCTGCAGGAGCAACGGGTCGACGCCCAGGCCGACCGGATCGAGGCCGAGCTCCGGCTCGGCCGCGGGCTCGACGTCATCTCCGATCTCGACGCGCTCGCCGCCGCACACCCGCTCCGGGAGCGGTTCGCCGGCCAGCTGATGCGGGCAATGGCAGCGACCGGGCGGACCGCGGAGGCGCTGGCCGTTTTCGACCGGCTGCCGGACCGGCTTGCCGACGAGCTCGGCGTCGATCCCGGTTCGGAACTGCCTGCCCTGCAGCTCGCGGTGTTGCGCGGCGAGATCCCGGCCGAAACCACCGCGCCGGCCGCCGCCGGCCGCCGGCGGAGCAACCTGCGTGCCTCGCTGACCAGCTTCATCGGCCGGGACACCGAGGTGGCCAGGGTCTCCGGCCTGCTGGAGACCGGCAGGTTGGTCACCATCGTCGGCCCCGGCGGAGCCGGAAAGACCAGGCTTGCCAGCGAGATCGCCCGGCGCTGGATCCCCCGCCGGTCCGACGGGGTCTGGATCATCGAGCTCGCCCCCGTCACCGACGAGAAGGCGATCGCGCAGGCCGTGCTCGGCGCGCTCGGCCCGGTCGATACCCGCGCCGTCGAGCGCCGGGTGCACGACGTGACCGTCGCCTACCCGACCGCGATCGGCACGGAGGACATGCCCATCGTCGCGGCTGTCGGGGTCAGCGTCGCCTGGCTCGCCGAGGCGCTGGGCCGGCCGGAGGACGCGGCCGCGGTGCTCGGTGCGGCTGCCAAACTGCGGGGCAGCGCGGATCCCGGCGATCCGGTCATCCGGGAGCTGACCAGCCGGCTTCGCGGGGAACTGGCCGACGCCTTCGACGAGGCCCTTGAACGGGGGCGGCTGCTGGACCGGCCCGCTGCTATCGGTCGGATCGATCCGGCCCTGCTGGCAGTGCCTGATCCGGACCAAGCCCGGCCGCGCTGAACAGAGCGGCGACCGCGGCGCCGTAGTCGTCCGCCATCGGGAGCCCGGCCAGCGCCTGCTGCACGACGAAGCCCTGGACCAGCGACAGGATCACCGGGGTGAGCTGCTCGGCCGGCACTGTCAACGTCCCGCCCGCGGCCGCCCAGCGGTGCATCATGCCGGTCACCAGGATCCGCAGCCCGCCGAGGATCTCGTCGGCCAGCGCGACCAGGGGCGGATTGCGGGTTGCCTCGCTCCAGACGGCAAGCAGCAAAGGAAACAGGTCAGCTGGGGCCTGCTGCTGGGCGAGGACAGGCTGACGGACCAGGAAGGCGGCGATCTCGGCGGGGCTCGGCGGGGGTTCCTGGTTGGAGAACTCGACCAGCCGCCCCTGGATCCCGGCGAACACCTGACTGCCCACGGCCACGATGATCTCGTCTTTGGACCGGAAGTACAGGTACACAGCGCCCGCCGACAGCCCGGCCTCGCTGATCACATCCGCCATCGAAGTGCTGTGGAAGCCGTTGCGGGAGAAGCACTTCCAGGCCGCGGTCAGGATCTGCTCGCGCCTGGACTCGCGGTGGGCGGCGGTGACCTTGGGCATACCCAGATCTTAAACCGAATATTCGTTCTTGACGACTCGCTGGTCAAGCGGCATTCTCTTGTAAAACGAACGATCCTTCTCGGAAAGGAACATGATCATGACGCTCTCCGACCTCAACCCGAGCCCTTCGCCCACCCCACGCGGCGGGGACTCTGCCGACCACCCGCTGCCCGGCGAGCACTCTGCAGCCGCGCTCGGTCGCGCACATTCGGCGGCCGGGCGACCGGAGACCCACCGGGCTCTCGCCCTGGCGCTGGTGCTCACGGCCGGGTTGTCGCTGGTGCTGGCACTGTTCGTCGGCATCGCGGTGAACTCGGGGCCGAACGGGATCCGGCTTGCGGTCGCCGGTCCGCCGGCCGCCGTCGAGCAGATCGCGGCCGGCGTCACGGCGCTGGCCGGTCCGGACAGCTTCCAGATCACCGTGCTGAGTAACGAAGCCGCCGCCCGGGCCGCCCTGGAGGATCGCAGCGCGGACGGCGCGATCGTCATCGGTGCGACCGGGCCGACCGTGCTCACCGCGGGCGCCGGATCGCCGGCCATCACCCAGCTGTTGACCACCGCCGCCGGGCACTTGGCGAACCCGGCCGCGGCAGGTCCGGCCGTCGTCGACGTGGTGGCGCTGCCATCCGGGGACAGCCGCGGAGTCGGTCTGGCGGCCGGCTCGTTTCCGATGATCATCGCCGGGCTGGTGCTCGGGGCCGTTGCCGCGTTGGCGCTGCGCAGCCGCTGGGTGATCCTGTCGGCGATCGTCGGCGGTGCCGTGACGATCGCCGTCAGCTTCGCCGGAATCCTTGCCTGGCTGGGTGTTTCGGGCGGTCACTTCTGGGCCGAGTCGTCGGCCATCGCGCTGATGGTGGCTGCCTCGGCGCTGGTGGTGGCCGGGCTGGTCCGACTGATGGGCCCGATCGGTGCCGGGGTGGGCGCGCTGCTGCTGGTCGTCATCGGCAATCCGCTGTCCGGGATCGCGACCTCGCCCCGCCTGCTGCCCGGGCCCTGGGGCGAGTTCGGCCAGTGGTTGCCGACCGGCGCCGGCGGCACCCTGCTCCGCACCGTGGCGTATTTCCCCGCGGCGCCGATCGGGTGGCCGGTGCTGGTCCTGCTGAGCTGGGCGGCGCTGGGCGCCCTCGGGGTGATCTTCGGCCGGGCGGCGCAGCGGGCACCCCGTTCGGCGTCGATCGGCGAGAACGCGGTTCCCTCGGTCGATCCCTCGGTCGAGCGTTTGCCGGCCACTTCCGGCGGTTGATCAGCGGCTGTCCCGATGCCCCGACCCGCTGCCCCGCCCCGATCTCCCGCCCCTACCCCTACCCCGCCGACCCGCTGCCCCGACCCGACCGACTGTTGATCATGGGGCACTGCCCGCATTCTCGCGCGTGTCGTCGGCGCGTCGGGGGCAGTGCCCCATGATCAACTCCGGTTTGGGGTCCGCGTCGGCCGGGTCGGGGCACTGTGCGCGATCGACAATACGGTTGGCGTCTGCCGGCATCCCGCTCAGGATGGGCGGATGATCGGCCCCCGAAGCTCCGCGGAGCACCTGCAGATCGGCTCGCTGATCTTCGACAAGTTCGACCAGATCGACCTGACCGGCCCGATCGAAGTGTTCTCCCGCATTCCCCGATCGAGCCACCGGGTGTACGGAACCGTGGCCGGGCCGTACACGGACGCCCGCGGGTTGCGGGTGATCGCGGACGCCACCCTGGACGACGCGCCCCAGCTGGACCTGCTGCACATCCCCGGCGGGTTCGGGCAGGAGGCGCTGATGGACGACCCAGCGGTGCTGGGCTGGATCCAGCGGTGCTGGGCTGGATCCAGCGGCAGTCGGCGGACGCCGAGGTGACCTTCTCGGTGTGTACCGGCGCTCTGTTGCTCGGGGCGGCCGGACTGATGCGAGGCCGCCGAGCCACGACGCACTGGTCCGCGTTTCACCTGCTGCCGCTCTTCGGTGCCGAACCCGTCAACGATCGGGTCGTCATCGACGGGACGGTGGTAACCACCGCAGGCGTCACCGCCGGGATCGACGGGGCGTTGCGGGTCGCCGCGATGCTTCGCGGGGACGACGCCGCTCGGTTGATTCAGACGGCTATCCAGTACGCGCCCGAGCCGCCGTTCGATGGTGGCACCCTGGAGCGCGCACCGGCAGAGATCCTACGGGTCGCCCGGCTGGCCGCCGCCGACATCACCGTCCGCCGGGAGGTCACTGCACGCCGGATCGCCGGTCGGCTGGGGATCGTCGGCTGACGCCCGACCGAGCTGGAGCCGACCGCCGGGTGAGCTGCTGGTTCCTTCCGGCCGGACCTGAAGTTGATCATGGGGCACTGCCCGCGACTCGCCGACGACACGCGCGAGAATGCGGGCAGTGCCCCATGATCAACACTGCTGGTGCTGGTGCTGGTGCTGGTGCTGGTGCTGGTGCTGGTGCTGGTGCTGGTGCTGGTGCTGGTGCTGGTGCTGGTGCTGGTGCTGGTGCTGTCAGGCCCGCTTGCGGTACCCGCGCAACGCCAGCGGAACGAACACGACCAGCAGGATCGCCATCCAGACCAGTGTCCAGAGCAGGCTTTCCGCGACCGGGGCGCCGATCATCAGCCCACGGACCGTGGTGACCAGCTGCGAGATCGGGTTGACATTCACGAACGTCTGCAGCCAGCTCGGCATCGTGTCGGGATTGACGAAGGTGTTGCTGCCGAAGGACAGCGGCAACACGATCAGGAACATGATGCCTTGCACCGCGCCGGACGATCTCGCCTTCATCCCGATGAACACCGAGATCCAGCAGAAGCACAGCGCGAAGGCGATGGAGATACCGACGCCCGCGGTCGCGGCCAGCGCGTTGGTCTCGATGCGGAAGCCCATCAGCAGGCCAAAGCTGAGGGTCACCACGCAGAGGATCAGGTAGCGCCCGATGTCCGCGATGACGGCGCCGACAAGCGGCACCGATCGGCCGAGGGGCAGTGACCGGAACCGGTCGAAGACGCCCTTCTCGATGTCGGCGTTCAGGTTCTGGCCGAATGCGACCCCGGCCATGGCGATGGTCTGGCCGAGCAGCCCGGGCAGCAGGAACTGCAGGTAGTCGGCCTGGGTGCCGCCGATCGCGCCGCCGAACACGTAGGTGAACAACAGCAGGAAGATGATCGGCTGCAGGGTGACGTCGATCAACGCCTCCGGGGTTCGCCACATCTTGATCAGGCTGCGCCGGGACAGGGCCAGCACATGCCGGGGGTAGGCGCCGCCGGCAGAACCGGTTGCGGTAGGCGGGGGGGCGGGCCGGCGGGCAGCTGCGTGCTTCGGCGCGGTGAGTGCGGCGGTGTGCGTCATGCCGCTTCCTCCGTCTCGTTCGCGGCTTGTTCGCGGGCGTCGCGGTGCTCGCCGGTCAGGGTCAGGAAGACCTCGTCCAGCGTCGGCATGTGCAGGGAGAGTTCGGTGACGGCGATGCCATCGGCGGACAGCCGGCCGACGGTGGCGGCCAGCGCCGCCTCACCGTCGACGGCCACGGTGAACTGGTCACGCCCGGTGGCCTGCGGCGCCACCCCGGCGATCTCGGCGAGGATCCGCTGTACGTCGCCCAGCCGGCTGCGGTCGGCCGGTTTGACCCGGATCCGCTGCCCGCCCACGGTGCGTTTGAGGCCGTCAGGGGTGTCGTGCGCGATCACCTTGCCGTGGTCGATCACGCTGATCTCATCGGCGAGTGCGTCGGCCTCGTCGAGGTACTGCGTGGTCAGCAACACGGTCGAGCCGTCCGTGACGAGCCGCCGGACCACCTCCCACATGTCTTCCCGCTTGGCCGGGTCCAGCCCGGTGGTCGGCTCGTCGAGGAAGATCACCCGCGGCCGGCCCGACCAGGCTGGCGGCCAGGTCGAGGCGCCGGCGCACGCCGCCGGAGAAGGTCTTCGCCCTGCGCTGCGCGGCGTCGGCGAGACCGAACCAGTCCAGCAGCTCGGCCGCGCGCGCTCTGGCGTCCCTGGTGCTCAGGTTGAGCAGCTGGCCGATCAGCACCAGGTTCTGGGTGCCGGTCAGGTCCTCGTCGACGGACGCGTACTGGCCGGTCAGGCCGATGGTGCGGCGCACCGCGGCCGCGTCCTTGACCACGTCGTACCCGTCGATGGTCGCGCGCCCGGAGTCGGCCTGCAGCAGGGTGGCCAGCACCCTGACGGCCGTCGTCTTGCCCGCCCCGTTGGGGCCGAGCACACCCAGGACGGTGCCCTCGGTGACCCCGAAGTCGACCCCGTCCAGGGCCTGCGTGGTGCCGAACCGCTTCTTCAAGCCGTCGGCTTCGATGATGTAGCTCATGGTTGTCTCCTTCGATCCGCTGAAGGAGATCGTGATCCCGAGCCCTGAGATCCCACGCACACGCCGCTGAGATGCGCTGGCACGGTCCTGGCAGACGCAACGCGGCAGCTGGAGAACCTGCGTGCTCGCGTGCGCCGACCTGGCAGTGCCGACCCGCGTCAGCCGGTGACGTCCACCAGCGTCCCGCCGATCAGACCTGAGCCGTCGCTGTGCGTCACCGCGCCGAGGTAACGGGTGCCGGCCGTCAGTCCCGACCAGCTGATCGTGACGGGGCTGGTCGTCCCCAGGGTCGCGGCGGCCGGAGCGCCGGCGATGGCGAGTGAGCCGCCGGATGTTGCCGGGACGATCCAGTTACGCACCGTGTAGGGCAGCGGGTCGTGCGGAACGGACCAGCCGTGGACGACGAGGGTGTAGGTGCCGTCGGGCGGCGAATGGAGGTCGATCTGCTCGTCGGTGCCCCCGTTGGTGCTCCGCGCCACCACGCCACCGGTGGAGTCGAGCAGGTAGAGGTCGAGGTCGTCGTCCCCGGGGATCACCAGAGACCACCGGGCATGCAGCGCCCCGCTGATGGTGACCGGGATCCGGTCCACTCCCACCCCGTCGTCGGCACTGGGGAAGGTCTGGTCCGGGTCCTGGCCAATGTCGCCGGTCGTGTCGGTTGACGCGACCAGGCCGTGGGCGCCGGCAGTGTAGGCGCCGCTGTACCCGAAGGAGATATCGAAGCTCGCCGATCCGTTGACGCCCGTCCCGGACAACGAGGCGGGTGCCTTCAGGGCCACTCCGCGGACGGCGATCGGGCTCCGCACCTGGTAGCGACCGTTCGAGTTGTCACCGTCGCCGTGCCGGTCGGCCGTATCAGCGCTCGCGGCCAGGTCGCTGCTCGAGTGGTCCCGCCGGGCCGGGTTCCCAGCCCAGCTGAGCGACCCGGAGCGCCATTCGCCCAGCGTCGCATTCCGGTTGGTGATGGTCAGCTGGAAGGATTTCGATTCTCCCGGAGCCAGCGTGAACTGGTTCGGGGTGACGGTCACCCGGTACCCGCTGGGCGCCTGCACACTGGGCCGCCAGGTCACAGCACGGTCGGCGACGCTGGTCACGGTCCTGGTCACCGTCTGCGAGCCGGCGAGCGCCGAGATACCGATCGATGACAGGTTCAGACCGGTGGCGACGGTGGGGACGCCGTCGGCGGCAAGTGACGCGCAGGTTGACGTGGGGTCCGCAAAGACCTCCGGCCCTTGCTGGCAGAGGAATCCAAGGTATTGGTCGAACCCGGCGTCATAGACCAGTCCAGGGTTGAACGGTGACCCGGCCTGTGCCACGTTCCCGGGATTGACCATTCCCGAGCCCATCGCGAACGGGCCCGCCTGAGTCTTCCGATCGTTGTCCTTGACCCTGGTGTTGGCGGTGGTCATGAGCGCCGACTTGGCCTCCGCGGCACTCCATTGCGGGTGGGCCTGCTTGATGAGGGCGTAGACGCCTGCCACCACCGGACTGGACATCGAGGTGCCGGCAATTGCCTGGAACAGCTCACCGGCAGGCTGCACGCCAGGAGTTGGCAGCGGGGTGTTGCCGGCGAGGATCTGGATGCCGGGGGCGGTGATGTCCGGCTTGATGATGTCTGCTGCGGTCGGGTTCGGTCCGCGGGAGGAGAACGAGGTCATCGACGGCGCGTACGGCAACGTCGTCACCCGGCCCGATTGCAGGGTGGCGCGCGGTGCCGGGTTGCTCGCCAGATACGCCTTGACCTTCAGCCCCGGGGTGTTGTCCACCATGACGGTCGGCACGTAGAAGTTGTCGGAGAACAAGTCGTCGGTATCGGTGGCGTTGTACAAGATCATGCCGGCGCCGCCCGCGTTGAGAACCGACAGACTCTTGTCGATGCGCCCATTGCCCCCTCGTTTGCAGAGCACGATCGCGCCCCTGACCTTGCCGGGGTCCAGCGTGTTGGGCAGGCACAACTCGCCGCCCGCGGCGGCGGCGTCCACCAGTGGGAGGGTCCCGGTGCCGCTGGTGAGTGACGACCCGGTGATCGTCGGCCCGCGGCCGAGCCGAACCGAACCCTGGAAGAGGCGGGGCATCGTGTTGGCGCCCACCGCCGTCACCCACGGCACGTCGGCCGGACCGCCGATGGTGCCCGCGCCGGGACCGTCGTTGCCGGCCGAGACCGCGGTGAAGACGCCGGCGTCCGCGGCGAAGAGGAACGCGATCGCGTCCCCGCCGACCGTGTTCGCGACTCCGCCGATCGAGTAGTTGATGACGTCAACACCATCCGCGACGGCCTGGTCGATGGCCGCGACGAGGTCGCTGGTGAAGCCGCCGAGGTCGCCGAGGGCCTTGTAGGCGATGACCTCGGCGCGGGGCGCGATGCCGGAGATGGTGGCGATGTCCCGGCCGAAGATGGACGCTTGGACGTTGGCGTCACCGGCAGCGGTGGACGCGGTATGCGTGCCGTGGCCTTCGTTGTCCCGTGCGGACTCGAATTCGGCCGGCTCAAGACCCCTGTACGGCACGGTAGGTGTCGAGCATCATCCGGGCACCGATGAGCTTGTTGTTGCAGGCGAAGGGCGCGTCGTTCGGGTTGTGCGCGGTGTTTCCGAAATCGCACGCCGACCGTTGCGAGCCGTCCAACTCCACGGTCGGCGCCGGCAGTGAGGCGTCGTCGGCAAAGCTGGCGTGCTCGGGCCACACACCGGTGTCGATGACGCCGACGACGACGCCCTCGCCGGTCAACCCGTTGCGCCAGGCGCCTTCTCGGCTCGTCAAGCCGAGGAAGTGACCGAGGTCGTCCGGCCGGGAACCATCCGACCGGGAATCCATCCGAAAGAGCGCAGTGGATTCCTGGGTGACCTGACGCAGCTCGTCCGGCAACACCACGGCGACCTTGGGGTTGGCCGCCATCGCGACGGCCTGATCATGGCTGACCACCGCGGAGAAGCCGTTCAGGGCATTCTGGTAGTCCTGGACCTTCGCATCGGTCCTCACCCCAGCGGCGACCAGCACGTCGCTGTGGCTGGAGTCGAGGGCGTCGCCTTTCGCCCGGGCGCTCGGCGTTGCCAGGTCCGACGCCGCGACCGAGGTGATCAGCGGGTCCTGCTTCATCACCACGATGTAGCTTCCGGACGGGCTCTCGGGAACCGACTTGGCGGCTGGGGCGGGGTGAGCCCCGCCCGGAACCTCCGCGACGGCCGTGCCGGTGGATCCCGCCATGACGAGCACCAGTGCCGCGACCGAGATGAGGACGTTCCCTTTTCGCACGAGCGAACTCCCTTGTCCTCACCGCTGGCGAGCACCTCACAGCGGGCAGCGAATCTCCTTGGACTTGCGCGTGAAAAGCCTGTGAAGAACCTGTCGACACGCAGGCAGGAAACCAGCGCCGCCCATTCGGCGGACAAGAGAATCCCCCGATCTGATGAGAATCGCCTGGTTTCGACGGCGTGTCGCAGAGAACCGCGGTAGGTGCTCACGATCGCGGGAGAATTGGGCCGTGCGATCGTCAGCGTCTCCGGTGCTGCGAAGAGGCTGGGTCCGGTTCGCAGAGGAACGGCGGCCTGGACCCGCCGCTGTGATAGCGGTACGTCACGGCGCCGACCGCGAGTTCGATCAGGGATCCGTCGATCGGCCGCTGCACGTAGCGCATCCCCGGGCGGGGGCAGCCCAGGGCGCCATCCGGCCAGATCTTGACCGACGCTGACAGCGTGATGATCATGCTGTCGTCGATCCCCAAGCGGGCCACCAGATCCGCGCGGGCGATCCGGACGTAGGGCAGCAGGCCTGGGTCGGCGGTGTGCTCGCTCTGGTCGGTCATCGCAGATGGCCTCGTCACTGGAGTCGAGCCGGGATCGCGGTTGGCCGTTCGACGGGCAGCGTCGGCATCGACGGCCCGGGCTGGTGGCTTCGAGAGTAGCCAGCCGGGCACGTCGCGCGTCGGGGTGGTCTTCGGGTCTGCCTCAGCCTCGCCGGCGCAGCACGGCGACGACCGCAACGGTGGCGATCGCTGCTGCGGCGTACAACGCGATCCTGCGGACCGGGATTCGTGCCGTCACGGTGGACGAGAATGCCCGCACCGAACCGAATCCCACCGCGCTGCTGCCGGTGAGCAGCCTGCCCACCGAGGATCCGACGCCGTCGCCGAGCCGGACCAGGACGCCGTCCGGTCCGCGGACGTCGATGCTCAGTCCAGACGACCGGAGCCCGGTCGCCGCCCGGCCGACGGCGCGCGGACCGCTGAGGCGGCCGGTCCCGGCCGGCAGGCTGGCCCGGTTCACCGCAGCCCACATGCGCAGCGGGCGATCGGTGTGCAGGATCAGCGACTGCCCCTCGCCGACGAGATGAGCGCGGTGGCCGTCCATCTCGATCCGTAGGTCAGCCAGCACCGACAGCGGAGGGGTGCCGGCCGGGCTGACCGGGCGGATCGAGGAGACGGTCATGCCGCGGTAGCGCTCTCCGACGTGGTGATTCGCAAGGTGCCGTTCAGCTTCCAGGTCGCGCGCGGAGCTTCGGGACCGGTCTCCCGGGGCACCTCGACCTTCATGTCGATGAACTCGTAGTTCACCGCTGCGCCCCGCTCGGTCAGGTACGACCACAGTTCCCTGGCCAGATCGGGAAAGCTCGACTGGTGTTGCGGCACCGCATGTAGCTCGGTCACGGCCGGTTCCTTTGTCAGGGCCCGTCGCTCGTGGGCGGGCTGCCCACGCGATCAGACAACACCAGGTACCCGGAAACTGCCGCCGGCAGATGCGAAACGTGACGTTGATTGCGCCCGCTGCGCTCTCGCTGGTGGGATTGCTGCCTCAGCCGGTCGGGGCCTTCCGCGGACGGCCCCGCCGCGCGGGCGCCCGGACCGGTTCCTCGGCCACCGGTTCGGCGTCGGCGGCCGGCTCTGCAGCGGCTGGAACGGCCGGCCGACCGCCGCTCTCCGGCTCGTCCGTCCAGGTGATTTCGATCTCGAGTTCGGTTTCGTCACCGTGTATCTCGATCTCGAGTTCCCAGTTCAGCCGGGTCGCCACCCCGAGTTTGATCGAGTCGCCTCCGGAGCCCAACTCGATCTCGGAGCCGCCGGCGAGGGCGTTGCCCAGGGCGATCAACCGGTCGGCGACCTCCTGCCGGGACAGCCGGGCTTTCCTCTTGATCTCGACGTTCGGCACGACGGGCTCCTCTCGATGGGACGTCACCGTATCCAGCGGCGCACGGCCGGCACGTCACCCTGGGCGGATGAATGACGATGCCGCTCAGCCCATCCGCGCGGGGTCGACTGTGCGCCCGGAAGCCAGTCGCCACAACCGGTTCCACTCGATCCGGGTCTTGGCCACCGGGACGCCGGGGCGATCCCGGGGCAGCCGGACCCGCAGTGCCCCCGGCCGGATCGTGCAGTGCACAGGGGTAGCCACCGTGACCGCCTCGCCGTCGATGCCGACCGGGATCTCGGCCGCGTCAGCATCGATGACCACCGTGGGACTGGTCAACACCGTCACCGACTGGCCGCGGGCCCGGCGCAGCAGGCCGACTGCTCGGGTTGCGCTGTCCAACCGGCCGGCGACCACGCCGAGCACGCCCTGGTCGAGCCGACTGCGCCGGCCGAGGTCGATCAGCCGACCGGACCCGTAAGGGTTGTTGCTCACCAGGATCGCCTGGGTGCTGTCCACCCTGGTATCGCCGACCACCGCCGTCAGCTGCGTCCCGCCAACCCCGCTGAGCAGGTCGGGCAGCATCGACAGGATCGCGCCCTCCTTGTGGTCCCGGTACTGCGGACTCTGCACGATCTCCGCGTAGGCCCCGAACGAAGCGTTGTTGACGAACGGCCGGTCCTCGATCATGCCGAGGTCGACGCGCACCTCGACACCGTCGCGCAGCGCGTCGAGGCAGGTGGACGGGTCGTCCCGGTCCAACCCGAGATCGAGCGCGAAATGGTTGCGGGTACCGGCGCTGATCACCAGGAACGGCACGTTGTGCGCGGCCGCGATGCCCGCCACCAGGGCCTGGGTGCCGTCTCCGCCGGCCACCCCGAGCAGGTCGGCGCCCCGATCGACGGCCACCCGGACCAGGGCCGCGACATCGACCTCACCGGGGCCGTCGAGCAGCGCCACCTCGGCGCCCAACGCTTCGGCTTTCGCCTGCAGGCCGAACCGAACGACCTTCCCGCCGCCGGAGCGGGGGTTCATCACGATGAACGGTCGCTCCGGCGGGGCGACCTCGGTGGTCGGCATCCACGGTTCGGGGATCTCGATGAGGGCCGCCCGCGCCGTGACCACCCCGACGACCAGCAGACCGAGGGCGATCAACGCCACCGCGGTCACGTCGGCGCGGGCGTAGCTGTACAGCAGGAAGACGATCGCGAGGACCACCACCACGAGGCCGATCCAACGGGCGACCCCGCGCCTGGCCAGGAACCAGAACGCTCCGGCCAGCAATAGCGTCGCCCCGATCAGTCCGGTGACGACGAGGAACAGGCCGGTGAAGCCGGCCGACCCGACGACCAGCAGGCCGGCCCCCGCCATCGCGGTGACGGCGGTGCGGGCCAGCCAACGCTGCCGGGTGCTGGGCTCGGTGGGGGGCACGTCACCGACGGTAGGGCAAGGACTAGTCGTCCACATCAGTCGAGTGAGGTGAATTCATGACGGAAGGTGGCGCACCGCGGGCCGGCCGGGTTCCCGTGCTGTGCCGTCACCGCCGCCTCCATGGCCACCAGCACCCTGCCGGCCCCAAAGGTGTAATCCGGGCGGTGAAGATCAGCCTGGTCGCCCTCGGGGTCACCGCCCTGCTGTAGGTGTCCATCGTCGCGGTGAGCGGTTCGGTTGCGCTGCTCGCCGACACCGTGCACAACTTCTCCGATGCGCTGACCGCCTGTCGAGCATCTGGGTTGGGTGGCGGCGGCCGGGGTGATCGGCTTTGCCGGCAACGAACTCGTTGCCGGGTACCGGATTCGGGTGGGTCGGCGGATCGGCTCTGCGGCCCTGCAGGCGGACGTCGTGCATGCGCGGGCCGACGGGCTGACCTCGCTGGCCGTCGTGGTGGGGGCCGCCGGGGTTGCACTGGGCTGGCTTGCGGCGGATCCCGTGATCGGGCTGCTGATCGCGCTGGCGATCCTGCAGCTGCTTCGAACCGCCGGCTGAGATGTGTTCCGCCGGCTGATGGACGGTGTCAACCCGGCCGTGGTCGGCACGGTCGAGCGCCGCCTGTTGGGCACTCCAGGCGTGCGGGGTGTTCGACACCTGCGGGTCCGCTGGCTGGGGCACACCCTGCACGCGGCGGCCGATCTCGACGTCGACCCCGCCCTGACGTTCGCGCAGTCACCCGAGATCCCGCACGAGGCGGAGCAGCGCCTGCTCGCCGACGTCCGGCGACTGACCGGGGCGACCCTGCACACCAGCCCCGCCAGAGCGCATCCGGAGCGGGCCTGACGCGGGCCGACTTGGGCCGACTTTC
>Ga0208588_1000429_pt1 | contig 13717 bp, 12 predicted proteins | sample NGESurshal092012_8_FD_184483 | JGI IMG/M metagenome (GOLD analysis project Ga0208588, IMG submission 184483) | Arctic peat soil microbial communities from Barrow, Alaska - NGEE Surface sample 415-3 shallow-092012 (SPAdes) | ecosystem: Environmental > Terrestrial > Soil > Wetlands > Peat ...
CGAGCCCAACGAGCATCCCGACCTGCAATGATGCGGCGAACTATGGGCATTGCTTCGCACACGTGTTCGGAATTAGGGCCATTTAGCGCGACCAAAGTGCGCCAAATAATTCGAACATTCACACCCTGTGCCGGTGGGCAGGAACAGATGTCCCTTGACAGCCCTGCGCCGGGAAGATCGCCTGCAGAGACGGGCCGCCGCGCCGCTTTCGCTCCTCGACGCTTCGCGCCTGCGGTGCCGGCCGGATTGCCCTCTAACGATCCCTCAGCGAGGACTTCAGCGACCTTCGGCGTACCCCCGAACTGTGCACGCGGATGTCGTCGCGGCTCCAGAAGTTGTCCACGGTTCCGCTGCACTAGTGGCACGGCGAGGGGTGCTGATGGCTCGAGCGGACGGCGGTGCATCCATGATCGTTGACGATCCGCAGGGGATCGGCAGTCCGCTGACCAGGGTGGCCGCGTTGGCCAGTGATGCACCGAAAAGCGCCACGGCTAAGCCGAACTGGACCCGGCGGTGATTGCCGCTGCCCATGCTTCCCGGGTCATCCGATACTGCCGAAAGGACGCCCCGCCGTAGCTGACTTCGCCATCGGGCACGAACCCCAGCCGGGCAACCACCCTGGTGGGATTTCGCGTGTAAGGCAGCGCGATGATGACGGCGTCCAGGCCGAGATCGCGGAAGCCTCGATTCAACGCGGCTCGGGTGATCTCGGCTCCGTTGCCCCATCGCTCAGGTGACAGCACCAACGCAAAGTCGGTTCCGTTCTCCTCGTGCTGGAAGCCGCACCAGCCGGCGAACTCCGCGTTCAGCAGAACTGCCCACGGCCCGTAGCCATGTGCGTCCCACTGCGCATCCTTGTCGCGCACCCAGTCTGCTGTGGACTCCTCGCTGAACTTCCCGGACAGCGGCATGTGTCGAGCATTTCTCGGCTCGTTGAGCAGCGTCACCACGGCCGACAATGGCACTTCCGTGAGCCGAACGAATTCGATGAAGGACTTTCCTGCTGTCAACTGTGCCTGCTCTCGGGCTGCCGGGGCAGCGTGGATTCTTGCCGGTGCCGGGGATGATGTCGAGGACGTTTCGGCCGGTTCCCGGCATCGCCGCTCAGGTTCGGAGATCGTCCGGATGCGCATGCCGGGTCGGTCGGAACATGGCCTGCACCCGTTCGTCGAGGAATCTGGTGATGGCACTGATGCGGTCGCCTCGGATGGTCAGGACGAACACCCCCGCCGGGTGGACCGCGGCGTTGGGCGCGATGAGCCGGCTGACGAAGGCGGGCTGCCCATTGGCACCGGTGGGTTCGAAATCCAGATTTCGCCGGCCGCGCCACTCTCGGCTGGCCCGCAGGAAGGCGGCGATGGGCGCGTGACCGTGGTACTCGTGTCGGGCGGGGGGCATGGCAAGCCAGGCGTCGTCGGTGAGCAGGGCGATCGCCCCGTCGATGTCACCGGCGGTCAGCGCTTGGGCGAAGCTGGCGGCCAGGGCGCGGTCGGCCGCCGAGCCGGCGTCGTTACCGGACATGGCCGGCGACCGATCGAGGCGTGCCCGGGCCCGCTGCAGGCTGCCTTTGATCGCGATCGGCGTGGTGTCCAGCATGGCTGCCGCTTCGGCGGCTGGAAAGCCCAGCACGTCGCACAGCAGGAGGGCGGCCAATTGTCGCGGGGGGAGCTTTTGCAACGCGACGATGAAGGCCAGCTCGACTGCCTCCCGATCGTCGTACCGGGCGGCCGGCCCCCGGCCGCCGTCGGCCAGCTCCGCCAGCCATTCGTCCGGATACGGCTGCAGCCAGGTGATCTCGCCGAGACGGGAGGGTTCCGGGGGGTCGAACGGGGGTGCCGGCTCTGGCGGCCGGCGGCGGCGGCCGTCCCTGATCGCGTTCAGACATCTGTTGGTGGCGATGCGATACAGCCAGGTCCGGATAGATGAGCGCCCGGCGAATCCGTCCAGGCCGCGCCACGCCGCGGTCAGCACTTCCTGCATGACGTCCTCGGCGTCGGTCACCGATCCCAGCATCCGGTAGCAATGCACGTGGAGTTCGCGCCGGAAGGGGGCTACCAGCTCGGCGAATGCGCGCTCGTCGCGCGGGGTCGCGTTCACGGCGGGTCCGCTCACGGCCTCATTGTCGTCCGCGCGACCGACGGTGTCGGCGGGGTCGTTCCGAACGACTGCCCCGCGGTGTCCATACCACCAACCCCGTAACACTCCGAAAGGATCGACGATGACCGACCGCTCCGCCCTCCAGGTCGCGCTGGGCTATTACCACGCCTGGACCGGCCACGACTTCGACCTCGCCATGACGCACGTCGCCGACGACATCGTCTGCCGGGCCCCGGCCGGCGAACTGTGGGGCGCGGAGGCCTTCCGGGGGTTCATGGAGCCGTTCTCCCGCATCGTCACCAGCTCGGAGCTGCTCGCGGCGTTCGGCGATGATCACACCGCACTGCTGATGTACGACACCGCCACCATCCCAGTCCCGGCCGCCCCCGGCGCGGAGCACCTGACCGTGACAGACGGCAGGATCACGCGGATCCACATCGTGTTCGACAATTTGCCCTTCGCCGAGGCTGGCCGGGCCTCGGCGAGCAACTCCGGGCCTTCTTCGCACACCGGGTGAGTTCACAAGTTGGAGTGGCTGCCAGCCAAGGCGCGGGCCGGCTTGGGTTGGCGGTGCCGACCGTATGAGCCGGCGGTGTCCTCGGGCAGTGGGGAGGGTGCGACCCGCAGGATCGTGGCCATCCACCGGGGCAGCCACCAGTTGTAGCGGCCGAACAGGGCGACCAGGGCCGGTACCAGCAGGCATCGCACGATCGTCGCGTCGACGAGGATCCCGGCGGCCAGTCCGGTGGCCAGGATCTTGACGTCGGTCTGTGGGGTGGCCGTCATCGCGACGAAGGACAGCACCAGGATCAGCGCGGCGCTGGTCACCAGCCGCCCGGTGCGGCCGATCCCGGTGATGACGGCGTCCTTCGTGGAGCCGGTGGTGTCGAAGGCTTCTCGCATTCTGGCCAGGATGAACACCTCGTAGTCCATGGACAGGCCGAACAGGAACGCGAACACCATGACCGGCACCCACATGGTGATCGCGCCGGTTGCCGGGATGCCCCACAGCGTGTCGGAGATGCCGCCGACCTGCCAGATCAGGACCATTACGCCGTACGCCGCGGCCAGCGATGCCAGATTGAGCAGGACCGCTTTCAGCGGCAGCAGCCAGGACCGGAACGCGCGGGCCAGCAACAGGAACGTGACCACCGCGATCAGGGCCAGCATGGCGGGGAAGCCGCCGTAAACGTCGGTAGCGAAATCGATGGCTGACGCTCCGGACCCGGCGATCCAGAGAACGCCTGGGACGGCGGCAAGATCGGCCCGGATCTGCTCGACCGTCTGCTGCCCGGAGGCAGTGCTGGTCTCGTCGGTCGGCAGCACGGTGATCAGCGCGGTCCCGTTCCGGCGGTTCCCGCCGGTGGTGGGGTCCAGCACGGCCAGGACACCGGGCCGTCCCTGGATCCGGCCCGTCACGTCGCCGGCCTGGGTATCGGTGGTCAGGATGGTGATCGGGGTGAGCACACCGGAGGGCACACCGCCGTTCTCGAGGTCGGCCAGGGCGTCGTGCGCGGTCCCGGACTGGGCGAGCGCGGCGCTGTTCGGTTCGCCGACATGCATCGCCAGGGCGGGGGGCATCAGCGCGCACAACACCACGATTCCGGCCGTTGCTGCGATCCCGCGGCGGCGGAAGGTCAGTTGCGCCCAGCGGGTCCAGCGGGTTCCGGCGGTATCGTCGGTCCGTAGCCGCGGCCGGTCCAGGCGCGGACCGGCGGTGGCCAGCACCACCGGTAGCAGCGTCACCGCGACCGCGACGGAGACCAGCGGGATCAGCACCCCGCCCACGCCGGTGGCCCGCAGGAACGGGACGGGCAGCACCTCCAGGGCCAGCAGACCGATACCGACGGTGACCCCGGAGAACACCACGGCCCGGCCGGCGGTGGCCATGGCCACCTCGACGGCTTCGCTGTTGCCGCGGCCGTGCGCCCGTTCCTCCCGCCAGCGGGTGACGATGAGCAGGGAGTAGTCGATTGCGACACCCAGCCCGATCAACGCGATCAGGAAGACCACGATCTGGCTGACCGACATCACCTGTGTCAGGCCCAGTGTCGCCAGGAACGTGACGAGGATCGAGACACCCGCGACGAGCAGCGGCACCAGCGCCAGGAAGCTGGCGAACACGAATGCCAGCACGATCAGGGCGCCGAACCCGCCGAGCATCGTCTCGGCCAGCACCCCCACCCCCTGCGGTGGCGGGGCGGTGTCGACCAGCGGCCCGATTCCGGTGACCCGCACCGTCCAGGAGGCCGGCGCGGCCGACTGCACCGCCCGTTGGACCGCCGCCGGCACGGGGTCGCCGCCCATCGGGTTACCGGCCGGCACCGCGATGAGGGCGAACGTGGACCGGCCGTCCGAGCTGACGAAGGCCCGGTCCCCGGTTCCGGCGAGATCGATCACCCTGGTACCGGGAACGGCCTGCGCCGCGGCGCCGAATGCCCGGTCGAGCCCGGCCAGCACCCCCGGGTCATCCACGGTCTGCCCGACCGGCTGTCCTGCCGGTACGACCCGGCCGGCGGCGGGCCGCCCCAGACGCCCGTGGTGGCTCCATGACCGAAACAATTGTGACGGAAACATCATCGAAGCGGGGGTCAGATCCCGCCCGGAGTCGTCAACGAGCGGTCGACGCAGGTCCAGGTGATGCGTCCGGAGACCGTTCCGGGGCTCTGGCCGGTGGATTGCAGGTCGGTGAAGGTGATGGTCGTGGCGAAATCTGGGTCGATGTCGACGTGCAGGTGTGCACCGTCGGACATGGAGTAGGAGTTGTCGTCGATGGTCAGATGGAAGTCCGGCACCGGGTATTCACCGGGCCCCCGGTAATTGGCGAGTGTGGTGTCCCAGGCGACGGCATGTCCGCCGACGGACGGTAATTGTGCGCCGATGTTGCCGCCGTCGACGGCGTTTGCCAGCTGCGAGCAGGTGATGCTCGGGTCGGCACTGGGTGGCATCGGCGCGATGGTGCTGCCCCGCCCGGACACCGTGGCCCCGCCGGTGACCGAGACCGTTGCGCAGATCTGCGCAACGACTCCCGGCGCGCACCCACCGTCAGATACGGGTGGCACCGCTCCGGTAGCCGGCTCCCCGGCCTTTCCGGGCAGGACGCCGGTCGTCCAAGCCGTGTGATCTGCCGAGCCGGCCGGCTGTGCCACCGTCGCCGGAACAGCAGCGCTGCAAGCGGCCAGGGCGATTCCGATGAACACGCAGGTGATGAGAGATGTTACCGTGGTACGCATTTCAGGTCTCCTTCGTGCCGTCGGGGCGGACGCGGACGTGCCTCCGGGCGGCGGGGATGCGGTCGTTGACGTCATCGGGACGCGATTGCTCGGGGGGTGGCATCGGTGGGGTCCGTGGCCTGGCCGGCGTGAATGCCCAGATCAGGATCAGCGGCGCGAGAATGAGCGGCAGATGGAAGCCGTATTCGATCCACAGCAGGCGCCCGGTGTCCATGCCGTTACTGGAGTGCAACCCGCCGTGTGGATACCAGGACACCAGGAGCCAACCGAGGGTCAGATACACCGCAACGGCGCGACCGGGTGCGGACGGAAGGAGCCGGCGGACCAGAGGCAGGCCGAAAGAAAGGAAGGCGACACCGGCGCCGAGCGCGAGAGCATAGATCGCGCCCAGCACCACATAAAAGGGGTGCTGCGTGGGCGGCGGAGTCATGTCCGGCGACGGCGGGAAGAAGACGGGCGTCAATGCGAACGCCGGGATCGCCACCAACGCGATGACCAACGGTATTGCGGTTCGGGTGTTCATCAGTTTTCCATTCCGGTCATGATGGGGATGACCTGACCCGGGTTCGGCGGGTCGGGCACTTGATTGACGTGACCTTTCTTCCGGTGGGTGTGGGCCCGGGACGAAACGCCTGCGTTGTCAAGGACGCTGCGGGCGCCAACTCCTCGATGTCGGCGAGGAGCGCAACCCGGCATTGCTCGCTGACGACGATGAGCAGCACCTGGATGGGGCCGGTGTCATCGCGGCCACTGTGCGCCGTCACCGGCCATCCTCTGCACCGCAGCGCAGCATCCAGCCCGACATCGGCGGTGGTTAACCGAATTCCGATGGCCGCCGGCGAGAGGCGTTCCCCGACAATCACTCCCACCGCGATGCCGCCGCCGACCCCGAGGGCGTAGGCGGCGACGGTCAGCGGGTCGTGGACGTTGGTGACGACCTGCGCGATGGCGGTGATCTGCAGGAGCGCGCCGAGCATGCCCAGGCCCGTGGGAAGGACCACGGAGCCATGGGCGGTCAGCAGGGTCCGCCATTGCCACAGTCCGACCTCGATGAGGACCAGCATGGTGATGGCCAGCGGTCGGAGAATCTCATTCATGTCGCGTCGTCGTCATCGAGTTGCTCTGCGGCATCAGGTCAGTCGTCCGCGGGTGACCGGGTGGTTCGACTGGAACACGTCCGCCGGGTCGTAGGTCTGTTTGACCTGGCGCAGCCGGGCCAGCACGTCCGGGGCGAAGAACCTTGTTGCGTCGTGACCGCCTTCGGCGAAGTTCAGGTAGTCGCGTGCGGCCTGCCATGGCGCCATTGCCTGCTTGATCTGCCCGATGCGCCCGCGGACTGTCGCCGCCGCGGAAGGTTCGGGAGCCATGCCGACTGCGTAGAGCAAGAAGTCCCCCTCCAGTGCAGTCAGGGCACCGGACTCGGGTGCCGATCGACCGAGCGCGCCGCCGAGGTGCCTGAGTTCCACCGAGAGCAGCCGTGATCCGGAGCCCGGCCCCGCTGCGGCGAGAAGTGCGTCGATCGCCTCCGCCGGTAGCTGGTCGAGCTGCATCCCGTCGCCCACACCCGGTACCGGACCGGGCGGGTCCATGTGGATGCCCAGCAGATCCACTGGTGTCTTCCGGCTGACGGTGTCGCGGACCGGTTGCAGTTCACGCAACGGGGCGAGCAGTTTTTCGGCCTTGGCGGCGTTGCCCAGGTGGACGATCTCGACCGCGACGAAAGATCGGCCGCGCACCGGTTCCGGGATGTGGGGCAGCGGCGGGAATTGCAGTAGCCTGGCGCTGCTTGAGATCTCGTCCGGAACATGGGCAACCCAGCGTCGCCAACCGCGCAGGACGTCGAGTGCCCGGTCCAGCGGGAAGAACAGCACGCCGGCGATGACGTCCTGCAGTGGAATGAGCCGGATCTCCAGCGCGGTCACCGCAGCGAAACTGCCACCTCCGCCACGGAGCGCCCAGAACAGATCCGGTTCGTGCGCCAGGTCGATCCTGTGCAGGTGACCGTCCGCAGTGACCACTTCCGCGGCCAGCACACTGTTCGCGGCGAGCCCATAGCGCCGGGACAGCGAACTCACCCCGCCACCGAGGGTGTAACCCGCCACGCCGACGTCGTGCGAGGAGCCCGCCAGCGCCGCCAACCCGTGTTCGGCAGCAGCGCCGACCACGTCTGCCCAGACCGCCCCGGCTTCGACTCGGGCCAGCAGCGCCGCGGGTGCGATCGTCACGCCGCGCATTGCCGACGTCTTGACCAGCACGGTGCCGTCCAGTGAACCCAGCGACGGCGCCCCGTGCCCGGTGCCCTGGATTGCGACGCGGTACCCGGAAGCGGCGGCGCGGGTGACGGCACCCGCGATCTCGTCGGCGTTGCGTGGCATCGCGATGGCGGCCGGACGTTGGTCGACGGTGAGATTCCAGGCCTTGCGGGCATTGTCGTAGCGGGCGTCGGTCGGGGTGATCAGCTCGGTGATGTGTGTGTTCGTCATGACCACCACGATCGGTGGGTGCGGCGACGAACACTTCGGGGTCCACTACGGATTTTCGCGCCGGCGACTACCGGGGCGACATCAGCGGGGGGCGGAAGCCGATCGGCCCCTGCAGGGTGGTCATCGCCCGTGGTGCGGCTGCGGTGTCTCCCCCGCGGCCAGCCGGCGACGACTCCCGACACCGGTTTTCACCAGCAGCGCTGCGACGTGTGTTTCCACTGTTCTGGTCGACAGGTACAGCTGCGTCGCGATTTCGGGATTGCTCAGCCCGTCGCGGACCAGCCCCAGCACTTCTGCCTCGCGCGGTGTCACGCCGAGTTGACGCAGCGATGGGGGCACCGATGCCGCGCGGCCACTGCGGGGAACGACCATGCCGGCGGAGCGCATCAGCCCACGGCAGAGCCGCGTCAGGCGTACCTCGTGGGTCGTTTCCAAGTACGCCAGCGCCTCCCGCATCCATTTCTCCGGCCGCCCGAACCCCTCCACGGCAGCCTGTTCGGCGAGAACGAGGTGCAGCAGATGCCGCCAGAACGGGTAACCGGCGAGCTCCTCGTCGCCGCCGGTGAAGAGTTGTTGCGCGGCGGTCTGGTCACCGGCTCGGGCTGCGGCCACCGCGTCGAGGTACATCAGCGCCGCCGAGTTCCCGGCGTTCACCAACGCCCCCGACCGACGAAGATCCCCAGGCGCGAAGTCGCTGGGATCCGCCAGGGTGCGCAACAGTGCCCACACCCCCCAGAACGGTGTCGCGGATGCGGACTCGTTGTCCCGGCCCGGCGCCACCGCACGGTCCAGGGCCGCCACCGCGCCCTCTCGGTCGCGATCCAACCAGGCCGCGACCCCGCGCAGGCCGAAGACGAACGTTGCGGTGTCCGGTGAGTCGGGTGCGAGCGTCAGCGCCTGGGCAATGAAGTCCTCGAAGGACTCGCCGGCGAACAGCCGGCCGCGGGCGACGAACTGCCGCGCCGCCGCGCCCGCACCGGGTAACCCGAGTCGGTCCGCGTGCTCGACGGCACGCAGCGCCCACGGCAACGCCGCCACCGGTCCATCGCGCAGCAGCACGCAGGCCGACAATTGGATGTCCAGAATCGTTGAGGTGACCAGCATTCCGGCGTCGACCGCGAGGCGGCGCGCCTCCTCGAGCCGGTCACTGCGTCCCGTCCGCAGCAGGTCATGCGCACCCAGCTCCGACAATGCCCTGATCCGCCACGGCAGCAGGCCGTGCTGGCGGGCAAGTCTCTCGGCCCGCGCGAAGGCCGCCTCGGATGCAGCCGGGTCACGGCGACGCAACCCGCGACCGACGATCTCCAACGCCTCGCAGACCGCAGTCGGTCGGCCCTGCCGCTCACCACCATCGATCGCCTCGGCCGCAATCCGAAGCGCCGTCGGCAGGTCACCGCGGCCCAGCGCTACATGGGCGCGCAGCGCATCCACCCGTGCGTCAGCGGTCTGTGCCACCGGTTGCAGATGACGCCCGGCGTCATCGAATCGCTCCGCCTCCACCGCGGCGCGCGCCAGGTGCAGGCACAGGGTCAATCTCCGTTCCTCGTGCACCCTGTCGATCACGGCGAATCCGATGTCCTCGGCTTCGACCGCCCGCCCGGCAAGGGCGAGCACCCGCACCAACTCGACGGTCAGATCGACATATTCGTTCCCGCCTGCGTCGGCCAGCGCGAGCGCCCGGCGCAGGGCGTCCTCGGCGCTGCGCAGTGCCCCTTGATCAACATCGTGACGAGCCAACTCCAGCATCAACCGGGCAGCCTCGGACCGCTCGCCGGCCAGCACGGAGAGCTCTGCGGCCAGCGCCAGCCGGTCGCCGGTCAGCACGCCGCCACCGGTCAGCGCAGACGCTGCGCGCCGCGCCACCACTGCCCGTTCGGCGGGCAACATATTGTCCAGCACCGCATCTCGGGTCAGCGCATGCCGCCAGCGCAGTCCGCCGGGCATGCTGGGATCGAGAACCAGCAGGTTGGCTTCGACGGCCGCCCGCAGGGCGCGCGCGACCTCGTCGACCGTGTTCCCGCCGGCCAGCGGGAGTAGCTCCCAGTCGATCCCGCCGCCGAGGACGGCGGCTGTCCGGACGACATCCTGCGCAGCCGGGCCCAGCCCGGCGAGCCGACTTTCGGTGAGGCTCATCACGGTTGGCGGGACCAGGGTTCCCGGCGTCGGATCCGCCGGATCGATGCCGGCGACGAGTTCTTCGATCATGAGCGGCAGGCCATCCGACGCCCGCAGCACCAGATCAGCCATGCCGGAAGTCAATGCCCCGTGGCTGCGCCGCCGCGCAAGCTCCACCGTGCGGTCGTTGTCCAGCCGCTCCAGCACGAACGACGAGACGGCCGGCATGCCCCTCAACGGTCGCAGAACATCCACACCTGGTTCGTCGTTCCGTGCCGCACCCACCACCAGGATTCCGGCGCTGCCGGGCCGCCCGGCGAGGTATCCCAGCAACGCCACGGTGTCGCGGTCCACCCAATGCAGGTCATCCAGCAGCAACAACACCCCGCGGCCGGCGGACATCACTCCCAGCAGCGCGATGACTGCTTCACCGAGCACCACGACAGGGTCGGTCAGCGCAACCACCGCTCCGGGTACGGCAAGCCAGCCGGGAATCAGCCGGGCCAGCACCCCGCGGTAGGGCGCCAGCCGTTCATCATCGGCCAACCCTGCTGGTGCTACCGCCACCAAGGCCTCCATCAACGGTCGGAATGCACCGCCGCCCTCCACCGCCCGCCCGGTCAGCGCTGTCAACCCGCGGGCAACGGCGAGGTCAGCGGTTTCCCTCAGCAATCTGCTCTTGCCGATGCCAGCCTCCCCGGCGACGATCAGCAAACCGCCCCGACCACGCTGCGCAGCGTCGATGGCCAACCTCATCCCGGCCAGTTCCTCCTTGCGGCCGACCATGCCGTCACCGCGCGCTTCACTCACAGGAACCTCGATCTGCAGAAGTGGTAGTGACCACCAGTTTGATAGTGTCTCTCATATGGTGGCAAGGTGGTAGGTCTCCGAGAGCGGCAACGTGCGCAGACTCAGCGCCTGATCCAGGAACAGGCGGTCCGTCTGTTCCTGGAGCACGGCTACGAGCGAACCACCGTCAGCGATGTCGCCGCAGCGGCAGGGGTTTCACCCATGACGGTCTATCGGCATTTCCCGACGAAGCAGGATCTGGTGCTGCGTGACGAGTACGACGCACTCATAGCACAACGCATCGCGGCCCGAGCCGGCGCCGAGCCGCTGATCCGCCGCATCGGCCAAGCCCTCACCGATGAACTGGCCGCAGCCATCGGTGCCGGCATGGGTATGCCACCTGCGCCTGGCGCCGAGCGAACAGGCGCCGACGCCGACGGCCGTGATCTGCTCCTGGCCCGAATCCAGCTCGTGACGACCACACCCGCGCTCCGCACTCGACGGTGGGAGAACCAGTACCTCACCCAACTCGCAATCGTCCAGGCGATGGGGACCGACCCACCCGATCCCGAACTGGAATTCAGGGTGACGGTCGCGACCGGTGCATGCCTCGCCGCGGCAAGCGCAGCCCTATTCCGCTGGGCGGCCGATGACGGCAGAGCGGATCCGGTGCAACTCATGCAGGACGCCCTCGCTGTGCTCGCCGAAGGGGAAAGCTGATGATGCACAACCAAAGTCCACCGTCGATGCGCTCGGTGTACCGCAGCACCGAAGGTCGACTCGCCGTCCGTGCGTGGTGCACCGAGCGGCTCGACCATTGGACCGTGCCCCACCAGCGCAGCTCCCTCACCACCAGCGCAGGGACCACGCATGTGGTCAGAACGGGAACGGCGCCGCCCGCCGTCGTGGTGGTCCCGGGCACCAACTCCAACGCTGCCGTCCTTGAATCGCTGGCCGTAGCGCTGGCGCCGAGGTGGCCGACGTTGCTGCTCGACCTGCCCGGCCAGCCTGGGCTCAGCTCCGGTGAGCGGCCCTCCCGCCATCGATCAGCCTGGTACGCACGCTGGCTCGCCGACGTGCTCGCCCAAACGGTGACCGAGCCCGTCATCGTCCTCGGGCACTCCCTCGGTGGCGGCATCATGCTGGCATGCAACTCATCTCAGATCGGCGGACGGCTGCTCGTGTCGACCGCAGGCCTGGCTCGTCCGAAGGTCAGCCCCGGAATCATCGCCGCAACGCTGCCGTGGCTCGCACGTCCCACCCAGGCGCACAGCGCCGCCCTCATTCGCCGGCTCCTCGCTCCCGGCCGGATACCGCCGCCGTCCCTCATCGACTGGTACACCCTGATCGCCCGTCACACCCGAACCACCTTCGCGCCGCCGGTGTTGCCCGCGGCGCTCCTGTCCGGTCGCCGGGACGTTCCCCGGGTGGTCGCCACCGGAGAACATGATGCCTTTCTGCCACCAGCGCGGCTTCGGCGTCCCGCGGCCCGACGACTGAACACCCCGTTACGGGTCATCCCGGACTCGGGACACCTCGTGACCGATGAACATCCCGAACGCCTCGTCGAACTGGTCGCCGAACTGTTGCGGTGATCGCCGCCCACCACAAACCGATGATCTGCCGATGCAGGGTGCGGTCGTGCAGGTGACACACGAGGAACGCCCCCCGAGCAACTCGGCGGCGGCCGCACGGATGTCGGCGATGGCTTCGTCTAGCAGGTGTTGCTGCCGGCGGGCGGCCTCGTCTGCGGCCTCGGCCAGCCGGGTCGACCAGGTGGCCCGCCAGGTCCTCACCGCGTCCATGACCAGGGTGGTCATCGCCGCCCAGCCCGCGGTCTCCAGCCCGCGGTCTCCAGGTCGCGGTCTCCAGGTCGCCGGTCGACAGGGCGGGACCGGTCGCGAGCTGGGTGTCCAGGGCACTGTGGATGGCCGGGGTGATGTGTCGTTGGTCGCGGTGTGTGGCTCACTTTGGTCGAGGTATTTGGCTCACTTTCGGCGCGTCGAGGGATGCCGGGGCGCTCGGCTCGGGATGATGACAGGCGGATTCGGTCGAAGGCGGGTGTGCTGGTGTCGGAGTTGGACGGTCGGCTGGCAGTGCTGAATCCGCATCTGCACGATGGGGTCCCGCTGGCGGAGGCTGCCCGTCGGGCCGGGGTCCCGCGGCGGACCGCGACCCGGTGGCTGGCGGCATACCAGGCGAACGGTCTTGACGGCCTGCGCCGGGCGGATCGCGCGGACCGGGGTGGTCGGCGGTTGCCACCGGAGATGGTGGAGCTGATCGAAGGGATGGCGCTGCGCCGGCCGCCGCCCAAGGCGGCCGAGGTCCACCGGGCGGTCGGCGGGATCGCGGCGGACCGGGGTTGGCCGCCGGTGTCGTACCCGGTGGTGCGGCGGATCATCGCCGGCCTGGACCGTGGCCTGCTCGCATTGGCGCACGGTGGCGCCCAGGAGTACCGGGACGATTTCGAACTCATCATGCGCCGGGAAGCTGCACACCCGAACGACATCTGGCAGGCCGACCACACCGAGCTCGACATGATGATCATGGACGGGTCCGGTGAACCGGGACGGCCGTGGTTGACGGTGATCCTGGACGACCTCTCCCGGGCAGTCGCCGGGTACACCGTGTTCGTCGGCGACCCGTCAGCGCTGCAGACCGCGTTGCCGCAACGCTACCGCCGCGACTCCGACATACCCGAGTCACTTATGGTCAGCCGCACACTCCTGTACACCCCGGAACTCACCATCACCGCCCGCCGGCTGAACCTCGAAGTCGGGCTCCACGTCAACCGGCTGAGCCACGACATCGAACGCACGCTCAACCCCGGATACGACCCCGAGTTCGACGACGAAACCGAGTGCCGCACCGAACTGGTGATCATCGACGAGGCAGACCGCCTCAGAACGACCGGGTTGGAGCAACTCCGGGACTTCTTCGACCGGGGCGATCTCGGCCTGCTCCTGATCGGCATGCCCGGCTTCGACCGGCAACTCGCCC
>Ga0208588_1000432_pt1 | contig 13643 bp, 8 predicted proteins | sample NGESurshal092012_8_FD_184483 | JGI IMG/M metagenome (GOLD analysis project Ga0208588, IMG submission 184483) | Arctic peat soil microbial communities from Barrow, Alaska - NGEE Surface sample 415-3 shallow-092012 (SPAdes) | ecosystem: Environmental > Terrestrial > Soil > Wetlands > Peat ...
CGCCGCACCCGCCTCGAGCTTTCCCTCGGCCTCCATTCCCACCGCGTCGATGCACACGTCGGCGCCGCGGCCGCCGGTCATCTCCCGGAGCACCATCACCGGGTCCTCGACCTCGTCGAAGTTGAGCGTCTCGACGCCGTTGTACTCCCTGGCAAAGGCGAGCCGCTCCGGCACCCGGTCCACCGCGATGACCCGCCCGGCGCCCATGAGCCACGCCGAGAGCTGGGCGAAGAGGCCGACGGGCCCGGAGCCGAACACCACCACGGTCTCGCCCTTCTTGATCTCTCCCATCTCCGCCGCCTGGTAGCCGGTGGGGAGGATGTCGCTCAGGAAGAGGACCTCCTCGTCATGCATGTCGTCGGGGATCTTCGTCGGCCCCACGTCCGCGAAGGGCACCCGCACGTACTCGGCCTGGCCGCCCTCGAACCCGCCGGTGCTGTGGGAGTACCCGTACACGCCCGAGGCGATGTCGTTCGAGGCGGGGTTGGTGTTCTCGCAGTTTCCAAAGAGCCCGCGCTCGCAGAAGAAGCAGCGCCCGCACGCGATGTTGAAGGGCACCACCACCCGGTCGCCCCGCTTCAGCGTCTTGACGTCCCGGCCCGCGTCCTCGACCACGCCGGTGAACTCGTGACCGAAGGTGCAGCCCACGCGGGTGTCGGGGACCAGACCGTGGAGGAGGTGGAGGTCCGAGCCGCAGATCGCGGCACGGGTGACCTTGAGGATGACGTCCTGGGGATGCTCGATCCTCGGGTCCGGCTTCTTGACCACCTTCACCTTCCCAGGGCCGAAGTAGGCGAGTGCGCGCATGGCGGGAACAGGCTAGGGAGCCCCCCGTGCCCTGGCCACCCTCGGTCGGGTTCGCAGTCCGGAGGACGACCATGAGCCGTGCCCCGTTGACCACCCTCTCCACGCTGCCGCTCGATCGGGTCACCACCACGTTCGAGCTGCCCGGGCACCGGGTGGTGCGAAACCTCGGGGTGGTGCGGGGCATCGTTGTCCGCTCACGGAACATCGTGGGGACGTTCGTCGCCGGCCTGCAGACGCTCTTTGGCGGGAACATCACGCTGTGGACCGAGATGTGCGAGCAGGCGCGGCGCGAGGCCTTCGAGCTGATGGCGCTCCACGCCCGGCAAGTCGGCGCCAACGCGGTGATCGGTGCGCGGTACGACGCGACGGAGATCTCGGCCGGCGTGACAGAGGTGCTCTGCTACGGGAGCGCGGTGGTGGTCGAGCCGGTCTAGATCGAGCGACTCGACGGACGAGACCGACCGGGACGGCGAACACGAGCATCGAGGTCGAGCAGCGCAGCGACGCGCCTGCGCGACCTCGCGCGCTCCTCGGGTTCAGCTCGGGGTTCGGGAACCTCGACGTCACCGGAGCCGCTCCCAGTTCCACAGGCCAGCGGCCCCGACCAGCACGGAGGGCAGGAGCGCGCACAGAGACCAGGCTCCCACCGCGGGCACGAGCACGGCGACGTGGATGAGCGCGAGGCCGAGAAAGCCGAAGAGTCCTGCCTTCCGGCCGCGCCAGAGGACGACCAGGCAGGCGATCTGCAGCAGGGCGATGCCGGCCACCACGCCATTGACGTACGGCGTTGCGGCGAACGCCTCGCGGTTCCGCTTCGAGAAGGCGAACGCGAATCCCTGCAGGTTGGCCAGCCCGGCGAAGGCACAGGCGACGGTCAGGAAGATGGAGACCGGCCGACCAGCCTGTCCCCCGGGTGGGGGAGGTCCGGTCACCTCGAGCTCGCGGCCTTCGGCTCCGTCAGGCTCCGGTAGACGAAGGACACGAAGACGTCGGGGCCCATGAAGCCCTTGCCCCACTTCCCGTCCCACTGGGCAGTGGGCTTGGCGGCGATCACCTGGTCCAGCGTCTTCCCCTGGGCGATGAGCGCCTTGACCCTCTCACGGATGCCGGCCACCACGTCGCGGTAGGCCTGGAGATCCGCCTTCGTCCCCAGCGCGCCGTGTCCCGGGATGAGCTTGGTGCCCGCGTCGATGGTTGGCAGCACCCTGTCCACCGCAGCGATGATCCCGTCCACCGAGCCGCCGCTGTCCACGTCGATGAAGGGGTAGTTCCCGTTGAAGAAGACGTCGCCCATGTGGACGACGTTGGCCTTCTTGAACCGGACGATGGAGTCGCCATCGGTGTGGGCCCGGAGGACGTGGGTGACCTCGAGCTCGTCACCGTTCAGGAAGAGCGTGACCCCATCGAGGTAGGTGACAAGGGGCCACGCGCTCGGGGGTTGCGGCGGCGTCCGCTCCTTGGTCTGGGGGTTGACCCGCTCGATGCCCAGCCGCTTGCGGACGTTCTCCTGGGCGATGATGACCGCACCGGATTCGCCGAGCAGCGCGTTGCTCCCGGTATGGTCCCCGTGGAAATGGGTGTTCACCACGAAGCGGATCGGCGCGTCCCCCAGCGTCTTCACCGCCGCGCGGATCTTCGGGAGCAGCGGCGCGAACTGGTCGTCGATGAGGAACGTCCCGTCCTTCCCGCTGGTCACGCCGATGTTGCCGCCCTGTCCGACGAGCATGGAGACCCCGCCGGCCACCGGCACCACCTTGATCTCCACCTTGGAGAAGTCGGTGTCCTGGCCGAACGCCATCCCGGCGAGCAGCATCGAGACCGCGAGCGCGCATCGCTTCATCCGGTCGTGCTTAGCCCATGCGCACGGCGGCCGGGAGCCCTTCCTGCAGCGGACGGGCCCTCCCCAGGTCGCGCGTGGCCGGGCGCGTGAGCCTGGGGCAGACTCCCGCACCGGCCGCCCGCGGGTGAGGGCCGGCGGGAGGAAAGGGCAATGCGACTCTCCGGGCGGGCGGTGCTGGTGACCGGTGGCGGTGGCGGGCTGGGCCGAGCGATGGCCGAGGGCTTCGCGCGCGAGGGCGCCGCGGTGGCGGTGACCGACGTCAACGTCGACGGCGCGCGCAGCGTGGCGAAGAGCATCGAGGAGCGCGGCGGGCGGGCGCTGGCGCTGGCGATGGACGTCACGTCCGAGGCGCAGGTGGACCAGGGCGTGGCCGAGGCGGTGCGCACGCTCGGGCGGCTGGACGTCGCCGTGAGCAACGCGGGCGTCCAGCACATCGCGCCCATCACCGACTTCGCGCTCGCCGACTGGCGGCGAGTCCTGGCCATCCACCTCGACGGTGGATTCCTCCTCACCCGGGCGGCGATGCGGCACTGGCAATCCACGGGGAAGGGCGGGCTCCTCCTCTACATGGGCAGCGTTCACAGCGTGGAGGCCTCGCCCCTCAAGTCCGCCTACGTCGCCGCGAAGCACGGCTTGCTCGGGCTGGCCCGCGCCGCAGCGAAGGAAGGCGCGAAGCTCGGCGTCCGCACCAACGTCATCTGCCCCGGCTTCGTGCGCACGCCGCTGGTGGAGAAGCAGATCCCCGAGCAGGCGAAGGCGCTGGGGATCAGCGAGGACGAGGTGGTGAAGAAGGTGATGCTCGGTCACACCGTGGACGGCGAGTTCACCACGCTGCAGGACATCGCCCAACTCGCGGTGGACCTCGCCGCGTTCCCCAGCGCGGCGCTCACCGGTCAGCTCGTGGTCGCCAGCCACGGCTGGCACATGCACTAGGGGGTGCGCTCGCCGGCGATTGCGGGCTCCGACGACCGAGGGCTGATGGAGATGATCCCCTTCAGGATCCACCCGTCCGGAGCGTTCAGGTTCCGTCCGACGCCGACGTTGAGCCCCACCGTCCCGAAGAGCAGGTCCGCCACCACGAACAGACGGTGCGTCTGGAGCGACCCCGGGAGCCAGTCGCCGATCACGCCGTAGTCCGAGTACTGCTCGAGCCCCAGCGCCAACCACCCCACGGCGTCCACGCTGACCTTGAACGCCGGCTCGAACACCGGCTTCCAGGCCTCGGGGCCGGCGAAAGAGAAGGACACGATGGGGTTGAAGGCCAGGTACAGCCGGCCCCACCGTGCGTCCACCACCGGTCGCACCTCGCCGCCCCAGCCGTCCGGCTCGTAGAGCTTGCTGACCCGCGCCACCTCGATGTTGAGCGCCAGGCCAAAGGCCCCGAGCCGCTCGGGCCACCGCCACTTGCTCCGGAATTTCACCCCGCCGGTGTTCCAGACCCCGCTCGGCTCGAGCACGAACTGGAGATAGATGCCCAGCTCCCACCAGTCGGTCAGCCCCAGGTGGGGCTCGAAGGTGAGATGGGTCAGCCCGTCGTCGAAGAAGTGGTTGAGGTGAATCTCCAGCCCAGGCTCGCCCGCCCGGGCGGTCTCGGCGTCGTAGACCTGGATCTCGAAGGCGTCCTGGGCCGCGGCCGTTCCGGTGGCCAGGAGCGCGGCGGCGACGAGGAGTGGGCGGTGTCCGCGCGCGCGTGGCATCGACGAGGCTGCAGCCTAGACCGGGGTCAAGGCCGCGAGCACGCGGTGCACCAGCTGGATGGAGATGCTGCCCTCACCCACCGCGGAGGCCACTCGCTTGACGTTTCCTGCCCGGACATCCCCCACCGCGAAGATGCCGGGCCGGGAGGTCTCGAGCAGCATCGGCGGGCGGGTGAGCGGCCACCCGGTTCCGGTGAGCTCCTCGGGCAGCAGATCCTGCCCGGTCTTCACGAAGCCCTTCTCGTCGAGCTTCACGCAGTCGCCGAGCCAGGTCGTGTTGGGCGTGGCGCCCATCATGCAAAAGACGTGACGAACCGGCTGGTCCTCCACCTGCCCCGTGGCGGTGTTCCGCCACTGCAGCGAATCGAGCGCGCCGTTCCCGTTGAGGCCCACGATCTCGGTCCGGGTCCGCAGGGTGATGGCCGGGCTCTCCTCGATCCGGCGGATGAGATAGCGGGACATCGTGTCGGCGAGGCCGCCCGCGCGCACCAGCAGGTGCACGTGCCGCGCGATGCCTGACAGGTACACCGCCGCCTGCCCGGCCGAGTTGCCGCCCCCCACCACCACCACCTCCTCGCCCTCGCACAGCTGGGCCTCCACGAAGGTTGCCCCGTAGTAGACGCCGGCGTTCTCGAAGTGCGCGAGGTTCGGCACGTCGAGCTTGCGGTACCGGGCCCCGCTGGCGATGACCACCGCCCGCGCCCGCACCCGGCTGCCGTCGTCGAGCTCGAGCGCGTAGGGCGTCGCCCTGCAGTCCAGGCCGCGTGCCGTGCGGGCGATGGCCACGTCGGCCCCGAACTTCTGGGCCTGGGTGAAGGCGCGCCCGGCCAGCGCCTGCCCGGAGATGCCGGTGGGAAAGCCGAGGTAGTTCTCGATCTTCGAGCTCGACCCCGCCTGCCCGCCCGGAGCGTTGGCCTCGAGCACGAGCACGTCCAGCCCCTCGCTCGCGGCGTACACCGCCGCCGAGAGGCCGGCTGGACCGGCGCCCACCACCACCACGTCGCGCACCTTCTCGGTCTCGATCGAGGCGTTGAAGCCGAGGCACTCGGCCACCTCGGCGTTGCTTGGCGCCTTCAGCACCCGGGTGCTGCGGCAGATGAGCACCGGGATGTCCTCCGGGCGGAGGTGGAAGCGATCGACGATGGTGCGCGCGCCCTCGTCCCGCTCCACGTCCAGGTAGGTGTGGGGGTGGGCGTTGCGGGTGAGGAACTCGGCGATGCGGAGCGTCCCGCCGTCGTGCCGCGAGCCGACCAGCACCACGTCACCGAGGTGGCGCGAGATCAGGGCCACCCGTCGCAGGATGAACGCCCTCATCAGGAGCTCGCTGAGCTCGGAGTCCGTCACCACCAGCTGCCGCAAGCCGGCGGGGGAGATCTCCACCAGCTCCCCGTCGCCGACCATCCGCGCGGTCACGAGCGAGCGACGGCCGGAGAGCATGTTGGTCTCCCCCGTGAACTCCCCCGCGACGTGGCGCACGACCAGCGTCTCGCCGGCGGTCTCGTCCGGGCGGATGATGTCCATCTCACCCCGCAAGAGGACGTAGAAGTTCACCGCTTCGTCCCCCTGCCGGAACAGCACCTCCCCTTCCGGGACGGCGCGCCTGCGTCCGTACGCCGTCACCCGCTCGAGCTGCGCCGGGGTGAGCCGGGGGAAGGTCTGCTCTCTGCGCTCCATCGTCTGCGAGCTGTCGGCCATGGCCGCGCTCAGTAACGTGGCCAACGCTCGTTGCCCACCGGTCTAGCCGGTGGGGGCCGGGAGCGGGGCGGGCGACCCGTCCGGCAGGCGCCGCCGGTGCTGCGAGAGCCGGTCCATGAACAGGTAGATGACCGGCGTCGTGTAGAGCGTCAGCAGCTGGCTCAGGAGCAGCCCGCCCACCACGCTGATGCCCAGCGGGCGCCGGAGCTCCGAGCCGAGGCCAGTGCCGAGCGCGAGCGGCAGCGCGCCGAAGAGCGCGGCCAGGGTGGTCATGAGGATGGGGCGGAAGCGGAGCTCGGAGGCCTCGAGGATGGCGCCCCGGGTGGAGAGCCCCTGGCTCCGCTCGGCCTCGATCGCGAAGTCCACCATCATGATCGCGTTCTTCTTCACGATGCCGATGAGAAGGATGATCCCGATGATCGCCACGATGCTCAGGTCGGTCCCGGTGAGCATCAGCGCGAGCAGCGCCCCCACCCCGGCCGTGGGGAGGGTGGAGAGGATGGTGATGGGGTGGACGTAGCTCTCGTAGAGCACGCCGAGCACGATGTAGACCGCGAGGAGGGCCAAGAGGATGAGCAGCGGCTGGCTGGACAGTGACTGCTGGAACGCCTGCGCGGTCCCGGTGAAGCCGCCCTGCACGCTGCCCGGCAGCCTGATCTCCGCCTCCGCCTGCTGGATGGCCTTCACCGCGTCGCTCAGCGACTTTCCCGGGGCGAGGTTGAAGGAGAGGGTCACCGATGGGAACTGACCCTGGTGATTGATCGCGGTGGGGAGGTTCCCGCGGGTCACGGTGGTGACCGCCGACAGCGGGACCAGCCCCCCCGAGCTCGCGCGGACGTAGAGCTTCCTCAACGACTCCTCGTCCTCGAGGTACGCCGGGGTGACCTCCATCACCACCCGGTACTGGTTGGCCTGGCCGTAGGTGACCGAGACCTGCCGCTGCCCGAAGGCGTCGTACAGCGCGGTGTCCACGTCGCGGACGCTGACCCCCAGCCGTGCGGCGCTGTCCCGATCGATGGAGATCCGCAGCTCCAGCCCGGCCGACTGCTGGTCGGTGGCGACGTCGGTGAGCTCGGGGATCTGCTTCAGCCGCTCGAAGACGCGCGGGGCCCAGGTGTTCAGCTCCGTGAGATCCGGGTCCTGGATGGTGTACTGGTACTGGGTGCGAGCCAGTCGCCCGCCGACCCGCACGTCCTGCGCGGCCTGAAGGAAGAGGTTGATCCCCACCAGCTTCCCGAGCTTCGGCCGGAGCCGCGCGATGATCTGGTCGGCGGTGGCGCGCCTGGGCGGGCGGGGCTTGAGGGTGATGAACAGCGACCCGGTGTTGCCCGAGCCGCCTCCCGGGCCGCCACCGATGAAGGACACCACGCTCGCGACGTCCGGGTCCTGCCCGACGATCTCGTTCACCGCCATCTGCCGGTCGCGCATGGTCTGGTAGCTCACGTCCTGCGGAGCCTCCGAGAAGCCGACCAGCAGGCCGTTGTCCTGCTGCGGGAAGAGTCCCTTGGGGATGCGGATGAAGAGGAAGACGGTGAGGGCGACTGCCCCCAGCACCACCCCGAGCATCAGCCACTCGTGAGACAGCACCGCCCGGAGCGAGCGGCCGTAGCCGCGCGACAAGGCGGCGAAGGCCCGCTCGCTCCAGCGATAGAACCGCCCCCGCTCCCTCTCGTCGGGGCGCTGGAGGAAGCGGGAGGCCATCATCGGAGTGACCGTGAGCGAGACCACGCCGGACACGGCGATCGCCACCGCGAGCGTGACCGCGAACTCCCGGAACAGCCGCCCCACGATGCCGCCCATCAGGAGGATGGGGATGAACACCGCCAGGAGCGAGACGGTCATCGAGACGATGGTGAAGCCGATCTCCCGTGCACCCCGGAGCGCCGCCTCGAAGGGGCGCATCCCCTTCTCCACGTACCGGGCGATGTTCTCGGTCACCACGATGGCGTCGTCCACCACGAAGCCGGTGGAGATGGTCAGCGCCATCAGGGACAGGTTGTTGAGGCTGTAGTCCAGCAGCCACATCACCGCGAACGTGCCGAGGATGGAGAGCGGCACGGCGATGGTGGGGATGGCCGTCGCGCGGGCCGAGCGGAGGAAGAGGAAGACCACCACCACCACCAGCGCCACGCTCAGGACCAGCGTCAGCTCCACGTCACGGACGGAGGCGCGGATGGTCTGGGTCCGGTCCGAGGCGATCTGGATATCGATCGCCGGCGAGACGGAGGAGGCGAGCGCCGGCAGCAGCGCCTTGATGCGCTCCACCGTCTGGATGATGTTCGCCCCGGGCTGCCGCCGGACGATGATCAGCACCGAGCGGACGCCGTTGGTCCAGCCGGCGACGCGGGTGTTCTGGACGCTGTCCTCCACCCGCGCCACGTCGCCCAGGCGGACGACGCCGCTCGGCGTCTGCGCGACGAGCAGCTCGCGGTACTGGTCGGCGCGGAACAGCTGGTCGTTGGTGGCCAGGGTGCTCGACTGGAGCTCTCCGCCCACGCCACCCACCGGGCGGTTCACCGACGCGCCGGCGAGGACCTGCCGCACGTCGGCGAGGGTGAGGTTCACGCCTGCCGCCGCTTCGGGATCCACCTGCACCCGGACCGCCGGCTGCTGTCCGCCGCCCACGAAGACCTGGCCCACGCCCTCCACCTGCGCGATCCTCTGTGCGAGCACCGTGTCCGCGGCGTCGAAGACCTGGGGCAGCGGAAGCGTGGCCGAGGTCAGCGCCATGATCATGATCGGCGTGTCGGCGGGGTTGACCTTCCGGTAGTTCGGGCGGAAGGGGAGGTTGGTCGGGAGATCGGCGGCCGCGGCGTTGATCGCCGCCTGCACGTCTCGCCCCGCCGAGTCCTGGTCGCGGTCGAGGTCGAACTGCAGGGTGATGGAGGTGGACCCGAGCGAGCTGGTCGAGGTCATGTCGCTCAGCCCGGCAATCCGCCCCAGCCGCCGCTCCAGCGGCGTGGCCACCGCCGAGGACATGGTCTCGGGGCTCGCGCCGGGGAGGCTCGCGTTCACCGAGATGGTGGGTAGGTCCACCTTGGGCAGCGGGGCCACCGGGAGCTGGGTGTACGCGGTCGCGCCGAGCAGGATGATCGCCGCGGCGAGGAGCGACGTTCCGATGGGACGGCGGATGAACGGCTCGGAGATTCCCGAGGCGCCCCGGCCCAGGACGGAGTCCGGCCCCTGGGGTCCCTCTTCGCTCACCCGGGGACGCCCTCCGGCGCAGTGCCGGCCTTGCCGGGCCGCCGCCGCGCCGCGAGCCAGCGGCCGAGGCGCTCCATGTACAGATAGATGACCGGGGTGGTGTACAGCGTGAGCACCTGGCTGATGATCAGCCCGCCCACGATGCTGACTCCCAGCGGCCTGCGGAGCTCGCTCCCGGTGCCACCCTCGAGCGCGAGCGGAAGCCCGCCGAGCAGCGCCGCGAAGCTGGTCATCATGATGGGCCGGAACCGGAGCAGACACGCCTTGCGGATCGACTCGACGGGCGAGAGCTTCTCCTCGCGCTCCGCCTCCAGCGCGAAGTCGATCATCATGATCGCGTTCTTCTTCACGATGCCGATGAGGAGGACGATCCCGATCAGCGCCACGATGTCGAACTCCATCCCGCACAGCATCAGCGCCAGCAGCGCGCCCACCCCTGCCGACGGCAGCGAGGAGAGGATGGTGATGGGGTGGATGTAGCTCTCGTAGAGAACGCCGAGCACGATGTAGACGGTGATCAGCGCGGCCAGCACCAGGATCGGCTCGTTGGCCAGGCTGTCGCGGAACTCCTGCGCCGTGCCCTGGAAGCCGGCGTTCAGGCCGCGGGGGATGCCGATCTCCTGGGTGGCCTGGCGAATGGCCTTCACCGCCGCGCCGAGCGAGTGGCCGGGCGCGACGTCGAAGGAGAGCGTCACCGATGGGAACTGTCCCTGGTGGTTCACCGTGAGCGGCGCCGTGGTCTGCACCTGCTGCACCACCGCCGACAGAGGAACCGGCGCGCCGGTGAGGTTCCGGACATAGAGCCGGTCCAGCGCCCGCGGTCCCTTGGCCAGCTCGGGATCCACCTCGAGGACGACCCGGTAAAGGTTGAGCTGGGTGAAGATGGTGGAGACCTGCCGCTGGCCGAAGGCGTCGTAGAGCGTGTCGTCGATCGCCTGCGTGGAGATTCCGAGGCGGGAGGCGGTGTCACGGTCGATGTTGAGCAGCGTCACCGGCCCTTTGCCGAGCTGGTCGGTGGCCACGCTCTTCAGTTCGGGCAGCGCGCGCAGCTTCGCCAGGAGCTTCGGCGCCCACTCGGCCAGCTCCGCCGGGTCGGCATCCTCCAGCGTGTACTGATACGGCGTGCGGCTGGCGCGGGTCTCGATCTGGAGGTCCTGCACCGCCTGGAGATAGACGTTGATGCCCGCCAGCTGCTCGAGCCGCGGCTGGAGCCGGGCGATGATCGCGGTGGCGTTCGCCTTCCGGTCCTCCCGTGGCTTGAGGGTGATCGACAGCCGGCCGCTGTTGGTGGTGGGGTTGTTGCCGTCCGCGCCGATGAACGAGGCCACGCTCGCCACGTCGGGGTCGCCGTGGATCACCTGCACCACCTGCTGCTGCAGCTCCGTCATCCGGGCGAAGCTCACGTCCGGCCCGGCCTCGGTGATGCCGGTGAGCAGCCCGGTGTCCTGCACCGGGAAGAAGCCCTTGGGGATGACGAGCGCGAGCACCACGGTGAGCACGAAGGTCCCGATGGTGAGCGCGAGCGTGAGCGGCTGGTGCCGGAGCACCCAGTCCACGCCTCGCCCGTACCCGTCGATGACCCGCTGGAACGAGCGCTCGCTCCAGGCATAGAAGCGGCCGCGCTGCTCGGGCGGCGGCTCGGGCTTGAGGATCCAGGCGCACATCATGGGGGTCAGCGTCAGCGACAGAACCGCCGACACGCCGATCGCCAGGGACAGGGTCACCGCGAACTCACGGAACAGCCGGCCGATGAGCCCGGTCATGAAGAGCAGCGGGACCAGCACGGCGATCAGCGACACGGTGAGCGAGACGATGGTGAAGCCGATCTGCTCGGCGCCCTTGAGCGCCGCCCGGAAGGGCGTCTCGCCCTTTTCGATGTACCGGCTGATGTTCTCGATCATCACGATGGCGTCGTCGACGACGAAGCCGGTGGAGATGGTCAGCGCCATCAGGGACAGGTTGTTCAGGCTGTATCCCAGCAGGTACATCAAGCCGAACGTGCCGATGAGGCTGAGGGGGACGGTGATGCCGGGGATGATCGTCGCCCTGAGGTTCCTCAGGAACAGGTAGATCACCGCCACCACGAGCACGATGGTGAGGACCAGCGTGAACTCCACGTCCGCCACGCTCGCCCGGACCGTCTCGGTCCGATCGCTCAGGATCGACACGTGGATGCCCTGGGGGAGGCTGGCCTCGAGCTGCGGCAGCAGCGCCTTCACCCGGTCCGCGACCTGGATGACGTTGGCCCCCGGCTGCCGCTGGACGTTGAGGATGATGGCCCGCTCGGCGTTGGCCCACCCGGCGAGCTGCGCGTTCTCCACGCCGTCGAGCGTCTTCGCCACGTCGCGCAGCCGGAGCGGCGAGCCGTTCTTGTAGGCCAGCACCAGCGGGGCGAAGGCCTTGGCGTCCATCAGCTGGTCGTCGGTCTGGAGCGTGTACTCCTGGCGCGGCGTGTCCAGCGTTCCCTTGGGCGCGTTGATGTTGGCCGCGGCCAGGACCGTCCGGACGTCCTCCAGGGTGAACCCGGCCCCCGCCAGCGCCTCGGGGTCCACCTGGATCCGGACTGCAGGCCGCTGCGCGCCCCCGAGCGTCACCAGCCCGACGCCGGACACCTGACTGATCTTCTGCGCGAGGATGCTGTCGGCGTAGTCGTTCACCTGCTGGAGCGGCAGCGTCTCCGAGGTGATGGCCAGGGTGAGGATGGGCACGTCCGCCGGGTTGCTCTTGCTGTAGGTCGGCGGAGACGGGAGGTTGGCCGGGAGCACGCTGGAGGCGGCGTTGATGGCCGCCTGTACGTCCTGCTGGGCCGAATCGATGCTCCGGTCGAGCGTGAACTGCAGGGTGATCTGCGAGCTGGTGGCGCTGCTGACGCTGGTCATCTGCGCCAGCGACTGGATCTGCCCGAACTGCCGCTCGAGTGGCGCGGTGACGCTCGAGGCCATCGTCTCGGCCGAGGCCCCGGGAAAGGCGGTCGACACCACGATGGTGGGGTAGTCCACCTGGGGAAGCGCGGCGATGGGCAGCTGCCGGAACGCGACCAGACCGGCGAGCGTCAGGCCCACCGTGAGGAGCGTGGTCCCCACTGGCCGCTTGATGAACGGCTCACTGATGCTCACTGCGCGCTCGCCTCGCGTGCTCCGCCTTGCTGGCCGGGGCGCCCCTGCGGTTGCAGGCGCTGCTGGCGAGGAGAGGCCGCGGGGGGCTGGGCAGCAGGTTGCGGCGGGCGCTGCTCCACGGCCTGCGGCACCGGGGGTTGCGCAGGCGCACCTGGCGGATTGACCGGCCGTGGATCCACCTTCGCCCCGGCGCGCAGCTGGTTCTGGCCGTCCACCACCACCCGGTCACCGGGCTGGACTCCCTGGGTGACGATGGCGACGGGCCCCTGGAAGGTGTCCACCTGGACGCTCCGCACCGCCACGGTGCTGTCCGGGCCCACCACGTAGACGAAGACCCCGTTCGGACCGCGCTGGATGGCCGGCGTGGGGACGACCACCACGCCCTCGCGGGTCTGCAGCTGCATCCGCGCCTTCACGAAGAGGCTCGGCCAGAGCCGGAGGTCGGGGTTGGGGAACTCGGCCTTGAGCCGGATGGTGGCCGTGCCGGCGTTCACCTGGTTGTCGATGACCGTGAGCCTGCCGGTGCCGAGCTTGCCCACGCCCCCGCGATCCCAGGCCTCCACCGTGAGCGCACCCTTGGAGAAGGCCTCGGCGACCCGGGGCAGATCGTCCTGCGGCAGGGTGAAGAGCACCGCGATGGGGTCCATCTGGGTCAGCACCACGATGCCGTTCGCGTCGGTGGGCGACACGAGATTTCCCACGTCGACCGCGCGAACCCCGGCGATGCCATCGATGGGGGAGGTGACGCTGGCGAACTGGAGGTTGAGCCGCGCGTTGTTCACCACCGACTGGTCCAGCGCCACCGTCGCCCGGGACTGGTCCACCAGCGCCCGCTGCTGGTCGAGCTGCTGGGGGGCGATGAGCTTCTGGTTGGACAGCTCGGTGTACCGCGCCAGGTCGCGCTCGGCGTTCTTCAGGGTCGCCGCGTCGCGCTGGGTGGTCGCCTCGGCTTGCTGGAGCGCGATGCGGAACGGGCGCGGATCGAGTTGCACCAGCAGCTCGCCCTGCTTCACCCGGCCGCCCTCCTGGAAGGCGATGGAGACGATCTGTCCGCTCACCCGCGCCCGGACCGTCACCGTGGCGAGCGAGGTCACGTTCCCCAGGCCCTCGACCCAGATCGGCACGTCGCGCTTCTCGGCAACCGAGACCCCCACCGGCACCACCCGGGCCTGGGCCCCGGCCCCTGGCTGCTGGTTGGCGGCACCCTTGCCGCGCCGGAGGAGGAAGACGCCGAGCAGGGCAACCACCGCCACCGTGAGCCAGATCCAGATCCACGTCCTCCGG
>Ga0208588_1000434_pt1 | contig 13602 bp, 25 predicted proteins | sample NGESurshal092012_8_FD_184483 | JGI IMG/M metagenome (GOLD analysis project Ga0208588, IMG submission 184483) | Arctic peat soil microbial communities from Barrow, Alaska - NGEE Surface sample 415-3 shallow-092012 (SPAdes) | ecosystem: Environmental > Terrestrial > Soil > Wetlands > Peat ...
GGCGACGCGCTTGTGGTCATCGCCGGGCGTGACCTGAAGCTTGTTCGGCTTGATCAGTTCCTGCCAGTTTTTCTGAATCATGGGAAAACCTCTTCCTTCGGCATTTGACGCATATCGGTCCGTCGACCCTGGCGCCAAAACCGTTCCATAGGAAAACGCGCGAAAACCCCGTCGGATTTTCGCGCGGCATTTCAGAGTAAATCAGACGCGGCGGCGCTTGCGCGGGCGGCAGCCGTTATGCGGGATCGGCGTCACGTCACGGATCGAGGTGACGGTAAAGCCGGCGGCCTGCAGAGCGCGCAGCGCTGATTCACGGCCGGAGCCGGGACCGGAGACTTCGACTTCCACCGTGCGCACGCCGTGCTCGGACGCCTTGCGGGCGGCGTCCTCGGCCGCCATCTGCGCGGCGTAGGGGGTCGACTTGCGCGAGCCTTTAAAACCCATCGTGCCAGAGGAGGACCAGGAAATCGTGTTGCCCTGGGCGTCGGCGATGGTGATCATGGTGTTGTTGAACGAAGAATAGACGTGCGCAACGCCCGAAGCGATGTTCTTGCGCTCCCTGCGGCGAACGCGGGTGTTTTCCTTGGCCATTTTTCAATCCTTCTAACGCGCCCGTAGTTCCAGGCGCTGGGGTTGTCGGGCGCGTTCGCCCTATGATCTCGCGCCCCTGGGACGCGAACGCAAAATCCGGATCGAAATGGATCGGGCCGCGGCGAAAATGGTGTTTTGCGAGCACCGAAGCGGAGCGTACTTTCGTACGTGAGCATCGGAGCGCAGGAAAACGCCATTTGCAGCCCGGCCCCACCCATTTGGGCCGGATTTTTACTTCTTCTTGCCGGCGATCGGCTTGGCCTTGCCCTTGCGGGTGCGGGCGTTGGTGTGGGTGCGCTGGCCGCGAACCGGCAGCTGGCGGCGATGACGCAGGCCGCGATAGCAGCCCAGATCCATCAGACGCTTGATGTTCATCGAGACTTCGCGGCGCAGATCGCCTTCCACCATATAGTCACGATCGATGGTTTCACGAATCTGCAGCACTTCGGCGTCGGTCAGCTGGTTGACGCGGCGCTCGGCCGGGATCGACACCTTCTGACAAATCTCTTCGGCCTTTTTTGCGCCGATGCCGTGAATATACTGCAGCGCGATGATGACGCGCTTGTTGGTCGGGATATTGACGCCGGCTATACGAGCCATTTCATTCTCCATCTGCGGGCTTTTACGCCCGATTATGCCCGCGTCCGGTGGAGACCGGCCCTTGCAGGCGAAAACTCTGCCGCATCATCGAAAACTTGGCAAAGACAAAACGGCGCTCCAGCTCTTGCAAGCGGGAGCGCCTTTCGGAAGTGGTCCCCTTTACAGGGAGAATCGCCCGCCGTCAACCGCCGGGCGCTTCGCAAGATCAGTGGGCCAAACCGGCCAGCACCTTGTCGATCGCGGCGGAGACTTCATCCACCGCGGCCATACCGTCTACGTCATGTAGTTCGCCGACGCCGCGGAAATACTCCGACACGGGGGCCGTCTGTTCGCGATAGGCGACCAGACGCTTGTGGAAGGCTTCCGGATTGTCGTCGGCGCGAACGGCTCCGCCGGCCGCGACGGTTTCGAGCGCACGGTTTTCGATGCGGGCGAGCAGAGCGGCCTCGTCGACCACCAGTTCGATCACCGCGTCGAGTTCCTTGTGCTTCTCACGCAGCATCGCCTCAAGGCCCTTGGCCTGGGCGACCGTGCGCGGAAAGCCGTCGAGAATGAAACCGTTATGCGCATCGGGTTCCTCGATGCGGGCCGCGATGATGCCGAGCACGATCTCGTCGGAAACGAGGCCGCCTGCATCCATCACCGCCTTGGCCTGGAGGCCGACCGGCGTTCCCGCCTTGACCGCCGCGCGAAGCATGTCGCCGGTGGAAAGCTGCGGAATGCCATATTTCTGTTCCAGGCGCGCCGATTGGGTGCCTTTGCCGGCGCCCGGCGGTCCGAGCAGAATCAGCCTCATTTCTTCTTCCCTCTCAATTTTGATTTCTTGACCAGGCTCTCATATTGCTGCGCCTGCAAATGACCGTGGATCTGGGCGACCGTATCCATGGTCACACTCACGACGATCAGCAGCGACGTGCCCCCGAAATAAAACGGAAGCGCGAAAGAGGAAATGAGCATTTCGGGTAGGAGGCAGATGACGCCGAGATAAAGCGCGCCCAGAACCGTGACGCGGGTCAGCACATAGTCGATGTATTTCGCGGTGCGCTCGCCCGGACGCACGCCCGGAATGAAGCCGCCGTGCTTTTTCAGGTTCTCCGCCGTCTCGACAGGATCGAACACCACGGCGGTGTAGAAGAAGGCGAAGAACATGATCAGCGCGACATAGAGAATGATATAGGCCGGCCGGCCGTGGCCGAGATAGGTGGACATGAAGCCCAGCACGCCGCCTGCGCCGCCATTCGCCGAGAAATTGGCGACGGTGGTCGGCAGCAGCAGCAGCGACGAGGCGAAGATCGGCGGGATCACGCCGGCGGTGTTGAGCTTGAGCGGCAGGAAGGAAGTCTGGCCCTCATAGACGCGGTTGCCTTGCTGTCGCTTGGGATAGGTGATCAGAAGCCGCCTCTGGGCCCGCTCCATGAAAACGATGAAGGCGATAACGGCGAAGGACATCACGATGAGGGCGAGCAGCACCGCCGGCGAAATGGCGCCCTGACGGGATAATTCCAGCGTATTGGCGATGGCCGAGGGGAAGGCAGCAACAATGCCGGAGAAAATGATCAACGACGACCCATTTCCGATGCCGCGCGACGTGATCTGTTCGCCCAGCCACATCAGGAAGAGCGTGCCGCCCATCAGCGTCAGCACGGTGGAGACGCGGAAGAACCAGCCCGATTCGGTGACTACATTGGCCTGCCCTTCGAGCCCCACCGCGATGCCGTAAGCCTGAAAGGCGGCGATCACCACGGTCAGGTAGCGGGTATATTGATTCATGACCTTGCGGCCCTGCTCGCCCTCTTTCTTGAGGGTTTCGAGCGAGGGAATCACCGAACTCATCAACTGCACGATGATCGAGGCCGAGATATAGGGCATGATGTTGAGCGCGAAGATCGCCATGCGCTGCACGGCGCCGCCGGCGAACATGTTGAAAAGTTCGAGCACGCCCTGCTGCTTGCCGTGGAAATTCGCGGCGAAGGCGACCGGGTCGATGCCCGGCAGCGGAATATAGGTGCCCAGGCGATAGACGATCAGCGCCCCGAGGGTGAACCAAATACGCTTTTTCAGCTCTTCGGCCTTGCCGAAGGCCGAGAAATTCAGGTTAGCCGCAAGCTGTTCAGCTGCCGATGCCATGGATATCGCTCCGCCGCGCAATCGGAAATTCGCGCATGTGCCAAGGGGTGTAAACGGGGTCAAAAAAACGGGGCGGAGACTGTTTGTCCGCCGCCCCGTGTTAATCTGTCGTTAGGGCAAAATCACGCCTTTTCTCGACGGAACCTGCCCTAAATTTTCCAATCAGGCGCCAGCGGCTTCCGGCGCCGCGACGGCGACGAGCAGCGTCACCGCGCCGCCGGCCTTCTCGATCGCCGCAACCGCCGACTTGGAGGCCGCCGCAACTTCGAAGGTCAGATTGGCGGTCAATTCGCCCTGCCCCAGGATTTTCACGCCATCGCGGGCCTTGGTCACCACGCCGGCGGCCATCAGGCTCGCCAGGGTGACCGTCGCCTTCGCGTCGAGCTTGCCCGCCTCGACCGCCTGCTGGATGCGGCCGAGATTGACTTCATTGTAATTGGTGGAGAAGGGGTTCCAGAAGCCGCGCTTGGGCAGACGGCGATGCAGAGGCATCTGGCCGCCTTCAAAACCCTTGATCGCGACGCCGGTGCGCGCCTTCTGACCCTTGACGCCGCGTCCGCCGGTCTTGCCCTTGCCGGAGCCAATACCGCGACCGACGCGCATGCGCTCCTTGGAGGAGCCGGGATTGTCGGAAATGCCGTTGAGTTTCATGGTTGCGATCCTCAATTGGCTTCGACGACGCGCACAAGATGCGCGACTTTCGCGATCATGCCGCGCACGGAGGGGGTGTCCTGCAACACCGCCAGGCGGCCGATCTTGTTGAGCTTCAGGCCGACCAGGGTCTGGCGCTGCTCGGCCGGACGGCCAATGGCGCTGCCCGTCTGGACGACGGTGACTTTCTTCGCTTCAGTCATGGATCCGTCCTCCCTCAGCTTTCGGTGGATTCGGTGTCGCCGCCGGGGCGGCGCGCCTGCAGGACCGAAACCTTGAGGCTGCGGCGAGCGGCGACGGAACGGGGCGAATCCTCATGCTTCAGCGCGTCGAAAGTGGCGCGAACCATGTTGTAGGGATTGGACGACCCCTGCGACTTGGCGACCACGTCGTGCACGCCGAGGGTTTCGAACACAGCGCGCATCGGGCCGCCGGCGATGATGCCGGTACCGGCAGGCGCTGCGCGCAGAATCACGCGACCGGCGCCGTGGCGGCCGTTCACGTCATGATGGAGGGTGCGGCCTTCGCGCAGCGGCACGCGGATCAGCGCGCGCTTGGCGGATTCTGTCGCCTTGCGGATGGCTTCCGGCACTTCGCGCGCCTTGCCATGACCGAAACCGACGCGACCCTTCTGGTCGCCGACGACGACGAGGGCGGCGAAACCGAAACGACGGCCGCCCTTCACCACTTTGGCGACGCGATTGATGTGGACCAACCGGTCCACGAATTCGCTGTCGCCTTCTTCCTTGCGATCGCGGCCGCGGCCGCCTTCTTCACGAGCCATTTGTTTTTCCGTCACTTGCGCGGAACGCCCCGTTCGGCGCCCGCTCGCTCAGTTTTTGGCGCCCAGTCCCGAAGGAAAAGGCTGTTTCTCAAAACGACGGCCCGGACCGCACGAGGGCGATCCGGGGCAGGTTTCGATTATTTAATCGCCGGCCAAAAGCCGCCAATCAGAATTGCAGGCCACCCTCGCGCGCGCCATCGGCCAGAGCCTTGACGCGACCGTGGTAGTTATAGGCGCCGCGATCGAACACGACAGCCGTGACGCCAGCGGCCACGGCGCGTTCGGCAATCAGCTTGCCGATCGTCTTGGCGGCTTCGACATTCGCGCCGGTCTTGAGCGCCGTGCGATTGTCTTTTTCGAGCGACGAAGCGGCGGCCAGAGTGCGGCCGTTCTCGTCGTCGATGATCTGTGCATAAATCTGCTTCGACGAGCGAAAGACAGACAGGCGCGGCTTGCCATAAGCGCGCGCGCGGATCGTACGGCGAACGCGCGCCTTGCGGCGGCCTTCGGAGGACTTGTCCTGAGCCATAACGCGGTTCCCTTACTTCTTCTTGCCTTCCTTGCGGAAGATAAATTCGCCGGCATATTTGACGCCCTTGCCCTTGTAGGGTTCGGGACCGCGATAGTCGCGGATCTCGGCGGCCACCTGGCCCACCTGACGCTTGTCGATGCCGGTAATGGTGAGTTCCGTCGGCTTGGGGGCCACGATGGCGATGCCATCCGGAATCGCATAGGTGATGTCGTGGCTGTAGCCGAGCGACAATTGCAGGTTCTTGCCCGCGACCGCCGCCTTGTAGCCCACGCCGGTGATTTCGAGCTTTTTCTCGAAACCCGCGGTGACACCGATGATCAGATTGTTGATCTGAGCCCGCGACGTGCCCCAAAGCGCGCGCGCACGCTTGGTTTCGTTGCGGGGATCGACCTTGATCTGGTTGTCGTTCAATTCGACGTGAACGTCTTCAGGAACAACGAAGAATAATTCACCCTTGGCGCCTTTGACGGCGACCTTCTGGCCGTCAACCTTGGCGGTGACGCCGGCCGGTACGGCCACGGGCTTCTTTCCGATACGAGACATGGAATACTCCTTGGGGTCTCAGGTCAGAAGACCTTGGCGAGGACTTCACCGCCGACATTGGCCTCACGGGCCGCGTGATCGGCAAGCACACCCTTCGGGGTCGAGATGATCGCAATGCCGAGGCCATTGGCGACGCGCGGCAAGGCGTCGACCGCAGCGTAAACGCGGCGGCCGGGCTTCGACACGCGGGCGATCTCTCTGATCACCGGCTGGCCATCGAAATACTTCAGCTCGACTTCGAAATCGGTGCGGCCGTTGCCATATTCCGTGACGCTATAGCCACGGATATAGCCTTCGTCCTTGAGCACATCGAGGACATGGGCGCGCAGGCGCGAGCCAGGCGTCGAAACCGACGACTTGCGGCGCATTTGAGCATTGCGGATACGGGTGAGCAGATCGCCCAACGGATCGTTGATCGCCATAGGGGTCTCCTCTTACCAGCTCGACTTGACGAGACCGGGGATCAAACCCGCGGATCCCAGTTCACGCAAAGCGATACGCGACATTTTCAGCTTGCGGTTATAAGCGCGCGGACGCCCCGTCACTTCGCAGCGGTTACGCACGCGATTGACGCTGGAGTTGCGCGGCATTTCCGCCAGCTTGAGGGTCGCTTCGAAACGCTCCTCGACGGTCAGCGAACGGTCCCGGGCGATATCGCGCAGACGCGCGCGCTTGGGAGCCTTCACCGCGGCGAGCTTGATGCGCCGCTTGTTGTTTTCAATAGCACTTTTCTTGGCCATGGTTTACCTCTGGTTTCCGCGTTTGAAGCCTTGCGGCCTCACTGCCGGAACGGGAAGTTGAACGCGCGCAGCAAAGCGCGTGCCTCGTCGTCGGTCTTGGCCGTGGTGCAGACGATGACGTCCATGCCAAGAACCGTATCGACCTTATCGTAATCGATTTCAGGGAACACCAGGTGCTCCTTGATGCCCATGGCGAAGTTGCCACGGCCGTCGAACGACTTCGGATTCAGACCGCGGAAATCGCGGATGCGCGGCAGCGCCACCGTGACGAAGCGATCCAGAAATTCATACATGCGGGTCTTGCGCAATGTCACCATTGTGCCGATTGGCATGTTTTCGCGCACCTTGAAGGTCGAAATGGCCTTGCGGGCATGCGTGATGACGGGGCGTTGACCCGCGATCAGGGCAAGATCGGCGGCGGCGAGCGTCACCTTCTTGGTGTCGTTCACGGCGTCGCCCACACCCATGTTCAGGACGATCTTGGTGATCGCCGGAACTTCGAGCGCGTTCTTGTAGCCGAACTCTTCAATCAGCTTCGGACGCACCACGTCAATGTAGTGCTGCTTCATGCGCGCGGTGTAGCCTTCCGGCGCACGGGAAACGGCTCCAGCGACGCCGACGCTACCGGCGCCCTTCATGCGGACGACCTTTTCACCGCCCTTGGCGGCGCCGGCCTTCGGGGTCTTGGGGGTCTTGGCCTCAGCCATCGATCAGGTCTCCCGAACGCTTGGCGACGCGAACCTTGCGGCCGTCATCGAGAATCTTGAAGCCGACACGCGTGGGCTTGCCATCCTTCGGATCGGCAATCGCAATGTTCGACAGTTGAATGAAGGCTTCCTTGGAAATAATGCCGCCTTCCTGGGTCTGCGACTGCTTCTGGTGACGCTTCACCAGATTCACGCCGCTCACCAGGGCCTTGCCGTCTTTCGGCATGACCAGCGTCACTTCGCCCTTGCGGCCCTTGTCACGGCCGGTGAGCACGACGACCTTGTCGCCTTTTTTGATTTTGGCGGCCATCAAAGCACCTCCGGCGCGAGCGAAATGATCTTCATGTGGTTCTTGGCGCGGAGTTCGCGCGGAACCGGTCCGAAGATACGAGTGCCCACGGGCTCTTTCTGATTGTTGATCAGAACCGCCGCGTTGCTGTCGAAGCGAATCACCGAACCGTCGGCGCGCTTGATGTCCTTGGCGGTCCTTACGACCACCGCCTTCATCACGTCGCCTTTTTTAACACGGCCGCGCGGAATCGCTTCCTTGACCGAAACTACAATAATATCACCCACGCCTGCATATCTGCGCTTGGAGCCTCCAAGCACCTTGATGCACATCACGCGGCGCGCGCCGGAATTGTCGGCCACGTCGAGGTTGGTCTGCATCTGAATCATGGCTTTTAGCCTTTCTTCTCAGATCGGTTTCCGTTCGGGAACCACCCCGTTCGGACTACGCCTGAAGGAAGCGTGCTTCCTCGTTCATTTCGACTTTAAAATCAAGCCTTGGCTTCGTCTTTTACGACAATCCACCGCTTTAATTTCGAAATCGGCTTTGTTTCCTCGATGGAAACCAGGTCCCCGACCTTGAACGCGCCCACTTCGTCATGGGCGTGATAGTTCTTGGTGCGGCGGACGGTCTTCTTGAGCAGCGGGTGGGTGAAGCGACGCTCCACCTTAACCACCACGGTCTTTTCCTGCTTGTCGCTGACGACGACGCCCTGGAGTATTCTCTTCGGCATGGTTTTGAAACCTTACTTCTTGGCGTCGCGGCGCTTTTGCGCGGCGACCGTCTTCACGCGGGCGACATCGCGGCGCACGACGCGCACGCGCGACGTGTTTTCGAGCTGCCCGGTGGCGCGCTGGAAGCGCAGGTTGAACTGCTCCTTCTTCAGCTTGAGCAATTCTTCGCTAAGTTGATCGTCCGACATCGCCTTGAAGTCGGACAAACGCTGGTTGTCTTTCATCGCGTCCTCCAGTTATTCGGCGATACGTTCGATAAAACGGGTCTTGATCGGCAGCTTGGCGGCCGCGAGCGCGAAAGCTTCGCGCGCGATGACCGGCGAAACGCCGTCGATCTCGAACATGATGCGGCCGGGGGCGACTCGCGCCGCCCAGAATTCCGGCGCGCCCTTGCCTTTACCCATTCGCACTTCGGTCGGCTTCTTGGAGACCGGAACGTCTGGGAAGACGCGGATCCACACGCGGCCGGCGCGTTTCATGTGACGGGTCAGAGCGCGGCGGGCAGCCTCGATCTGGCGGGCGGTGATGCGGTCCGGCTCCAGGGCCTTGAGGCCGAACTGCCCGAAGGACAGTTCGAAGCCGGCCTTGGACACGCCCTTGATGCGGCCTTTGAAGGCCTTCCGGAATTTAGTGCGCTTGGGTTGCAGCATTTCTCACACTCTCAAGCTTAGTTTGCGCCGCGCGGCTCGCGCGGCTCACGCCGCTCGCGCCGGCGGTCGTGCGAGTGATCGCCGCCGCCAACTTCGTTCTGACGCTTTTCATGCGCCATCGGATCGTGTTCGAGGATCTCGCCCTTGAAGATCCAGACCTTGATCCCGCACGCGCCATAAGCGGTGTGGGCGGTCGCGACGCCGTAATCGACATCGGCGCGCAGCGTATGCAGCGGCACGCGGCCTTCACGGTACCATTCGAGACGGGCGATTTCCGCGCCGCCGAGGCGGCCCGAACAATTGATGCGGATGCCTTCCGCGCCCAGACGCATCGCCGATTGCACGGCGCGCTTCATGGCGCGGCGGAACGCCACGCGGCGCTCCAGCTGCTGGGCGATCGAATCGGCCACCAGCGTCGCATCGATTTCCGGCTTGCGCACTTCGACGATGTTGATCGCCACTTCGCTCGCCGTCAGCTTGGAGACGAGCTTGCGGATCTTGTCGATGTCCGCGCCCTTCTTGCCGATGACGACACCGGGGCGCGCCGAATAAACGGTCACGCGGCATTTCTTGTGCGGGCGTTCGATGACGATTTTCGACACCGCCGCCTGCTTGAGCGCCTTCATGAGCGACGCGCGAATGGCGAAGTCCTCATGCAGCAGCTTGCCATATTCGCCCTTGTTGGCGAACCAGCGAGAATCCCACGTCCGGTTTACGCCAAGGCGAAGACCGATCGGATTAACCTTCTGTCCCATCGTTTTCTCCTCAGGCCTTCGCGGGGGCGGCTTCGACTTCGCGAACGACAATCGTCAGATTCGAGAAGGGCTTTTCCACGCGACCGGCGCGGCCACGCGCGCGGGCTTGAAAGCGCTTCATAACCAGCGCCTTGCCAACGAATGCTTCGGCGACGATGAGATCATCGACGTCGAGGCTGTGATTGTTTTCCGCGTTGGCGATGGCGCTCTCCAACGTCTTCTTGACGTCAAGGGCGATACGCTTGGACGAGAAGGTCAGGTCGGCCAGGGCGCGATCGACTTTCTTGCCGCGGATGAGCTGCGCCACAAGGTTCAGCTTCTGCGGGCTGACGCGAATCATGCGGCAGACGGCCTTGGCCTCGTTATCCTTGAGCGCGCGGGGATTTTTTTCCTGCGACATGTCAGCCCCTCTTCGCCTTCTTGTCGGCCTGGTGGCCATGGAAGGTCCGCGTCGGCGAGAATTCGCCGAACTTGTGACCGATCATGTCCTCGGAGACCGTCACGGGCACATGCTTGTGGCCGTTGTAGACACCGAAGGTGAGGCCGACAAATTGCGGCAGGATGGTGGACCGGCGGCTCCAGGTCTTGATGACCTCGGAGCGCGTGGCGGCCCGCGCCGTTTCGGCTTTCTTGAGGAGGTAGCCGTCGACAAACGGTCCCTTCCAGATCGAGCGGGTCATCGGGATCAGCCCTTTTTCTTGGCTTTGTGACGCGAGGTCACAATGAACTTGGTGGTGGACTTGTTCGAGCGGGTCTTCGCGCCCTTGGTCGGCTTGCCCCAGGGGGTGACCGGATGGCGTCCGCCCGAAGTACGGCCTTCGCCGCCGCCGTGCGGGTGATCGACGGGGTTCATGACGACGCCGCGATTGTGAGGCATGCGGCCCAGCCAGCGCTGGCGGCCGGCCTTGCCGATCGTCGTGTTCATGTGATCCGGGTTCGACACCGCGCCGATCGTGCCATAGCACTGGCCATGGACCAGACGCTGCTCGCCCGAATTGAGGCGGACAATGACATAGCCCTGGTCACGGCCAACGATCTGGGCGTAGGAGCCGGCCGAGCGGGCGATCGCGCCGCCCTTGCCGATCTTCAGCTCGATGTTGTGCACGATCGTGCCCACCGGAATGGCGGCGAGAGGCATGGCGTTGCCAGGCTTCACGTCGACCTGCGGGCCGGCCACGACGCTGTCGCCGGCGCCGAGGCGCTGCGGAGCGATGATGTAGGCCTGCTCGCCATCCTCATACTGGATCAGCGCGATGAACGAGGTCCGGTTGGGATCGTATTCAATGCGCTCGACCTTGGCGACGCCTTCCTTGCGACGCTTGAAGTCGATGATGCGATAGGTCTGCTTGTGGCCGCCGCCGCGAAAACGCACGGTGATGCGGCCATTGTTGTTGCGTCCGCCGTGGGAGTGTTGCCCCTCGGTCAGTTTCTTCAGCGGCTTGCCCTTGTAGAGCTCGCTGCGGTCCACGATCACGAGCTGACGAAGGCTCGGCGTGATCGGCTTGAAAGTTTTAAGCGCCATCGGCCTGTTTCCTTATCGCCTGCTCAAAGCCCGGTCGTGACGTCGATCTTCTGGCCATCGGCCAGAGTGACAACCGCGCTCTTGATGTCGGAACGCACACCGCGCATTCCCTTGAAGACTTTCTTCTTGCCCTTGCGGACCAGAGTGTTGACAGCCTCGACCTTCACGTCGAACAGGCGTTCGATCGCGGCTTTGATCTGGTGTTTGGTCGCGTCGATGCGGACCTTGAACACGAATTTGTTCTGTTCCGACGCGATCGTGGCCTTTTCGGTGATGACCGGGGCGACGATGACGTCGTAGTGGCGCGGATCCTGGCTCATTTGAAGCGCGCCTCCAGCGCATCGATGGCCGCCTTGGTCAGCACGAGCTTTTCACGGCGGAGAATGTCATAAACGTTGATGCCCTGAACCGGCAGGACGTCGATCTGCGGAATGTTGCGGGCGGCCAGGGCGAAATTCGCCTGAACCGTCGCGCCGTCGATGATCAGCGCGCTCTTGAGGCCGAGCTTGGCGAAATTCGCCTTGAGCGCGGCGGTCTTGGGATCGGCGGCGTCGGCGGTTTCCCACACGATCAACCCGCCGTCCTTGACCTTGGCCGAAAGGGCGTGCTTCAGCGCCATGGCGCGAACTTTTTTTGGCAGGTCATGCGCATGCGAGCGCACCACCGGACCGAAGGCGCGTCCGCCGCCGCGGAACTGCGCCACGCGGGCGGAGCCGTGACGGGCCGAACCAGTGCCCTTCTGCTTGTACATCTTCTTGCCGGTGCGGGCGATGTCCGCGCGGTTCTTGACCGCGTGGGTGCCGGCGCGGCGCTTGGCGAGCTGATAGCGCACCATGCGATGAATGATGTCTTCACGCGGCTCCAGACCGAAAATCTCGTCGGAAAGGTCCACGGAGCCGAGGGCGGCGCCCTCGACGGAGGTGATGTCGATCTTCACGGCTCAGGCCTCCGGAGCTTGGGTTTCGGTGGCCGATTCGACCGGGGCCGATTCAGCTGCGGGGGCGGCCTGCGAGGCCAGCCGGAACTTGCCCGGCTTGGGCGCATCGGCCGGCAGCGCCTTCTTCACCGCGTCGCGGATGAAGATCCAGTTGCCGGCGTGACCGGGGACGGAGCCCTCGACCAGCACCAGGCCGCGCTCGACATCGGTCTGCACGACGCGCAAATTCTGCGTGGTCACGCGGTCCGTGCCCATGTGGCCGGCCATTTTCTTGTTCTTGAAGGTCTTGCCCGGGTCCTGACGGCCACCGGTCGAACCATGCGAACGATGCGACAGCGACACGCCGTGAGTGGCGCGCAAGCCGCCGAAGTTCCAGCGCTTCATCGGACCGGCGAAGCCCTTGCCCAGCGTCGTGCCCGTGACATCGACGAACTGGCCGACGACGAAATGGTCGGCGGTGATCTCGGCGCCAATCGGCAGGAGATCGCTTTCCTCGACGCGGAATTCCGCGAGCTTGAGCTTGGGTTCGACCTGCGCGACGGCAAAGCGGCCGCGCTCGGCTTTCGAGACGTTCTTGACCTTCGCGCGGCCGATGCCGACCTGAACGGCGGTATAGCCGTTGGTCTCCATCGTGCGATGCGCGATGACCTGAACGCCATCGAGTTTCAATACCGTGACCGGCACATGTTCGCCGCTGTCCGTGAAGACGCGGGTCATGCCAACCTTCTGTGCGATGACGCCTGACCGCATGTTTCGTTTCCCTTAAGGCGCGTTCCCTGGACTTTGGTCCAATCGGAAGAGGCGCCGCGAGACGTAATAAAAACGTCTCAGAATGAAGCTAGAACTTGCACCGTTTCCGAGGAAACGCTTCAGATTCCAACGATTTGATTGGGCGAGGTCTTTTCCGGAGAGCTTCTGACGCTCTCCGGGACCCTGCCTCAGAGCTTGATTTCGACGTCAACGCCGGCGGCAAGGTCGAGCTTCATCAAAGCATCGACAGTCTGCGGCGTGGGATCGACGATATCGAGAACCCGCTTGTGGGTGCGGATCTCAAACTGTTCGCGCGACTTCTTGTCCACGTGGGGCGAGCGGTTCACAGTGAACTTCTCGATCCGGGTCGGCAGCGGAATCGGACCACGAACCTGGGCGCCGGTGCGCTTGGCGGTGGAGACGATTTCCTTCGTCGAGGTGTCGAGAATCCGGTGATCGAACGCCTTGAGGCGGATGCGGATGTTTTGGCCGTTCATTTATGTCATCCTCTGGAGAACCGATGCGAAAGAATTTTCCGCATCGGCGCAACCCGCCTGATTATTCGATGATGGAAGCGACGACGCCCGCGCCGACGGTGCGGCCGCCTTCGCGGATGGCGAAGCGCAGCTTTTCTTCCATGGCGATCGGAACGATCAACGACACGTCCACCGTGATGTTGTCACCCGGCAT
>Ga0208588_1000443_pt1 | contig 13464 bp, 11 predicted proteins | sample NGESurshal092012_8_FD_184483 | JGI IMG/M metagenome (GOLD analysis project Ga0208588, IMG submission 184483) | Arctic peat soil microbial communities from Barrow, Alaska - NGEE Surface sample 415-3 shallow-092012 (SPAdes) | ecosystem: Environmental > Terrestrial > Soil > Wetlands > Peat ...
TTCTTCTGAGCCAGTTTTTGGTATCGTCGGGTTAGATCCAGCATGCCTAATAGAGCCATCCTCAGCCACCTGCGTGACATCTGCTCTTTAGGATCTCATTCCAGAAGGGCGAAATCAATTTTTCGAGGTGCCCTAAAGACGTTTTTACGTGTTTTTTAGATGCGCTTTTAGGATCGACTGTTCTTAGCATCAAACGATGGGGATTGAGAGGGTAAATGCTCAAGTCCAAGCATGGTCTCTGCCATCGTCGCATATACCAAATCCTTAAAAAAATACTTTAGGCCTAATCCACCGCCATGAGGTTGTCTATACGTGCACTGAATAGCAAGCTTGCTCAGTCGCTGCACCTTTTGCCATAAACTCAGATTCTTTTCATACAAAGCTTCCCGCGCACCAAAAGCCACCGCTATCTTGCGGTAGGTCTCAGCGGCTTCCAAGAGGCGTGGGGCATGGACAGAAGCAACCTGGCGCGAGACGCTTTCTAGGGAGTTTGCACACTCTTGGTATCGTCCCTGAAACTCATGATAATTGTTTACCTGGATGCTTGTAATCCGCTGCAATCTATTCCTAATCCCCTGAATTTTCACTCTACTTTTCTGCCCCAGTCCGACCGCGTTCTTGCCATGCTGCCTATAGCAAGCGAGAACGGTATCACTCACCACCACCTTGCCCAGCGAAGAGGCTACAATCGCTATCCAGCAATCATGGGGCATCAGGCAGCCAGGAGTTTTTGACTGTACATACGCTTCTGCTCTGGGTCGAGTATTCCACGGAATATCATGGGCCAGCTCCTTCCGAAAAACCTGGGTAAAACCCATGAGGGGATTGGCAAGAGGTTGAAAATTACCACGCTCATAGATACACGTTTTGCGGGAGGAGAGTAATTTTATTCTGGATAGCTTTTCGTCTGTCACCCAGGTATTGTGGCTGAGCAGCATCAAGTCTGGTTCATCGATAAACAGTGCCAGACAATATTGAAGCTTTTCCGGTAACCACACATCGTCTTGATCACAAAAGGCAATCAAATCACCGTTGCAGAGACTAGCCGCCTGTAAAAAGTTGTCTGCAAATCCCAAACGTTTTTCATTGCGATAGATATGAACGGGAAAGGGCGCAGCAGTTTTCGACCATTGCTCCACAATCTCCTGCGTCCGGTCTACGGATCCATCGTCACAGACAATTAACTCTTTCGGAAGCAGGGTCTGGTTTGCCAGGGAATCTAACTGATCCCCGATGTAGGCTTCCCCATTGAAGGTCGCCATCGCTATGGATATTTGCATCTTTTTTTCCATCATCTTCAGATGGGACGTAGGCCACAGGCCGTTCATAGAATCGGAATAGATCGCTGAGAGCAAAGCCAAGGTTGCTTCTCCCCCCAGCATTGGGGGGCGGGGGGCCTACACTACGCAAAGCCCAGCGCATGAAGATACTTTTGAGCACAGGTTTCGATGGTGAATTGGTCGAGCCAACCGGAATCGACCTTTTTTGGACTACCCGATAAGGTCTTTAAAATCGCCTCTGCCATCGCTTGGCTATCTCCGACCGGCGTGAGCGCGCCATACTTACCATGGGCTAGAATCTCTGCGGGTCCACTGGGACAGTCGGTAGAGACGATCTCAGTTCCCACCGCCATCGCTTCCACGAGAACATTGCCAAAACCTTCCCACGCGGAAGACAAAACAAATACGGAAGACCGTGCCATGTAAGCATAGGGATTGGGGACATAACCTAAGAGCGCAACCTCCTCTTCAAGGGCCAAGTCGCGGATCAAGGCATTCACTTTAGCTTCGTCAGGTCCACCGCTTCCTAAAATGACCAACCGAGCGGGGCGCACGTTTCGCACAAGGGCAAAAGCACGAATGAGGGTAAGAAAATCTTTTTGGGGAAATAATCTTCCGACACCAAGGATAACGGGAGGTTGTCCGGGCTGAAACCACGAATGATCCAAGGGCTCTTTTGCCTTAGTAAACATTTCAGGAACCACCACGGGATTGTAAATTACTTGGATGCGCGCTGAGGGAAGCGCCGTGATCGTGGCCAAATCTTTTGCCACCCCTTGGGAAACCGCGACAATACCATCGGCCCAAGGATAGAAAAGCCGTGCGGCGAGGGGACTTAAACGCACTGAAGTCTGTTTTATGCGTTTTGCCTCTTGAGAAAGGTTATTGTGCTCCGACACAACCACTCTGGTAGAGACTCCAGCCAGGCGCTTGGCCAATAAGGCAATTTCACAGGGATAGTGGAGGGCGGCCAGAAGCGAGGTAGGACGCTCTTGCCGTAGGTATTTCACGAGCTTGGGAAGAATACTGGGCTTCGATTGTGCTTTTAGATCGATCAACCGTATGCCGGGAGGTACCTGTGTCAGGTATGCTCCTTCTGCTTTGACCAAAACCAGATCTACGTTTAGATCCTGCTTCATAAAACCACGGGCCAAATTAAGCATCACCCGTTCAGCGCCCCCTTCATAAAGGGAGCGAATAAAAATAGCAATATCAGGGAAATGTTTAGGCATAGTTTGCATGCTGGAGTCGTATTCTCATAAAGGACGGAGCGTTCCTAGCAGCATCGGGATGGAGATGCTTTTTCTTTTCTTGACGTAACGGAGACTGTCCCTAAAACGCGATCGAGGAGAAGTTCAGTTCCTGCCCGTTGCTAGAGATGATAGTGGTGGAGCGCTATCGGCGCTGACGGGAAAGGTTGATTTCTGGTTGACTATTGAACTCCCCTAAATTCTCTATAGCTGCTGCTTCCCAAGGGGGGCTGGAGAAGCAGCAGCTATGGACCTTTTGTGCGAACAGCCTGCGATCACCGCCTATAGAGATCTGAAATGGATAAAGGCTGAAACTTCAATAGGTCAGCAGACTTCATGGAAGACTTGGCCAGCATCATCAAAAGTAGGAATGCCGGATTCCCTAAAAGATAGCGGTTCGCCATGCGTCTCGGCTCCCGATAGAGGCGATATAGCCACTCAAGACTCATATCCGACAATATGGTGGGGCAGTCTGGCACGATGCCTGCGAGGCGATCGATAACAGCACCACCCGCGATTAGGGTATTGGCGTCCAGCTTTTCTTGATTGAGATGCAGCCATTTTTCCTGAATAGGGGACCCCATTCCGACAAACAATTACTGTCGGTTCGCTCATTTTCAGAGTCTAACACTACTCTATCCCGTAAAAGTGGGCTTGTTAAGTAAACAAGAACTATCAATCTGATTTAGTTTTCTGAGCCCAAAACTGTGGATGCTCATCTGCAATGGACTGATAAGTCCAACTACCTCTAATAACTTCATTCCAGAAAAAATAAGCGGAAAAATCATTTCCATTTCCATTTCCACCTAATATCTGCTTAATTATAACCTTACTTGTAAGTTCAATATCATCAAAGACTACAGTCGAGCCTGGTTTTGCGAACTTACGCATAACTTCCCACTCCGCTAAAATGCCTTCCATATCGTGCATTGAATCTTGATAGAAAAAATCCCAATGTTCTAAGGAGTTGAAAAACAGTTGTGGAAGAACTTTACGGGAATCACCTTCGATGAAAGTTATTTCGACCCCAGAAAATTCACGACGAATCAAATCGAGATTATTTTCACGAATTCCCTTTAGCTGAAGCCAATCTTCTCGCGGTAATTGAACATTTGGATCGCCATCATAATCGATAGTGAAAATATGCGCTCCGTTATTATTCTCATGAGCAGCCTTCGCCATTATGAAGGTACCAAGACCTTCAAAAGTGCCAGTCTCAACAATAAATTTTGGCTTTTGTATTGCGATGCCTCTATACAGTCTCTTAGCACTGGCTTCATTACATGACCATGCATATTTTTTCCATTTAGGTGTTGGTAAGTCTAGCTCGACACTTTTACTGCAAATTGAGAACCATGAATTCTTCAAGCTATATTGTGAAGAAGATACTGTTTCACTGATCGAAGACATAAAGCTACACCTCTCATTTTGATCTAAAAACGACTGCGCATACCCCGCAGCTTGCTGCGATTGTGGTGTTCATTTAAACTACTAGGCGGCGGCGTAAGCCGCCCATCGCCAAACATCTTTTCACAGCCTCGATCACATCTTCTACATCAGCATCAGTCAATTTTGCAGAGAGAGGTAAACTTACCGTTTGGCGTCCGATACGCATGGCATGAGGAAAATCCTCTGGTTTCCATCTAAAAGTCTTCTGATAGTAGGGATGTTCAGCGACAATCATGTAGTGCACACCCACACCAATATTTTGTTTGGTCATGGCACAGAGGAATGCATCACGAGAAAGACCTGTTCTCTTCTCATCGACCATGATGGTGTACAGGTGATAGGCGTGGCGGGTCCCAGATTCTACAGGAGCAGGAAGCTCAAGAGGCAGTTCTGCAAAAGCCTGCTGGTAGCGTTGCCAAATTTCTGCGCGTCTTTGCCAATAAGGCTCAATCCGTTTTAGTTGATGAATACCTATTGCTGCTTGCAGGTCCATCATATTGTACTTAAAACCAGCTTCCACTACTTGATAATGCTTGTATCCTCCATCCCCAAAGCGTTTCCAAGCATCCTTACTCATTCCGTGCAAGGCTAAAACTTTGATGCGAGCGGCGTCTTCTTCCTGTTGTGTCAAAACCATTCCTCCTTCGCCCGTCACAATGTTTTTAGTGACATAGAAGCTAAAACAGCCAAAATCACCTATGCTACCGGCCTTTTGCCCTTTGTACTCTGTTTCAATAGCATGGGCACAGTCCTCAATAATCTTCAGGGCATGACTAGCCGCCAGATCGACGAATGCATCCATATCGCAGGGCCTTCCTGCCATATGGACGGGAACGATAGCACGGGTTTTTGGAGTGAGCTTGCGCTTAACCGCTTGAGGATCAAGGTTCATGGTTATCGGATCTACATCAGCCAGAACAGGAGTCGCTCCTGAATGGATGATGGCATTGACCGTAGCGCAAAACGTTAGAGGGGTCGTAATTACTTCATCCCCCGGTTGGAGGCCAGCAGCCAGAAGGCTTAGGTGCAGCGCTGCCGTACAGGAGTTAACGGCTATAGCGTGGGAAACATTTTTGTAGGTCTTAAAATCATTTTCAAAACGCATGACCTTCGGGCCAGTTCCCAGCCAACCGCTCTTCATAGTGCTGACCACTTCTTGAATTTCATCGTCTTCAATAGCAGGTGCACCGAAAACAAGGAACCGTTCCTTAGAACGGATAGGTCTTAAGGTCTCTAAGGTATTCATTAGCCACTCGCCTCATGCTAGATATTAGGTGATTTCTCAGAATGAATATCCCAGCAGATTTCAGTAACGCTGCGTTACGCCGTCGCTAACGACAACCTACAGGTATGAAACCTGGTATAACCTTTTTAGGAAGTCACCTTATTGGAAGTACCCCCCTCAGGAAAAGGATCTAAGTAAGGGTTAGTACGCTGCTTTCTTTAAGCGTATTGGTATAACATTTGAGTCGGGAACAGAGTTCGCTTAGAGTATCTGATAAATTTAGAGTAATCTTTCGGCTATGTGCAGTATTTATCCCTTCAGCTAAATCCTTTATCTCCAAAACATAGGGAAGACCATATTTTTTACTCATAAACTCTGCAAACTTCACTTGATGGTCATCCACATGTTCACCATAGCATTGTCTACGAGGAACGACCAAAGGGGTTTTACCTATGGTTTTTAAAATGGAATGAATAGTTGCAGCTGCTCCATGGCAAATAATGAAATCGGCCATTTCAAGATGCGCTATATATTCTTCAAACCCCATGATCGGTAGTATTTTAGCTTTCTTGGGGAGTAGATTAAATGATGCAGCTTGGATAAAGATATCCTCATCTCCTTGTTGCATATCATCCATTGCAGAGACTAAGCGGTCCATCGGAGCAGGATGAGTCCCTAAAGTTACAATAATCATAAGTGTTTCTCCACTATTACTTCAATCGTGACAGTTCGGTAATCAAAAAGTCTTTAAGTTGAGATAACATTAAGTCCTTGTCACTTAATCGTTGATCCCCAAAATTCTGATTTTCGGTAGATATCTTCTTGGTCTGGCCATTGAACCAAAAATTTATCGACAATCGGTTCTAACAATCGGCCTGTTAATGAGGGGGAAGAGACTCGGTCAAACACCTCCATAAACACGAGCTTGGCTCCGAAGAATTTACCTAAAAAGAAAAAGGGTAATGCAACCCCAGCTCCTGTAGAGATTATGAGTGTAGGACGTTCACGCCATAGGAGGGGAATGGCCAAAAGTGTATTGCGTAATAGGTTAAGGACGTTCCGATTGGTTGGATGGTACGCCCAGACCACTTCTTCTGCCTGGAGAAGAGCTAAAGAATCTGGTCTTTTAAAAGTCACCCAAATCCTAGGGTAGTCTTGCCACCAGGATTTTAGGGCAAAAAGTTGGGATAGATGCCCACCAGATGAAGCTATAAGCATAATTTTCACAAGAATCTCCTTTGAAAAGAGAAAACAAAGTGCCCTCACCGTTGGAAAAGAAATTAGCAAGCCAAAAACACACTGCCTGAGGCAGTGGTTTAGTGGAATATGCTTTAATCTCCTAAAACGCTGTGTTGATGCATCAATAGCTGCAAACAGCTTAGGCTAGGTATTGACGAGAGATTTACTTGAGTAACCAACGGATGGTAGGGCGAGAGAGGGGTGCCAGATAGACTGCCATCATAGTTATAAAGGAACGTATATCCCTACTAAAGATGGAGGCATCTTCCTTAATTGCCAGATCCAGCCATCTACGGGCTTCGAGCATATCCCCACTGGCCAGAGATACGCGCGCCAGGTATCGATAGAGATAGGCCCGAGCCGTAGGCAAAAATGGGCCCACCCGTTCTGGTGCCCGTCGATAAGCTAACTCCAGCACTTTTTGGGTACAACGCTCCATTTGCAATACATTGAAGGAAAGACCAGAAGGGCGCACCCGATAACCACAGAGCAACTTTGGTTCTCGATAGAAACGCCAGCGATTCAAAATGGCAATTCTGAGCCAAAAGTCTAGGTCTTCAGAGCTCTTAAGATTTTCATCAAACTCCCCTACCTCTTGAACCAGCAACCTGCGAAACACTGCATTAGAGCCATGGCCAATAAAGTTTTTATATAACAACGCCACCAACGGGTCGGGGTCTATGGGCTTGCCACTGAGACTCATAAGCGTGGGGTTTCCATCATCTCGAATAACTCGTGAAGCACTGTAGACAACCCCTATTTCTGGCTGGGAATCCAACATGGTTACATGGGTGGCGAGCTTATCTGGTTCATAGAGGTCATCCCCATCCAAAAGAGCGATGTAGGGTGCACGAGCATGACGAATGCCGTAGTTGCGAGCTGAGGACAAACCGCCATTTTCCTTGTGCAGCAGCTTAAAACGCTGGTCTCGTTCACAGAACGGGGTGACGAGCTCTTGCGTTCCATCCGTCGCCCCGTCATCCACAACCAGGACTTCAAACGCTGTCATGGACTGACGCTCTAAAGAGATCAGCGCATCTTCAATGTAAGTACGTACGTTGTACGCAGGTACTACAACACTCACTCTGGGCTGTAGGGTCAAAATCTGAGTTCCTTTTAAAGTTCTTTAGCTTAGAGTTCTTTAGGCCATCGCTTTTTGCAGGGGGGGTAGGGTAGCTTCCCGTATAACTGTCCCCAGCCAAACAAAGAAAAACCACAGATAAGGGGCCATCCAGCTCAGCGTGGTTGTTCCAAACATGAGGTATAGGGCCACCAAACTAGCACAGGCTCTAGCTGCCAATGTATCTCCCCGTATGCTGGGCTCATAGACATCCCAGAGCGTAGCCAGCATCGCCAGCAGGAAGACTACAAAACCAATTGCGCCATGCAGATACAGTACGGCTGCGTAGGTAGAAAAAGTGGTGGCTGGCATATAAGCATTGTTATATAGATGAACTTGATGCTGGATGAACCCCCACCCGGTCCAAGGAGACTCCTGCCATAGCTCCAGGGTTCTGTTGATCACCTTGGTTCTTGTTTTGGTAGATTCGACACCATCCCCCCGAGTCTGATTAAAAAGTGTGACCCCTCCCTGAAAAAGTTCTTCTAAGCTCACCGCAAAGAGGCCCCCGATAAAAGAGGCCAGCGCGGCGGTCCCCAGCAGAATTTGTGGGATTATGTCAAGGCGAAAGAGAAGATTCACCGCAATCGCTATCGGTAAAGCCAACCATGCCGTACGTCCAAAACTAAATATCAGTCCTAAAACGGAGCCGATCAGGGCCGCTTGACGTAACCAACGATTGGGCTCCCCTAAGCAAATAAAGATATAAAGCACAGCGCAGGTTCCCAGAATCGGCGGATCAGAGGTGTACCCAATAATTCTGGGCAAAGTCAACCCTAAAAACTGTGTAGAACCTGCAAGACCCACTGCAGATAAAGAGTCACCAGGCAATATAGAAGCCAAAAGAGGTTTATTGATTCCTGGAATGTTAAAAAACCACAGGGCCGTTGAAATAGCCAGAAACAGCGTATAACTAGCAGCCATCCAGGCGACAGCACGGGTGATCACCGCACTACGCAAGGGTTGGAAAAAAGGTAGCGCTAGACTGGCAAAAATAAGGAAGTAGCCCTTCATTAGAACGGCGGTCAGCCTCGCCACCTGCTCAAAGCCGACCCCGTCCCATGCCAAGACGGTAGTCATCAGCATCGTGAGGGACATTGCAAACCAAGCCCAGGCACTTAGGGGCAAAGGTTTTTTCGCCAGTTTGTCCACACTAAAGCCAGCTGCTAGCAAGGTAATGACCACGGCAGGGTAGAGCAGTACTTGTACTCCTAATAACCACCAGAGTGGAGTAAGCAGGGCCGTCCAGTAAATTGCAGCCTCGGTGTAGGAGAGTGCCCCCAGCTTCAACCCTTCAACTACAGGGGCGCTGGGATTAACTATCTTCATGCTTTCCTTGAGGAGCAGGTAGATGGAACTTCGTACTACTATCGACTCCGAGCATCCGTTCAGAAGAGTAGTATGCACCTTTGTCTATACCCGCGAGCTCTTTAGTCCCATTGAGAACACAACCCACTAGGTTCAAGTTGATTTGGCGCAGAAGGTTGATGGAATAAGCCACTAGCGGGGAGGATACATAACCTTCGCGGACTACAAAAAGCACATTCGGCACAAACGTGAGAATGTGCACGGCATCTGCGGTCAGTTGGATGGGCCCCGTGTCGATCAGCACCCAGTCGTAGATGTTTCGTGCAGAGGCGACTAATTCCTTTAGTTCCCTGATGCTAAGCACTTTCACCTGGGCAGAGGGGACGGATTCCTGCGACCCACCAGTGAGATCTGTCAGACCAAAATGGCCTTTTTCTGCGCTGGCTTTGGCAAAGTCTGCATCGACCAGTAGCACGCTATAACCAGATTTAGAGAGGACATGAGCCAAGCACTTTGTGATGTAGGTTTTGCCCTCCCCACTGGTAGAAGAAGTCACCATCAGTACCTTTAGGTCCTGAGGCAGGAGGGAAGCTAACCATTGAAAATGGACTTTGGGGGTGGGGTACAACGCTGGAATGCGCGTGATAATCGGCATCCCTAGTTCCCTCAACGCCTGCTCCGAAATCGGTGGCGCTAACCTGCGGGCCCGCACCAGCAAGGCTACAGAAGCCAATACGCTAGACAGGACCGTACCCAAGATAAAGAACAAGAGTTTGGGAGATGAGGGACCGGTGGGTAGACTAGGGGGCTCTAAGATCTGGACATTAGGGTAGCGGGAAAACATATCTAGCCGGGTCCGTTCTACCTGGGTGGTCAGGGCCTGGTAAGCCACTTCCGCCACCATAAATTGCCGCTGATAACGAGCTAACTTCACCTGGTCGGGTCCCATTCCCCGGACGGAGCGTTCCATAGATGCTAAGCGGCTCTCTAGGTTTGCAGCTCCCTGACGCATGGCCTCGGACTCCGCTTCAGCGGTGATCATCTGGCCAATGAGTCCCATCCGAGTGGAATCTACGGTACCTTCTGCATTCTTTCCGGCAACCTCCTGGACCCTAGTTTCAACCAAGTCTTGTAGTTTTTGCCGACGGTTCAAAAGGCTAGTAACCTGTGGGCTATTCTCGGTGAAAGAAGCGCGAGCTTTGGTCAAATTCCGCTCCACCTCGTCGAGGTCTGCTCGTGCTTTTAGATAGGGACTATAACTGGAGAGACGTAAAGACTGAATCGCATTGCCTGGGCTCATTCCCAAGCGAGCTTTTAGTTCTTGGGTCCGGGCTGCCGCTTCCTTTTGGTTAGAGATAGCAATAGCATGGGCATTGATCAGGTTTGCCATAGACCCAATCGAGGATTTGACTTGTTCATCGGCGGATACTAGTCCGGACTTCATTTTGAAGCGACCCAACTTCGCTTCAGCCTGCTCTAGCTCACGGGCAGCCTTCTGAAGGGGCTCATCATAGAGCGCCACCCGTTCTTGCAGGTCAGCATTGCGCAACTGGTTCAATTTGATCTGATAAACCTGGAGCAACGCGGTAGAAAGCTTCTGAGCTTCTGCCGGTGACTGAGCTCTCACAGTTACCGTTAAGATATTCGAGTCGGTAACCGGTTTGATCTTGATGCTCCCCATTGCTTTCTGGAGCTGATTCGAGGCCTGTTCCTGTTCAGCGGGTGAGCCCTCTTGGGGCACGACCTTCGCCAAAAGCATTTTAGACACCCCCTCAGAGAGAAGAATGCGCGTTTGGGTCTCCACCTGCTGGCTAAAGGCGGGCTGGGCTTCCGGAGCGCTATTGACATTCCCCAGGCTGGTATTGACTGCCCCCGAACTTCCTGGAATGACTATTGAGAAGGAAGAATCATAAGCGCGCGGCAAGAGAAACCAACTCAGCGAAGCGGCTCCGATAATCAGGCCATTCACCAGAAATAGGGGTATATAAATGAGTCGCTTATTGAGCATGGCAATACTCGCTAAATAGGGGTGAATAGAAAATTGTCATCAACGAAAAAAAGCTTAGAGATAGTTCCTCTATCGACTATCGACAAAAGCAATGATCTATCGGGACACTAAGAAAGATGGAGAAGCACCAGGGAATAGCCGGGTAATGTCAAGGGAGCTTTCGATAAAGTCTCCAAAGAGCCTTTTCTAATACCTTTTTCGTCTAGGTGGAAGAAAGAACCTGCCGCAAGCTCCCAGGGAAGCTTGTCTGTAGTCTTGATCTTCAGGGCGGCAGGATTTGCCCCTTTGTTGATCAGCAGAAGAGAGCGACTTTGATCTTTCTGACGCACAGCCATTACCTCCACCGCAGGCTGGCTGCTTGTCCCTTCCACAACAGCCCCCACCAAATACTTATTGGCCCAGGTAAACACCGATGCCGCAGGCCGTAGTTCATTATCTAGGCCAATCATTCCATAGATGCCATCTTTGAGATGCCAAGAAGTAGCCATGTTGATGTCTGCATCAACCAGACTCTTGATTACAGACGCAAACCACACGGCTCCAATATGGCTATTTTGGCGCTGTTCTCCTGATTTCCATGAGTAATTAATGTTGTACTCCCCCAGTAAAAGCGGCACTTTTCTAGAGGGAATATATTGAGTGGTGATTCTGCGGAATTTCTTGACCTGATTGCCAAACCCGGAAGCAATGGACATCAGTTCATCATCAGAGGCATTTACATCCCCTGTTGCGTAGCGATGCCACGAAACGAAGTCCACATTGGGCGCACTGGCCTTCAGGAAAGAGACCAAGGTCCCGGTATCGTCATAGGTCAAGGCGGGACCCCCCACTTTGATAGAGGAGTCCTTGGCTTTCATCGCTTTGGCCGTCTTGTTATAAATTATCCAAAGTTCATCTAGTTTGCCGGCTTTTTTGTAGCGGTCATCTAGTTCATTAAAAGGTTCCCAGTAGACGATTTTGCGTTTCTGTTGAACATTGAGAATCTCTACTAGTTCTGCACAGAAGGCGGCATAGTGATCGTATTCCGAAGGAGCCAGCAAACCGTCTTTATCCTGAGCCATCCAGGAGGGCCAACCAGGGATGTTTTGGATAATCGTCGGTGGGTTTGGAGAAAAGGCATCATAGGCTACTTTGAGTTTTGCGCTATCCCAGCTCTTTTTGCTGGGATTGGTCCACTTGCTCATTAAGCGGCCATCGCCAAGGATACGGATTAAACGGATTCCTGTGTCGGTAAACCTTTTTTTAAAGACGGTATCCGTCGCCGCTTCAGGGTCGGCGATTTCTGCCCCGTTGGTCCCAAACATAAAAGGGGTCGTTTGACCAGTGGTTTTTTCCCAATCTACTTTCACATCGATAGGAATAGCATTAGCTGAGGAAGTGGTGGGATTTGAGTCTGCTGTATAAGGTTTAAAATCGGGATCAGTCGTCAAGACCACCGCATCTACGCCAGAATTCTCACGTCGTTTAGGACCACCAATCACTAAAATTTTGTTTCCTAGCTCGGTAAGGGAATGAGCTCCAAAGGAAGCCCATCGGAAGGCAGATGGCCTATCCCAAAGCCAGTTCAGCTCCTTCTGGCTCCCGTCGGCTGTGATCCCTTTCAACTGAACGGCAACCCCCCGATAGCGCACCCAGACTATGATCGGCTCCTTTACTCCTGAAGGGAGGGGCGCGGAGACGAGTGGTTCATAAGCTTTTTCGCTGGTTACATACTTACCCCCTGAAGCAGAGGAGTCTGTGATCACCGGGCCTTCGGGGTTGGTCTCTGCCTCCACTGAAGAAGTTTGGGGTGCTGTTTGGGCAGCAAGCATAGTCAAGAAAAGCAGTAGCACTATTGCTGCTATAAACGAAAGACGCGTTACGGTGGAGGTTTGGACCATAGCAATTGTAAATTTGGAATGATTTTGCGCCATTTCAGGGATCGGATATTTTGTTAAGAATAGTCAATCCCTTGCTGGGCTAGGCTTTTGAACCATAGATTTTCCAAATTTATAATTGCTATTTGGACCATAATTTTGTAGCTCAACATATATATTTGGGCAGGACTCAAGCTTGTGGAGAGCACGAAGGCCAATTTGTAGTTCAAAGCTGAGAAGGCTGAGATAGTCGAGATGTTCTTATGGAAAAGTGATTATCCAGATTGGAATGATTGAATGAGATAAATTCAATGTAATGTTGGGCACACTTAGGATAGCTAGTTAAGAAGCTATTTTTTCCTCTCTTCTGTCAGAGAATTCTGCGGGGTTCAGACCCCTTAAATCCTGCGCTAAAAGCACCGTTTCTCTAAATGTAAAGACACACAATCTCTGCACCACGGCTCTTTGCTTTAAGAGGCTAAAAGCCGGTTGGAGGAGAGACCGAGATTAAAAAAACCTACGAGGCCCGCTCCTTCTTCTCAAAATATTATTTATTTGTACTTATACTACTATGCAGTTCCGAATGTTGTTAACTTATCGCTGAAATCCTTTTCATACAGTCATTACAGGCAACTGGTTGCGGGTTTTTAGTCTTTGTTTGTATTGTCTGAAAGTCCCTTCGTGCATAGGATAAAGCAGTTTTTTGTCGAGAAACCCTACAGGTAGGGC
>Ga0208588_1000446_pt1 | contig 13445 bp, 9 predicted proteins | sample NGESurshal092012_8_FD_184483 | JGI IMG/M metagenome (GOLD analysis project Ga0208588, IMG submission 184483) | Arctic peat soil microbial communities from Barrow, Alaska - NGEE Surface sample 415-3 shallow-092012 (SPAdes) | ecosystem: Environmental > Terrestrial > Soil > Wetlands > Peat ...
GTGGAAGCCGCGTGTAGAGCGCGCGCCGCATGGCGTAGAGCCCACCGTTGGCCCCCACCACCGCGCCCTGGGTGCCCTCGAGCGCCTTGAGCCAGGATTCGTACTTCCAGTACGCACTCTCCTCGTACTCGGCCCGGGTCGGATTGTAGAGCTGCAGGCGCCCGCAGACCGCGCCCACCTCCGGATCCTCGAAGTGGCGCACCAGCGCCTTGAGCGCAGCCGGATCGACGCGGGTGTTCGCGTCGGAGAGGACCACCACCTCGCCGGAGGCCGCCGGGATGCACCGGTTCAGCACGCTGGTCTTTCCCGCCCGCGGCGCGGCCGAGAGATGGACGCGCGGATCGGGGTGGCCCCGCACCACCGCATCGGTCCCGTCGGTGCTCCCGTCCGAGCCGATGAGGACCTCCAGCCGGTCGGCCGGATAGTCGAGCGCGAGGCTGTTCTCCAGCTTCTCGCCAATGCACCCGGCCTCGTCGTGTGCGGCCACCACCAGCGACACCGTCGGCCAGACCTTCGGGCTCCCCGGCACCCGCCCCCGCCCCGGACGTACCCACGCCAGCAGCACGAGCCACAGCGGGTACAGGAAATAGGTCTGTGCCAGCAGCACCGCCGCGGCCCAGAACGCGACGGTCGCCATCGACGCCCTCCCGGGGAGACAGACCCGGCAGCAACGGTCGTGCCCGCGCGGCGGGACAGCAGTTCCAGGTGGATGCGCCCCGGTCGCGGAGGGCGGCTGTAACCTTTACTTCCCGCGCTCCTGGTCGACGAGCGCCTGGGCGAGGACGTGCCTGGGGTTCAGCGCCACCGCCGCGTCCAGCTTCGCGAGGGCGGCGTCCTTCTGCCTGAGCGCCAGGAGCAGCCGTCCCGCGAGCACGTAGGGGCGGATGAAGGTTGAGTCGCGGGCCACGAGCTCATTCATCTGCCGGGCCGCCTGCTCCACGCTGTCGGGGGGCGGACTCTTGGCGCTGAGCACGTACTCGGCATAGGCCACCTCGCCCCAGCCGTCCTTGCCCCCGAGCTGGCGGTACCGCTCGCCGTCCGAGATGGCGCGGTCCGCCCGGCCGGCCACACCCGCGAAGACCGCGTCCGCCCGGAGGCGGGCCCGCTCGTCGTCCTCGTTGTTCGCGGGCGGGAGCCGGTTCAGGGCGTCCCGGGTGCCGTTCAGCGTCGTCTCCAGGGCGTTCACCGCCTCGATCCGGGGGTCCGTCAGCTTCTTGAGCTGCTCGATGCGCGTCCGGGCACCGTCGGCCTGCACCTTCCAATCGGCCGGGGTGCGCTCCGCCTCGAGACGCGCGAGCTGTGTCTTCAGCTGCTCGGCTTCGCCGAGGTCTCGTCGAAGGAGCGCCCGCTGATCGTCCAGCTCCAGAGTCTGGGCGAGCGCCTGCGACGCACGCGCTCCCACCCACGCCGGATAGCGGGTCACGAGGGCGTCGAGCACCTTCAGCGCACTGGCGCGCGACTGTGGGTCGTCCTTGCGGAGCAGGGCGGACGCCGCGTCACGGTCCGCGCGAACGACCGCCGGCACGTCGGACCGCCTGCTCCACCAGCCCGAGCCCGCGTACGCCAGCGCGGCGAGCGCGGCCAGTCCGAGCACCACCCAGATCGCCCGCTGCTGGCGCTGTCGAAGCTGGCGGGCCAGGGCCCGCTCCGCGGGGTCCGGCCGCGAGGGACGGATGCCACCCACGCCCGGGATGGGCAACGGCTCGGGCGCTCCACCGGGGAGGAAGCCGTCCTCCGGCATGGGAGGGAGGTCCAGTCCCTCGGCGTTGCGCGCCTCGGCCGCCGCTCCGCCGAAGACGGCGGGACGGCCCGTCGCGCCCGGCGAGGCACCACCGAAGACCTGCGTGCGCATGGACGGCGGCGGCTCCGGTGGGGGCGGAGCTGCCGGAGCGCCCGCTGCTGGAGTCCCGCCAAACACCTGAGTGCGCGCCGCTCCGGAGGGCGCTGCCGGCACGCGGGGCGCTGCCGCGCCCGCTCCGAAGACCCGCGTGCGCGCCGGCTCCGGGCCCCCGCTGCCGAAGACCTGGGTGTGCCCCGCGCCTCCGCCAGGGACCGCGCCGGCGGCAGACGGAGCGCCGGCCCCGAACACCTGGGTCGACGCCGAGGGGGGCGGGCTCTTGCCGTAGGCCTCGGTCCGGACGGGGCCCGCGGTGCGCGCGGCGCTTCCGAAGGCCAGAGTGCCAGATGACGCCGGTTGAGGCACCTCGCCCTGCGCATCCACCCCGTGCTGCGCGGTGAAGACGAGGCCACAGCGGGTGCACTGGACCGGAGCCCCGCCCGCGGGGACCAGCCGGTCGTCCAGGGCGTATCGGGTGTGACAATTGGGACAGGCGATCTGCACGGCGGCCGAGGGAACTCGTTAGCAGGAATGTTTTCACGGATCGAGTTCGGTCGTCTCTTGCAGGCGTCGGAGCCGCGCCGGACCCACCCCCTTGACCGCGTCGACCTCCTCCCAGCGGGAGAAGGGCCGCGCCTGCACGAGCGCGTGCGCCGCAGCGGCGCCCACCCCCGGGAGCCGCGCGAGCTCCGCCTCTTCCGCGTCGTTCAGCGAGAGCCGGAGACCGAGGGCCACCCGGACCGAGGGCGGAGGCATCCGTCCGAGGTCGCAGCGCGCGTGGGCGAGCGCGCCTTCACCGGACCAGCGCACATGCTCCGGGGGACAGGCCAGTGTCGGGTCCGGATCTGGCCAGCGGCCCTGGTTCCAGACGCCCACGCCCAAAGAGCCCAGCACCGCGACCGAGAGCGCGGCGGTTCGCCCGGCGTTCACCGCGCCGGCACGGCCTCGGGGCGGTCCAGCCCGAAGGCGCTGTGGAGCGCCCGGACGGCGAGCTCCGCGTACTTGGCCGCGACCACGCAGGAGACCTTGATCTCCGAGGTGGAGATCATCTGGATGTTGATCCCTTCCTTGCCGAGCACCTCGAACATCCGCGCGGCGACGCCGGAGTGATTTCGCATGCCCACGCCGACGATGGAGATCTTCGCGACCTGATCGTCGCTCTCCACGGCCCGGAGCCCCAGCTCGGGCACGAGCTTCTCCATCGCCTCGCGCGCCGCCGCAAAGTCCGCCCGACCGATGGTGAAGCTCAGGTCGGCGCGGCCGTCCTGCTGCGCCGTCTGCACGATGATGTCCACAACGATCGACCGCTCATCGAGGGCCCCGAAGACGCGCGCCGCAACACCGGGCCTGTCCGGCACCCCTCGGAGCACCAGCCGGGCCTCGTTCCGGTCGTGGGTGATGCCGCTGACCAGCACGTCCTCCATCGCCGCATCCTCCTCGCACACCAGCGTCCCGGGATCGTCGGTGAAGGACGACTTCACCCAGAGGGGAACCCGGTACTTCATCGCGAACTCCACCGAGCGAGTCTGCAGGACCTTGGCCCCGAGCGAGGCCTCCTCCAGCATCTCCTCGTAGCTGACGCGGTCGAGCTTCCGCGCCGCCGGGCACACGTTCGGATCTGCGGTGTAGACCCCGTCCACGTCGGTGTAGATCTCGCAGCGCTCGGCATGCAGTGCCGCTGCCAGCGCCACCGCCGTGGTGTCCGACCCGCCTCGGCCGAGCGTGGTCACGTTCCCGGCCTCGTCCACGCCCTGGAACCCGGCGACGACCGCCACCTCACCCCTGCGGAGCGCGGCACGCAGCGGCTCCTCGTCGATGTGCTTGATCCGCGCCTTGCTGAAGGTGCTGTCGGTCACGATCCGGCACTGGTGGGCGAGAAAGCTCGCCGCGTGACCGCCCTGTGCGTGGATCGCCAGCGAGAGCAGCCCGATCGTGACCTGCTCTCCGGTGGCCACCACCACGTCCTGCTCCCGCTCGCTGGGCCGCTCGTTCACCGCCTGGACCAGCTTGAGCAACCGGTTCGTCTCGCCGGACATCGCCGAGACCACCACCACCAGGTCGTGCCCGGCCGCCCGCGCCCGGAGACACCTCCGTGCCACGGCCTGGATGCGGTCCGGATCCGCCACCGATGTTCCCCCGTACTTCTGGACCCACAGCGCCACGCGCTCTCTCTCCTCCCTGCTCTGCCTGCACCAGGCGCGCCCGAGCCCGACTCTGGCGCGCGTCTTGCGCTGCACCTTAGACGGAGAGCCGCGCGTCGGGGTACCTTCCGCCGCCCATGACGGACCGGCGATTGCTCCTGGACGGCGAGACGTTGAGCCTGGAGGAGATCCGCGCCGTGGCGCGTGGTGGCGTCCAGGTCGACCTCGCGCCCGAGGCCCTGGGACGCGTGGACCGGGCGCGGGCGCTCGTCGACCGGGTCGCCGCCGGCGAGGACGCGGTGTACGGCATCAACACCGGCTTCGGCACGCTTGCCGAGGTCCGGATCGATCGCAAGGACCTCCGCGCCCTGCAGCGAAACCTTCTGCTCTCGCACGCGGCGGGCGTGGGCACCCCCCTCCCAATCCCGGAGGCCCGGGCCCTGCTCCTGCTCCGCTGCAACGTGCTCGCCCGGGGGCATTCGGGCATCCGCCCTCGCACGCTCCAGCTCGCGCTGGACATGCTGAACCGTGGCGTCATCCCGGTGGTCCCCGAGCGAGGCAGCGTGGGCGCCTCGGGCGACCTGGCCCCCCTGGCCCACCTGGCCCTGGTACTCATCGGCGAGGGCGAGGCCTTCGTCGGGGCCGAGCGACTCCCTGGCCGGGCCGCGCTGGCCCGCGCGGGCCTCGAGCCCGTGGTGCTGGAGGCCAAGGAGGGCCTCGCGCTGGTCAACGGCACCCAGGCCATGTGCGCAGTGGGCGCGCTGGCGCTGCTCCAGGGAGAGGCGCTGGCGGAGACGGCGGACCTGGCCGGGGCCATGACGCTCGAGGGGCTGCTCGGCAGTCACCGGCCCTTCCTCGCCCCCATTCATGCAGCGCGCCCGCACCCCGGGCAGGTCGCCGTCGCCGCGCACCTGCGCTCGCTCCTCCGTGACTCGGAGATCGTCGAGAGCCACGCCGAGTGCGCGAAGGTCCAGGACCCCTACTCGCTGCGCTGCATGCCCCAGGTCCACGGCGCGGTGCGGGACGGCCTCCAGCACGCCCGGCGGGTGCTGTCCATCGAGGTGAACTCCGCCACCGACAACCCGCTGGTCTTCCCCGACGAGGACCTCATCGTCTCCGGCGGCAACTTCCACGGGCAGCCAGTGTCGCTCGCGCTCGACGTGCTCGCCATCGCCTGTACCCAGCTCTCGTCCATCAGCGAGCGTCGGGTGGAGCAGCTGGTGAACCCGGCCCTCAGCGGCCTCCCGCCGTTCCTGGCCAGGAACTCGGGCCTGAACTCGGGCTTCATGATCGCCCAGGTCACCTCGGCCGCCCTGGTGGCCGAGTCGCGCATCCTCAGCCATCCGGCCTCGGTGGACTCCATCCCCTCCTCCGCCGGCCGCGAGGACCACGTGAGCATGGGCATGACCGCCGCGCTCAAGGCCCGCCAGGTGGTGGACTTCGCCCGGACGTGCCTGGCGGTCGAGGTGCTCGTCGCGGCGCAGGCGCTCGATTACCGCCGGCCCATGCGCGCAGGGCGCGGCGTGGCGGCCGCCCACGCCCGGGTGCGCGAGGCCGTCCCCTCGATGGACGAGGACCGGGAGATCCACCGCGACATCGAGGCGGTCTCGGCGCTCATCGACTCCGGGGCGCTCCTGGCCGCAGCCCACGCCGCATGATCGTCCCTCCGGAGCGGGAACCCGGCCCCGGTCGACCTCCGGCCGGTCCGGGCGAGAGCGAGGCCCCCGAGGTGCGCGCGCGCATCGCGGCACTGGAGCGCGAGGCCAAGGCGCTCGAGCCCGACCCCCGGAGCGCGCGCCTCTATCACGAGCTCGGACTGCTCTGGGAGCGGCCGCTCGGCAACCTCCGCGCTGCTGCCGCGGCGTTCCAGTCCGCCTACCGGCTCGCCCCGCGCTTCGTGGAGAACCTCCGCTCCGCGCGCCGCATCTTCTCCGACGTGGGCAACTGGCCCATGGTGCTGCAGCTCCTCGAGGCGGAGCTCGCCGCCACGGACGCCCCCCGGCTCCGGGCCGCGCTGCTCTTCGAGAAGGCCGAGGTGCTGGCCGATCGGCTCGACCGGTGGGATGCCGGGACCCAGGCCCTGGCCGGCGCGCTCGAGCTCGAGCCTGCCGACCTCGGCCTGCTCCTGCAGGCGGAGGGGATGCTGGCCGCACACGGGGACGTGTCCGGACTGCTCCGGGTCCAGGTGCTGCTCGCCCGGGCCCTCCCGGACCCACAGCTGGCCGCGCACGCGCTCCAGACCGCGGCCACGCTCCACGAGCGGCTCGGCGAGCCCGAGGAGGCGCTCGCCCGGTGGCGCGAGGCGTTCACGCTGGACCGGCGCGACCCGGTCACCCTCGGGGCGCTTCGCCGGGCCGCCGAGGTCGCCGGGGACGACGAGGCCCTCATCGCGGTGCTCGCGGCCGAGGCGGAGCTGGGCGGCCCGACCTCGCTCCCGGCCTACACCGCCCTGGCCCGGGCCTACGTTCGTCAGGAACGCCCCGAGGACGCGGTCGCCGCGCTGAACGCGGCACGGCACCAGGCCCCGGGAGACTCCTCGGTCCTCACCGCACTCTCCACGCTCCATGAGTCGCTCGACCGGCCCGAGGAGCTGGCGGACGTGCTCGGCTCCCTCGCCGAGTCAGTCCGGGACGAGCGCGAGTGGGTCAGCGTGCAGCTGCGGCTCGCCGCACTGCTCGAGGACACGCTTCACCGTGACCCCATCGCCGTGCAGCGCTACGAGGCAGTGCTGGCCCGTGTGCCGGGACACCCGGCCGCGCTGGCGGGACTTGGTCGGCTCCACGCAAAGACGCAGGACTGGCCGGCGCTGGTCGCGGTCTACGACGCCGAGCTGGCAGGGGTGGGAGATCCCCGGACCCGGGCTGAGCTCCACTTCCGCTCCGGGGAGATCCTCGATGCGCGGCTCGGCCGCACCGACGAGGCGCTGGCCCGCTTTCGCGAGGCGCTGCAGCTCGTCCCGGGTTACTTGCCTGCGCGGCAGGGCCTCGAGCGGGTGCTGAGACGCGAGCAGCGGTGGGGCGACCTCATCACGCTCCACGAGGAGGAGCTGCTCTCCGTCAGCTCTCCGGCCGACAGCGTGGCGGCGCTCGCCCGGATCGCACAGGAGGCCGAGGAGCACCTCGGAAACCTCGAGCTCGCCTCCGACGCGCTCCGCCGCGCACTGGACATCGACCCGGACCACGCCCCCTCGCTGGTGAGCCTGGCCCGTCTCGCCGAGCGGCGCGCGGCGTGGGCCGAGCTCGTCCCGCTGCTCGAGCGACAGGCGCAGCGCTCCGCTGACCCGGCGCACGCCATCACTCTCCGTCACCGCGCCGCCCAGGTCCTCGAGGAGCGGCTCGACGACCCCGCCGCAGCCATCGACGCGCTCGAGCGGCTGCTGGCGGGGGACCGGACCTATCTCCCCGCGCTCCAGGCCCTCGGACGGCTCTACGCCCGCGAGGGCCGCTGGAAGGAGCTCGGGCAGATGTACCGCAAGGAAGCCGAGCTCGCGGGTCCCGCCCGGGCGGTCCAGCTCTGGGCCCGGATCGCCGACCTCGAGGAATCCCGACTTGTCGACCTCGAGGCCGCTCGCGCGGCATGGGACGAGGTGCTCCGACGGGATCCCGACCATGCCGCCGGGCTCCGCGCCCTGGCACGCATCCAGCGCGGGCAGGGTGACTGGGCCGGGCTCACCGGTACCCTCGAGCGAATGGCGCAGGCCCGCACCGACCCACGGGCCCGCGCCGACGGACTCTTCGAGGTCGCGGCGCTTCAGCTCGACGCGCTCGCCGACCGCGAGGCAGCGTCGGCGACACTGGAGGCAGTGCTCCGTCTGGCGCCCGACCACGTCCCTGCGCTGCGTGAGCTCGAGTCCTTGGCCGGGGTGGCGGGGGGCGCCGCCGCGCTCCAGCCGCTCGAGCGGGCCACCGTGGCGGGGAGCCCGGGAGAGCGGCTCGCGGCCCGACGCCGCCTCGCGCACGCCCTGCTCGCGGCCGGTCACGTGGAGCGCGCCGCGGAGGTCGCCGAGTCCGCCCTGGAGATCCGGCCCGACGACCTGGGCGCGCTGCTCCTGCTCGAGCACACCCGCGCGGCGGATCGGGCGCGCCGCCCGGACGTCCGGCAGCGTCTTGCCGCGCGCGTCCACGAGCCCGGGCTCGCCGCCGCCCTGAAGCTCTCGGCGGAGCTGGAACAGGGGCGGCCGCGCCTGGAGGAGCGCCTCGACCACCTCCGGCGGGCGTTCTGGCTCGACCCGGAGGACCCCCGCATCGCCTTCCAGCTCGAGCGAGCGCTGCGCCAGGCTGGCGACGCGACGGCGCTCCGCGAGTTCTACGAGCGGCGGCTGGCCGTGACCCAGTCCACCGCGTCGCGCCTCGAGCTCCACCTCCGGCTGGGGCAGCTCGGGGAGGCCGCGCTGCAGACCCTCCCGCTCGCGCTCGGCTCGTACCAGGCCGCGCTCGCGCTCGATCCGTACGACCTCGTCGCGCTCCAGGGAATCCGGCGCGTCCGGCTACGCATGGGCGACTTCGAGGCGGCGGCCCTCGCCTGGGAAGCGGAAGCCGCCGTCACCCGGAGCCGCGAGGGCGCGACCCAGGCGTGGCTCGAGGCGGGCCGGCTGTGGATGAACCTGCTCGAGCGGCCCGAGCCCGCCATCGCGGCGTTCGAACGGGTGCTGGACATGGACCCGCTGGACGTCGAGGCGTCCGAGGGGGTCGAGTCGCTCCTCGCCCGGAAGGGAGGCGCCGCCGAGCTGGCGTCCCTGAACGAGCGGCGGGGACAGACCCGCCTCGCAGCCGGTGACCGCCCGGGCGCGGCCAACGAGCTCTTCAAGGCTGCCCAGGGCTGGCTCGATGGAGTGGGCGACCGCGGGCGCGCGCTCGCCGCGCTGGCGCGGGCCCTGGCGGCCGAGCCCGAGCACGCCGACGCGCTGGAGCTGCGCGCCGTGCTGGCCACCGAGCAGGGCCAATGGGCCGAGGCCGCCGAGGCGCTCGAGGGCCGGCTCCGGATCGGCGGCGACGCCGAGACGCTCGCCGCACTGCAGCTCCGGCTCGGCATTCTCTACCAGGAGCGCCTGGAGCAGCCGGCCCGGGCGATCGCCGCCTTCAACGCCGCGCTCGCCTCCGTGCGCTCGGCGGACCCACTCGACCGGCTCGCCACCCTGCACCGGGCATCCCGGAACTGGACCGGCGTCGTCGATTGCCTCCAGCAGCTCAGGGCAATGCAGACGGGAACCATCGACCGAGCGCGGACATCGCTGCGGCTGGCGGAGGCCCTCGACGAGGGCTTCGACGACGCAGACCGCGCGGTGGCCGAGGCGAGGGAGGCGCTCCCACTGCTGCTCCAGGAGCCCGAGGCGCTCGAGCGGATCGTCCCGCTGTTCGAGCGGCGGGGCCGGATCTCGGTCCTCCTCCAGCTGCTCGACGAGCGGGCGGCGCCACCCTGCCCTCCCCTCGCGGCGGCGCGAATCCGGGTCCACCTCGCGGAGCTGTACCTCCGTGTCCTCGGGGACCTCTCCCGCTCCGTCGCCGCCTGCCGGGCCGCCGTCGAGCTGGACCCGGGCAGCGTGGAGGCGCGCGCCGCGCTGGCGGACATGCTGAGCAAGGACCCCGGCTCGGCCGATCTGGCCGTCGATGCGCACCGCGCGGTCCTCGCGGTCGACCCCGTCCGGCTCCTCAGCCTCGAGACGCTCTACGAGATCTGGGATTCGCAGCGCATGCTGGACCGGACCTTCTGCTGCGCCGCGGCCATGGCCTTTCTCCAGGCCGGCCCGCCCCGGGCGACGCACCTGCACCTGGACTGGAAGGGCCGGCTGCCCACCGAGGCGCATGCCCGCGTGGACGAGACCTCGCTCGGGCTCCTCCTTCACCCGGACGCGCGGAATCCGCTGGCCGACATCCTGCGCACGGTGGGTGACCACGTCGCAAAGCTCTACCCTCCAGACTTCGAGACGCTCGGGGTCGACCCGCGGGCCGATCGGCTGCGATCCGACAACCCGGTGGTCCGCGCCGTCAGGCTCGTCGCCGAGGGCTTCGGGGTGGACCACTTCGAGGTGTACCAGGCGCGGCGGGGGCTCATGGTCGCCGAGACCAGCGATCCGCCGAGCATCTGCGTCGGTCAAGACGTGGTCCGCCGCTTCAATTCACGTGAGCAGAAGTTCCTCATCGGCCGGGCCGTGTTCGCGCTGCTCGAGCGGACCGCGCTGGCGGGAAAGCTCTCCGAGGCGGAGCTGGCGGACCTGATCGGGGATTGCATCCGGGTGGTGGCGCCGGAGTTCGAGGGACTCGGCCAGCCGGACGAGGGCCGGATCAGGGCACTCCGGAAGCTTCTCCCCCGCAAGGTCCTTCGCGCGCTCGAGGACCCGGCGCGGGTGCTGGCCCACGGACCCGTACCCGACCTCCGGCAGACACTGCAGGGCATGTTCGCCTCGGGAAACCGCGCCGGACTGCTGGTCTGCGGAGACCCGGCGGTGGCGCTGACCATGGTGCTGCGCGAGGACCCTGCGGTCGCGACCTCGAAAGGACCCGAGTCGCAGGAGATGGTCATGAGGGCGGTGCGGGAACGCTCGGACCTACGGGCGCTGCTGAACTTCTCCGTCTCCGAGGAGCTGTTCACGCTCCGGGACAGGGTCGGACCGACGTTGCCGGAGCGCGCCGTCTAGGCCTGCGCGGCGCGGGGCGAGGTGCCGGAGCAGCTGCAGCACGGGTCCGTTGGCGACCGAAGCCCCGAGAGGACGCCGGTGGGGCAAGTGGCCGGCGCTCGAGCGTGAGACGGGCTGGCCTCGACCCCGGGCACTGAAATCGCCGCTTCGGCCGACCTACTCGACCCGGAGCACCGCCCCCGCGGGCAGCTCGCTCCGGAGACGCGCCACGACCAGCTCGACGCGTTCGGCCTCGGCCCCCTCCACCGTCACCCGGACGCGGTGGTCCGCTCCGGACGTCACCGCCGGGTAGCTGCCGATTCCCACGTCCGGCATCCCGAGCGCCACCCGGTCCAGCGTCGCTGCGATCTCCGCCTCGCCCTGCGAGAGGTAGAGCGACCGAAGGTGCACTGCGTTGCGTGGCAGTGCCGAGAGCACCGTCTCGAGCTGCATCCGGAACAGCGCGGGCACGCCCGGGAGCAGGTACATCCCCTCCACCGAGAGCACCGGGTAGAGCGTCCCCTGCGGGGCGAGCAGCTCGGTGCCTGCCGGCGCCTCGGCCAGCCGCAGCGCCTCGGCCGGGAGCGGTCCCTCGTGGTGCGCTGCGAGCAGCTCCAGCATCTCCGGCAGCCGGATCACCTCGCGGCCGAGCGCCAGCGCCACCGCACGGACCGTCACATCGTCGTGCGTCGGCCCGATGCCTCCGCTGGTGATGATCCACCGCGCGGCCGCCCGGGCGTTCACCACCGCGCCGACGATTGCCTCGATCTCGTCCGGGACCACGAACAGCGCCCGGAGGGGGATGCCGTGCTCCCGCAGCCGGCGGACCAGCGTTGGCCCGTTCACGTCCTCCACCTTGGCCGAGAGGACCTCGTTGCCGATGACGATCGCCGCTGCGCCGGTCCGTCCCATCCGGGCCCGGACTCTACTTCCGACGACGCCGGGACAGCAGGGCCTGGGCCCGCGAGAGGATCTCTCCGGCAACGGCATCCGGGGTGGCGGTCCCGTCCACCCGCACCACCCGCTGCCCACGGGCGTGCTTCCTCACCACGCGCCCGTACGCCCGAGCCACCGCCCGCTGGACCGGGTCGGCATCGAACAGCTCCACCGGCCCACCGCGCCGGCGCCGCCGGGATGACGCCGTCCGTACGTCGACCTCTAGGAACAGTGTCAGATCCGCTCGCCGCGCCGCCGCGTTGAGCGCCTCCACCCATGCCAGCGGGAGCCGCATCCCCTGGTATGCCAGCGACGACAGCACGTAGCGGTCCGAGACCACCACCTTCCCCGCCGCGAGCGCCGGCTCCACCGCGGACGCGAGGTGGTCCAGCCGGTCCGCGGCGAAGAGCAGCGCCAGCACCCGGTCCGAGACGTCCACCAGCCGACGGGTCAGCGCCTGCCGGAGCAGCATCCCCACCGGCCCGTCCGAGGGCTCTCGTGTCCCGACCACCACGTGGCCGGCGTCACGCAGAGAGGCCACGAGCCGCGCGGCCTGGGTGGTGGTCCCCGACCCGTCGATCCCCTCCAGGACGATGAGGCGCCCGCGTCCGCCCGTCATCGCGGCAGCAGCGCGCCCGGATCGTCCAGGTGCAGCGCCCGGTGAACCGCCTGGAGAGAGGCGAAGAGCTTCAGCTCCCGGCGGTGATGCGCCATCCCACGTCGGTACTGGACCCACGCGAACACCACCAGACCGGTGGCCAGCAGCGCGGACGCCGCGCCGAAGAAGGGGAACCGGACCGAGTCCCAGAAGAGTTTCGCCGCGGCTGCGGTGAAGATGGACGACGCGACCAGCGCCACCCCGGCGCGTGCGAAGTGCGTCGTGCTCTGGCGCACCGCGAGCTGCGCCTGGAGCTCGGGAAGCCGCGCACGGGCCAGCTCGGGCGACAGCTCGGTCGAAGGTTCGGTCTGCAAGCGGGGGCGGACCCTACGGCAGCCAGCCCGGGGAGGCTAGCGCTCGGTCGCGAGCAGCCCGCCACAGGCGCCACACCGCTCCATCGACGCCGGGCTCCGCTCCCCGCAGCGCTTGCAGTGACGGAGCTCGTCCGAGCCCACCGCCGCTGCCGACGCCGCCGGTGCCATCCAGGGCAGCCGCATCCCGCACCGGTCGCAGAAGAGGCCCGAGGCCTGCACGTTCCGGCAATAGCGGCAGGTGGCCACGGTCGGCACGGGCACCGGCACGCCCTCCGGGGCCGCACGGCCCACGTCCATGTCCTCCAGCCCCCCTGCACCGACGTCGGGGCCGACGACCGCGTGCGTCGCCTCCCAGCCCAGGAGCGGCTCTCCCGGGATCTCGGGCACCGGCCCAGTTCCCGTCGGCTCGAGCCCGGGCGCCGGCTCGATGGAGAGCGCGAGCCCGTCCATCGGAAGCTGCGTGCGCTCCAGCCCTTCGACGGCGGACGTCAGATCTGCTGCCGCGGGAGACGGACCGACCTGCTTCCCGCAGACCTCGCAGGCCCAGCCGGTGACCGGTGCCTCGCAGACGGGACAGGGTCGCACCGGGTCGCCTCAGCTCTGGAGAGGAGCGGGAGTCATCGGCACGAAGCGGACCGAGATGAGGCGCTCGGTCTCCAGCTGCCCGCCCTCGCGCTTCCGGAGACGGACCAGATCCTGCCCCTCGCCTTGTGCCCCGATGGGAGCCACCAGGCGGCCGCGCGGCGCGAGCTGCGCCACCAGCGTCAGCGGCATCCGCTCGGGCGCCGCCGTGAGCACGATCGCATCGAACGGGGCCGCCTCGGGCCAGCCTGCGAACCCGTCCCCCACCCGGAGGTGGAGCCGCGGACCCGCGAACGGCAACAGGTGCTCGGCCGCCGTCCGGGCCAGGCCTTCGCGCACCTCGATGCTGTACACGTCTGCCCCG
>Ga0208588_1000448_pt1 | contig 13431 bp, 10 predicted proteins | sample NGESurshal092012_8_FD_184483 | JGI IMG/M metagenome (GOLD analysis project Ga0208588, IMG submission 184483) | Arctic peat soil microbial communities from Barrow, Alaska - NGEE Surface sample 415-3 shallow-092012 (SPAdes) | ecosystem: Environmental > Terrestrial > Soil > Wetlands > Peat ...
CGACCCGCCGGGGTCGGATCCGTTGGGCGAATGGGTCGCTCACCCCGAGGGGCTCGAGTACGCCAGGCAACTGGTGGTGCTGGCCCGCTCGCTCGGCGATTTCTCGGTCGGTGTTGCGGCGTATCCCGACATGCATCCGCGCTCGCCCGATCTGGACACCGACACCTGGTACCTGGTGGACAAGATCAGGGCGGGCGCCGATTACGCGATCACCCAGATGCTGTTCTCCGCCGGGGACTACGTGGCCTTGCGGGACCGGATGGTCAAGGCGGGCGCCGACGTGCCGTTGCTGCCGGGAATCATGCCGATCATTTCCTACCAGCGGCTGATGCGGATCCACCAGCTGTCCGGGCAACGCATCCCCGCGGATCTCGCGGCGGAACTGGAAGCGGTCAAGGACGATCCGGCGGCGGGCCGGCAGGTCGGCATGGAGCACGCGGTGCGGATGAGCGAGCAGCTCCTCGCCGAGGGGGCGCCCTGCCTGCACTTCTATACCTTCAACCGGTCGAAGGCGACCATCGAGGTGCTGACCGCGCTGGGCCTGGCGCCGGCCTTGCGGCGGTGACCTGGATGGCGCTGAACTAGATGGACCAGGAGACCGTCCAGCGCGCTTTCGGGTTGATTTCGGTCGTTCTGCTGCTGGCCCTCATCGCGGTCCGGCTGTCCCGCCGGTTGGGCATGCCCTCGCTGTTGCTGTACCTGGGGATCGGGCTGATCCTGGGCAACGGCGTCATCGGAATCCCTTTCGACAACACCATTCTGGCCGAGCAACTCGGACTGGCGGCGTTGGTGTTCATCCTGGCCGAGGGTGGCCTGACCACCCGATGGGAGAACGTCCGGCCGGCACTGGGCTTGGGCATCTCGCTGGCGACCGTGTCGGTGGTGGTGTCCATCGCGGTGGCCGGGGTCGGCGTGCATCTGGTGATGGGTTACGACTGGCGGACCTCGTTGCTGTGGGGTGCCGTGCTGTCCAGTACCGACGCCGCCGCGGTGTTCTCGGTGCTGCGCGGGGTCGGGGTGAAACCGCGGCTGGGCGCCGCCCTGGAACTGGAGTCCGGGCTGAACGATGCGCCGGTGGTGATCGCCGTGGTGATCCTGGCCGGTACCGATCCGATCACCTGGCTGGACCCCTTGCTGGTCATCTGGGAACTGTTGGCCGGGGCGGTGATCGGCGCGGCCATCGGCCTGGGCGGGGCGTGGTTGCTGCGCCGGGAGGCGCTGCCCGCCGCGGGCCTGTACCCGCTGGCCACCGTGGCGTTCATCGGCGGGGCCTACGCGGTTGGCTCCTTCGCGCACGCCTCCGGGTTCCTGGCGACCTACGTGACCGCCGTCATCCTGGGCAATTCCCGGCTCCCGCACCGGGCGTCGACGCTGTCCTTCGCCGAAGGGTTCGGCTGGATGGCGCAGATCGGGTTGTTCGTCATGCTGGGCCTGTACGTGGACCCCAAAGAGCTGCCCAGCGCGCTGATCCCGGGCCTGGTGATCGGGTTGATCGTGCTGGTGGTTGCCCGGCCCGCGTCGGTGGTCGCGGCCGCGTTGCCGTTCCGCCTGCCGTGGCGCGAGCAGGCGTTCCTGTCCTGGTCGGGGCTGCGGGGCGCGGTCCCGATCGTGCTGGCGATGATTCCGCTGGTCACTCGAGGGGACGAGACGTCCGACTACCTGGTCGACGTGATCTTCGTGGTGGTCGTCATCTACACCCTGGTGCAGGGCGCCACCCTGCCCTGGGTGGCCCGCAAGCTCGGGGTCATCCAGGCGGGGCAGGCCGAGGAGGTGCAGGTCGAGGCCGCGCCGCTGGACGAGATGAACGCCCACGTGCTGCAGGTGACGATCCCGGACCGATCACGGATGCACGGCGTGTACATCTCCCAGTTGCGCCTTCCGGCGCCGGCGGTGATCGCGTTGCTGCTCCGCGACGGCGAGCCGATTCCGGTGGTGCCGACCGTGCGGCTGCAGTCGGGTGACCAGTTGCTGATCGTGGCGCCGGAACGGGTGCGGTCCAGGACGGAACGTCGGTTGCGCGCGGTGAGCAGGGGAGGCGCGCTCGCCGGCTGGTTCGGTGAGCGCGGCGACCGCGAGCCTGCCGAGTAGTGCTGCGATGGGTGATGCGGTCGGAACAGGGCGCCGGGTTTGGGACACTGGGACGGTGACCGACCGCCCGGACAACGAACCCGACCCCTCGCCGGAGGTGTCAGACACCAAGAAGGACGTCACCCCCGAGCACCCTCGCCGGGTGGTGCTGCTGGCCGTCATCGCGCTGTCTGTGATCGCGCTCGACCTGATCACCAAGATCATCGCGGTGGCGTTGCTGACCCCGGGTGAGTCCCCGCGGATCCTCGGCGGGCTGGTGTATTTCTCGCTGATCCGCAACCCAGGTGCGGCATTCTCGATGGCCACCGGGATGACCTGGCTGTTGGCGCTGGTGGCCATCGGCGTGGTGGTGGTGATCATCCGGATGGCGCCTCGACTGCGGTCGACGGCATGGGCGATATCGCTCGGCCTGGTGCTGGGTGGCGCCTGCGGCAACCTGATCGATCGGATCTTCCGGTCCCCGGGATTCCTTCAGGGCCATGTGGTGGATTTCGTCTCCGTGTTCGGGCCCAATGCGCAGTATTTCCCGGTGTTCAACGTCGCCGACTCGGCGATCACCATCGGCGGCATCAGCCTGGTGATCACCGCGCTGCTCGGCATCGACTTCGACGGCACCCGCACCAAGGACCGCAAGAAGGACGCTCCCACTTCACCCCATGTGGGCACTGATCGTGGCTGACGTCCGCAGGCTGATCGTCCCGGACGGGTTGGCCGGCATGCGGCTGGACGCCGGGCTGGCCAGGCTGCTGGGGATGAGCCGGACCACCGTGGCCACCCTGATCGACTCCGGTGACGTGCTGGTCGACGGCGTCTCGGTGGCCCGGTCGGAGCGGCTGACGGTGGACAGCTGGCTGGAGATCACCCTGCCCGAACCGGAACTGCCGTCGGTGCTGGTCCCGGAGAACGTCGACGGGCTGACCGTGCTGTACCGGGACGCGGACATCGTGGTGATCGACAAGCCGGTCGGGGTGGCCGCGCATCCGAGCCCGGGATGGACGGGTCCGACCGTGCTGGGCGCGCTGGCCGGACTCGGCATCGGGGTCGCGACGTCCGGGGCCGCCGAGCGCCAGGGCATCGTGCACCGGCTGGATGTTGGCACCACCGGCGTCATGGTGGTGGCGCTGAGCGAGCGGGCGTACTCGGTGCTCAAGGACGCGTTCCGGGACCGGACGGTGGAGAAGATCTACCACGCGCTGGTGCAGGGGCATCCCGACCCGAGCGCCGGCACCATCGACGCTCCCATCGGCCGGCACCCGACCTCGGACTGGAAGTTCGCGGTCGTCGAGGGCGGCCGGGACAGCGTGACCCACTACGAGACCCTGGAAGCATTCCGGGCGGCCAGCCTGCTCGAGGTCCATCTGGAGACCGGCCGTACCCACCAGATCCGGGTGCACTTCTCGGCCACCAGGCACCCCTGCGTCGGCGACCTCACCTACGGCGCGGACCCGACCCTGGCCAAGCGGCTGGGCCTGACCCGGCAGTGGCTGCACGCCCGCAGCCTGGCCTTCGCGCATCCCGAGGACGGCCGATGGGTCGAATTCACCAGCCCGTACCCGGCGGACCTGGCGCGCGCCCTGGAGTTGCTGCGGGACGGGAACTGACCGCGGCCGTCACAGCCCGAGGTCGGTGGACAATCTGGTGCTATAGCGCCACAATTGTGGCCATGACGTCTGCCGAATCGCTGCGCTCGGTTCGCGATCATCTGTCCGAGGTCGTCGACCGGGTGGAACGCCAGCACGAGCGCGTCATCATCACCCGCAATGGGCGTGATGCGGCCGTCGTGATCAGCCCAGCGGACCTCGCCGAGCTCGAAGAGACCATTGCCGTCCTGAGCGACCCGGAGGCCTTGGCCGACATCCGGGAGGCGGACGTTGCCTACGCCCGCGGCGATGTCGTCCGCGGCGTCGACGCGGTCCGCAAGCTCGTCCGTTGACCCATCCGGAATCGTACGAGCTCGTCCTCACCCCGCCGGCCCGTCGCGCACTGACCGACCGACTTCCCGAAGCGGTCGCGGTTGCTGTCGTCGACTTCCTGACCACCTCTCTGGTGGCGCAACCACGAGGTGTCGGCAAGCCATTGCGTGGCGACCTCGCCGGCATCTGGTCCGCCCGTCGGGGTACCTACCGAGTGCTGTACCGACTTCGTGACAACCCGCGCGAGGTCGTCGTCCTCCGTGTCGACCATCGAAAAGACGCCTACCGACCACATTGAGATCGAGCACACGCTAGGTTCTTGCGCATGACTTTCGCCGCGTCCACCCCCCTTCGTCAGCGCCCGCCCTACCGGGCGCTGGCCGACCACTACGCGAAGTTGCAGGAACTGCACCTGCGGGAGCTGTTCGACCAGGATCCCGACCGCGGCACCGCGCTGACGCTGGAGGCCGAGGGCATCTACCTGGACTACTCCAAGCAGCGGGTGACGGCGGAGACCATCGACCTGCTGAACCAGCTGGCGCAGGAATCGGACCTGGCCGGGCTGCGGGCCGCGATGTTCGGCGGCGAGCACATCAACATCACCGAGGACCGTGCGGTGCTGCACGTCGCGCTGCGGGCCCCGTCCGATGAGGTGATCACCACCGACGGCGAGGACGTCGTCCCGGACGTCCACCAGGTGCTCGGCCGGATGCGCGCCTTCGCCGACCGGGTGCGCTCGGGGGAATGGACCGGGCATACCGGCAAGCGGATCGTGAACCTCGTCAACATCGGTATCGGCGGCAGCGACCTGGGTCCGGTGATGGCGTACGAGGCGCTGCGGCACTACAGCCAGCGCGACCTCACGTTCCGGTTCGTCTCGAACGTGGACGGCACCGATTTCGCCGAGAAGACCCGTGACCTCGACCCAGCGGAAACGCTGTTCATCATTTCGTCGAAGACGTTCACCACGCTGGAAACGATGACGAACGCGGGTTCCGCGCGGGCCTGGGCGCTAGCTGCCCTCGGCGACGAGGCCGCGGTGGCCAAGCATTTCGTCGCGGTCTCGACGAATGCGGCGGCGGTGTCGGCATTCGGTATCGACACGGCGAACATGTTCGGGTTCTGGAACTGGGTCGGCGGCCGGTATTCGATGGAATCCGCGATCGGGCTGTCCACGATGATCGCGATCGGGCCGGACAATTTCGAGCAGCTGCTGGCCGGGTCACACGCCATCGACGAGCATTTCCGCACCGCCCCGCTCGGCGAGAACCTGCCGGTGCTCATGGGTTTGCTGACGTTCTGGTACGTCGAGTTCTTCGGCGCGCAGACCCAGGCGGTGCTGCCCTACGACCAGTACCTGAACAGGTTCCCGGCCTACCTGCAGCAGCTGACCATGGAATCCAACGGGAAGTCCGTGTCGCTGGACGGTCGCCGGGTCGATTACAACACCTCGCCGGTGTACTGGGGTGAGCCGGGCACCAATGGCCAGCATTCGTTCTACCAACTGATCCATCAGGGCACCCTGACGATTCCGGTGGATTTCGTCGCCTTCCTGCACTCGCTGAACCCGCTGGGCGAGCACCACGATTTCCTGACCTCGAACGTGTTCGCGCAGGGCGAGGCGCTGGCGTTCGGCAAGACCGCCGATCAGGTCAGGGCCGAAGGCACTGCGGAGGAATTGGTGCCGTTCAAGGTGTTCGAGGGCAACCACCCGTCGTCCACATTCCTGATCGAGAAGCTCACCCCGTACGTGCTGGGCCAGCTGGTGACGCTGTACGAGCACAGCGTGTTCACCCAGGCGGCGTTGTGGTCCATCGGCGCGTTCGATCAATGGGGCGTCGAGCTGGGCAAGCAACTCGCGCAACGCGTGGCACCCGAGCTGCAGGCGGCGACCGAGCCGGCACTCGCGCACGACAGCTCCACCAACGAGCTGATCAGGCGCTACCGCGCGGCACGCTGACCGCGAGGGTACCGCTCGAGGAGCCGGCAGTAGGAACGTCCCTGGCTCGCCTGCGGAGCCGCCGGACGACGTAGCGGGCATCCTGGTCGACACCCTGGATGGTCGCCGATGCCAGTGCGAACTGGAAGTCCAGCCCCATGAAGTACAGCCCTGGCTCGGCCTCGCACACCCCGCGTTGCTGCCGTGGGCGACCGTCCGAATCGATCACCGGCAGATGCAGCCAGCTGTAGTCGGCATCGGATCCGGTGCACCAGACAACCGTCGAAATGTCCAGCGGTCCAAGCTCTTCGGCGACCGGCAGGCCGTTCCGCACGCCCACGATGCGGCCTACCCGGGTGATCCCGGCGGCCTGAAGGTCCTCGATCTTGTTGCGCACCAGGGCGGCGCCGTGTCCCAGGACCTGTTGTCGTTGCGCCCGGCCCATCGGGGTGCGCAGCGTCAGCACATGCCTGAAGACGAACATGACGATCGGGATGACCGCGCGAGCCCGCGGCGAGTCGATGTCCACCGGAACCTGCCCCGGATGGCGACCGGCCAGCCAGGTGGGGTGCGTGCGGGCCGCCTCCAGCGCGATGTCGGTGCCGGAATTGCCGGCGCCGACCACCAGCACCTTTCCGGGGGCCAATTGCGACGGATTCCGGTACTCCACCGAATGGAGCTGGCGGATCGCCGGGTCGAGCGCATCGGTCCATTCCGGTCGCCGTGCCCGTTCATGGGTGCCGGTGGCCACGACCACCTGATCGGCGAGGTAGCCGCCGTGATCGGTGTCCACCAGGAATTGCTCGCCGCGCCGGGACACACTATTCACCCGCACCCCGGTGCGCACCGGGAGAGCGAAACGCTCGGCGTACCGCTGGAGGTAGTCGGCCATCTCGTCCCGCGTCGGGAAGCCGTCGACCGGGATGCGCCAGCCGGGCAGGCTGGCGTAACGGGGAAAGCTGAACAGCCGCAGCGAGTCGTAGCGCCGTCGCCAGCTGTCGCCGACCTGCGGGCCGGAGTCGAGAATGACGAACGGCTCGCCGTGCCGCGCCAGGTGGTACCCGGTCGCCAGACCCGCCTGACCGCCGCCGATCACGACCGTGCCGATTGCTGTTTCCATGGGTCGACGGTAGGGCGGTCGGCGGGCCGGCGCATCGAGCAAATACCCCACTTTTCGCCCGGGGCGTGGGTCATTGTGTGTAGCTGCGGGTCAGACGAGCTGGTGTTCGTAGGCGTACGCCGTGGCGGCGGCCCGGCTGGAGACGCCGAGCTTGCCGAAGATATTGCTCAGGTGGCGCGCGACGGTCTTGTCGCTGAGGATCAGCCGTTCCGCGATGGCCTTGTTGGTCGCACCGGTGGCAACCAGCCGGAGGATCTCGCATTCGCGCGCGGTCAGCGGGCCCGGCGCTGGACCGGCAGCCAACTCGGGGGCCGCGCCGAGCAGTTCGAAACTCGCACGGGCCGCGGCACTCTCCATCCGTGCCGCGTCGGCGTCACCGAGCGCCCGGCACGCCGCGCCGATCAACATCCGGCACCTCGCCGCCTCGTAGGGCGCGTCCAGCTGTTGCCACAGCGTCCAGGCCCGTCTCAGCCGCCCGATGGCCCCGCGGGCATCCCCTTCGGCCAATCGCACCGCGCCGTCGCCGCAGGCGGCCAGCGCCGCCAGGAACGGTGCGCAGGGTTCGGTGGCGAGCCGGTCGAGATCGTCGGCCGCTGCCCTGGCCGTCGCGAGATCACCGACCGACACAGCGATGTCGATCCGCGCGGCCTGGACGGCCGGCCGGGTGGGGGAGCGTGGATCCTCGCCGAGCGCGCGGTCCAGACCGGCCAGAGCGGCCCCCGGGTTGCGCTGTGCCGCGCGCAGCCGGGCCAGGCCGGGCTGCACCTCCGTGCCGAGTTCCGCGGCCCGGGAGTATTCGACATCGGCCTCGTCGAAGCGGCCCCGCACGCGGTGCAGCTCGGCGAGACGGTAGTGCGCGGCGCCGGCCGAGGTCGAGTCGCTGAGCTGCCGGCACGCGTCCAGCGCGGTCGACATCGCGGCCGGCCAGGCACCCCGCAGTTGCAGGATCTCCGCCCGGTAGACCAGGCAGGCCCCGCGGTACGGAACGAGCCCGGACTGGCCGTCGCACCAGTCGGTCAGCGCGTTGGTCCATTCCTGCGCGCGGCGCACATCGAAGTGACGCATGCACAGCACGATCGTCGAGCAGTAGGCGAACCCGACGAGTTGCGCGGTCACCGCGCCGCCAAGGACGTGCACCATCACCTCGTCCATCGCCACCACGGCCTGGAACGGATGCCCGGTCAATTCCAGGCACCGTCCGCGACCCAGCCGTGCCAGCACGAAAGCGTCCGGGTCGCCGCCACTCTCGGCGATCCGGGCGGCTTCGTCGAACAACGGCAACGCCCGCTCGGGATCGTCCTGCTGGGCCATCACAGTGGCGGCCCTGGCCAGCACCAGCAGCCCGGTCAGTCCCGTGTCGTCGGCAGCAGCGTCGTCGGCCCCGACCAGCCGCTGCAGCGTCGACAGCCACCCGGACGACCTGGCCAGATCGCCGCGATTCTGCAAGTGGAATCCCAACCAGAACGCGCACCGCGCGGCGGCGTGGATGTCTCCACCGGCCAGGTAGGCGCGGTAGGCGCGCTCGCGCAGGGTCGTCGTCTCGTCGTCGTGACCCAGCAGAAAGGCGGCCACGGAAAGCCGTTCCAGGCCCTCGGGCGGCAGGCCGCCGGGCCGGTGATCCCGGTCGATCAGCGCGGCGTATTCCGCACGCCAGTCGTGAGGACTCACGAATCAACTGTCCCACCAACCACTGTCCCACCAAAATCCACTGTCCCACCAAAATCCACTGTCCCACCAAAATCCACTGGCCACCAAGAATCCACTGGGCCACCGAGCCCATGGGCCTTCGCCTTTTCAGACTGGGGACTTTCGCCCCTTCGGACCGCGGTACTCACCCGGCTACCGTTTGACGTGTCGGCAGACGATCAAGAACGAAGCCAGAAGAGCAGCCTGAACGAAAGAGGAACCGCCATGGCGCTGTCCAAGGATGAGCAGCGCACGCTCGAGGAGATCGAGCGAGCGCTGCTCGACGATGACCCGAAGTTCGCCGCAAGCGTGAACCTGGAACAGGTCCGGCAGCATCGGTTGCTCTCGGGCGGGCTGTGGTTCCTGCTGGGCCTGGTGCTGCTGCTGGCCGGCGCCATCGGGTCGCAGGCCGTGGTGGCGATCGGTGTCACCGCGAGCGTCGTGGGATTCCTGCTGATGGTCGGCGCGCTCGCCCGGATGTTCGGCTGGAGCTACCGCGACTGAATCCGGTGTGTGCCTCGGACACCGAGCGCACAGGTGAGCAGATCCACCCTTCCGGGTGGTTCTCGGGCGTCGGCGACCGACCCGCCCGTCCCTGTCACGGTGGGTGATCGGATGGCGCCGACGAGGCGGCGGAGTTGCCATTTCCGGGCTCGGCCGCCGGGTAGCTTGTCGCGGCGTACGGACACACGCAGCGCCCGACCCGTCCGAGCAATCGCCGACCACCGCGGCAGCGGAGAGCACCCGGAAGCACGTCACGCTGTGCTGAAAGGCATTTTCGACAGTGGCCTCTCGCTGGCCTCTCGCTCGACTGCGCCGCGATGACGGCGGAATCCTGACTCGCTGTGTCCATTTCTCGACGGGCTTTCTGCGGCACTCATCTGATCATGATTTCCTTCCCTGTTACCGGCCGTAACGGTTTGCTGGACAGGGAGTGCCATGAAGACCACCACCCGCGCCTCGGCGATCGGCGGCGTCCTGCTGCTGTGTGCTTTGCTGCCATGGCTCTTCGGGACTGCGGCCGCGGCCGGCCGGTCGTCCGCTGCCGTCGCCGCGGTGGCGGCGGCCAACTGCACGGTGCCCAGCGAGAGCGGGGCAGCGGTTCCGCAGACGGCCTCCGGGACGGCGGCGGTGCGCTGGACCATCGGCGTGGCCAAGACGATGAACGTTTCCCGCCAGGGTCAGATCATCGCCGTGATGGTGATGTACCAGGAGACGACGCTGCGCAATCTTGCCAATGACGGCAGCAGCCCGCAGGCGAGTTGGCCGTCCCCCGGTCGGGCGTACTGGCTGAGCGTCACGCGATTGTCGTTGAAATACCCGCACGACAAATTCGGATCGCTGGATGGCGCACACGACACGGACTCGATCGGTCTTTATCAGCAGCGTCCCGCCTACGGGTGGGGTAGCTACGGCACCAGCACCGGGGTGACCGATCCGGAGGGTGTGGTGCAGCGTCTGCTCGACCCCCGTTGGGAGGCAATGGCTTTCTTCGGCGGCTCGGCCAGTGCGTCGACGAACACCGGCCTGCTCAACGTGCCGGGATGGCAGGACATGATGCTCGCCGATGCGGCAGAAGCCGTGCAGGGCAGCACCTTGGGGAACTTGTACGCGCAATGGGAGCCGTCCGCGACCCGGCTGGTCGACAACAATCAGGACGCCCCGGCCGTCGCGCTGCCCTGGCATCGCGGCGGCGGCACCGGCGCGCTGACCTGCACCAGCATCCCGACCAATCCCGCCCTGGGCGAGGCCGGACGCAACCCGATCGGCTCGCTGGACCTTGTGGGGATCGAGGGCGCGGGCGTCCGGGTGGCCGGGTGGGCGTTCGATCCGGACGCCATCAACGGGATCACCACAGTGCACTACTACGACTACGGGCCGTACGGCACGGCCGGATATTCCACGGGTGTCGCGAACCTGCCACGACCCGACGTCGACAACGTGTTCAACGTGGTGGGACAGTTCGGGTTCAGCGCTGTCCTGCCGTGGACCGGCGCGGGGCACCACACCATTTGCGCCTTCGGCATCAACGTCGGACGCGGTACCAGCAACCCGGCCGTCGGCTGCCGCGACGTCGAGGTGCCCGGACCGATCGGCTACCTGGACGGGGCCTCCGAGACCGCCGACGGGCAGATCGCGGTCTCCGGCTGGGCCGCTGACCCCGCCGCGCCCGGCGTCCGCGAGGAGGTGCACGTGTACGTCACCGGGCCCGCGGGGGTCAACGGCACGCCGGGCATCATGACCGGCGATGCCCGCCCCGACGTGCAGGCAGCGGTGCCCTGGGCGGGCCCGTCACGGGGCTTCCACGCCACCGTGCCGAACTCTGGTTCGGGGACCACCACCGTGTGCGCCTACGCCATCAACGTCAAGCCTCCGAACAGCAACCCGCAGCTCGGCTGCCTGTCGCTGGTCGTCCACGACGACCCGCCGATCGGATTCCTGGACGCCATCACGGTGACCGGCAACCATGCCCACGTGTTCGGCTGGACGTTCGACCCGAACGACAGCGCGACGTCCATCCCGGTGCACATCTACGTCGGTGACGCGGGGTACGCCTTCCGCGCCGACCAGCGGCGCGACGACGTGAACGCGGTCTTCGGCATCACCGGCCGGCACGGGTTCGCCGCGACCGTGCCGTTACCGGCCGGGAGCAGCCAAGTCTGCGCCTTCAGCATCGGCCTGCACGGCAAGAATCCGCTGATCGCCTGCCGCACCGTCCGGTCCGGGGTGAACGCGGTCAGCCCGCTGGCGGTGCCCGCCACCCCGAAGCCGAAGGCACCGGTGCCGGCAGCGACCTCATTACCGACCTCAGAACCGACGTCAGCACCGCCGACGTCGCCCTGACCGGCGGCGAGCCTGATTGCCAGGCGCCCGGCCGCGAGTCACAGTGATCCCGACACGTTCCCCCGCGGAAGGATCTCCATGACGCAGCCAGCTGGATCGGGTGCCCCGGCCAAGCGAGGCCTGTCCGGCCGCGCCATCGGCGGCATCGTCATCGCAGTACTGGTGGTGGTCTTGATCGCGCTCAATCGCGGAGAAGCCACCGTATCGTTCATCTTTTTCAGCGTCCCAGTCTGGGTAGGGCTCGCCATCACCGCGGCCGGCGGCTTCATCGCCGGCTTCCTGATCGGCCGGAAGCGCTACAAGCCCTGACCGTCCGATCGACACGGCACCCCCCACGGCCCGCCACGCGCGGGCGCTGTCGGCGTTCCGTGCTAGAACGGTTGCCGTACCACTGTTCGGCCGCCGTCGGCCCAGCATCGCCGCGAAGGGGGCCACGTGAGCAGTCAGGACTCCTTCGTCCACCTGCACGTGCACACCGAGTACTCCATGCTCGACGGCGCCGCCCGGCTCGGCCAGCTGTTCGAGCGCACCGCCGAGATGGGCATGCCGGCCCTGGCCATGACCGACCACGGCAACGTCTTCGGCGCGCACGATTTCTACCGCCAGGCCCGCCTGGCGGGGGTGAATCCGATCATCGGCCTCGAGGCCTACGTCACCCCGAACACCTCCCGGTTCGACAAGACCCGGGTCCGCTGGGCCGAGGGCGGTGACGACGACGTCTCCGGGGCCGGCGCCTACACCCACATGACGCTGCTCTCGGAGTCGACGCAGGGCATGCACAACCTGTTCCGGCTCGCCTCCCGGTCCTCCCTGGAGGGCTACTACTACAAGCCGAGGGCCGACCGGGAGCTGCTCAGTGAGTACGCCATCGGGCTGATCGCCACCACCGGCTGCCCGTCCGGTGAGGTGCAGACCTGGCTGCGGATCGGCAACTACGACAAGGCGCGCGCCTCCGCCGCGGAATTTCGGGACATCTTCGGCACGGAGAACTACTTCCTGGAGCTGATGGACCACGGCCTGGCCATCGAGACCCGGGTCCGCGACGGGCTGCTGCGGCTGGCCAAGGACCTGCAACTGCCGATGGTCGCCACCAACGACCTGCACTACACCGACGCCGCCGACGCCGACACCCACGAGGCCCTGCTCTGCGTGCAGTCAGGCAAGACGCTGGACGACCCGAACCGGTTCAAGTTCGACGCGCGGGACTTCTACCTGAAGTCACCTGCCGAAATGCGATCGCTGTGGGACGGCAAGTACGGCCTGCGTGAGGCCTGCGACAACACCCTGTTGATCGCCGAGCGCTGCTCGGTCACCTTCGACGAGTCCGCCTCCTACATGCCGCGGTTCCCGGTGCCGGCGGGGGAGACCGAGCAGACCTGGTTCGTCAAGGACGTGGCCCGCGGCCTGGCCGGACGGTTCCCCGGCGGGATTCCGCCGGAGGTGCAGAAGCAGGCCGACTTCGAGGTCGGCGTCATCACGGCGATGAACTTCCCCGGCTACTTCCTGGTGGTCGCCGACTTCATCAACTGGGCCAAGGACAACGGCATCAGGGTCGGGCCGGGGCGCGGTTCGGGCGCGGGCTCGATGGTCGCCTACGCGATGCGGATCACCGACCTCAACCCGCTGCAGCACGGGCTGATCTTCGAGCGGTTCCTCAACCCCGACCGCGTGTCGATGCCCGACTTCGATGTGGACTTCGACGAGCGCCGGCGCGGCGACGTGATTCGTTACGTCACCGAGAAGTACGGCGACGACCGGGTCGCGCAGATCGTCACCTACGGCACCATCAAGGCCAAGCAGGCCGTCAAGGACGCAGCCAGGGTGCTCGGGATGCCATTCTC
>Ga0208588_1000449_pt1 | contig 13413 bp, 8 predicted proteins | sample NGESurshal092012_8_FD_184483 | JGI IMG/M metagenome (GOLD analysis project Ga0208588, IMG submission 184483) | Arctic peat soil microbial communities from Barrow, Alaska - NGEE Surface sample 415-3 shallow-092012 (SPAdes) | ecosystem: Environmental > Terrestrial > Soil > Wetlands > Peat ...
GTCGTCGGGGTGGTCCCGCCGCCGCTCGTGCTGCTCGAGCCGCCGCCGGTCGGCGGCACCGGCGCGACGCCGGAGGCGGGGATCTTCGCGTTCGTGAACGTGCAGAGGACGTCGTCGCCGTCGTGCACCGTGATCGTCCCGCCGGTGGCGACGGGCACGGGCGCGCCCTGGCCGGCCCGGTTCACACAGGCCACCGAGGACGTGTACTCGGCCAGCGTCTGGCCGGGCGTCGCGGCCCGCTCGGCGATGACGTGGTCACCGGTCGCGACGACGGCCGGGACCGAGGCGTCGCCGTTGCCGAAGGTCGCGTCGCCCGCGCTGCCGGCGACCGTCGTGTTCGCCCCGTCGAGCGTCAGGTTGAACTTCCCGGCGCCCGCGGGATTGACGACCTTCGCGAGCGTGAGGGTGCCGGAGCGACGGCGGTTCGTCACGTTGCAGACGACGTCCCGTCCGGCGGGAACGGTGAGGGTTCGCGTCAGGCCGCTGCCCGCCGGAGCGCCGGCGCCGCTGAGGCCGCAGTCGTCGAAGCTCGTCGCGTAGAGACCCTGGTCGACGCCGCTCTCGGAGATCGTGTGCGACGTGTCGCCCGGGACCTCGACGGGGCCGATCGAGCCGCCGTCGGCGACGCCGGCCTTCGTCTGGTCGTCGATCGCGAGCGTCGCGCGGTCGGCCGCGGAGAACGGGCCACTGAAGTGCTTCACGAGGGTGAGGTGGCCCCTGTAGACGTTCGTGAACGTGCACGTCGTGGTGTACGCGACGGGGTCCTTGAAGCGCACCGTGGTCGTGACGGCCGTGGCGCCCGCCGGCGTCGTCGCCGTCGCGAACGTCCACTGACCGTAGGCCGAGGTCGTCGGGTTGGCGGTCGTCCAGAGTCCTGCCCCGTCGATCGAGCAGCTCGCCGTCGTGCTGTACCCGGCGTGCGCGGCCTCGGTCACGGTGTAGTCGACCCAGCCGTCGAATCCGACCTCGTGCCCGGCCCAGAGCCCGATGAAGCTCTTCTGGGTCGTGCCCTCGGTGAACGGGCCGGCGGCACCCGGCGCGCCGGTCAGCGCGAACGACTTGGCCGCCGGGTCCCAGACGTCGATGTACGCGTTCGGGTTCTTCGTCAGCGAGAACGCGAAGCTGTCGGCGGCCGGGCCGCCCACGTTGACCTTCCGGACCACCAGGTTGCCATTCCACCCCATGGCGCTCGGCGCGGCGACGCCCAGCGCCACGAGTGCCGACATGCCCACCACTGCACGGAACCCGCGCATACGTCATCCCCCTTGTCCGCCCCCCACGGGCCCTTCTACGACGGAGCCTAGATGATCGCCGCGCTTCGCGCTCCGTCCACCGGCGCGCGCGGTCGCTCCGACAAAAGCCCGTAACTCGACCGGGATTTGTATATTTCGCCTATGGAACCCTCCGCCGCCGAGCCGCGTCCGGCCGGCCGTCCCGGCTCGCTGAGCAACCCCGAGGTCGTCGAGGACGTCCCCGGCCACATCATCCCGATCCTCGAGCAGGAGTTCGACGACTTCGACTCGGAGGCCGCAGAGTTCCTCGGCGGCCAGACGCCGGAGGACCAGTTCATCGGCTTCCGCCTCAAGCAGGGCGTCTACGGCCAGCGCCAGGCGAACGTTCAGATGGTCCGCGTGAAGCTGCCCTTCGGCGGCATCAACCCGGAGCAGATGGACGCGTTCGCCGACGTGACCGAGCGCTACGCGCCGCTGAACAAGTCCCACATCACGACGCGCCAGAACATCCAGATCCATCACGTGCCGCTGGACCGCATGACGCAGCTGATCCGCGAGATCTCCGCCGTCGGCCTGTCCTCACGCGAGGGCTGCGGCAACACGGTGCGCAACGTCACCGCCGATCCGCTGGCCGGCATCTGCGAGGGCGAGGTCTTCGATCCGACGCCGTACGTCGGGGCCTACGTGCGCTACTTCGTGCGCCACCCGACGACGCAGCTGATGCCGCGCAAGATCAAGACGGCGTTCGACGGCACGGGCGAGGACCGCGCGATCACCGGCATCCACGACATCGCCTTCCTCGCGCGCGAGCGCGACGGCGTGCGCGGCTTCGAGGTGCGCCTCGGCGGCGGCACGTCGATCATGCCGCGCATCGCGCCGACCCTCGTGGAGTTCGCGCGCGCCGACGACGGCGAGTACCTGAAGATCGCCGAGGCCTGCTTCCGCATCTTCGATCGCCAGGACTGGCTGCGCGTCAACCGCGCCCGCGCGCGCATCAAGGTGCTCGTCGACAAGGTGGGCATCGACGAGGTGCGCCGCATGGTCGACGAGGAGCTGCAGGGCGACTGGGCCGCAGAGCGCGACTTCACGCCGGACCTCTTCGTCCACGACGAGGAGGCCCGCGCCCCCGGGCCCTACACGCCCGCTGCCGCCACGAACGGCGACCGCTCGGAGTTCGAGCGCTTCGTGCAGTGCAACGTCGTGCCGCAGAAGCAGGCCGGGTTCTCGGCCGTCACCGTGCGGATCATCCGCGGCGACCTGACGCCCGAGCAGTTCCGCGGCCTCGGCCGGATCATGCGCGACTTCACCGGCGGCTACGCGCGCACGACCGTCCAGCAGAACCTCGTCCTGCGCTGGGTGCGCGACGAGGCGCTCTACGACCTCTGGCAGCGGCTGCTCGAGCTCGGGCTCGGCAGCGCCGGCGCGAACGAGCTCGTCGACGTCGTCAGCTGCCCGGGCACCGACAGCTGCAAGCTCGGCATCACGAGCTCGATGGGCCTGAACGCCGCGGTGCAGGAGCGCGTCGAGGCGCTCGCGCTCGACGACCCGCTCGCGCGCCGCATCCACATCAAGATGAGCGGCTGCCCGAACGGCTGCAGCCAGCACCACATCGCGAACATCGGGTTCTACGGCGCGTCGATCAAGGTCGGCGAGCACACGATCCCGGCGTACGTCGCGCACATCGGCGGGCGCTACGAGGGCGGCGAGATCGCCTACGGCACGCGCCTGAAGGTGCGCCTGCCCGCCAAGCGCGTGCCAGATGCCGTCGAGCGCTGGCTGCGCGCCTACCTCGACCGGCGCGAGGGCGAGGAGACGTTCAACGACTTCGCCGACCGCGTCGGCCCGACCGCCTTCGAGGACCTCGCCCGCGACCTCGCGATGCCGGTCGACTTCGGGCTGGAGACGATGAGCATGTTCATCGACTGGAACCGCTCGGGGCCGTTCGAGGTCATCCGCGGCGAGGGCGAGTGCGCGATCTGAGCTGAGCTGAGCTGAGCGGGTGCGGGCGCGCTCAAGCGGCGAGCGCGGCCGCGAGCGCGCGCCCGCTGGCGAGCGCCTGCGGCACGCCGGCGCCGTCCTGGTCGGCCTCCAGCGCGGCCGGTTCGAGCATCGGCGCGCACCAGTCGCCGCCGGCGCCGATGCCCGCCCGCGCGTCGACGAGGCACGGCTGGGGCAGCGGCGCGCTCAACCGCGCGTAGCGCCAGCGGTGGGCGAGCAGCACCTCCGGCGGCGGCAGCGGCCCGGCGAGCAGCGTCACGCCGAGCGCGGAGAGCAGCTCGCGCGCGACGGCGTCCTCGTGGTCCTCGAGATGCGCGTCGCTCCAGCCCGGGCCGGCCTGGATCGTCCAGCGCTCGCCCGCCGCCCGCCGGGGCTTGGCGCTCTCGCGCACCGCCCACGCGATCGCGCTCGTCGCCTTCGGGTCGCGGTGCCAGTCGGCCGCGATCGCCAGCGGCGCGTCCCACGCGGCCATGACCGCCCAGCACGGCGAGTACGCCGCGCCGGCCGCGACCTCCGCGAGCATCGGCGCCGCGTCGGCGAGCAGCCCGGCGGCCTGTGGCGCGGGCGCCGTGACGGCGACGCGGTCGAAGGCGCCGAGGACAGCGCCGTCGGCGTCCTCGAGCGTGAAGCCGCCGCCCGCGCGCGCGGCGATCGCTCCGACGCGCGCCGAGGTCCTGAGGTCCAGGCCCGCGGCCAGCGCGCGGCAGAGCGCGCTCATCGCCGGCTCGGGCACGAGGCGCCCGGCGAACTCCCCGAGCGGGACGTCGCGGGCGTCCAGCTCGCCCAGCCAGCTGCCGTGGGCCAGCCCGGAACAGCCGTGGTCGAAGCGCAGCTCGCCCGCACGGCGGGTCGACAGCCGCCCGCCCGGCCCGCGCGCCTTCTCGAAGACCGTCACCTGCGCACCGCGCGCGGCGAGTTCACGTGCGCACACGAGCCCCGCAACGCCCGCTCCGATGACCGCCGCACGCATCACCAGCCAGCGTAGTGGGCGTAGGATCGGCCCCTCTACTCCCCGCGCACAGGAGACCGACCACCGGCATGTCCAACGATGCGACGAAGTACCTGCTGACCGAGGACCGCATCCCGACCCACTGGGTCAACCTGATGGCCGACCTCCCCGGGGAGCCGCTCCCGCCGCTGAACCCGCAGACCAGAGAGCCCGCCGGACCCGAGCTGCTGCTCGCGATCTTCCCGCCCGCGCTGCTCGAGCAGGAGATGTCCGCCGAGCCGGAGATCGAGATCCCCGAGGAGGTGCGCGAGGCCTACAAGCTGTGGCGCCCGACGCCGCTCTACCGCGCGCGGCGCCTGGAACGCGCGCTCGATACGCCCGCACACATCTACTACAAGTACGAGGGCGTCTCGCCGTCGGGCTCGCACAAGCCGAACACCGCCGTCCCGCAGGCCTACGAGAACGCCAGGGCCGGGATCGCCCGGCTCTCGACCGAGACCGGGGCCGGACAGTGGGGCTCGTCGCTGGCGTTCGCGTGCAGCCTCTTCGGCCTGGAGTGCGAGGTCTTCATGGTCGGCTCCTCCTACGACCAGAAGCCCTACCGCCGTTCGATGATGGAGACGTTCGGCGCGACCGTCCATCGCTCGCCCTCGCAGCTGACGGCCTCCGGGGTCGCCAACGCGCAGCACGTGACGGGCTCGCTGGGGATCGCGATCTCCGAGGCCGCCGAGGTCGCCGCGCAGCGCGACGACACGAACTACGCGCTCGGCTCGGTGCTCAACCACGTCCTGCTGCACCAGACGGTGATCGGGCAGGAGACGATCGCCCAGATGGAGATGGCGGGCGAGCAGCCGGACGTCGTCATCGCCTGCGTCGGCGGCGGCTCGAACTTCGGCGGCCTGGTCTTCCCGTGGCTGCGGCGCAACCTGCGCGACGGTGAGACGACGCGCTTCGTCGCGGCCGAGCCGGCTGCCTGCCCGACGCTCACCAAGGGCGTCTACGCCTACGACTTCGGCGACACGGCCGGGCTCACGCCGCTGATGCCGATGTACACGCTCGGGCACGACTTCGTGCCGCCCCCGATGCACGCCGGCGGGCTGCGCTACCACGGCGACTCGCCGCTGCTCAGCGCGCTCGTCCACGAGGGCCTGATCGAGGCTCGCGCCTACCGCCAGACCGAGACCTTCGAGGCGGGCGTGCGCTTCGCGCGCAGCGAGGGGATCATCCCCGCGCCGGAGCCGACGCACGCGATCCGCGCGGTGATCGACGAGGCGGAGGCGGCCAAGCAGGCCGGCGAGGAGCGCGTGATCCTGTTCGGGCTCTGCGGGCACGGCTTCTTCGATCTCTCCGCCTATGACGCCTACCTGGCCGGCACGCTCGAGGATCCGGAGTTCTCCCAGGAGGACATGGACCGCGCGATCGAACACCTGCCGGAGGGTGTCCCGGCGCTCTGAGACACTCCCGCGCATGTCCGTGAACCCCAGCTCGCCCGGCCGCTCGATCGAGATCGGCGCGGTCCTCACGCGCATCGCCGACATCTACGGGAACTACATCGGCCCGCTGCTGCTGTCGGCGGTCGTCGTCTTCCTGCCGGTGGCGCTGATCGCCGCCCTGCTCGCAGGGTCGGCCGGCGGCGCGCTGCTGGTCCTCGTGCTCTCGATCGTCGCGACGCTGTGGTACACGGGCGTCGTCGTGCGGCTCGTGCAGGACGTCCAGGACGGGCGGCTCGACGCCAACGTCCGGGAGCTCTTCAGCTCGGTCACGCCGGTCCTGCTGCCGCTGTTCGGCCTGGGCATCGTCGCCGGCATCGCGATCGGCATCGGCTTCCTGTTCTTCATCATCCCGGGCCTGATCCTGCTGACGATCTGGGCCGTCGCGGCGCCGGTCCTGGTGCTCGAGCGTGCCGGGGTGTTCGCCTCGCTCGGCCGCAGCCGCGCGCTCGTGCGCGGCAACGGCTGGCAGGTCTTCGGCGTGATCGTCGCGATCTTCGCGATCGAGATCGTGATCGGCCTCGTCATCAGCGCGATCGGCGCGATCGGCGACTCGGCGGCGCTGCGCTTCATCGTGCAGCTGATCGTCAACGTGCTGCTGGCGCCGGTCTCGGCGCTCGCCGCCTCGACGATCTACTTCGCGCTGCGCGGGGCGCGCGGGGAGGGCGCCGCCGCGCCCGCCGGGTTCGAGGCTCCGGTATCCCCGGGCACCCCGGGCGGCGCGGCGCCCGCTCCGGCGCCGCCCACCGCGCCGTCCGGGGCCGACGCGTTCGGCAACCCGATCACTGCGCCGGCCGAGCCGCCCGCGCCCGCGGGCTTTGAGCCGCCGCAGGCGCCGCCGACACAGCCCGGCGAGCGCGCGGGCGGGAGCATCCCGCCGCCGAGCACGCCGCCGCCGTCGTAACTTCGGGGCCCGCGAAGCGTTCCAATGGGTGGAACCAGCGGAATTCGCTTCGAAGGAGGATGTCCCATGACACGCAAGACGATCACCGTGGCAGTCGCCGCGGCCGCGCTGGCGCTCTGCGCCGCCGCCCCGGCAGGCGCCACCGTCCAGGTCGGCTCGTCCGGCTGGCAGTGGGGCAACCCGCTTCCGCAGGGCAACACGATCCGCGGCGTCGCGTTCGCGGGCGCGCAGGGCTACGCCGTCGGCGACTTCGGCACGCTCCTCGCGACGCCCGACGGCGGGACCACGTGGACCGGGCTGTCGTCCGGCACGTTCACCGACCTCACCGAGGTCCAGGCCATCGACGCGAACTCGCTGTTCGCGGGCGGCGGCTGCGTCGGGCGCCGCTCGGACGACGGCGGCAAGACCTTCACCCGCGTCGCCTTCACCCCCGTGGAGTCGAGCTGCAAGCAGCAGCTCGCGGGCGCGTGGTTCGTCAACAAGACGACGGGCTACCTGATCCTCGCCGACGGCACGACGCTGCGCACCGACAACAACGGCGACACGTTCGCGCAGAAGATCGCCCCGCCCGGCACACCGGCCGCCGGCGGCGGCAACGTCAAGGTCAACGACGTGCGCTTCCTCGACGCCAACACGGGTCTCGTCGCGACCTCCGACGGCAAGATCTACCGCACGGCCGACGGCGCGAACTCGTGGACGGCGACGAACGACACACAGCGCCAGGTGCGCCACTTCCTGTTCACGTCCGCAACCGACGGCATCGCCGTCGGGGACCAGTCGCTCTACCTCACGACCGACGACGGCGGCCTGACCTGGAAGCCCAAGGCGCTCGCGCTCAGCGCGCCGCAGAACCTGCAGGGCGTCTCATGCGCCAACCCGTCGCTGTGCGTGATGACGACCGGGACCAACCAGATCGTCCGCACGACCGACGCGGGAGCCACGGGCACGCTCGTCGCGCCGTCGCAGGATCCGGTCAACGCGGCCGGTTTCGGCTCGGCGACGCGCGTCGCGACGCTCGGGGGCACCGGCTCGACCGCGACCTCCGATGACGGCGGCGTCACGTTCGGTCCGGTCGGCGGGCGGCTCGCGGGTCGCTACACCGCGATGATCGCCGGCCCGTCCGGCGTCGCGTTCGCCCCGGGCGACAACGGCTCGCTGGCCAAGACGACCGACCGCGGCAAGACGTGGACGCGCGGCAACGTCTCGACGTCGGAAGACGTCTCGGACGTCTCGTTCCCGACGGCGACCGACGGGTTCGCGCTCGACAGCGCCGGCGGCCTGTTCCGGACGAACGACGGCGGCGCCACCTGGCGCGGGCTCGACACCGGCAGCACCGCGGTCCCGCGCGGCGTGCTGGCGCTCGATCCCAAGACGGTGCTCGTGGTCGGGCCCAAGGGCCTGCGCCGCTCGACCGATGCGGGTGAGACGTTCAGCGCCGTGCGCGGCTCGATCAACAGCTCGCAGCTCGGGGCGATCGACCAGGCCAGCGGCGCGCTCGTCGCCTACGGGTTCCAGGACGTCTGGCGCTCGACCGACAAGGGCCGCACGTGGACCACGGTCCTCAAGCCGGGCACGTACGTCAAGCAGCGCAACGGCAAGAAGGTCAACCGCCGTGGCGTGAACCGCGTCGACTTCCTCAGCGCGGCGACCGGCTACCTGCTCGACTCGAACGGCCTGCTCTACCGCACGGCCAACGGCGGCAAGAACTGGAGCGCGCTGCTCGGCGTCGGCACGAACGCCCGCTCCGGCATGGCGTTCAGCAGCACGAACAAGGGCTACCTGATCACGAACGCGTTCGGGCAGAACTCCCGCTCGGGCTACCTGCTGCGCACCGCCGACGGCGGCAAGACGTGGGCGCCGGAGCTCGTCGTCCCGAACGTCATCGCTCCGCGCGGCGTCGCCGCAGGCGCCGGTGGCACGGACTACCTGCTCGGCGGGGACTCCAGCCTGCTGTTCAGCACCACGGGCGGCCTCTCCGGTGGGAGCTCGACGCTCAGCGTCACGACGAAGCAGAAGTCGTTCCAGAAGGCGCCCAAGACGAGCATCACGGTCACCGGCACGCTCAAGCCGACGACGACGAACGGCGGCGACCAGGTGGTGGTGAGCTACCTGGCACCGGGCAGCACGTTCTGGCGCACGCAGACCGCGAAGGTCTCGGCCAACGGCGCGTTCACGACGAGCTGGCGCATCGCGAAGGGCACCAACACGTTCGTCGCCCAGTGGGCGGGGAACTTCCAGAGCGCCGGCCGCGGGTCGACCCCGCTGACCGTCACCGCCAAGAAGTAGCCGGCGGCGTCAGGCGGCGAGCGCGGGCTCCAGCGCCGGAGCCCCGCTCGTCGCCCGGCGCACCGTCACCGGCAGCCCGCCGCGCGGCGAGATCGTCGGCATGTGGCGGATGTCCAGCTCATAGCCGGGCACGAGCTCGAGGCGGTGGCGCTCGAGGATCGTCCTGGCGATGATCCCGATCTCCGCCTGGCCGAAGCGCATGCCCAGGCAGGTGCGCGAGCCGCCGCCGAACGGGACGTACTGGCCCTTGCGCAGCTGCGCCTTGCGCTCCTCGGTGAAGCGCAGCGGGTCGAAGCGGTGCGGGTCCTCCCACACGTCCGGCAGGCGGTGGCTGGCCCACGAGCAGTAGTGCACGTGGATGCCGCCGGGGATCGTGTGGCCGAGCAGCTCGAAGGGCTCGACCGTCCGGCGCGGGCCGATGTGCGCGGCCGGGTACATGCGCAGCGTCTCGTCGAGGATCATCTCGATCGAGATGCGCGGGTCCTCGAGGACCTGCGGGTTGCGCGCGAGCTCGTAGAAGAGGAACGAGGTCGTCGACGTGGTCGTGTCGTGCCCGGCGAACATCAGCGTCATGACCTCGTCGCGGATGTAGCGGTCCTCGAGCACGGCGCCGTCCTCGTCGGTCGCGTCGAGCAGCATCGAGAGGATGTCCGGCCCGCGCTCGCCGCTGCGCCGCCGCCGCTCGATCTCGCCGTAGATGAGCCCGTCCAGCCGCGCGCGCGACTGCTGCATGCGCCGGTAGGCGGAGCCCGGGCCGCGCGCCATCTGCAGCATGAAGTCGACGCCGTAGTACGACAGCGCGGACTCGAACTCGCCCGCGGCGTCCAGGCCGCCGGCGAGCGCTGCGTCGGGGTCCAGGCCGAACAGGGCGCGCATCGCGATGCGCAGCGCGACGTGCCGCGTCCAGTCGTAGAGGTCGACGACGGCGCCGGGCACGAAGACCTCGGCGGCGCGGTCGACCTCCTCCTGGATCACGCCGAGCGACTCGCGGATCCGCTGCTTGTGGAACGCCCCGACCATCAGGCTGCGCTGCTCGCGGTGGAAGGCGCCGTCGGTCGTCAGCAGGCCGTCGCCCATCAGCGGGATCAGGTCGCGGAAGTGGCCCTCGCGCCAGCGGAAGTTCTTCGCGCCCGAGACGAGCAGGTGGTGGTTGGCCTCGGGTCCGAGCAGCACCACGACGTTGTGGTGGAAGATCTTCAGCGTGAAGACCGGGCCGAAGCGCTCGTAGTACTCCAGGAGCGAGTTGAGCGGATCGGCGGCGTAGCGGCGCGTGCGCGCCATGCTGAAGCCGAACTCGCCGGGCGGGAACGGGACGGTCGCGGCGCGGTCGGCCTTGATGTCGTCCCACAGGTGCACCAGCGGATTCGTGCTCGGCTGCGCAGGACCCTGGACCATGGCCGCGAGAATAACCGGAACTGACGACTGCGTCAGTTCCGGCTGGACGGGTCTCACGCAGCCCCCGGAACGACGCGAGGCCCCGCATCCCTGCGGGGCCTCGCGCCTGGTGGCACGGCCCGGGCCGCCGCGATCCCTGCCCGCGGCCCGGGCGTGCTGCTCCAGCGGGTCAGCTGACGTGCGAGGTGTCCTCGCTCTTGGCCTGCGTCTGGGCCTGGCCCTCGCTGCGGGCGCCCGGGTCGGCCGCCTTCGGCGCCTTGCGAACGACCTTCTCGCACGAGCCGTTGGGGTTGGCCGGCGTGGCGTCGGTGATCACGTCGACGGTGTCGAGCAGCGCGACGTCGTTGCCGTCGCCGCAGGTGATCCTGTCGACCTCGCCGTCGCGGGTGTGGAACGTGTCGTCGCCGGCGCCGCCGACGAGCGTGTCGCCGACCTGGTCGACCTCGCCGTTCGGGCCGGGAGTGACGTCGCCGCGGGCGAGCGCCCAGAGGTCGTCGTTCCCGTCGCCGCCGTAGGTCGTGTCGACCCCGAGGTTCGCGTAGATCCGGTCGTCGCCCGGGCCGCCGTACTGGATGTCGTCGCCCTTGCCGCCGGCCATCCAGTCGTTGCCGCCGTTGCCGGAGATGGTGTCGTTCCCGTCGCCGCCCGCGAGCCGGTCGCGCGCGTCGCCGCCCGTGATCGTGTCGTTGCCCGGGCCGCCGTAGATGCGGTCGTTGGAGAACAGGTCCCCGACCCCGGGGGTGTCGCCCACGAGCGTGTCGTCGCCGGAGCCGCCATGGATCCGGTCGTCGCCGGCGTGACCGAGGATCGTGTCGTTCCCGGCCCCGCCCCAGAGGCGGTCGTTGCCGGGGCCGCCGTCGATCGTGTCGTCCCCGGCGAGGCCGAAGACGCGGTCGTCACCCGCCTGGGCGTCGATCGTGTCGGCGGTGCGGGTGCCGATCAGCCGGTCGTTGCCCGGCGTGCCGGTGATGGTGGCCGCCAGCGCGACCGTCGTGCTGAGGGCGAACGCCGCGATGATCGCGACGAACGTCAGGGTGATACGAGTGCTGCGCATGTGTACCTTCGCCTCCCTGCGTAGGACGTGCAGTTCCAGACGCCGGAACACGCATCGCCCGGCCGAGTTGCGCCCGCGCGTCAGCGCGGCGGGGGTGTTGCAATACTGGACGTGCGCCTGGGGGCGTAGCTCAGTCGGTTAGAGCGCCGGCCTGTCACGCCGGAGGTCGCGGGTTCGAGTCCCGTCGCTCCCGTCCCACGAAGGCCCTGCTGGCGCGGGGCCTTCGGTCGTTCAGCCACTCGGGTGGCGGCGCCGAATGCGGGCACGGGTACCGCAAGCGGGTACCGCATCACGGTCGGATCTGCGCGCGTGGCGCGTGATCTGCGGTGCGAGCCGACGCCTCAGCGGCAATGCGGCACCAGACGCAAAGCCACGGGCCACCCCGCTGCACCTGGGGCGAATGACGGGAGTCGCCGCCTCGGTCGCCGCGCCCACACCCGCGGTTCGGCGCGCGCCTGCAATTCGTCCGAGGCGACAGTCGAGCGCGGACTGCGTGCGCTGCCTACCCGGCGCGGCGCGCGCTCGCTCGCTGACGACCGGGGATAGTGTGGAGGCGTGGACGTTCCACGGACACGGTATGCGCGCAGCGGCGATCTGCACATCGCGTATCAAGTGCTCGGTGAGGGACCGCTGGACGTGGTGTTCGTGCCGATCCCAATCTGGAGTTCGGAGGCGGCTTGGGACGTTCCCGACATGGGGCGTTTCCTACGCCGGATTGCGTCGTTCTCGCGGCTGATCGTTTTCGACCGGCGTGGGTCCGGGATGTCCGACGGGACACCCGGGGCGGCGTCGTTAGAGGACCAGATCGACGACGTGCGCGCCATCCTGGACGATGTCGGAACTGAGCAGGCCGCGCTGGTGTCGGTCGGGGAGGGCTGTGGCCTGTCAGCGCTGTTCGCGGCTTCCCACCCCAGCCTGGTGCGGGCACTGGTGATGATGTCGCCGTTGGCTCGGGTGGCGTGGGCGCCTGACTACGCCTGGGCGCCGACGGTCGAGCAGCGAGCGGAGTTCATTCGCGGCATGACCGAGCACTGGGGCAGCGAGGACCCCGAGAACCCGATGTTCTCCTTCATCGGGATGCACGACCTGCAGACCAGGCGCGCGTTCGCGCGCCTGCAGCGGCTCTCGATGAGCCCCGGGGTCGCGACCGCATCACAGCTCGCGATGGGCGACTACGACGTGCGGCAGGTCCTCCCGAGCATCCAGTGCCCGGCGCTCATCCTGCGCCGCAAGGGCGAGACGGGCTTCGATGAGCGCCACTCCCGGTACGTCGCGGACCACATCGACGGCGCGCGATACGTTGAGCTTGATGGTGATGGCCCAGTCGGGTTCGGCGAGGTAGGAGAGGCCGTCGATCAGATCCAGGAGTTCCTCACCGGCGCGCGCCCACCGGCTGTCAGCGACCGCATCCTCGCAACCGTCCTGTTCACGGACATCGTCGGATCAACAGACCGCGCGGCAGCGATGGGCGACGGCCCCTGGCGGTCGCTGCTCAAACGCCACGACGACCTGGTCCGCACAGAGGTCGAGCGACACCGCGGGCGCTTCGTGAAGTCCCTCGGTGACGGCGCACTCGCCACCTTCGACGGACCCAGCCGGGCGATCAGCAGCGCCACGGCGATCCGTGATGGAGTTCACGAGCTGGGACTGGAGATCCGCGCCGGACTGCACGCGGGGGAATGCGAACTGCTTCCCGAGGACGACGTCGGCGGCCTCGCCGTTCACATCGGTGCGCGGATCAGCGCTCTCGCCGGGCCGAACGAGGTGCTCGTCAGCAGCACGGTCCGCGACCTCAGCGTCGGCTCCGGTCACCGGCTGATCGACCGCGGCGAACACGACCTCAAGGGCGTTCCCGGACCATGGCGGGTCTTCGCGGTGGAGACGTGACGCTCGGCTCTCCATACCGCCCGTAGCGGATCTTTGCCGTTCGAGTCAGAGCCATCCCTCGCCACTCCGGTCACCCGGCTGCACCGAGGTGCACATACGGTGTCGCGGTCGCGAGGTCCACGAATCCCAGTCGCCGGAAGATCGGGCGGCTGTCCGCTGTGGCCTCGGCAATCAGGTAGCGCGTTCCCGCCGCTGCGGCATGGGCCGCCGCGTCGCCG
>Ga0208588_1000452_pt1 | contig 13404 bp, 14 predicted proteins | sample NGESurshal092012_8_FD_184483 | JGI IMG/M metagenome (GOLD analysis project Ga0208588, IMG submission 184483) | Arctic peat soil microbial communities from Barrow, Alaska - NGEE Surface sample 415-3 shallow-092012 (SPAdes) | ecosystem: Environmental > Terrestrial > Soil > Wetlands > Peat ...
CCAGCATGTCTGGCAAATCCAGTTCCAGCTCGGCACAGATCGTCGCGACGGGGACGTCGGTCACCCGGCCGGCGAACGGTTCGTCGTTCGCGCTGCCGGCGGGGGTCATGTGCTCTCTCCATTTCCGATACAGAACTGTCATGTAATGAACAGGCCCGAACGGTACCTCCGGCTCTGCCGACATCCAAGACAGCGGTGTCACGAAATAGCGGATCGGCACTATCCTGGAGCCATGAACCCGAGCACCCTGGCCCGTGCCGGGCGTCCGCGAGACGGGGCGATCGATGCCGCTGTGTTGCCGGTTGCGCTGCGCCAACTGGCCGCGCGTGGACTCACCGCGTTGTCGGTCGCGGCGGTCGCCGAGGAGGCCGGGACCACCCGTCCGGCGATCTACCGGAGGTGGCCGACGAAGCTGGATCTGGCCGTCGCCGCGGTCGCCGGCCTGGCCGAGGTCGACCCACCGCAGGCCACCGCGGACCCGTTCGCCGACCTCGTCGCCGAGGTGGCGCATTTCCGGCGTTGTATCGGTGACGCGGGCGCGTTGGCCCTGGCCGGGGTGATGCTGCAGGACGGTGTCGACCCGGTGCTGCGCCGCAAGTACCGCGAGCACCTGGTCACCCCGCGACGGGCGAGGTTGCGCGGCTGCTTGCGCCGTGGCGTGGAGAAGGGTTTGCTGGCAACGGATGCCGACCTGGACATCGCGGTGAGCCTGCCCACCGGATCCTGGTACGCCTACGCGGTCAGCGGCCGTCCCGCGCCGAGGGACTGGGCCCCGCGGGTGTCGGCGCAGGTTTGGCTGGCGTGCGGCGGCGAGGTGCCGGGCTGACCGGTCGGCCACGTGCGGTTGGCCACCCACATCGCCGACGCACCGGGCTCCGGCCCGTCGGCTGCGCGGCCGCTCGCCTCGTCCGACACCCCCCGGACCCCAACCGCTTGGATGACCATACGTTCACCTGTATGGTTCTGGCTTCTGAGGTTCCGGGCGAGAGGTGTGCGCATGACGTACCGCGTTGCGGTGGCCGGCGCGAGCGGCTATGCCGGCGGCGAATTGCTGCGGCTACTGCTCGGCCACCCCGAGGTGCAGATCGGGGCCGTCACCGCGTTCAGCAGCGCCGGCGACCGGCTGGGAGCCTATCAGGCGCACCTGCTGCCGCTGGCGGACCGGATCATCGCACCGACCTCGCCGGAAACGCTGGCCGGTCACGACGTGGTGTTTCTCGCGCTGCCGCACGGGCAGTCGCATGAGCTCGCGGCGCAACTCGGCGCCGATACCGTGGTCATCGACTGCGGTGCCGACCATCGGCTGACCGATCCCGTTGCCTGGCAACGGTTCTACGGCGGCGAGCATCCGGGCTTCTGGCCCTACGGGCTGCCCGAACTGCCGGGTGGCCGGGACGCCCTGCAGGGAGCGATGAGGGTCGCCGTCCCCGGTTGCTACCCGACCTCGGCGTCGCTGGCCCTCGCCCCGGCGCTGGCCGCCGGGCTGGTCGCGCCGGAGGTGGTGGTGGTCGCCGCGTCGGGCACCTCGGGCGCGGGCAGGACCGCGAAGGTGAACCTGCTGGGTTCGGAAGTGATGGGCGCGGCGTCGGCCTACGGAGTGGGCGGCGTGCACCGGCATACCCCGGAGATGGTGCAGAACCTGTCCGCCGCCGCCGGCGTGCCGGTGACGGTGTCCTTCACGCCGGTGCTGGTGCCGATGTCGCGAGGGATCCTGGCCACCGTCAGCGCGCCCGCCCGCGCTGGGATCACCATCGAAGATGTCCGCGCTGTCTACGAGAAGGCCTACGGCGACGAACCTTTCGTGCACCTGCTGGCTGAGGGGCAATGGCCGACGACCGCAGCGACGCTCGGCGCCAACACCGCCCTGCTGCAGGTCGCGGTGGACGAGGCGGCCGGCCGTGTCGTGGTCGTCGCGGCGCTGGACAACCTGACCAAGGGCACCGCCGGCGCCGCCGTGCAGTGCCTCAACCTGGCCCTTGGCCTGCCGGAAACGACCGGCCTGCCGTCCGTGGGAGTCGCGCCGTGACCGAACCGTCCACCACCACCGAATCCGGTGCCGCTGTCGGGCTCGGTGTCACCGCGGCCCAGGGCTTCCGGGCCGCCGGCATCGTCGCCGGGCTGAAGTCCTCCGGGGCGCCGGACGTTGCGCTCGTGGTCAACGACGGCCCGACCTACAGCGCGGCCGGTGTGTTCACCTCGAACCGGGTCAAGGCCGCGCCGGTCCGCTGGTGCGAGCGCATTCTCGGCGGCCCGGGTGCGGAGCTGGTTGCCGTCGTGCTGAACTCCGGCGGTGCCAACGCGTGCACCGGTCCCGAGGGGTACGCCGACACCGTCGCCACCGCTGAGCGCCTCGGCGAGCGGCTGGTGACGTCCGCCCAGCGGGTCGCGGTCGCGTCCACCGGGCTGATCGGCCTGCGGCTGCCGATGGACAAGCTGCTCCCCGGTATCGACCGGGCCGTGCAGGCGCTGTCGGAATCGGCCGGCCCGGAAGCAGCGACGGCGATCATGACGACCGACTCGGTGCCGAAGACAGCGCAGGTCAGCGTCGGCGGTTTCACCGTCGGCGGGATGGCCAAAGGCGCCGGCATGCTCGCCCCGGGCCTGGCCACCATGCTCGTCGTGCTCACCACCGACGCCGTCGCCGACTCCGCGGCGCTGGACACCGCGCTGCGCGCCGCCACCAGGGTCTCGTTCGACCGGCTGGATTCCGACGGCGCCATGTCCACCAACGACACCGTGCTGCTGCTGGCCTCCGGCGCCTCCGCTGTGGAGCCGCCCCCGGCGATGTTGGCGGCGGCCGTGACCCGGGTCTGCAGCCAGCTCGCCCGGCAACTGCTGGCCGACGCGGAGGGCGCCACCAAGGAGATCAGCGTCGAGGTGGTGCACGCCGCCAGCGAGGACGATGCGGTCGAGGTGGGTCGCGCGGTCGCCAGGAACAACCTGGTCAAGACGGCGTTCTTCGGCCAGGACGCCAACTGGGGCCGGATCCTGGCCGCGGTCGGCACCGTCGGCCCGCACGTGCCGTTCGACGCCGATCAGATCGACGTGGCCATCAACGGCGTATGGATCTGCCGGGCCGGCGCCACCGGTGACGATCGGGACGGCGTCGACCTCACCGGGCGCACCGCGCACGTGGTCGTCGACCTGCACGCCGGCACCGAGACCGCGACCATCCTGACCAACGACCTCTCGCAAGCCTACGTGCACGAGAACTCGGCGTACTCGACATGAGCGACCTGAACGGCCTCGTGCGGGCCTATCGAGACATCGGAACGTCGGCGGTGGAACGGCGCAGGGCGGCCGATCTGGATGGGGCCACGGAGCGGGCCGACGTGCTCGCCGGGACGCTGCCCTGGCTGCGCCGGTTCGCCGGGTCCGTCGTTGTCGTCAAGTACGGCGGCAACGCAATGACCGACGACACTCTCAAGGCAGCCTTCGCCGCCGACATGGTGTACCTGCGGACCGTCGGCCTGCGCCCGGTCGTCGTGCACGGCGGGGGTCCGCAGATCAGCGCCATGCTCCAGCGGCTGAACCTGCCGGCGGAGTTCAGGGGCGGATTCCGGGTGACCACCCCCGAGACGATGGACGTCGTGCGGATGGTGCTGGTCGGCCAGGTCGGCCGAGAGCTGGTCGGGTTGATCAACTCTCACGGGCCGCTGGCCGTCGGGATGTCCGGTGAGGACGCCGGCCTGTTCACCGCGGCACGGCGCACCGTGCTGGTCGACGGGGTGCCGACCGACGTCGGGCTGGTCGGTGACGTCGTCGCGGTCAACACGGCCGCGGTGCTCGACCTGATGGACGCCGGGCGGATTCCGGTGGTGTCCACCGTCGCCCCGGACGCCGACGGCGTGGTGCTGAACGTCAACGCCGACACCGCGGCCGCGGCGCTGGCCATCGCGCTCGGCGCCGTGAAACTGGTGATGCTGACCGACGTCGAGGGCCTGTATGCGAACTGGCCCGACCGGGACTCGTTGCTGTCCCGGGTGTCCGCCGACGCGCTCGAGGACATGCTGCCCGGGTTGGAATCCGGCATGGTGCCGAAGATGGAGGGCTGCCTGCGAGCGGTCCGCGGCGGGGTCGCCGCCGCGCACGTCATCGACGGCCGGATCCCGCATTCGGTTCTGCTGGAGATCGTCACCACCCACGGTGTCGGCACCATGATCGTCCCGCATCTGGAGGGTTCGTTATGACAGGGTTCGAAACCGTTGCGGGGCAAACGCTCTCCGGTAACCAGCAGGCCGCCGAGCGATGGTCGCACGCGTTGATGAACAATTTCGGCGTGCCGCCGGTCGAACTGGTCAGCGGGCGGGGTGCCGTTGTCACCGACGCCGACGGCAAGCAGTACCTCGACCTGCTGGGCGGTATCGCGGTCAACGCCCTCGGGCACGCCCACCCGGCCATCGTCGACGCCGTCTCCCGGCAGGTCGCCACCCTCGGCCATGTCTCGAACTTCTTCACCCACCCGACGGTGCTGGCCCTGGCGGAGCGACTGCTGGACATCACCGGGGCCCGCGCCGGCCGCTCGGCCGCGGCGGGGCGGGTGATCTTCTGCAATTCGGGCGCCGAGGCGAACGAGGCTGCGTTCAAGATGGCCCGACGCACCGGCCGACCGCGGATCATTGCCGCTGAGGGCGCCTTCCACGGGCGCACCATGGGGGCGCTCGCGCTGACCGGCCAACCGGCCAAGCGCGCGCCGTTCGAGCCGATGCCGGCGGGCGTGGAATTCGTTCCCTACGGCGACGTCCCGGCCCTGCGGGCGGCGGTGGACGAGTCGGTCGCTGCGGTGTTCCTGGAGCCCATCATGGGTGAGGCCGGCGTGGTACCCGCACCGGACGGGTACCTGGCGGCGGCCAGAAGCATCACCGCCGAGCACGGTGCGCTGCTGGTCATCGACGAGGTGCAGACCGGGATCGGCCGCACCGGAGCGTGGTTTGCGCACACCAGGGCCGGCATCGTGCCGGATGTGATCACCCTGGCCAAGGGGCTGGGCGGCGGGATGCCGATCGGCGCCGCCATCGGCATCGGGGCCGCGGCCGACCTGCTGCAGCCCGGACAGCACGGGTCGACGTTCGCCGGTAACCCGGTGTGCGCGGCCGCCGCCCTGGCGGTGCTGGACACCATCGAGAGCGACTGCCTGCTCGACCATGTCGACGCTCTGGGCAAGCACATCGCCACCGGCATCGAGGATCTCGGCCACCCGTTGATCGATCACGTCCGCGGCGCCGGCTTGCTGCTGGGCATCGTGCTCACCCAGGACATCGGCCCGGCAACGGCTCTCGCCGCCCGTGACGCGGGATTCATCATCAACGCACCGGCACCGGAGATCCTCCGACTGGCACCGCCACTGATCCTCAGCACCGAGCAGGCCGACTCGTTCGTCGAGGCCCTGCCCGGCGCTTTGAATGTCGCGAGCCTGAATGTCGCCAGCCTGAATGTCGCGAGCCCGAATGTCGCGAACGTGCAGACCGCAACCGGAAGGGATCTGTGATGGCGGCCCTGCGGCATTTCCTGCGTGACGACGACCTGTCGCCGGCCGAGCTCATCGCCGTGCTCGACCTGGCCGACGTCTACAAGACCGACCGCACCGGCCACACCCCGCTGGCGGGCAAGGCCGTCGCCGTGATCTTCGAGAAGAACTCCACCCGGACCAGGCTGTCTTTCGAGGTCGGCATCCGCCAGCTCGGCGCGCAGCCGGTCATCGTGGACGGCCGGATGTCCCAACTCGGCCGCGAGGAGACCATCGAGGACACCTCCCGGGTGCTCTCCCGGTACGTCGATGCGGTAGCGATCAGGACCTTCGCCCAACGCCGGATCACCGCGCTGGCCAGCACCTCCAGCGTCCCGGTGATCAACGCGCTGACCGACGAGTTCCACCCCTGCCAGGTGCTGGCCGACCTGCAGACGATCCGGGAGCGGAAGGGCCGGCTCGCCGGCGTCACGCTGACCTACCTGGGCGACGGCGCCAACAACATGGCCCATTCGTTGATGGTCGGCGGTGTCAACGCCGGCCTCATCGTCCGGGTCTGCGCGCCGCCCGGGTTCGACCCGCAGCCCGGTATCCTGCTCGACGCCAACCGGCGCGCGGCCGAAACCGGGGGCAGCGTAGAGGTTGTCGGCGACCCGGACGCCGCGGTGGACGGCGCCGACGTGCTCGTCACCGACACCTGGACGTCGATGGGGCAGGAGAACGACGGGCTGGATCGGGTCGGCCCGTTCCGGCCGTACCAGGTCAACGCAACGCTGCTGGGCCGCGCGGCGGGGGACGTCATGGTCCTGCACTGCCTGCCGGCGCACCGTGGTTGGGAGATCACCGACGAGGTGATCGACGGACCGGCGTCCGCGGTCTGGGACGAGGCCGAGAACCGGCTGCACTCCCAGAAGGCGTTGCTGGCGTTCCTGGTCGCGGGCCCGGATCAGGTGGCCCGCGGGTGACCACCGGCAGCGCCCTGTCCACCAAGGCGGCCAGGCTCGGCCGGATCACCGAGTACATCCGCGACGAGCTGATCCGGTCGCAGACCGAACTGCTCACCCGGCTGGCCGCGGATGGCATCGAGATCACCCAGGCCACGCTGTCCCGCGATTTGGAGGAACTCGGCGCGGTGAAGCTGCGCGGCGTCGACGGCGGCGCGCCGGTGTACCGGATTCCCGAGGACGGTGGCCCAAGGCCGATGGTCGGCGGGACGTCCCGGCTGTCCCGGTTGCTCGCCGACCTGCTGCTGTCGTTCGAGGGATCGGGCAACCTGGCCGTGTTGCGCACCCCGCCCGGTGCGGCGCAGTTCCTGGCCTCGGCGATCGACCGGGCCGGCCTGACCGAGGTGGTGGGCACCATCGCCGGTGACGACACCATCCTGGTGGTCGCCAGGGAAGGGCTCACCGGCGCCGAGGTCGGACGGACACTGGCCGGTTACGCCGCCGGCGACGTGGGCTGAGACCATGGCGCGGGACCGGTCCCCGGCAACGCGCTCGCCCCACGCAGCACCAGGTCCGGCGGCCGGCCCGGGCCACGGAACGGCCCATCGAGACAACAAGGAAGCGAGCAATTCGGAATGACTGAGCGGATTGTCCTGGCCTACTCGGGCGGACTCGACACGTCGGTGGCGATCGGCTGGATCTCCCACGCAACCGGGGCCGAGGTGATCGCCGTCGCCGGCGATGTCGGGCAAGGCGGCGAGGACATGGAGGTCATCCGGCAGCGTGCCCTGGCCTGTGGCGCCGTCGAGGCCATCGTCGCGGACATGCGGGACGAATTCGCCGACGACTACTGCCTGCCCGCCCTGCAGGCCAACGCCATGTACATGGAGCGCTACCCGCTGGTCTCCTCGCTGTCCCGGCCGGTGATCGCCAAGCACCTTGTGCAGGCTGCGCACGATTTCGGAGCGTCGACCGTCGCGCACGGCTGCACCGGGCTGGGCAACGACCAGGTGCGGTTCGAGGTGTCCATCGGTGCTCTCGCACCGGAGCTGAGAATCATTGCGCCCGTGCGTGATTCGGGGATGAGCCGGGACAAGGCGATCATCTTCGCCGAGGAGAAGGACCTGCCCATCGAGACGTCGCGGCGAAATCCGTACTCGATCGATCAGAACGTCTGGGGCCGAGCGGTGGAAACCGGCTTCCTGGAGGACATCTGGAACCCACCCGTAGAGGACCTGTACGAGTACACCCGGAACCCCGCCACCCCGAGAGAACCGGATGAGGTGCTGATCACCTTCGACCAGGGCCGCCCGGTGGCGATCGACGGACGTCCGGTGACGATGCTGCAGGCCATCGAGGAAATGAACCGGCGGGCCGGCGCGCAGGGCGTCGGGCGGATCGACATGGTCGAGGACCGGGTGGTCGGGATCAAGTCGCGGGAGATCTACGAGGCGCCCGGCGCGATCGCGCTGCTGATCGCGCACCGTGAGTTGGAGAACGTCACCATCGAGCGGGAGCAGGCCCGGTTCAAGCAGACGGTCAGCCAGCGCTGGACCGAGCTCGTCTACGACGGGCTGTGGTATTCGCCGTTGAAGCGTTCGCTCGACGCCTTCATCGCCGATACCCAGAGGCACGTGTCCGGTGAGATCCGGATGACGCTGGCGCACGGCACCGCCGTCGTCACCGGGCGGCGCAGCGAGGAGTCGTTGTACGACTACCACCTGGCCACCTATGACGCGCAGAGCACCTTCGACCAGTCGCTGGCCAAGGGCTTCGTGCAGCTGTGGGGGCTGAACGTGAAGACCTCGGCGGCGCGGGACCTGCGGGTGGCCGGAGAGTGACTCCAGCAACCCCCGGGTCCGGCGACCGGGACGCGGTCGCCGGCACCCCGTTGTGGGGTGGTCGCTTCGCCTCCGGTCCCTCGCCGGAAATGGCCGCGTTGAGCGTCAGCACTCATTTCGACTGGGTGCTCGCGCCGTACGACATCGCCGGTTCGAAGGCGCATGCCAGGGTGTTGCACTCGGCCGGGCTGCTCAGCCACGACGAGCTGACCGGCATGCTCTCTGCCCTGGATGATCTCGCCCGGGACGTGCGGACCGGCGCGTTCGCGCCGGTCCCCGCCGACGAGGACGTGCACTCGGCACTCGAACGCGGCCTGCTGGACCGGGCCGGCCAGGAACTGGGCGGCAAGCTACGAGCCGGCCGCTCCCGCAACGACCAGGTCGCGACCCTCTACCGGATGTTCCTGCGGGACCGGGCCCGCTCCGTCGCGAGAATGGTCACCGACCTGCAGACCGCGCTGGTCGGGCAGGCGCTGGCCCATCCCGGTGCGGCGATGCCGGGGCGGACGCATTTTCAGCACGCCCAGCCGGTGCTGCTGGCACATCATCTGGCCGCACACGCGCAGGCCCTGGTCCGGGACGTCGACCGGATCCGGGACTGGGACCGCCGCGCGGCGGTGTCGCCCTACGGTTCGGGGGCGCTGGCCGGTTCGTCGTTGGGGCTGGACCCGGAGGCCGTTGCTGCCGAGCTGGGATTCGCGTCGGCGTCGGAGAACTCGATCGACGGGACGGCGTCCCGCGACTTCGCTGCGGAGCTGGCCTTCGTGTTGGCCATGCTCGCGGTCGACATCTCCCGGTGGGCCGAAGAAGTCATCATCTTCACCACCGCGGAGTTCGGGTACGCCCGGTTGGACGACGCCTTCGCCACCGGGTCGTCGATCATGCCGCAGAAGAAGAACCCGGACATCGCCGAGCTGGCCCGCGGCAAGACCGGCCGGCTGATCGGCAACCTCGCCGGCCTACTGAGCACGCTCAAGGGTCTGCCGCTCGCGTACAACCGGGACCTACAGGAGGACAAGGAGCCGCTGATCGATTCGCTGGCGCAGCTGGAGCTGCTGCTGCCGGCGGTCACCGGGCTCACGGCGACGTTGACGTTCGACACTGCCCGGATGGCCGCGATGGCCCCCGCCGGTTTCTCGCTTGCCACCGACATCGCAGAATGGCTTGTCCGGCAGGGCGTTCCGTTCCGGATCGCGCACGAGGTCGCGGGGGAGTGTGTCTCCCTCGCGGAATCGACCGGACGCGAACTCGATGAATTGACCGACGACGAATTCGCCGGCATCAGTCCGGCGCTGACGCCTGCCGTCCGCGACGTGCTCACCGTTGCGGGATCGCTGGCATCCCGGGACGCAGTGGGCGGTACCGCTCCGATCCGGGTCGCCGAACAACTCGGTGCACTGAGCTCCAGGATCGCGGCCGACCGGCAATGGATCGGACAGAACTGATCCAGGAAGCTCTCAGAAGCCCAGGGCCAGCCGGAAATCGGCCTGGCTCCAACGGATCTCGTTGCGGAAGTCGAGCATCCGAGTGTGCCGAGGATGCCGTCGACCGCGACGCTCTGTTGACCAACGTGATGATCTACTGGCTGCACCGCACCGCGGGCTCGTCCGCTCGCTATTACTATGAGGGCGCCCGCGAGCGGGGTTCTCCGCCCGAACGCGCGACGGTACCGACTGCGCTGGCGATCATGCCACGCGACATCACCCTGCCGGTGCGGCGCATCGCCGAACAGACAGACAACATCGTCCGCTGGGAGACGTTGCCCCGGGGCGGCCATTTCGCCGCCATGGAGCAACCCGAACTGATCACCGCCGACCTCCGTGAGGCACTCCGCCCGTACCGCTGACAGCCGGCGCCATCCTTCACCGTGCTCTCCGACCCGGACGGTGACCCGGTCTGCATCTGCACCGCACTCGGACGCGACCGATTGGGGGGTGGGCTGTTCCGTGCAGGTGTGGCCGGCGACGCCGGATCGATGGATGACCTCGTGACGGTCTTCGGGCGACGCGGGGAGGGACGAGATGCCCGGTGCAGGCGTGGTCCGGGGTGCTGTCAGAACACAAAGCGGACGACGGGCTTCTCGGGGGACCGGCGTGAGACCTCGGTGAAGCCCGCGTCCAGGAAGGTGGATAGGTAGCCCGTGCTCGTGGCGCTCGGTGACACCGAACCGTCCAGCGGGAACGCCTCGACGGCCGGCCCGCCGGCAGCGGACGCCATCTGCAGTGCCGCCCGGATGAGGAACGCTGTCACCCCCCGGTGGCGATGGCTTTTGCGCACCGCAAAGCAGGTTATCGCCATGACTGGTTCGTCGTCGACCGGGCGTATGCATGGGGAGCGATTGAGGTAAGGCAGCTGCGACGTCGGAGAACAGGTCGATCAGGTCCGGCCGGGTGTCGTTGGACAGGGGCAGCGTCGTGAGGTCGTCCTGCGTCACGAACTCACCGCCGTCTCCCCGCGTCAGCACATACTGGAACGTATCTGACTGCCACCCCTCGCACCACGGTGTGCGAGGCGTGGAGTTCGTCGTGGGGCCGAAGTGCGAGAATCGGCCGGTGGCAAACGGCGGTCGGCAACTTTGGCGATCCTTCTTCGACCGCGAGGTCGCCGTGGTGGCAAGGGATCTGCTGGGCCGGCTCATCGTCGCGGAGACCGAGGACGGCCGGGTCGCGGTCCGGCTCACCGAAGTGGAGGCCTACGCCGGACAGGACGACCCGGCGTCGCACGCCTTTCGCGGCCCGACGCCGCGGACCGCGGTGATGTTCGGGCCCGCCGGTCACCTGTACACGTATTTCGTCTACGGCATGCACTGGTGCGCCAACGTCGTCGCGGGCCGACCGGGAATGGCCTCCGCGGTGCTGCTGCGGGCCGGCGAGGTCGTCGAGGGACTCGACGTGGCCCTGGCCCGGCGACCGCGGGTGGCAACGGTGAGCCGGCTGGCCCGCGGCCCTGCGGGTCTGGCCACGGTGCTCGGCTTCACCCGCGAGACGAACGGTGCCGATCTGTGCGTCCCCGGCGGCCGGCTACAGGTGCGCACCGGCAGACCGCCGAACGCCGGCGCGGTGCGGGTCGGTCCGCGGGTGGGAGTGGCCACCGCGGCCGAGGTCGAGCAGCGGTATTGGATTGCCGGCCATCCGACCGTGTCGGAGTTCCGTGCCTGGACCCCGCGACGCCGCACCGTCGCGCCGGCCGTCGCGGCCCGCGAATCGGGCCGTCCGCCGGTGGCAGGATGACGCCCGTGAACGAACCCGACGGTGAACTGATCGAGGACGAGGGCCGCGAGATGTTTGCCCGGCGTGCTGCCGAGCGTGATCCGCGGCCGCCTTCCGTGCTCGACGAGCTCGACGGGCGCGGCCTGGTCGCGCTCTCGACCGGCGTCGATGCGCTGGCCGCCGACTTCGCGGCCGGTCCCGTCACCGGTTACGTCGGATTCGATCCGACGGCCGCCAGCCTGCACATCGGCAACCTGGTGCAGCTGCTCACCATGCGCCGGATCCAGCAGGCCGGCCATCTCCCGTTGCTGCTCGTGGGCGGCGCGACCGGGCTGATCGGCGATCCGCGGATGTCCGGCGAGCGGACGCTCAACGCCCCGGAGGTGGTGGCCGGCTGGGTGGAACGCATCCGCGGCCAGGTTGAGCGCTACGTCGATTTCGACGGGCCGTACGGCGCGCGCATGGTCAACAATCTCGACTGGACGGCAGGGCTGAGCACGATCGGGTTCCTACGGGATATCGGTCAGCACTTCCGGATGGGCCGAATGCTGGCGAAGGAGACCGTGTCCACCCGGCTGAACAGCGAGGAGGGGCTCTCGTTCACCGAGTTCAGCTACCAGATCCTGCAGGGCATGGACTACCTCGAGCTGTATCGCCGGTACGGCTGCACGCTGCAGACCGGCGGCAGCGACCAGTGGGGGAACCTGACGAGCGGTACCGAGTTGATCCGCAAGGTCGAAGGCCGGTCCGTGCACGCGTTGGCCACGCCACTGATCACGAAGGCCGGCGGCACCAAGTTCGGCAAGACCGAGGGCGGTGCAGTCTGGCTCGATCCGGCGATGACCAGTCCCTACGCCTTCTACCAGTTCTGGTTCAACACCGACGATCGCGACGTCGGGGGCTACCTCAAGGTGTTCTCCGCGCGGACGCTGGAGGAGATCGGCGAGCTTGCCGCGGCCACGGTCTCCCGCCCGCAGGCCCGGGAGGCGCAGCGCGCGCTGGCCGGCGAGCTCACCGCGCTGGTGCACGGCCAACCGGCCCGCGATGCCGCCGTGCAGGCAAGCGCCGCGCTGTTCGGCCGGGCCGAACTGACCGGCATCGACGAGGACACCCTGGCCGCGGCACTGGCCGAGGCCGGACTCACCGAGCTGACCGGTCCGCTGCCCACCGTTGTCCAGCTGCTACGGGAGACCGGACTGGCGTCGTCACTGTCCGAGGCGAGGCGGGCGGTTGCCGAGGGCGGGGCGAACATCAACAACCAACGGATCAACGACCCCGAGCACGTGCCGGATCGGGCGGACTTGCTGCACGGCAAGTACCTGGTGCTGCGCAGGGGGAAGCGGGCGGCGGCCGGGGTGCGTGTCGGCGGCTGACCAACAAGATTCGGCGGCGGTCGTCGTACGGTGAACCCCGTCACGTCACCGGTCTGCGGCCACCAGCGACCCGCCCGGTCCCGCTGACCTGCACCGATTCAGTGAGTTGATCATGGAACAGGTCGCTGACCTGCGGGTTTGACGTCGCGGCCAACGAGCCCGTAACTTCGTCCATGCCCCACGGGGAACCGCACAGCGGCCGGAATCAGAACAGGTTCGGCGCCAATGGGCGGCCCAGGGGACCACCCCGACGATCACCTCCGCGAACCGGAGGCGACCGAGCGGCGCTCGGTGCCGAAAGTCGGGTGGGCAGACCGAGACGATTTGGAGATGTCGAGGTCCAGCCGGTAGCGTCGATCAGGTTGCCCCGGAGGCGGTCGAGAGACCTCCAAGGGTGTGCGTCCGTTCTTTGAGAACTCAACAGCGTACCGAAAGTCAGTGCCATTTTCTTCTGGTGCTGGGGTTGTCTGTTGCCTGTGTGGTGGTGGGTGGTTCTGGTGTCTGGGAGTGTTTTTGTTGTTTCAAATTTGCGAGCGTTTGCTCGTGTTTGGGACTGTGATCGCATCTGAT
>Ga0208588_1000454_pt1 | contig 13383 bp, 3 predicted proteins | sample NGESurshal092012_8_FD_184483 | JGI IMG/M metagenome (GOLD analysis project Ga0208588, IMG submission 184483) | Arctic peat soil microbial communities from Barrow, Alaska - NGEE Surface sample 415-3 shallow-092012 (SPAdes) | ecosystem: Environmental > Terrestrial > Soil > Wetlands > Peat ...
GCGGCGGGTGCCGGGCTGGGCGGCGCGACAGGAGGCGCCAGCGGGCCGGGCTCGCGCACTCCTGCAGCAGGCACGATGCGTGCGACCGCAGGGAGCAGGGCGACGACCGGCTCGCGCACCGGCGGCCCGTCGTCGCGGATTCGCAGCACCCGGTGGTCGAGCACAGGGGTCGGGGCGGCGAGCCCAGTGACCGCGGAGAGCCACGTGGACCACACCGCCGGGTCGGAGATGCGGCTGGTGTAGCCCAGCCGGTCCAGGGCCGTGTGGCCGGTCGGTGACGGCACGGCGCGGTACAGCGTCATCGCGATCTGGGAGCCGAACCCGGCCCCGAGCCGCAACGAGTACCGCACGGGGTAGGAGCCGCCCCGCGAGAGCGTGAGCGGGCCGAGATCCGGGTCGATCTCCCGGTGGTTGGGCACCGGGGGCACGATGCCGGTCTCCAACGACTTCACCGCGAGCACGTCCTCGATGCCGGCACCCATGGCATGGCCCGTGAAGCCCTTGGTGTTGGCGACGACGATCTTGTCGGCCATGGCACCGAACACGTGACGAAGCGCGTCGACCTCGGCCTGGGCGCTGCCACCGCGGGCGGGAGTGTAGGTCTCGTGCGAGACGAACACGGTCCCGGCAGCGACCTCGGTGCGGTCGACACCCCACCGCGCCTCGGCGGTGCTGATCAGCCGCGCCATGACCCCACGGATGTGCTCGCTGTCCAGACGGGTGCCGTGGAACGCGCTGTTGGCGATCTCGCTGGCGAGCACCTCGGCGATCGGCCGGATGCCTCGCTCCCGGGCGGACCCGGCCTTCTCCACGACGAGCGCGGCCGCGCCCATCCCGAGCAGCATGCCGTGGCGACGGCGGTCGAAGGGCAGGGCCGCATCCTCGACCACCTCGTCGGTGGCAGCGGCCCCGGACGCCAGGAAGCCGGCGCCGACCCAGCCGAGGAGGGCCTCGCTGGTGACGTCGTCGGCGGCCACGACGACCACACGGTCGCATCGGCCGGCCCGGATCCAGTCCTCCGCGATGGCGACCGCCTGGGTCGTGCTGGCGCAGGCGGCGTTCACCTGCGTGTTGGGCCCGCGCGCACCGATGTACTGGGCGAACTGCGAGTGCCCCATCGACAGCACGCGGAACAGGAACTTGCGGTCGAACCGGTAGGGCTCGGACTCGAGCTGGCGCTCGAGCTCGTGCAGCCGCCGCTCGATGTCCTCGCGCATCACGGGGTCCGACGCGGCATCGAGCCGCGCGATGAGCTCGCGGAGGAGCTGGACGCGCTCGTGCACGGACTCGTCCTGGTGATAGGCGTCGAGCTCGGAGATCAGCGCGTCGGCACCGGGGAACGCCGAGCCGAAGATGACCCCGGTGGTGTCGCGATAGGCCTCCGGCAGCATCCACCGGTCCGGGATCTGACGGCCCGTCGTGGCGGTCTTGTAGTGGAGCACGAGCGGGATGCCGGCATCGCGCAGCGCATCGAGGCCGACGCCGATCGCGAGCATGGTGGTGCGGTCGAGCGCGGCGACGAGATCCTCCGGGACGCCGTACTCGTCGGTGATGTCGAGCCGGCCGGCACGTCCGGCGAGCTTCATGACGTCGGCGGCGCTGTCGATCGTCTCGAACCGGCCGCCGCCGGCCTCGGACTTGACGAGGCGGGTGATGTGCTTGTCGACGATCGCGTGGCGGTGACCCACCGGGATCGTGTCGATGAGCGACTGCCCGTGCAGCAGGACGCTGATGTTGTCGTCGCCGAACACGTTCTCGCGCCCGGGGAGCGCCAGGCCCGCGCCGGTGACGACCACGGGCTCGCCGCCGGCGCCGTCGACGGTGGCGGTGGCCCCGGCGGGAGCGCCCTGCAGGAGTCGGGCGCCCTCCGCGAGCGCGTCGGCGAACACGTGCCCCAGGCGGGAGTACAGGTCGTCAGCGGCGGGCGTGGCGGCGGCGCCCGCAGCCGGGGCAACCACGACGGCGGCGGCCGGACCCGCATCAGCGGGGGCCAGTGCGGACGAGGGCGACGGCTGAGCCGACCCCCCTGCCGCACCGAGACCGGCGGCGTAGAGGCCGGTGAGTGCCTGGTTGAACGACACGACATCCCCCTGCTTCGGATGGTTGGTGAACAGGACCGAGACCTCGGGGTCGTCACCGAACACGTCCTCGGCCATGCCGTGGAGGGCGCGCTTGGGACCGACCTCGACGAAGACCCGGGCGCCCGAGTCGTACAGCGTGTGCAGGCCGGCGACGAACTGGACCGGCGAGGCGATCTGGCGCCCCAGCAGGTCGATCATCGCGGCGGTGGCATTGGGGCCGGTGGGGTAGAAGCCTCCCGTGACGTTGCCCACGAGGGGGATCGTCGGCGACTCCAGGTGCAGCCTGGCGAGCACCGCCTTGAGCGGCTCGGCCGCGGGGGCGACGATCTCGGTGTGGAAGGCGTGGCTCACCGGGAGCTGGACGACCTGGCGCCCCAGGGCGGTGAGCTTCTCCATGGCCGCCCGCACCCCGGGCGTCGAGCCGCCGATCACGGCCTGCGCAGTGGAGTTGAGGTTGGCGATGACCACGTAGTCGGCGACCTCGTCGAGCACCGCCTGCACCTCGTCGAGCGGAGCGAAGACCGCGGCCATCAGGCCGTTGTCGCCCATCGACACGGCCGTCATCTCGTGCCCGCGCGCCGCCACTGCCTCCAGCGCGTCGTCGAAGGGCATCGCCCCGGCGGCCACCAGTGCCGCGTACTCGCCGAGGCTGTGGCCCATCACCATGTCCGGTGCGATGCCGTAGGACTCGAGCAGGCGGGTGAGGGCGAGATCGGTGGTGAGCACGGCCGGCTGGGTGATCTCGGTCTGCCGCAGCTGGGTCTCGGCTGAGGCCATGGCGGCGGGGTCGGCCGGATCGGCGAAGGCGATGCTGCTCAGCGGCCGGCCCAGCAGCCGGGTGGTGATCCGATCGGACTCGACGATGACCTCGTTCACCACGGGATCGACGTCCTTGAGGGTGGCCAGCATGTTGACGTACTGGCTGCCCTGCCCGGTGTAGAGGAAGGCCACCCGCGCCGCAGGGCCCCTGCCGACGAACACGCCCTGGTTGCGCAGCGCCTTCCACATCGCGGGATTGCCCGCCTCCAGCGCCGTGACGGCCTTGCCCGCCCGCACGGAGAGCTCCTCGGAGTCCCCGTAGTCGATCGCGACGCGCACCGCCGAGCCGAGGTCGGCCGGCGACGGCGGGGCGGGGGCCGGTGCGGTGCCGGCCGCCGCGGTGGCGGCCACCTCGCGCAGCCGCACGACGACATCTGCGTCGGTGGCGCCGCCCACGACCAACGAGCCGCGCAGCGGCGCCTTGCCCACCACGGTGGCCGACCGCGGGGACGTGGGTGTGGAGACGGCGAACGAGCGGGGGTCGGCCTCGGGGCGGATCCGCCCAGGCACGTACTCCTCCGCCACGACGTGGAAGTTGGTTCCGCCGAAGCCGAAGGCGCTGACGCCGACCGACCGGACCTGGCCGGGGTCGGCTGCCCACTCCTGCAGGGTCTGGTTGACGTACAGCGGTGAGGTGGCGAAGTCGATCGCCTCGCTCGGAGGCCGGTCACCCAGGCTCGGGGGGAGAACCTTGTGGTCGAGCGCGAGCACGGCCTTGAGCAGGCCGGCCGAGCCGGCCGCGCTCTTGAGGTGGCCGATGTTCGACTTCACCGAACCCAGGGGGATCGACCTGGGCGCCAGACCGAGCCCAGCGAACACCTTCGACAACGCCGTGACCTCGACCAGGTCGCCGACCCGGGTGGAGGTGCCGTGCCCCTCGATGTAGGTGGCCGAGTCGGGTACGAGCCCGGCGTTCTGCCACGCACGCGAGACGGCGAACTCCTGGCCGATGGGGTTGGGCGCGGTGATGCCCTTGCCCTTGCCGTCGCTCGACCCGCCGATGCCGCGCAGCACCGCGTAGATGTGGTCGCCGTCGCGCTCGGCGTCGGCGAGCCGCTTGAGCAGGAAGACCGCGGCTCCCTCGCCCATGACGAACCCGTCGGCACCGTCGCGGTACGGCCGCGTTCCTGTCGCCGACAGTGCGCCGATCGCGGAGAACTTGATAAAGCTCGGCGCCCCCATGTTGGCGTCGATGCCCCCCGTGATCACGGCGTCGTACTGACCCTCCTCCAGACCCTGGACGGCCGCGTCGATCGCCGCCAGGGCCGAGGCGCAGGCCGCGTCGACGGTGAAGTTCGGGCCGTGGAAGTTGAACAGGTTGGCCACGCGGCCGGCGATGATGTTGCTCAGCTCGCCGGGCATGGAGTCCTCGGTGATCACCGGGAACCGCTCCTGCGACACGGTCGACATCTCGGCCAGCAGCGCCTCGCGAAGCTCGAACGGCAGCGAGGCGAACGAGGGCGCTGCCTTGAGCACCTCGACGTACTCGGGCAGGTACGCCCTCAGCGCTGTGAGGTAGTGCAGCTCGCCGGCCATCGCGTTGCCGAGCACCACCGCGGTGCGGTCGTTGTCGAGCGGGCGCTCCGGGTAGCCGTAGTCGAGCAGGGCCTGCCGCGAGGCCGCCACCGACCACTGCTGCGTGCGGTCCATCGCGGCAGAGACCTTCGGCGGCACCGGCAGGCCCCACTGCAGCGGAGCCCAGTCGAAGTCACGCACCCAGCCACCGATGACCGAGTACGTCTTGTCCGGCGCGTGCGGGTCGGAGTCGTAGTAGAGCTCGGGGTTCCAGCGGTCGGCGGGCACGTCGCCGATGGAGCAGCGCCCCTCGGTCAGGTTGCGCCAGTAGGACGCGACGTCGGGAGCATCGGGCAGGACGGCCCCGACTCCCACGATGGCGATGGATCGGGTCGAGCCGGCCATGGCCTGGAACCTCCGGGTGGCAGGAGCGGCGGTGCCGACGACGGTCAGCGACCGTGCGGGAGCTGGGCGTAGATGGCCGCGGCCACCTCGGACATGTCGTCGATGAGACCGGCCTGCACCCGGGCGACGGCGTCGACGCGGGCCGAGAACGACGCCGAGGCCGGGTCGAGCTCGCCCGGAGCGGCGGCCCCGAGCATCAAGCGCAACCCGTCGACGCCGACGCGGTGCGCGGCCTCGCGGGCGTACACCCGGCTGATCACGGCGAGCGCGGCGGCGTCGAAGCGCTGATCGGCCTTGGCCGGGAGGTCGCCGTCGGCGGCACGGGCAGCGCGGCGGGCCAGCGCCTCGGCCCCCTCGGCGCGGGCGACGAGCTCCCCGACGCGGAACAGCACGTGCTGGCTACGGGTGAGCCGGTGGACCCGCGCGAGCTCGAGCAGCTCGGCCAGCGAGTGCAGCGCCAGCGCGGCGGTGGCCGCACCCACCTCGGGATGGGTGACGGCGAGCGCCTCGAGGGCCTCCGCCCGGTCGTGGTAGTACTGCCCGCGCGTCTTGAGGTGCTGCTGCCACCGGTCGCGCGCGATGGTCATCTCCATGATCTCCGAGGTGCCCTCGTAGATCGTGGTGATCCGCACGTCGCGCTTGATCTTCTCGACCATGTACTCCTTGGTGTAGCCGTAACCACCGTGCGCCTGGATGGCAGCGTCGGCGGCGGCGTTGCCGGCCTCGCTGGAGAGGTACTTGGCGATCGCTCCCTCGGTGTTGAGCATCTCCTCACCACGGTCGATGCGCTCGGCGGTCTCCTCGATGTACGCGCGACCTGCCTCGAGCGCGACGGCGTGGGGCACGATCAGCTTGTGGGTGTAGCCCTGCTTCTCCGACAAGGGGCTGCCGGCCTGGATCCGCATGGTGGAGTAGACGATCGCCCGGTTGAGCGCGGCCCAACCTGCGCCCAGACCGAACGCCGCGACCATGAGGCGGGTATAGCCGAACACCGCCTGCGCCTGCACGAGCCCGAGCCCCTCGACGCCCCCGACGAGGCGGTCGACGTCGACCTCGACGTCCTCGAGGGTGAGGGCGGCGGTGTTGCTCGCCCGGATGCCGTGCTTGTCCTCGTGGTGACCCTTGCTGAAACCGGGGGTGTCGTGGTCGACGACGAACCAGGTGGGTCCACCCGGCGCCAGCGCGAGGATCGTGTAGAGGTCGGCCCGGCCGCCGTTGGAGATCCACTGCTTGGTTCCCGAGATGCGGTAGCCGGTGACCTGACCGTCGGTCTCGACGGGCGTGGCCACGGTCCGCAACGAGGCCAGGTCGCTCCCGGCGCCGGCCTCGGTGGCGCCGTAGGCCATGAGCAGGCCCTGCTCGGCGATCGCGCCGAGGAACCGCTCCTGCTGTTCGGCAGTGCCGCCGAAGACGATCGGGTCGCTGCCCAGGAACGTGGCCAGCACGCTGGTGGCCACGCCGAGGTCGATCGCGGCCATGCGCTCGCACACGCGGTAGACGTCGAACGCCCCGCCGCCCATGCCGCCGTACTCCTCGGGGATGAACAGCAACGACACCCCCAGGCCCTCGCCGCACATGTGACGGACGGTCTGCTCGGGGAACTCGTCGGCCGCGTCGAGCTCGCGCAGCCGCTCGTCGGGGAGGTTCGCGTCGGCGTACTCCGTGATGGAGTCGAGCACCATCTTCAGGTCGTCTCGGTCGAGTCCCGGCATGTGCAGCCTCCCTCGTCGCTTGCTCGCGACATTAGCCGAGGTGACCCGCGCAATGCCTGGTTCGATCCCGATCACCCGGCCACCACAGAATCCCCGTTCGTGCCCAGCCAACGGTCATTTCCGGGGGCGGAGCGAGGTCGGGTAACGACATATGGATGGGCACCAAGCGGGTGGTGGAGGCTCTCCGCTCAAGCGGGGTCGGGGCCGTCACTCCCGTGGGCGTCGAGCCAGGCGACGACGTCGGCCAGAACCTGGGCCCGCTCCGGCTCGTTGTGCAGCTCGTGGACCAGCCCGTCGTACAGGATCAGCGTGCGGTCCCCCGCGACCTGTGTGGCGAACGCCTCGGTCCCCTGCGCGTAGGTGAGGCGGTCGGCCGTGCCGTGGATGAGGAGCACCGGGACGTCGACCAGCGCCCCGCGCGACGACGTCTCACGCGCGGCGACCGCGCCATCGCGCGCCAGCGCCATGCTGGCCCGGTCGTGCACGAGCGGGTCGGCGCGATACGCGGCCACCACATCCGGGTCCCGGGAGATCTCCTCGGCGTCCAACGCGGTCGGCGGCGCCGCGAGCGTGCCGAGCAGCGCCTCCTCGTCGCGCGGGTTGACGAGCACGCGCAGATGGGCCAGCAGGTCCTGCACCTCGCGGCGCGTCCACCAGCCGCGGCCCTGGGTTGCGACCGCCGGGACGCCGGCGCGCTCGAACGCCCGCTCGTAGACGGGCATCGTCGTACCCGCGCGCAGCAGGACGACGACGTCGCGCGGCGCACGGCCCTCCTCGCGCGTCAGCCGCGCGACGCGCTCGGCGACGAGCCGCGCCTCGGCGAGGATCCGCGGCCTGGCCGGCGGCATCCCGGCGGCGAGGGCGACGAGCCGGGGGTCGTCCTCCTGCAGCGCGTCCCAGCCCTCGGCGTCGGTCAGCAGCACCTCGACAGCCGGCTCCGCGGCCGGGGCGCGCGCGAGCCCCGCCTCGAGCGGCTGGTACCCGGCGTGGGCGTCGCCGAAGGCGGCGTTGATGAGCTCGAGGATCTCGGGACGCGAGCGGAAGTTCTCTGCCAGCGGCAGCGCGCGCCCCTCGTCGCCACGCGCCTTCCAGCGCACATCGAAGCCGCCGACGTCGGCGTGGCGGAAGGCGTAGATCGACTGCAGCCGGTCGCCGACGGCGAACTCGTGCTCCTGGCCCAGCGCGGCGAGCAGCGCCAGCTGGAGGCCGTTCGTGTCCTGGAACTCGTCGATCATCACGCGCTGCAGGCGCTCGCGGTAGGCGAACGCGATGTCCGGCCGCTCGAGCAGCAGGTCGCGCGCGCCGATCGCGAGGTCCGCGTAGTCCAGACCGCGGCGGGCCCGCTTGGCGGCGGCGAAGGCTTCGCCGTAGGCCCCGAGCAGCAGGTCCAGGCCGACGAGCGCCGGGCGCGCGCGGGTGTCGCGGCACGCCCGGCGGAGCCGCTCGTGCGCGTCGCGGTAGGCCTGCCCCGCCGGTGAGGCCAGCGCCGGCACACCCGCGCTCTCGCCGCACCCGAGCTCGGCGAGCTCGGGCTCGTTCAGCGGCGCGGCGGGCAGGCCGGCACCGAGCAGCTCGTGGCAGCGCGCAACTGCGGCACGGGCGTGCGCGAGCGCCTTCGGCGTCCCGCCGGAGAGCTGTGGACCCAGCGCGTTCCCCGCCCGCACCAGTGCCTGTGCGGCGGCGCCGAGGTCGGGCAGGGCGGGGATCGGCAGCGCCGGGTGCGTCATGCCCGCGCTGCGGCGCTCGTCGTAGAGGCCGGCGACGACCTCGCGCAGGGTGTCGTAGCCGTAGGCGCTGATCAGCAGCTCGGCCTCGGGGCGCGGGAGCTGCGGCGGCGGGGCGCCGAGCAGCTGCGCGAGTGCCGCGTTCCAGGCCGCGTCGCGCAGACCGCGCAGCTCGCTCTCGTCGAGCACCACGGCAGCCGGGTCGATCCCGGCGACGACGGCGTGGGCCGTGAGCACGCGGGCGCAGAACCCGTCGATGGTCGAGATCCAGGCGCCCTCCATCGCGCGTGCATGCTCGACGCAGCCGACCGCCATGAAGCGCTCGCGCACGCGGCGGCGCAGCTCCCCCGCGGCGCGGCGCGTGAAGGTGATCGCGAGGATCGAGCGCGGGTCGAGCCCGTCGTCGATGACATAGCGCACGAAGCGCTCGACGAGGATCGTCGTCTTCCCGGAGCCGGCGTTGGCCGCGACCATCAGCGGCCCGTCGCGCTGCAGCACCGCGACCGACTGCGCGCGCGTCAGCGCGCCGCCCTTGGCGCCGAGCAGCACGCCGTCGCGTTCCAACAGGCTGCGGTCCGGGCCGCTCACGCGTCGGCGCACCGGCAGATCGAGGGGTGGCTGCAGCCGCCGCGGTACGCGCACGTCAGCGGCCGCGGCTCGAGCCGGCCCGCGAGCAGCGCCTCGATCGCGGAGGTCGCGAGCGAGCGCACCTCCTCGAGCGCGTCGCCGGCGCCCGCCTCGTCGACCCGGTCGGTCGCGACGATGTCGGTGCGGTCGGGATCGGCGTCATCCAGCAGGAAGCCGCGCGGGCGCTGGTCCTTGCGCGCGCCGATCGGCTGGTAGAGGGCGCCGACGACCCGCCGCCCCTCCAGCAGCTGCGGCAGCGCGAGCGCGTAGAGCGCGGCCTGCACCTGGTTCTTCGCCGCCCACTTGACGTACGGCTGACTGCCGGTGACGCCCTTGTAGTCGACGACGATCGCCTCGTCGCCATGGACGTCGACGCGGTCGATGCGGCCGCTCAGGCGCAGACCCGGCGCGATCTCGACGGGGTCGCGCTCGTCGTAGGGCGTGCCGAACGACAGCTCGAGCGCGGCCGGCTCGAAGACCGACCCGTTGCTCGCGGCGAAGCGCAGGTGGCGCAGGACGTCGACCTCGAGGCGCCGCACGAGCGCGTCGTGCTGCTGCTCGCTCGCGCCCAGGCGCCGCTCGCGCGCGCCCGCCGCCAGGGCCTCTGCGGCGATCCGCTCGGCCTGGTGGACGTTCTGCGGCGTCACACGGCCGCCGAGACCGCGCAGGACCTGCTCGAGCACGCGGTGATAGAGCGTCCCGCGGGCCATCGCGACGGGATCCGGCTCGATCGCGTTGGGGTGCAGGTGCTGCTCGACGAACCATTTGACCGGGCAGGAGAGCCACTGCTCGATCGCGCGCCCGGCCCACGCCGGGCGCGCCGCGAGGTCGGCGAGGATCTCGCCGTCGGTGAGGTCGCCGGGCCCGCCGGCGGGCGCCGCCGCCGGCCGTGCCGCGGCCTCGGCGAGGGCCCGCTGGCGTGCGCTCACGGCGTCGCCGGGTGCCCACGCGAGCTCGCCCAGGCGCCGGGTGCGCAGCGGGACGCCCTCCGTGAAGCACTCGAGCACGTCGTCGACGAACAGCGAGCGCACGCGCGGGTCGCCGTCGTCGTCCCCGGTGTGCCAGGCGAGCGCGAGGCGCAACGTGGGGCGCGAGATCGCCGAGTAGAGCAGCCAGCGCTCGGCGTCCAGCGGGTCCTCGCGCAGGCGCAGGCGGATGTTCCCGGCCGCCGCGAGCGCGAGCCGCTCGGCGTCGCCGAGGAACGGGTCGGGTGCGGCGCCCGTCGGGAACACGCCCTCCTGCATCCGCGCGAGCACCAGGACGCGGACGCGCCTGGCGCGCAGCCGCAGTGGGTCGGCGATCGTGACGGCGCCCGGATGTGGCGTGTCGCCGAGCCGGACCTCCTCGTCCGCGAGGATGTCCGCGAGCTCCTCGGGCTCGGGCGCGAGCGCCGTGTCGGCCTCGGCGAGGGCGGCGAGCTCGCGCAGTGTCGTGCGCACCGCGCGCAGCGCGTATGCGTCGGTCTGCGGCGCGCCGACGAGCAGCGCGCCGCGCTGCCGCCAGGGCGCGGCGAGCAGGCGGCGCGCCTCCGCGGTGAGGCGCTCGCAGAGCGCCGGGATGCCGCGCGCGGCCGCCTCCCCCACGCGCTCGAGCTGCGTCCAGCGAAAGCCCGCGAGCTCCGCCCACGCGTCGTGGGCGCCCGCGGCGTCGCGGATCCCGGTGCGGCGCACGCGTTCCTCGAGCGAGTCCGCGAGGTCCGGCTGCTGCAGCACGCCGGGTGCGCGCAGCCAGCCCAGCAGGTCCTCCGCGGTCCCCCCGGGCAGCGCGGCGCGCAGCATGGCGACGAGCCCGTGGCCGAGGCTGGTGTGTGCGAGCGGGATGCGGCGCTCGAGCGCGATCGGGATGTCCGCGTCGGCGAAGATGCGCTCGATCAACGGCGCGATGCGCCCGGCATCGCGGATCGCGACGGCGATGTCGCCCGGCGCGACGCCGTCGGCCAGCGCGCGGGCGACCTGCTCGGCGACGAGCTCGAGCTCCGCCCGCTCGCCGCCGCCCTCGAGCAGCACGAGCGCGTCGCCCGGGTCGGCGCGCTCGGCGGGCGCGCTGAAGAGACGCCGCTCGAGCGCGTGGAGGGGCGCGCGGGCCTGCGGCTCGTAGTGCTCCTCGCGTTCCGGCAGGCGGATCCAGCGGTCCTGGAGCACGCTCAGCTCGCCGAGCGTCTCGGCGCGGGTGCGGTAGATGTCCTCGCGGCCGTCCTCATAGGGCAGCGAGACGACGACCTCCGCGCAGGTGCCCGCGAGCGTGGCGACCGCGTCGAGCTCGACGCGCGTGAGGTCGTCGAAGCCGTAGAGGAGCACGGGCACGCCGCCCCAGAGCGCGGGCGCGAGGCGCAGCGCGTCGTGGGCGGCGTATGCGTGGCCTGGCGGGTCGGTGCGCCCCAGGCGCTCCAGCCAGTCGCGGTAGGCGGCGTGCAGCGCGGCGAGCTCGCTCGCGAACGCCGCGCGCCGGGGCTCTGCCTCCCCCCAGGCGCGCATCGCGTTGATGACGAGTCCGGTGCCCAGTCGCTGCTCGGCGAATTCGTCGAACAGGCCCACGAGCGCCGGGGCGAAGCCGGCAGTGCCGGCGGCCCGCTCGAGTGCTGAGAGCGGCGTCCGGGCCACGGCGGCGGCCGCCACGCGCCGGCGGCCCAGCGTCCCGAGCGGCGGGCGCCCGGCATGCGCCACGAGGGCGATCTGCGCGCTCAGGCGGGCGAAGGTGACGACCTGCGCGCCGAAGACGACCCCCGTGGCGGCGAGCTCGCGCCGGTACGCCTCGACGTCGGCGAACGTCGGGACGATGAGCAGCGGCGATGCCCCGTCGCGGGCCAGCTCGCGCACGCGCTCGAGGACGACGCCGGCCTTCTCGGCGTTGGCCGGGCCCGTGACGAGGGTCAGCGCCATCGGCCTGCGGGACCCCGCGGTATCGACCCTGTGCGCGTCACCGATGAAGGGTCGCGCACCGCCCGGCGGATCTGACGCGCGTCGCTCAGGCCGCTGCGGCGCCGTCGGCGGCGGCGTCCTCGGCTGCCGGCACTGCGGCCGCGGCGGCGGCAGCCTCCGCCTCGTCGGGCTCGGGTGCCTTGGCGCCCTCCTTCGCCCAGGCCTCGTCGAACTCGACGCGCCACTTGCCCTCGGGCGACTGCTCGAGCGCCAGCTTGGCGCGGAACGAGCGCCCGCTGCGGCCCTTGAAGCCGGTGACCTGCTTGGCCGTCACGCCCGTCGCGATCAGCTCGCGGGCGATCGCCGGCGGGAGCTGCTTGCCGGCCTTGGCCTTCCAGATGACGAAGCCGCAGCCCGGGTCCTCGCGCGACCAGCACGAGTAGCCCTTGCGGTTCTCGATGATGTCGTGCCCGCAGACCGGGCACGGGCCGAGGTTCGCCCGCGGGATGCGGACGTCCTTGAGCTTGACGTCGAGCTCGCCGACCGTCGCGCCCGCGAACTCGGCGATGTCCGCCATGAACTTCTTGCGCGTCTCGGTGCCCTGCTCGATCTCCTCCAGGCGCTTCTCCCACTCACCGGTGAGCGCCGGCTCGGTGAGCGGATGCCCGTCGAGCAGCCGGATGACGTTCATGCCCTTCTCGGTCGGGACGAGCGCGCGGCCGTCCCGCTCCACGTAGCCGACGTCGATCAGGCGCTCGATGATCGCGGCGCGCGTCGCCGGCGTGCCGATGCCCGACTCGCTCATCGCCTCGCGCAGCTCGTCGTCGTCGACGAGCTTGCCGGCGGTCTCCATCGCGCCCAGCAACGAGGCATCGGAGTAGCGCCGCGGCGGCTTGGTCTCCTTCTCCAGGCTCTCGACGTGCGTCGTCTGCGGCCGCTCGCCCTGCTCGAGCTTGGGCAGCTGCTGGTCGCGGCCCTCGTCCTCCTCGGTGGCCGAGCCCTCGCCCTCGGGGAGCTCACCGTAGACGCCGCGCCAGCCCGGCACGATCAGGACCTTGCCGCGCGTGCGGAAGACGTGCCCTGAGACCGTCGTCTCGACGCGCGTGTTCTCGAACTCGGCGTCCGGGTGGAAGATCGCCAGGAAGCGGCGCGCGACCATGTCGTAGATGCGCCGGTCGTCGTCGTTCATCTTCTCGAGCCGGTGCTCGGCGTTCGTGGGGATGATCGCGTGGTGGTCGCCGACCTTCTCGTTGTTGACGACGCGCGCCAGCGGCAGGACGTCGAGGCCCGTGACGTAGGCGGCGGCCTGCGCGTAGTCCGGGCGGCGGCCGACGAGCCCGGCCGTCGGCTTGATCTCGGCGACCATGTCGCTCGTCAGGTACTTCGAGCTCGTACGGGGATACGTGAGCGCCTTGTGCTCCTCGTAACAGCGCTGGGCCGCGGCCAGGGTGCGCCGCGCCGAGAAGCCATAGCGCGTGTTGGCGTCGCGCTGGAGCGAGGTCAGGTCGTAGAGCAGCGGCGCCTTCTCGGTGCGCTTGGTCTTCTCGAGCTTCGTGATCTCGCCCTGCTGCCCGCGGACCGCTGCGACGATCGCCTCGGCGGCGTCGGCGGCGCTCAGGCGCGGCTGGGCGCCGAGGTGGTA
>Ga0208588_1000459_pt1 | contig 13252 bp, 10 predicted proteins | sample NGESurshal092012_8_FD_184483 | JGI IMG/M metagenome (GOLD analysis project Ga0208588, IMG submission 184483) | Arctic peat soil microbial communities from Barrow, Alaska - NGEE Surface sample 415-3 shallow-092012 (SPAdes) | ecosystem: Environmental > Terrestrial > Soil > Wetlands > Peat ...
TGGGGGTGTTGGGGGAGTCGTCAAGGAAGAACGGATAACATCAAGCGAAAGAGGATTCCAGGCCTGGGCAGCTACATCATCTACCAAGCTACCATTTTTGTGATTGTTCCGTACCGTAACCAACAGACTGCCTACGGTGGCAGGCATCGGCGCATAGGTGAAGTCAGCGAGATAGCGGTCCCCATAGTCTGCACCATAGATCAGATTTTGGGCTCCAGCGTTGGGAGCAGGGCGGATTTGGAGACTGTCCGCCAACAGGCTGCCCTGTACGCCAAAACTACCAAGGATTTCCACCGTTCCCGTCGTAAACACTTGAGCTTTGATCTGTCCTAAAGGCAACACTTTTCCAGGGATACTTTTATACTCCAACCTTGTCACACGCCCTTGGCCTACTCCCCCGATCGCTACCACTACCTCTGGGTCACGTTCCGGGTCAGCAGGGTTGAGACGGGCAGGTACCACCGCCAGATCTTTACCAATGGCGACTAACCGCGTATCCAGAGGCAGGGTGATTTTATCGATCGTCACCGCTGAGCGCGTCCGCCGGAGAATGCCTGATGGACTCTGGGGATCTGGATTGGTCTCTTTAGTGGAGAGCATAATGGGCTGACCTTCTTTATCAGCCAAGATGGTAGAAGGGGCTTCAGGACTCAGAGAACGCAGAAGGAGGGCAGGTGCGTTGAAGTCTCTGGGACTCACCAGAATAGAAAGACTATCTTCTGCACGCTCTGGCAATAGGCTGAGATTTTCGAGGACCAAGGTCCCCTGGACTAAGAGGGTGCCGCGCCCTCGGTAGCGGAAGGTGGAAAACTTGTCGGCGGTGATCGAAAGGTCTTTAACTACCAGAATTCCATAGCGGGCTTTAGAAAAATCAAAGACTCTCTCTTTTGCGTCGTAGATGACTTCTTCCTGGTCACTGATCAGATTTTGGTCTTGGCGAAACCCAGTTGCTTGGGTGCCCCGTTCTGCAAGCCACTTAATCAGTCGCTCAGGCAAATAGGGTTCTAAAGATTCCTGAGTAAGGTGTTCTGGGGTAACGTTCCAACTGGCTGGAGTCTCTACAGAAAGTCCATTGTTCGGTCCCGAAAATATGAGTGCATCTGATTTCAAATTGTCTCTATAGAGCTGGTTGTAAAACAGGTCCTTATCTTTATCGAGTTTGTAACTGAGCACTTTTACGTTGTTTTTGAGGACGACACCCTTATCAGCAGCACTTTGGATCCATATCGGTCCGGTCACTTGAATCGCGGAGAAGGGCTGGTTGGAACCTTCTATGTTTAGGGCAGGAGCTTTGGTCGCCTTACTCAGTAAAGTCAAACTGGCTTCGGGACGTTGATGGATAATTTGGTCCTTGAGATTGACCGAAATTTCTAGGTTTTGGGATAAAAGCTTCTTGGCTTGGGGATTCTGCTGACCCAAAACCTCTCCCACCACATCCACGGTGCGTTGCGCCACCGTCATTTTGCCCTCTCCTTGCAACAGAGTTTCCAAATTCAGAGGAAACCATTGGACAGGGCCAAAACGGTATAACCACCAGCGCTGCGCTCCATCCTGACGGAGCCAAGGAGCCGGGGTCTGTTCATAGGAAGTTGGGAGAAGGTCTTCGGTGTCCAGATCATCCAGGGTGATTTCGTCACTGGTCCCTAGGGGCTCAGCATTTCGGAAACGGGCAAAATAGAGTTCATCTCCATCAAAGCCAAGCTGAAAGGGGCTAGTCCGCTCTGGTAATTCCCCACCATCAGAAGCTACATCGAGCAGAATAGACTTTGCTTCCGTGCGCATGGTGGCCAGTCCACTCTCTGCCGCATAGCCTGCTCCCACCCGACTACGTTGCCATACGGAACGTTGGAGCTGCTGGTTACTGCTGAACACTAGCGTTGTTACCAGGACCAACAATAGGGCACTGATAAAAACGACCAATGGCAGGGACAGGCCCTTAGTATTTCTGTCCATAGACATGTTTATGGAAGACGAGCTGGAACAACATAGACCAAGATCTTAATACCCGCTCTACTCCTCACTATCCCATCTGTTATTCATAGTTGTGGTGGAGATAGGTTAAATGCAATGCTTCTTATTTCCTCCTATAACTTTTTGCAAGTAGTATCTCCGTAGTTAGAGCGGTGGAACTACCCCGGCAAATGTCAACAGATCAGTGATGCGAAAATCACCTGGCGTCTCAGACGGCAGCACCGGTGTCCAGTTCGGCTGAGCGGCCAGATAAGAAGATTCATCAGCCTTCAGAAGGCCGATAAACACTTCACCCACGATGCGGCCTCCAACCGGTCCTAAGCGGAGGCCATTCTCCATGAGCTCCGCCTCCTTCAAAATGTAAAAAAAGAGCGGTGTGCTCCTCTCCATGCCAAAGGGCGTGAGTTCGACCAGCTGAGTGGGGGTCAACACCGGAAGGCCCATCCTCCAGGCAATCGCCTGACCGGACGGTATCCCGAAATTGACATGGCGCATCAGAGAGCGCGAGGGCAACGACTGTACCCCGTCAGTCGGTAAACCCGGAGCAGGCCCACGCGACCCCGGTAGCATGAACACTATGCTTGAAAGTTTGCTGTCAATCCGCTTGTTGGGCCGGAAATTGGTCTCATCGAATTTGAAGAAGGTCTGCCAATCGACAAACCGGCGGGGGGCGCGCTTCCCGCCACGCAGATCGTTCGGATCCGGGTTGTTGGGGTCCTGGGTATCGTCGAAGATAAACGCAAAGAACGGCGATCCGCCAGTGGGGCCAAAGTTGAGGCGGTAGCTAGGGCGAATTTGCGAATGACCGAATCGGTAGGCTGCCACTGAAAATTCGATGGGGATCTTCGGATTCCTTTTGTTCACCTCATAGAAGCGGAGTCCATTTTGGAGGATGTCATCGACGCGCTTTTGCCCAATCGTCAGAGGCAGAAACTCGTGCAAGATGATCCATTGATAGTGCCAGCGGACTAGGCGTTGGGCTATCTTGAATATCTTCTTAGCTGATAGATCGGCATAAGTGGGATCTGCGCGCAGGCGGTCGATCACTGCGTTATGAAAACGAAGGAACGCGACATGTAATTGGCTGATAATGACGTTCTCATCGTTCCGGCTGTCGCCCAGGAAGGCATTATTGTCGGAATCACGTGGTAGGTCGAAGCGGCTCGCTCTATTGCGAGAGACGTCCTCTGCACCCGGAAGGGAGTCCACACGCATCTTGATATCGCCGGAACTCACGTCATACAACTCTGGGGATTCTTCTGGTCCACTACCGTAGACACTGTCCAGATCGAACGCCGCAGTGCGAAAGTTCGTCGTCTTTCTGGGGTTGCTCCGTTCGAGCAACGGGGATCTCGCGTCGAGCGTCAAATCGTGGTCCAGGAACTGACCGAAGAAGGTCACGCCAGCCGTCATGTTGGGATTGTCGGGATTGTTCGGACTGAACTCGCCGGGATTCGTGATCGATTGAATGGGATCGGTCAGGTTATCCACCGGGTCCATGAGACCACCTTTTTCGCCGAGCTTCTTGGCCTGTTCACGTACGGCATCGGTCGGCGGAGCGAACGGCGGCAACTCAGGAAACATGCGTGTAAAGGTATTCTCCGGAGCTTGAGGCCGTTCCCGCATACGGGGAAGGTACAGATTGTTTTTTCCCTCAGGGTGAGGCTGTTCCCCCATCCCGGGAAGGTACAGATTTTTTTCTCCATCAGCGTGAGCCGCTGTGACGCCGAACATCGAGGAGCAGCAGAGCACTCCAGCAATACTGAGGGAAAGGAACAACCGGGGATCTCGTGACATCATTTCCTCCTGGGTTTACTGAAAAAGTGAGCGAAAGCGATTCCAAAGGTATGGTCAGCTAACGCAACGAAAAGTCTTACTCTGCTAACTTTGTATTTTGAAAGTGTGGCAGAGTAATAAAAGTTAGGTTTCTAGAAACTATTCGCCAGCAGACAAAGGGACTTTTGTCCTTCTTATGCATAGCTTTTTAGATTTCTAACAGTCTGACTATAGCGGTCAAAAATTTATTGTCAATAGAAAATCTTTCGCTTCTATAGGCGTATTTTTCGATTTTAACAGTTATTTACTATATGTAATAATTAGTTGCGGCAATAAGGAGGTTCTTATTGAGAATAGAGAACCTAAAACACTCGTAAATCAAGGCTTGGCGTGAGCCAAGGTTATCAGTTCTATATTAATAAACTTTTATGTCTAAAACCCTTGTTTTCTCGTTGCTAATTGACAAGAAATGAGAGCTATTATTAAGAATAATTTTACAAACCTTGATTTTTCAAGGCTTTCAGCCATCTTCAATAAGGCAATGCTTATTACGGGGACTAGTAGCCCCGGATATGACCCAGGCAGACGAATTGCCTGGTGATTTCTAGCCCACCAAGACCCCAATACTGAGCACCATCGGCCCCGAAGCTGCCCTCGGCGAAGTCCTTCCCAATCCTCCAGCTTCCTTACCCTGTTGTCAAAATCCAAATTTATAATTGCTGCACGCGCCTTTGCGGTCTTGTCAAAAAGCATGTTTAGACCGATGATTATAGACTGTGTTTTTTAGTGGTAGCCCCGAAGGGCCTCTTTATGGCGAAGAAAGTTTCAGCGATTGTCAAACTTGCCCTGCCCGCAGGGAAAGCAAACCCAGCTCCTCCTGTCGGCCCTGCTCTTGGTCAGCACGGGGTCAACATTATGATGTTCTGCAAAGAATACAATGCCCGTACAGCCGATCAGGCGGGCATGATTATCCCAGCAGAAATCACCATCTTTGAAGACCGTTCCTTTACCTTTATTCTGAAAACCCCGCCTGCATCCGTCTTGTTGACGCAAGCAGCAGGGATACCCAAAGGCTCTGGCAAGCCTAATACCGAAAAAGTTGGGTCTATTAGTCGGGACAAGCTACGGGAAATTGCCGAAGTAAAAAGGGTAGACCTCAATGCCAATGACATCGATGCTGCGATGAAGATTATTGCGGGAACAGCTCGCAACATGGGAATCACCATCAAAGATTAATGTTTTTGCTGGATTAAATGATGAAAACCAGGACAAGGCGAAAGTTTTGTCCTGGTTTTTTGTATGGGGCTGTCATCTTTCATTCTTGGATTAGTCTGGCACCTAATCTTCATGCCCTCAGTCTTCCCAGGACTTAGGAGGATAGACCATTCGCTCCAGATGCTGCGCTGCTTCCTCCATATTTTTGGCATCATGTTCTATCTTTTGCAGACGTTCTGGATCATCCAAGCTTTCACAGAGTGTTTCTACCTTCCATCGGCGGGTCCGTCCGTGGTACAACACTTTGACTTTGCGAAACCCCTCTCGTTTTAATCCAGCCCAAAAATGCTCAAAACCCGCTTGGGTATCGAATATGCTGGTTTTAACTTGGGGCTTAGTATCCATAGGCTAAGGGGGCATTCCCAGTTCATCATTTCAGCGGACATGTATATCAGCTTCCGTCAATTGTAAACCTGAACAAAGGAAGATTAAGAATTGCAATTCATTGCTTCTCACGCATCCCCGATATAATTAAGTCTTACTGCAAGCACCCATACACTCCAATCATTCAATGATTGATTTGGAATTGGCATCAAAGTCATCCAGTTTGGTTGGGCATTCATGAATGTAGCAAGGTGAACTTTTAACTAACACAATTGTTAAGAATCAGCAAACCTTCAAAACTAAACATCAGAATAAAGAGATTGTTCATAAACTACGAGGCGCCTATGGCTTATGCATGCGAGCTGGGCACAGGCCAAAGAATTTATCTTGACCACCAAGGAACTCAAACTATTGTCACTACGATGAGTGGCGGTCCAGGGCAGCAACAACAGTCCAGCACTGGTTTTCACACCGGAAGCTGGACTACTCCCCCTGAGATATTTCAGACTGCTGGTGGCACTGTACTAAAAATTACAACGGCGCAGGGCGAACATTTTATTTACATCCAAGGCAGTAGCATGCAGGTTATGGGTGGAGTGCCTTCTCTCAGCGGTTCTCAGCAGATGCAGGTGCAACAAGTTGCCAGTGTTCCCACCTCCTCTCTGCCTCCGATGGAGCCCATGAAACCGATGGAACCCATGAAACCAATGAGCATGGGAGGGATGCAGATGGGCCCCATGAAGCCGATGGAACCGATGAAACCGATGAATATGGGGGGTATGCAGATGAACCCCATGGAAATGCGTATGGGCGATATGGAAATGCGTATGGGGTCGCCTCCGGCTTCCAGCACGCCAAATGCACCCAATACTCCCAATCCCCGTCGTTTTTGTAGTCAATGTGGAACCGCCGTAGAGCCTGAGGACCGTTTCTGTTCTAGTTGCGGCCATCGTCTTGTTTAGTCCATTCAGTTCAATAAGAGGAATCTTTCAGCGTGAGCCACCCCTATACCGAAGAGCAATGGCAACAGATTGATGCATTAGGGCATCGGGTAGAAGAAGAGCTCAACCGCTTAGGGGTCGGTTTGACAATGGGAGGAGAGCCTACCTTTGTTTCCACCGATGATTTTGAATCTTTGCAATGGAAGATTGCAGCCCTGGGAGACGAGAAAAGGGAATTAGCCAGAAAGCTGTTGGGCCGCCTAGGGCCTAGATTTTCTGCCCAGGGGGGACTGCTGCACTATGGTCAAGGGAAATGGTATCCCGGGGAAGCTCTACCCCGTTGGGCTTTGGCCTGCTACTGGCGAGAAGATGGAGTCCCCCTTTGGCGTAATCCTAAACTCCTCGCCCTAGAGGGCAAGGATTACGGTCATACCCAGCAAGAAGTAGCTCTTTTCATCCAGAATCTAATCCAGGGTCTAGGGATAGCACCAGAATATGTAATGCCCGTCTATGAACCCGATACCAATGAGCTGGCAGGCTACACATTGCCTCTCTTGGCGGTCCGTCGAGAAGAAAAGGGGCAGGTATACTGGCAAACTTGCCGCTGGACCCCACCGGAAAATAGGCTCCAACTAACTCCAGGCTATTCCCCGTTGGGCTTACGCTTGCCTTTAGGTATGATTCCTTGGGCGGAGGATTTGGAGGAAGAAGCGATGGTTACGCTTGATAGTGAGCCGATTGCCCCTAATGCTACTCCTGTAGCATCCTCTGACAACTCAATTCGAGTAGCGCTGAGTGTCGAATTGCGAGACGGGCTTTTGCACGTTTTTCTTCCTCCCTTCAGTTCGGCTAGAGGGTACGCCGATTTGCTTGCGACTATTGAAAACAGCGCCCAAGCAGCAGATATTCCCGTTTTAATTGAGGGCTACCCGCCCCTTGGAAATGCGGGGATTATTGGTTTCCAGATTACCCCTGACCCTGGGGTTCTTGAGGTCAATATTCACCCAGCAGCCCATTGGCAAGAGCTAGTCAAAATCCACACCACCCTCCATGAAGAAGCCGAGCAATGTGGTCTTGGCATTGAGAAATATACCCAGGATGGTCGTCGTGTAGATACAGGCGGGGGATCGCACATTACGATTGGAGGTCAAACCACCGCCGAGAGTCCTCTGCTGCGACGCCCAGATTTATTACGGAGTCTGATTAGTTATTGGCAAAACCATCCCAGTCTTTCCTATTTATTTGCAGGACTTTTTGTGGGCCCTACCAGTCAGGCCCCTCGGGTGGATGAGGCTCGGCATGAGAGCTTATATGAGTTGGAAATCGCATTCCAATCCCTAAAGCCTGACCAAGCCGTGCCTCCATCCTTAGTGGATCGTCTGTTGCGCAATTTATTGGTAGATGTCACCGGAAATACACATCGCACTGCATTCTGTATTGATAAATTATTCCCCATGGAAAATTATCGTACTCAGATGGGGCTATTAGAATTCCGAGCCTTTTCCATGCCTCCCCATGTGCAGATGAGCTTGCTCCAAATGCTCTTGATTCGGACTTTAGTTGCTTGGTTTTGGGAAAAGCCCTATACAGAGCCTCTAATTCGCTGGGGAACTACGCTGCACGACCGTTTTATGCTGCCTTATTACCTTGGGGAAGATTTAAAGGAGGTAGTAGCAGATTTGGAGAAAGTAGGTTATCCCTTTAGGTTGGAATGGTTCGAGCCTTTTTTTGAATTCCGTTTTCCTCGATATGGTGCAGTGACGCTCCAAGCCCTCGACCACACGTCTCTCCAGTTAGAGTTGCGCCATGCTATTGAACCCTGGCATGTATTAGGAGAAGAAACCACAGGAGGCATGACCGCTCGCTATGTAGATTCTTCTATGGAACGAATACAAGTTACATTGCGAGGAGCGGTAGGGAGTGCTTTAGAGGGAGATCACTTTTCAGGCCGTTATATAGTGACCTGTAATGGTCGGCCTGTACCTCTAAAATCAACAGGAATATCGGGTGAATATGTAGGAGGAGTCCGTTTTCGAGCCAGACAACTCGCTGCCTCTTTACACCCTGCTATTGATCCCCATAGCCCCTTGGTATTTGACCTGATCGATACTCAGGAAGAAAAATCTCTGGGTGGTTGTATCTATTATGTGAATCAACCCAATGGGGAGCCCTATGAAAAGTTCCCCACGAATCATCAAGAAGCAGCATCACGGATGGAAGAACGATTTCTATCCAATGCTCCCGTCCCTGGAAAAGTTAAAATCCCAACGGTACACTTAAGTCCTGAGTATCCACTGACTTTAGATTTGCGGCAGGCTGTAGCCGCAGAGGAATAACAAAAATCCCTGCCAGATAACCAACAGGGACAATAGGTATTTTACAGGCGCGCGCTATCGCGCCTAGTACTTGGGAACCGAAGAATCGACTTCTTCAGACCAAGCATTGATGCCACCTTTGACATTAGTTCCATGAACGCCTTTTTCCGCAAGAACTTGGAGGGCTTTGGCTGAACGTCCACCCATCTTGCAATGGATATAGAGTTCTTTACCATCCGCCAGTTCTTTCACTTTGGCTACCCCCTGGCCATCCTCGATCTCTGACAAAGGAATCAGGACAGAACCAGGAATACGCCCAATGTCAAACTCATTGGGGTTGCGCACATCAATCAGGACAATGCCGATTTGATCTAACTTAGCCGCCAACTCTTTAACCGTAATTTCAGGAATCGCCATTGCTTCTTCCTCCGCTTTAGCTTGAGGGATACCACAGAACTCTTGATAGTCGATGAGCTTGGTCACGGTAGGATGGTCACCGCACACAGGACATTCGGGATTGCGCCGGAGTTTGAGTTCCCGGAACTGCATCTTCAAAGAATCATAGAGCATCAAGCGACCTTTGAGGGTCGTGCCTACGCCTAAGATAATTTTAACGGCTTCGGTTGCTTGGATGACGCCAATCATGCCAGGCAGGATGCCTAATACTCCACCCTCTGCACAACTGGGAACCAATCCTGGGGGCGGTGGTTCTGGATAGAGGCAACGGTAGCAAGGCCCATCCTCGTAATGGAAGACAGTTGCCTGACCTTCAAAGCGGAAGATAGAACCATAGACATTTGGTTTGCCTAGCAGCACACAGGCATCATTGACCAAATAACGGGTCGGGAAATTATCCGTTCCATCAATAATCAGGTCATAGTCCTTGCCGATGTCCAGAGCATTCTCGGAAGTAAGGGGAACTTCGTGAATGTCTACCTGGATATAGGGATTAATGCTCTTAATCCGAGCCGCTGCCGATTGAACCTTGGGTTTACCAACCCATTCTTCGCCATGAATAATTTGACGCTGAAGATTAGAACGATCCACTACGTCAAAATCAACAAGGCCAATTCTGCCGATACCGGCTGCAGCCAAATAGAGAGCCAGCGGAGAACCAAGTCCTCCGGTGCCGACACAGAGCACTGAAGCAGCCTTTAGCTTCTTCTGTCCATGGACGCCCACTTCAGGAAGAATCAAGTGGCGAGAGTAACGCTCGTAATCATCGGGCGTCAAATTGATGGTTGCAAGATCTGGGTTAAGCATAGGTCGTGTACATCTTAAGGGAGAGGGGAGATTTAACCACCAGCGATGGAGGGCACAATGCTGACGATGACACCCTCTGTAATCGGAGTGTTTTCTTGTTGGAGATGCCGGATGTCTTCATCATTGACATAGACATTGACGAAGTTTCTCAGCTTACCTTCTTCGGTGTAAAGATGTTTTTTCAAGTCGCCATAGGTGCCAATAAGATTGGCAAGGATTTCTTGGACCGTTTGCCCTTCTAGGTCAAGGGATTCTTGTTCTTGAGCATAACGCCGCAAAGGGGCGGGGATGATAACCTTAACCATGAACGGGGTACCCTCAATCACTCTAATTCCGACGGGTTTTCCGGTGATTACCCGTTTCACCATCGTACTCTGGATTCTTTTCATTTTCTCATAGCTTATGCCCCATCCCTTCAGAACCGAATTAACCCTAGAAAATCGGCTGTATTTTAACCACGGTGGACAGGGATTACTCCCTGAATCGACGATTGAGGCGATCACCACCGCCTATCGCGAAATCCAGCATCGGGGGCCTTTTTCCATGGAGGCTGAACAGTGGATCGCCGGGCACATGACCCACACACGCAAGCAGTTAGCCGATGCTTTGGGGTGTAGTCCTAACACGATCACTTTTACAGAAAGTACGAGCCACAGTATGAATATCCCGCTGTGGGGCCTAGATTGGCAGGCTGGCGATGGGCTGATGGTTTCAGACTGTGAGCATCCAGGGGCCTTTTTGCCTGCCCATGCGGTGGCTCAACGATACGACCTAGAAATTCAAAAGTTCGATCTGCTGGGGGGGCAACATCCCGTATTAGCCGTTCAACAAGCCTTGAAGTCAAACACCAAACTAATACTGCTCTCCCATGTCCTCTGGAATACGGGCCAAGTACTCCCCATCAAAGAAATTACAGAGGTCTGTAGGAAGCAGGGGGTACTCGTGCTTTGGGATGGCGCGCAAAGCTCCGGCGTGATCCCCGCTCAGTTCGAGGAATGGGGCGTTGATTTCTATGGGTCTACCTGTCACAAATGGTGGATGGGGCCTGCGGGGATCGGCTATCTCTACATTCGGCCAGAGACCTTAAAACAAATCCGACCCACCTATGTGGGATGGCGCAGTGCCTCTGCCTATGTAGAACCTATTCCCTGGTACCAAAATGGACAGCGCTTCGAAGTGGCGACCTTACCCAGTGAGTTATTTTTTGGACTGGCACAATCTCTCAAGCTTCATCAGTCTTTCGGGTCTGGGGAGGAACGCTACACAAGGATTCTGGAATTAGCCCAGCAACTCTGGGTAGGCTTGCAAGAAATTCCAGGACTAGAAACGATAAGCGCGGAGGCTCCAACATCTGGATTGGTCTGTTGGCGGGCCCATGCCCTAACGTCCCCTCAAGATCTAACCCGTGTGGTTCAGGTCCTAGAAGCTCAAAAAGTATATGTGCGCACAATACCGAAACCGCTCTGTTTTAGAGCTTCCATACATTATTTTAATGAGCCTTGGGAAATAGAAAAACTGTTAGAAATTCTGAAAGCTATAGGTTCGGATTATTCAACGACTATGACCCATTCATGCAATTGATATTCTACACAACCACTCTTTACAAGAGGGTCTTGGGCAATGATGGCTAAGGCTTCGTCCATAGAAGCTGCTTCGAATAACAACATGCCACCGCCGCGTTCTTTCCAATATCCTGTCCGGGCGTGATGGCCTTTTGCATTCAATTGTTTTACGTACTCTTTGTGAGCAGCCACATGCTGGTCAAAGATAGGTTTGTCTACAATCCCTCGTTCAATTTTGGCAAACCACGGCATTGGCGTGTTCCTCACGGGCCCAGGCTACTTAGAAATTTTCTCAGGAGTTGTGGTAGATTCATCTTCTTTTTCTGCTTCTTTAATTTCTCGCTCTAACTTTCGTTCTTCAATAAATGTACGGGTCATAGAAAAACCAATGACCAACACAATCGTAATCACTAGAGCCCAAATACCAAGGTCCTTGAAGAAGGTTTCTACTTGCTGCCCAAAGATATAACTGGCGGTTCCAATAGCACTCGCCCAGGTTATCGCACCCATCGCATTGAATAGGAAAAATTTGGGCCAAGGCATCTGGGTGATCCCCGCAAGAGGCCCCGCTAAAACACGCAAAAGAATGATAAAACGACCAAAAAATACAGCCCAAGCACTATTTTTCAGGAATCCTTCTTCTGCTTTGGCAAATTTGGCTGGAGAAAGACCGAAATTCCCACCAAATTTCAGGACGAGATCCCGTCCATAGCGTCGACCAATGAAGTAGCCACAGTTGTCGCCAACGATGGCTCCACTAATAGCCGCTAAGAGGACTAAGGGAAGACTAAGCGTACCTTGGTGGGCCAAAACACCGGCAAGAATCAGCGTTGTTTCACCCGGCAGTGGCAACCCAGCATTTTCTAAAAGAATAATAAGAGCAACTATCCAGTAGCCGTAAGTTTCTAGATAAGGCTGGATCGCTTCGAGCATAAGACCTCGTAACTACGCTTTTCCTAATTTAACTGTTTCTTTCGACGACAAACGTTCATTCTGCCTGAGCAGTCTATTTTAGTTTTCCCTGCGCAGGATGCGATCCCACTAGCCATCTAGTTAAAGAGCGCCCGCTGCGGTGCAGTCGAAGATACCTTCCCCTAAATGGGTGGTCAAGTTTACGGCAGCCAGAACTGGCTTACCCTGGGGACCATCGGGATAATCAAAAACGGTCACCGCCCCATTGCCCTGTTTAAAAGTCCAAAAAGAATCAGGCGGCAAGCCTAAAACCCCGGCCACAATAGCCTTATTGATGGCGTCATGGGCTGCCACCAGGGCCGTACGGTCTCCTGTTTTTTCTACGAGCTCCTGCCAGGCCCGCAAAGAACGTTCCCATACTTGTTGCAGATTCTCCCCTTCTGGCATCTGGACTACTTCCGGTGTTTGAGTCCACTGCTCCAAAGCCCCAGGGAATTGAGCTTCAATTTCTGCCTTGAGTTTGCCTTCCCAGAGGCCATGAGAAATTTCTTGGAGGTCATCCACCAGGGTTAACGGAATTGCCCCATGATGGGCAAGCACTGCCTTGCAGGTCTCCAGCGGACGGGATAAAGGGCTGGAAAAGGCTAAATCAAGCTTCGTATTCTTTAAAAATTCCCCGGCTTTTTCCGCTTGCGCCAGCCCCTGAGCATTTAAAGGAATGTCGATCTGTCCCTGAAAGCGTTCTGCTCGATTCCAATCGGTCTCTCCATGACGGATCAGGAGAATTCTGCCTCCCTTCTCTTTACGGCGGGGGAAAGGTTGACCGTTATGCGCGGTCTGGTTCATCGATTCCAGTACCACCGGGCCGTGCTCAGGGATAGATAGAACACTAATCCCCGCATTATCTTGCTGG
>Ga0208588_1000460_pt1 | contig 13241 bp, 11 predicted proteins | sample NGESurshal092012_8_FD_184483 | JGI IMG/M metagenome (GOLD analysis project Ga0208588, IMG submission 184483) | Arctic peat soil microbial communities from Barrow, Alaska - NGEE Surface sample 415-3 shallow-092012 (SPAdes) | ecosystem: Environmental > Terrestrial > Soil > Wetlands > Peat ...
TTAAGAGCCTAAAACCAGGTGGACGGGTGGTGCTCCTCGAATATCGGGGCGAGGACCCGAATGTACCGATTAAACCTGTTCATAAAATGACCCAAGACCAAGTCCGCAAAGAGATGGCTGCTGTTCAATTAGTCTGGAAAGAAACAAAGGACTTTCTACCTTATCAGCACCTCCTGATTTTCGAAAAACCGGCTGCCTAGAGGCATGATCTATCTCGTCCCTCTGCGATGATGCAATCGAAAATGGCGATAGGCTCCCCTTATGAAGGAGGAGAAGTCTCCAAGCCCCAATCCATCCAACGATTAAATCCCGGACCATCGGAAAGGTCAAAGTGGAGAGGCGTGACCGAAATATAGTTACTACGCACAGCCCATACATCGGTGCCTGGTTTTTCTTCAGATTCTTGGGCGATACCGGCTAACCAATAGTAGGTTTTACCTCTAGGATCTGTCCTTTTTTCAAAGATATCGGTGTAGCGTCGCACCCCGAGTTGGGTAAGGACAGGGCCGCAAATGTCTTCCTCGGCAATAGCCGGAACATTGATGTTGAGCAGGAAACCACCACTGACAGGTTTTTGGGCCAAGTCTTTGATAAATCGGGAAATAAATCGAGCAGCAGGTCCAAAGTCATCAGCACTGTAGCTCACTAGAGAAACCGCCAAACTTGGAAACCCTTCCAGGGTTCCTTCCATCGCCGCAGAGACCGTTCCAGAGTAAAGGACATCCGTCCCCAGGTTAGCGCCCCGATTAATGCCAGAAATTACCAAGTCCGGCTTTTGTGCTAAAAGCGCATCCAAGCCCAGTTTGACGCAATCTGAAGGCGTTCCACTGACGGCATAGACCAAAGCTCCTGCCGGGAACAAATCATCAATACGGTCAACCCTGAGCGGTTTATGCAGCGTAAGGGCATGACCTGTAGCGGAACGTTCCCGGTCAGGGCAAACTACGGTGACTTCGTGTTCATGCTGGACCAAAGCCTGAACCAGCGCACGGACCCCTGGTGCGTAAACCCCGTCATCATTGCTGACTAAAATGCGCATGGGTCCATTAAACCTGATGGGGTGTACTAAGCTTCCAAAACCCTTTTCATCACTTCCTGATAGGAACTTTCCACATCTCCCATATCCATACGGAAGCGGTCCTTATCAAGCACTCGATTATCTGACACATCCCAGAGCCGACAATTATCCGGGCTAATCTCGTCGCCCAAGACAAGATCTTTGTTTGCATCCCAGCCATACTCCAGTTTGAAGTCCACTAAGCGGAGATTACAGCGCAAAAAGAACACCTGGAGGGCTTGATTGATTTTGAGGGTAAGGTCTTTAATTTCCTGAAGCTGAGGCTTGGTGACAATCTTCAGGACTTGGGTGACATGGTCATCGTTGAGCATCGGGTCTTGGAGATCGTCTGCCTTATAGAAAAATTCAACTAAAGGCTCTTCTAGCACCTGCCCGGCGGGGATTCCATATCGTTTGCACAGGCTCCCCGCCGCAATATTACGCACCACCACTTCCAAGGGGATCATCTCTAGGCGCTCTAGCCGTAGCTCATTGGGAGCAGGCTGGTCTATAAAATGAGTGCGAATGCCTTCTGCCGCCAAAAGCTTGAATAGCCGCGAAGAAACTGTGGCATTGACGGTGCCTTTATGCGCAATTGTGCCTTTTTTGAGGGCATTAAACGCCGTGGCATCATCTTTAAAATAGGCGTGTACTATCCAAGGGACTTCTGTCCCGTAGATGACTTTGGCTTTACCCTCGTAAAGCTTTTCCCCTTTGTTACTCATAGCCGCCAGTCTCAGGTTCAACTGTCTTGACTATAAACGTTTCAGGGCCAAACCAAGTTGGTTTACCCAGCAGCAGCAGTCGCCTTCGGGGCCTTAAATTCGGACATAGGGCTTTAGGTTCTGATGGGTTTTACGAAGCTTACGGAGCGCCTCGGTCTCAATTTGGCGGATACGCTCACGGGTCAGCGCGTAATGGTTACCGACTTCAGCCAAACTGTAGGCATTGTCCCCATTCAAGCCATACCGTAGGGCGAGGATATCTTGTTCTAAAGGTTTGAGCTGGGTCAATCCCTCATAGAGGTCTGCTTTTAGGGCGTGATAAATAAGGGCTTCCAAGGGCTCATACCCATGCTGGTCTTCTAAGAGTTCTCCCAGCACACTGTCGCCTTCCTTCCCCACAGGCATATCTAAAGAGACCGGTTGGCGAGCCGCTTGTTGAAGCTGACGGAGTTTTTTCACCTTGACTTCCATCAAGGCCGCTAATTCCAGCTCATTGGGCCTGCGACCATGCTCCTGGCTAAATAGACGGATCGCTTGCTTCATCCGTCGGACTTTATCCACTACATGGATCGGAAGACGAATAGTCCGAGCTTGGTTGGCCAAAGCCCTGGTAATTCCCTGACGAATCCACCAAGTGGCATAGGTGCTGAAACGATAGCCTTTCTCCGGGTCAAACTTTTCGGTAGCCCGCATCAAACCAATGTTCCCTTCTTGAATCAGATCTAAGAAAGGTACCCCCCGACTGAGATATTTCTTCGCGACAGAGACCACCAAGCGGAGATTTGCATTCACCAACTTGCGTTGTGCCCAACTTCCCTGACGCAGTATGCGCTGCTGCTGTGAAGGAGTAAGACCTGTAGCTTCCTCTAATTCTGTATCCGTAGGGCAGCGATCCAATGTGTCCCTGAGTGTCACATGAGTAGCTTCCAACACAATTTTGGCTTGGATTTGGCGGGATAGTTGGATTTCTTCTTCTGGGGTCACCCGCGAGATACGCCCAATTTCATTAAGATATAGGTCCACGGAGTCATCCTTCAAAGGACGACGTATATCGCGCGTACGCCCTGTTCCAAGGGTCTTGGCTTCTTCATCAGTCATCTGTTCCACATACATGAGAACCTGTGCCTCTGTGCCATTTATGCCATTTTATAGAAAAGTGTAAACCCTTAGTAATCGAAAATCGATCATGCCCTTTGCTAGATATTTATGGGATTTAGGGTCAGTTTTTCCTAGAATAGAGAAAAATAATTTGCTTCCTTTATAGGATTTTCGATCACTGTTTCTATGGATTTCCAAAAACGAAAGTATGATGAGCCCAAGAGACCCCTGCGCCCGGAGCGTCGGGTCAACTTGATCGGACCCAGGGTGCGGTGGATGCGTGAACGGCTGTTACTGACTCAAGACGACTTGGCGGGTAAGCTGGCCTGCTACGGGGTCGAGCTGGATTACGTAAAAATTGGACAGGTGGAGAACGAACGCCGTCGGGTTACCGATTGGGAACTTGTCGGGTTTGCTAAAGCCCTTGGAGTCTCTGTGGAATGGCTTTTGAGTGGGCAAGAGGGCACGTGGTAAAATGGTATACCTCCAGCGCTATGACTTATATATTGAAGCTTCTCGCCTATTGCATCGCTATTTGGCTCAAACCCCCGAATGCAAGCCTAGGGCCTTAGAAGTAGCCTTAGCCGTTCAGTATTTTCAAGCGGATATTCCCCAGGTAGGAGAGATCGGAAATGAGCGGTCTCATCTTTCTGTAGAAGATCTCGCCCTTCTGTGCAGTAAGTTTTATCAAAAAGAGCATCCCTCTCTGCCAGGAGAGGCAATTTGGCCTCTGTTTAACCAAGATTCTCACGGCATGCCTCGGGCTCTGTCCATGGATGACCACACCCGTTGGCATAAGGCTTCCAATGGGCAACAAGGCATTGGCTGCCATGCGCAAGCTCTGAACTTCTGGAAAAATATTGAGTTTCTGGAATCAGACCGAGACCTATGTCCTTTTCGGGTCTATGACAGCGCAACGCCCCTCATGATTGACCAAGGACGCCAAAAATGTGGGTTTGATGGCAATCCCTGTGGTTGGCAGCCGGGGTTACCCAAGTTGCTACAAATTTTAGGGCTGGGCATCCATGCAGAAGTCCATCGGGGCGATTGGAGTCCAAAAATGTGGCACTATTTAGTACCTGCCTATAAACCGCTCCCCTTTTACCCTGTGGCTCAGTTTGTCTACTTCGGCAATCAAAGTCTTCAAAAAGGGCGCTCTGCAATTAGTCCAGAGGAGATGCGAGAGGATTTCCATTTTTCAGAAGCCCTCTGGCTAGAGTTATTTGATATAGACCCTGAAAATCCGCTTAATCAAATCTGGTTGAGAGAAGCCCAATATCCGTCACAACTTGCGGACCCTGGGTATCCCTCTCCTCTAAGGTTTATGCAGAGGCCTCGGAAGGTTGACCGTCCCCGTCCCCATGGCGGAAGGTTGGTTCTAGACCCCGAGGAATCACCTCAATACCAACGCAGTGGTATCCCTGCAGCCCTCACCCGTGATCCACTGCTGGCAGAACGTCGACGACGTCGCCAACTGGAGCGAACGGCAGAACATGACCAGATTCTCAAGAACTTCCGGCGTTGGTTCCGCTTGGCAGGCAAGGAAGTTCGAGAAGATGCAGATACCTTCGATTTTTTAGCAGTAGATGAGTCTTTGGTTTTATTGGCTGAGGTCAAGCTTCTAGGCCAGCAGGATATGGCTGAAGTGATTCAGGAAACCTTGGGTCAACTCCTGTACTATGAGCGATTCGCTTTAGCCCCTTGGAAAGAAGCAGGTTATCCCGTCTATAAAGCGGCCGTTTTTGACCGTCCCCCCCTTGGGGACTACGCAGCCTTTTTGGCGGACTTGGATATCTATGTATTTTGGTTAGATAGCGAGGGTAGGATTGATGGGGCACCAGAGGGACTCAACCTTCTAGAGGATCTGGGCGTGAAAGTACGGACGGACCCAGAACTGGCCTGCTAAAGACAGCGGAACTTGCTCAACCATACCGTTGAGTATACGGTTGGTTTGCTCTGAAACTTTAAGCTAGATTAAGAACGTCTACATATAGGTGGAGGGAGTGCGATGGAATTTCTAATAGATGCAATTAAGCAGCTTTACGACGTGGAAGGACTGATTCGCTGGGGAGGGTATTTCATCCTCTTTGCCATCGTCTTTGCCGAAACAGGGCTCTTAGTTGGTTTTTTTCTTCCCGGTGATTCCCTTTTAGTGGCCGCAGGGCTAGCCGCTTCTCAGGGCTTACTAGAAATTTGGACGCTGTGCCTTTTACTAACAGTCGCTTCAATTTCAGGAAATTCCTTGGGCTACTTTATTGGTCGAAAAGCAGGTCCGGCGCTATTTAAGAAGAAAGATTCTCTTCTTTTCTCCAAAGCCAACATCCAAAAAGCTCAAGCTTTTTATGAAAAGCATGGCGGCAAAGCGATTACTTTCGCTCAATATGTTCCCATCGTCCGCACCTTTACGCCTGTGGTCGCTGGCATAACCCAGATGGACTACCGCCGGTTCCTCACCTTTAGCGTTATGGGAGCTTTCGCATGGGTATGGCCCCTGACCATGGGGGCGTATTTCTTAGGTAAAACGATTCCTGATTTTGAGAAGAATGTCCACTATGCGGTTGGGATCGTGATTCTTGTTTCTATACTCCCGATTGTGTTTGAATTCTTCAAATCAAGAGCTGAGAAGAAAACTGAGGTCCAACCAGCGGTACAGCGTTCCTCAAAGTAAACCCCAGCACCTTGTCGGTACGTGTACATGAGCTTTGCTTACAGCTTGCTGGGTGCCAGCTTCTCGGCTGCGCCTGCCGGACACGCTTAGCGCCTGCCGGGCACGGCACCTCCCCACTCTGCGAGAAGGCTACGCCTAGCAAGGGGAGGTTGTACTGGGAGCTTGGAGGGGTCTGGTCCATAGCATTAAAACCCACATTCCGCAGGTATCATTGTAGTATTTGGTATTTACAGCCAAAAAGATTGTCATAACTGGCTTTCAGGGATCATGTCCCTAGCCTCGTACTACAGCCGTCGTGAAATGATATTGACGTGATTCTCAATAACGAATGCTGTGATCCTATTGCCTTCGTGGAAAATAAATTTTTAGCACCCCAACCTGCGGAATGTGGGTTAAAAATTTATTTGATATTAATAGCTTATTTCTAGGGTGACCGAAGCAGATACCTTCGAAGAACCGCCAATCACAGGCGTGGGAGGAGCCCCATCTGCTGCTTTGGCAAATTGGGCTTCGTATGGGCGGGGTTGCTCTACTCCCCCAGTTTGAGCCTGAATAGACCGAATTTCTTTAATCTTTAGGCCTAAGGCTTCTAAAACATCTTGACCCTGTTTTTGGGCATCTTGAACTGCGTCTTTTAGGGCTTGGCTGCGGGCTTTTTCCGCATCACTTCGCGCAATATCAAACTGAATACCGCCTACTTGATTGGCTCCCGCACGAACAGCCGCATCTAAGATTTCTCCTGATTGAGCCACCGGGACGCGGAAACTGACACTATTTTGGCCCGTAAATCCATCGAGTACTTGCGTATCTTTGACCGGACGGTAGCGAGGATACAGCTGTACGTTGGTTGTCTGCAAGTCCTTGACAGAAGCCGCTTTGAGTACTTCTATCAAACGATTCACCTTATTGCGCAGCTCATCTTGTACTTTTTCCGCCGTAGATCCTTCAGCCTGAACCCCCAAGTTCATAATCGCCTCACTCACCGCAACTTTGACCTCACTACGACCCGTAACCGTCAACGTTCGTGCCGTTGTTTCCGCGAAAGAGGGTGAAGCCAAAGCCAGTCCAGAACAGAACAGCAATAGAGTAGCACTTTTCAAAATTCTGGAGCTTACGTAGGGTTTCATCTCAATTCAGCTTCCTTACAGGGCTTTTCTCCAGCAGTTTTACCATGTAAGGACATACAAAAAGTGCAAAGAGTACCGCTCCTTTCCCCGTCTTTAGGATTTTATTCCCGCTCATCCAAAGATACATAGGGCATTTCTCGTTGCCCGGTATAGATCTGGGTGGGCCGGAAAATTCGGTTTTCTCCCAACTGCTCCCGCCAGTGAGCCAACCAGCCCGCTACCCGTGAAATCGCAAATACGGGAGCAAACAGGTCTTCCACAATGCCCATTTTGTCGTAGACAATCCCACTATAGAAGTCGACATTGGGATAAACCTCTTTGTGCCCCAACAGTTCTTGTGCGTGTTCTTCTATGGCCAAAGCCACATCGTACAAATCGCTGTGCCCATACTTTTCAAAAAGCTGCATAGCTAAAGTCTGAAGAACCGTAGCTCTTGGATCTTTGACTTTGTAGACCCGATGGCCTAAACCCATGATTTTCTCTTTTTTCATCAGCCGCTTTTCCAGGAAGCTGCGCGCTTTTTCGGGAGAGCCAATTTTGCGCAACATCGCTACTACTTCTTCATTCGCGCCGCCGTGCAAAGGCCCTGATAGGGTGCCAATGGCTGCTGTAATAACGGTATAGGGGTCGGCCAAGGTAGAAGCCGTTACCAAAGAGCAGAAGGTAGAAGCATTGACGGTATGTTCTGCATGGAGAATTAGACAGACATCAAAGACACGGGCTGCTTCGGGCGAAGGTTCCTTCCCGGTCAGCATATAGAGAAAATTAGCGCTGTGGTCCAGATCATCCCTGGGCAGAATCGGATCGTCTCCGTGGCGCATCCGATGGAACATGGCCACCATCGTAGGCAGTTTTGCCAATAGACGTACTGTTGCCTCCCGGATATAAGATTCATCCGTTACTTTCTGGGTGCCCAGTGGATAAAACATGCCCAAGGCGGCCACACAGGACTGGAGTGCATCCATAGGATGCCCTGATTCGGGAAAGGATTTGATCATGTCCCGAATGCGAAATTTGACCTGGCGGTGGCTTTGTACTTCTTCAGTAAACGTTTTCAGCTCTGAGTGCGTGGGAAGGTGACCGAAGACTAAAAGGTAGGTGGTTTCCAAGAAACTACTATGCTCGGCCAGTTGCTCAATGGAAATTCCTCGGTACTCCAAAAGCCCTGTTTGCCCATCTACATAACTGATATTGGAACGGGTCGCCGGGACGCCCGCTAAACCAGGGACATACTCACCAACCATCTTTTCTGTAACAGTTGCCATGTTTTGTATCTATCTAGTGACCTAATGACTCATCTTAACTGGGAAGTTTCCCGATGATTGGCCTCCTATGGTACAGAATCATAATTCCAGAGCTTCGGTGCGTTAAGCTTTAACCGTTACCCTCTGCCTATTTTCATGCTTGACGCCCTTCGTCCCAGTCTTGAACGGTTGGTACCCTACGAAACCCATGATCCTATGGGTGCTGACAAACTAGATGCTAACGAATTTCCCTACGACCTGCCCGCTTGGTTTAAGGAGAAGTTAGACATCCTCAGCCAGCAGGAAATTCAAGCTAACCGCTACCCAGATGCAGGTTATCTCAAGCTCAAGCAATCTATAGCGACCTATGCTCAGGTAGAAGCGAACCAAGTTTCCATCGGAAATGGCTCCGATGAGCTGATCCGCTCCTTAATTATCGCCACCTGTTTAGAAAACCGGGGGGCCGTTCTGGTCGCAGACCCTACGTTTTCCGTTTATCGCTTAGTGGCCCAGACGTTGGGCGTCTCTTGCTTTGATATTGGCCGGGATGATGATTTTCATCTACGCTTAGACTGTTTGGATCCTTTGCTCCAAGCGCATCCGATTCGCGTGGTCTTTCTCCCCACGCCGAACTCTCCGACCGGGACAGCACTGACCGCTCAAGAGTTAGAAAAACTGCTCCAGATTGGACCTGAAACCCTGGTGGTTTTGGACGAAGCCTATTTTGAGTTCGGGGATATGAATCTGGTTTCCCAATTAGCTAACCATCCCAATCTGGTGGTGATGCGGACGTTTTCAAAGGCTTTTCGCCTGGCTGCCTATCGCGTCGGTTACCTTCTGGCGGATCCTCTGCTTATCCAGGCTCTGGAGAAAGTCCGTTTGCCCTACAATCTACCTGCCATCAGTGAACTCGCTGCTTTACTTGCCCTCGATTACCGAACCGAACTTTTGGTAGCCTTGGAAGAAATCAAAGCAGAACGCACCCGGATTTTCCAGCATCTCCAACAGTTGTCTGGAGTAAACGTCTGGCCTTCCGCCGCCAATTTTCATTATTTTCGCTGTCTACATCACGATGCCCAGCGAATTTATGAAGATTTGCGGAAGCAAGGTACGCTGATCCGAGCAACGGGCGGTGGTTTGCGCGCTACGGTGGGAACCCCGGCCGAGAATGACCGTTTTCTTTCTCGCCTTCAACAAGCCCTACACCTGCCGTAAGATAAAGAACGTGCGCCCGTAGCTCAGCGGATAGAGCAACCGCCTTCTAAGCGGTAGGCCGTTGGTTCGAATCCAACCGGGCGTAGATTTGTGCACAAAAAAATTTCAGCCATTCAGCCATTCAAATTGGTATAACCCCAGAAGAGATTGCTTCCATCACAGGATATTCCTTCATCCTGGAGGCTCTATCTGCCTTCAGCCCTATTGGGGTCTAGGTCATCGGTGCAAGGATAGCCAAATTTGTCGTACCAGTGTTACCTAAAAACGGCCCCTTCTGAACCATGCTCGAGAACGAGCTAACTGACAATGCTCTTGAGCAAAAAGCCCACCACAAGACCGATGCCAGCCGCTGCCAACTTTCCGGTAGTGATCAGGTCATTCCAAAAGGCTTGGATCTGTGCAATGACATCTTGATTTTTAGGGACCACAGCCAAAAAAGTATCTACTAAATGCCAGCTCAACATGAATTCCTCTCAGCAATCTAATGGGCTTGTAGAATAATCAGAGTCATGTCGTCATTGATGCCTTGTCCCTTGGGAGCAAAAGCCAGCACCTCACTGAAGATATGGTCCAAGATGATTTGGGGGTCTCGATGGTGGGTCACAGCCCAGCGGGTTGCTTCCCTGAGCCGGTCTTCTCCAAATCGGTCATCTTGACCATTAGAGAGTTCCGTTAGCCCATCGGTATAGTAGACCACCACATCACCTGAGTGCAGGGTGATGCAGGACTGCTCATATTCACTGTGGGGATTTAAGCCAATCAACATGCCCGGAGTATCTAAAGTAGAGAGTTCCCCTTTTTTGGCATTCCAATACAAAGGAGGATTATGGGCAGCATTGGCATAGCAAAGCGTCCGGGTTTCAGGATTCAGTTCTGAATAGAACAAAGTGACAAAACGACTGGAATTCTCCAGGTCAACATACATAACTCGGTTTAAATGCTGGAGGATGCGGGATGGGCACTCCTGACGCAATACCTCTGCCCGGAGCATGCCACGGGTCATGGTCATCAGCAGACCGGCCGGCACCCCTTTCCCCATGACATCCCCAATCACAACCGCCCAGCGGTCTGTCCCCCATATTGGGATGAAATCATAGTAATCACCACCCACCCGGTTAGCATTTTGAAAACGGGCCGCCAGCGAGAAATCAGAAAAAACAGGGCTACTCCGGGGTAGAAGCTGAGCTTGGATTTCGGAACCTATCTCTAACTCTCGGTCCAGACGTTCTCTGCGTTTGAGTTTGATCGTCAGTTCATCATTTTCAATAGCCACAGCGGTTTGATCCGCCACCAAGTGAAGGAGCTTAAAGCGTCCCTCCGTCCAGATATAACTTTTCTCAACCTCTGAGAGAATTCTGCCCGGACGGCTAAATACAAACAGACGACCCCGTATTTGATTTTTGACGAGGATAGCGGCTCCATGCACTTGCATAGGCGCAGCACTGCCGATACGAGCACTTAAGCATTCGGTGAGTTGTTCGTCTATCCCTTCATCTTCCAAATTGGCGGGTAAAGCATTTAGGCAGCCTTGGATATGTTCCAGAAAAACAGGATCAGGACAGTACACTTGATGGACCCGACCCTTGGGATCATCATCTTTAAGCAGCACAATCGCCCCAGCTTCTCCGTCCGTCACCCGACACGCCATCAAAGGAACAAGTTCTAAAAGTTGCTTGACATTATTGAGACTGCGCAAGGCAAAACTCAAAGAACTCAATAGGTCTTGAGTTCTGCGTTTTTCCCGATCCAATTGCGCCACCAAGTCCTCAAGGGTCAAGGTGGGATCGTTGTACTGCGGCATGGGGGAAGTCATCAGGACTACCTTATAGCGGGACAAAAATGCCCACTGGGTGTTACTCAGGGTATCCTATACCGTTCAAAAAGTAACGCCACACCGACTTTATTCTGTGACAATAGGAGCATCAGAAGGGGATTCAGCGCTCTTCGATCTCTTGACTCTATTACGTCTCTGCTTTTTGGGTTTCTCTCCGTCAACCAGAGAACCGTCGGAAGCGACTACCTGCTCTGTAGCAGGATCTACTTTGCGCTTCAGTCTTCGTTTTCGCTTTTTGGGTTTCTCTGCATCGATCTGAGAACCGGCAGAGGTAGCGCTCGCTTTTGAGTTCCTTGTGACCGCAAGAGCAGGAACTGGGGCGGATACTGTTCCCGCTGGAGGAGCTGAAGTCACAGAAGGATCGCTGGGACTGGCTAGCTCAGCGAGGGTCACACCATCCCCCTGTTTGGGGAAGGGAAGCACAGGGCTCCCTTGGAGAGCTTTTTGCATATACCCTTTCCAAATTGGAGCTACATAAGCGCCACCCGCAGTCCCTGAAACCATACGGCTATAGTCATCGTTGCCAATCCAGATGACGGTGACCATCTGGGGCACATAACCAGCAAACCAAGCATCCCTGAAATCCTGAGTTGTTCCTGTCTTACCCGCCACAGTACGACCAGGAAGCTGCGCCCCAGCCCCCGTCCCTCCAGGAGAAACGACACTTTGCAAGGCGGAGTTGATCTGCTCTACCGCTCTCCGGTTCATGGTCGGTTCCCGGGTGGGAAGATTTTGTTCTACCAAATTGCCTTTGGTATCCGTAACCTGCATGATGACCGTTGGACGAATACGGTAGCCGCCATTCGCGAAGGCAGAGTATCCTCGGGCCAATTCCATCGGGGAAATATCTACTGCGCCCAAAGACATAGACAGATTAGGTTGAATGGGAGACTCGATACCGACATCCTTGGCCGTTTGCACCACATTACGAAGCCCTGCTTTCTTGCCTGCTCTCACTGCAGGGATGTTTCGGGACAGAGCAAGCGCTTTGCGGACGGTCATCTCGCCCATGAATTTATTGTCATAGTTACTCGGCGTGTACTTGCCGAAGGTCACCGGAGAATCGTCAATGATCGAATCTGGGGTGAGCACTTTTCGGGCAAAGGCCGTGTAATAAACAAAGGGTTTAAAGGAAGACCCTGGTTGACGGCGGGCCTGAATAACTCGGTTAAATTGGCTGGTAGCAAAGTCGACACCACCTACCATCGCTTTTACATAGCCCGTGCGGGGGTCAATGCTGACCAGCGCCATTTGAGAAACCCGACGGCCTCTCAGTTTGCGTACGCCATTGCGGACCGTATTCTCTGCCAGTCTTTGCAGGTCAAGATCGAGCGTAGTTTGGACTCTAAGCCCGCCTTTCAAAACAGAATCTTGACCATACGTACGGCGGAGTTCCTCTGACACAAAAGTACTGAAGTAAGTGACTTTGCGTTGGGGAGAAATCGCAGTCCCAAAGGTTAACTTTTCGGCTTTGGCTACCTGCGCTTGCTGGGGCGTGATCCAACCAAGTTCAAGCATGCGGTTGAGGACTACCTCTTGGCGTTTTTTTGCCCGTTTGTAATAAATCGGTTTAGGAGATTTGAGCGGAGTGTAATACTCTGGGGCCCGGATGAGGCCTGCCATCATTGCGCTTTCTGCCAGAGTCAAGTCTTTGGCACTTTTACCGAAATAGGCATGGGCAGCAGTTTCTGCTCCATAGTTGTTATGCCCCCAATACACCTGATTGAGATACATTTCCAAGATTTCGTTTTTTTTAAAGACTTGTTCAACCCGGAGCGCTAAGACCGCTTCCACGAGCTTACGACCGAGGTTCTTTTCTGGGGTAAGAAAGAGGTTTTTGATGAGTTGTTGGGTCAGAGTAGACCCTCCCTGCACAGAGCGGCCTGCACCATAGTTTGTTAGAGCAGCCCGAACGATAGTGTCAGGGCGAACCCCTCGATGTTGATAAAACTGGTCATCTTCGATGGCCATCAAGGCCTGTTGAAGTTTTGGGGAAATGTCTTTTAACGGAACCACCCTGCGGTTAACTTCCCCGTAGAGATTAGCCAAGAGTCGACCTTTCACATCCAAGATTTGGGTAGTTTCGCTGGGATTGTAATTTTTTAGGACCTTTACGTCTGGGAGGTTACGAAGACTGAAGGCAAGACCAATCAGCCCTCCAGCTAAACCCGCACCGGATATCAGAAGGGCGCTGATCAGGGTCCAACACACAGGCGTCCAGGGAGACTTAGGGGGACGGGTTTGTGGGGGTCGGCCCGATAGTTGGGCTGAAG
>Ga0208588_1000462_pt1 | contig 13221 bp, 5 predicted proteins | sample NGESurshal092012_8_FD_184483 | JGI IMG/M metagenome (GOLD analysis project Ga0208588, IMG submission 184483) | Arctic peat soil microbial communities from Barrow, Alaska - NGEE Surface sample 415-3 shallow-092012 (SPAdes) | ecosystem: Environmental > Terrestrial > Soil > Wetlands > Peat ...
ATCGCGGCGCTGGCTGCCGGCCTGCTCTCCCCGCTGGCCACCGTCGTGCTGGTGATCCTCACGTTGTTCGGGGCGCTGCCGGTGTACCGCAGGGTGGCCAGGGAGAGTTTCCGCGGCGAGGGTTCGATCGCCATGCTCGAGCGGCTGCTGCCCCGCTGGGTCGGCAAACTGTTCGTGCTGGCGCTTCTCGGGTTCGCCGCGACCGACTTCCTGATCACCATGACCCTCTCGGCCGCCGACGCCACCGAGCACCTGGTCAGCAACCCGCTGGTGCCCGAGAGTTGGCACAACTACAACCTGCTGATCACCCTGGCGTTGCTGGCCCTGCTGGGCGGAGTGTTCCTGCGCGGATTCGCCGAGGCGATCGGGATTGCCGTGCTCCTGGTGGTCGTCTACCTCGGGCTCAATCTCGTCGTCGTGGCGGTCGGCATGGCACACGTCATCACTTCGCCTGTGCTGGTCAGCGATTGGCGATCGGCGCTCACCACCAACTACTCAAGCCCATGGGTAATGGTCGGGATTGCCCTGCTGGTGTTCCCGAAGCTGGCGCTGGGGCTGTCCGGCTTCGAGACCGGCGTTGCGGTGATGCCGCAGGTGGCCGGGGATCCGGGCGAGCCGACGGACCGACCGGCGGGCCGGATTCGTGGCACCAGGCGGCTGCTGACGACCGCCGCGGTGATCATGAGCATCTTCCTGATCACCTCGAGCATCATCACCACGGTGCTCATCCCGCAGGACGAGTTCCAGCAGGGTGGTGAGGCGAACGGCCGCGCGCTCGCCTACCTGGCCCACGAGTATCTGGGCAACACCTTCGGCAGTGTCTACGACATCTCCACGATCACCATCCTGTGGTTCGCCGGCGCATCGGCGATGGCCGGCCTGCTGAACCTGGTCCCGCGCTACCTGCCGCGGTACGGCATGGCCCCGGAATGGGCCAAGGCGGTGCGTCCGCTGGTGCTGGTGTTCGCCTTCGTGGCCTTCGCAGTGACGTGGTTCTTCGACGCGAACGTGGACGCCCAGAGTGGGGCCTACGCCACCGGTGTGTTGGTGCTGATGACGTCCGCCTCGATCGCGGTGACGCTGTCCGCTCGCCGGAACCGGCAGCGCGGCCAAGTCATCGCGTTCGCAGTGATCGCGACCGTGTTCGTCTACACCACCATCGTGAACATCCTCGAACGGCCCGACGGGGTGAAGATCGCTGGGCTGTTCATCCTGGCGATCCTGATCGTGTCGCTGGCGTCCCGGGTGGGTCGGTCGTTCGAGTTGCGCGTCTCGACAATCGTCCTCGACCCGGCGTCGGCCGCATTCTTCGCCGGGATGGCCGGCCGGGAGATCCAGATCATCGCGCACGACCCCGACCGCGGCGGGGAACACACGCTCGGTTTCAAGGAACGCCAACAGCGCGCGGAGAACCACATCCCGTCCGAGGACACGGTGATCTTCCTCGAGGTCACGCTGTCCGACACGTCGGATTTCGCCACCGAACTGAACGTGCACGGTTGTTTCCGGCAGGGCCGGCGGGTGATGGAGATGACCAGCCCCGCGGTCGCCAATTCGATCGCCGCGCTCCTGCTGCACCTGCGCGACGAGTACCGCGTCAAACCCAACATCTATTTCGAATGGACCGAGGGCAACCCCGTGTCGAACCTGCTGCGGTTCCTGTTCTTCGGCGTCGGTGAGATCGCGCCCATCACCCGGGAGGTGCTCCGGCGTGCCGAACCCAACCGGGCCAGGCGCCCCCGGGTACATGTCGGCTGATCCACCTGATCAGTACGCAAACCGTTTCGGCACCCCCTCCGTACCGTGGATAGTGAGCGCCGTGAAGCTTTCCCGCAGGGGAGTGCAGATCGACCTGCTAGGTGCGTTCAGCGCGCAGGTCGACGGCACGCCGGTGGATGCTCGGGAGTGGCGACTGCGCAAGGCCCGGACCCTGGTCGCGATGTTGGCACTCGCCCCCGGTCAGCGACGGCACCGCGAGCAGGTGCTGGAGCGACTGTGGCCGGACCTCCAGCCCGTCGCCGCGGCCAGGAACCTGCACCAGACCCTGTACGTGGCGCGGCGCGCGCTGGCCGGCTCGAACGGTGGCTCCGACGGGCTGCTGGCCATCAAGGACGAGCTGATCGTGCTCGACGAGGCCGGCCCGGTGCCGGTCGACGTTGTGCGGTTCGAGAAACTGGCCGCCGCCGCTCTGGTCTCCGGTGACGAGGCGGCCCTGCGCTCGGCGGTGGAGGCCTATACCGGCGATCTGCTGCCCGACCAGCAGTCCGCAGACTGGTTGAGCGCACGTCGGGAGGAGCTGCGGGAGGCCCATCGGACCGTCCTGGTCAGGCTGGCGTCGGCTGTCGCCGAGCGCGCCCCGGACGAGGCACTGCTGCTGCTGTCCCGGGTACTCGAGTCGGACCCCCTGCACGAGGGTGCCGTCCGCGCGCTGATGACGCTACTGGCCGCGGGTGGCCGGCGCTCGGAGGCACTGGCCCGGTACGAGCGGCTGCGCGCCGACCTGCTGGAGGCCTTCGGCACGGATCCCGACCGGCAGACCACTGCGGTGTTCCGCGAACTGCTGACCGGCGCACCCCCGGGACCGCAGCGGCGGGAACCCGCCAACCACCCGGCACGCCGCGGTACGGGGGCCGGACACCTGCCGACCTCGGTGACCAGCTTCGTCGGCCGAGAACGAGAACTCGCCGAAGCGCAGCGGCTGCTCGGGCGCGCGCGGCTGCTCACCCTCACCGGTGCGGGTGGCTGCGGCAAGACCAGGCTGGCGGTACAGGTCGCCGAGCGGATGCGCCCGGCGTATCCGGACGGCGTGTGGTTCGTCGATCTCGCCGCCGTCGGGGAGTCGCTGTTGGTGGCGGACATGGTGTCCGAGGCGCTGGGCCTTGAACCGGGGGCCGGGCCGAACCGGGGTCAGGCGCTCGTCGACCAGCTGCGGTTCAAAAGCGCGCTGATCGTGCTGGACAACTGCGAGCACCTGCTCGCGGCCTGTGGACATCTGGTGGCCCAGGTGTTGGCCGGCTGCCCAGGGGTCGACGTGCTGGCCACCAGCAGGGAGCCACTACAGGCGCCCGGCGAGTTCACCTTCCGGGTCCCGTCGCTGGCGTTGCCCGCGCCGGGCCTGGTGATCGCCGGCGATCTGGCCGCGCTGCAGCAGTTGGCGTCCGTGCGGCTGTTCGTGGAACGCGCTGCTCAGGTGCGGCCGGGCTTCGCGCTCGACACCGACAACGCCCAGGGCGTGGTCGACCTGTGCCGCCGGCTGGACGGCATGCCGCTGGCACTGGAGCTGGCCGCCGCGAGGATCGCGGTGCTCGAACCGGCGGAGATCGTTCAGCGCCTGGGTGACGCACTGTCGGTGCTGGGGCACGGCCCGGTCGGTATCACCCGGCATCAGACCATGCGCGCCACCCTGGAATGGAGCCACGATCTGCTCACCGAGCGGGAGAAGATCCTGCTGCGCCGGATTGCCGTGCTCGCCGGCAGCTTCACGCTGCCGGCCCTCGAGGCGATCTGCGGCGGCCCGCCGTTGGACCGCACCGAACTGCTTGACCTGTTGAGCCGGCTGGTGGACAAGTCGTTGGTGCTGGCCGAACGGACGAACGGCGCATCCCGGTACCGCCAGCTGGAGCCGGTCCGGCAGTTCTGCCGGGAGAACCTCGAACGGGCGGGTGAGGTGCCGTTGCTGTCCGCCGCGCATTGCGCGTATTACGTGGACTTCGCGGCCGCGCACGACCCCGAATACGCCCAAGGCGTCGTCACCGAACATCCCAGGGTGGTCGATCTCGAGCACGACAACCTGCGCGGGGCGCTGCGCTGGTCGTGCGCGCAGGACCCCGAGAGTGCGATGCGGCTGGCCGCCGGGCTGTGGCGGTACTGGGTGCTGCGCGGCCACTTCGTGGAGGGCGCCCGCTGGGTCGAGCGTGCCCTCGCGGCCGCCCCCAGCCCGACCAAGGCTCGCGCCAGGGCGCTCCTCGGGTTGACCGGGCTGGACAGCAGGCAGGGCCGCGCCGACCGGCATCGTGCGTTGGGTGCGCAGGCGCTGGCGGTAGCCCAGCAGCTCGGCGACCCCGACGAGGTGGTGCTGTGCCGGCTGATGGACGCGACACTGGCCTTGACAGTCTTCGATCTGGACGACGCGGAGCGGCTGGCGCTGGACCTACGGGCTGACGCCTCCGACGCCGGCCGCCCCGAGGTGGTCGCGGCAACCACCTGGTTGCTCGGCCAGTGCGCGCTGTCCCGCGAGGACGGAGCGCTGGCCGCCGCCCGGTTCACCAGGTGCCTGGGCGAACTCGCCGAGGCCGATCCACTCACCCGGCCCTTCCTGCCGGTGATCACCCCCTGCATGCAGCTGGTCCCGGTGAACGGGCGACTGGTGCCGTGCTTCGAGGAGACCTTGCTGATGTGCCGCCGGGTGGGGGTCGCGCAGGCGAACGGCTACGTGCTGACGGCTTTGGGCTACGCGGCCCGGTTGACCGGCGATCCCGCGGCGGCGACCGCTTCTGTCGGCCAAGCGGTCGAGGTCTTCACCGAGCTGAAGGACGACCTGGCCAGGGCGCAGGCGTTGCACCAGTTGGGATGCCTGCGCCGCGACAGCGGTGACTTCGCCGCGGCGGAAGCCGCGTTCGGTCGGGCCCGCGACCTTCGAATGAGCCTGGGCGACCGGAGGGGTGAGCTGCTCACCGAGGTCAACATGGCGCTGCTGGAGGCCATGCGGGGCGACGTCACGGCCGGCCTGGACGCGGCGCGGCGCGGCCTTGCCGCGTTCGAGGCCATTGGCGACACGGCCGGCACCGGCGGAGCCCTGACCATTCTGGCCGCCATCGAACTGATGTCGGGGCAGGTCCGGGCTGCCCGGGAAATGTACGCCCGAGCAGCCGACCAGCTCGCCGTGTGGGGACGGATGCCGAACTGGCAGCATCTGATGGTCGCCGAATTGTCCGTCGAGCTGGCCGATCACGGCCGTGCGGAACGGGAGACCCGAACAGCAGCAATCGCTCTCGACAAGCTGGGGTGCGTTGTCGCCGGACAACGGCTGCAGGCTCTGAGGTCGGAGTTGAGGTCACGTTGAGATCGTGTTGAGAAGCGCTTCCTATCGTCATTCTCATGACTACCACTCAGATACCGCCGAGCCGCATCGGCGAAGCAACGATCGCCGAATTCGCCGGCGGTCTCCGCGGCACCGCCATCCGTCCTGGAGACCAGGACTACGACTCCGCCCGCAGCATCTGGAATGCGGCGCACGACCGGAATCCTGCACTGATCGTCCGCTGTGCGGGGGTCGCCGACGTCGTGCGCACCGTTGACTTCGCCCGGAGTGAGGGCCTGCCGCTGGCCGTTCGCGGCGGCGGCCACTCCATCCCCGGCTTCTCCACCGTCGACGGCGGCATCGTGCTCGACCTGTCGCCGATGAAGGGCGTCCGGGTCGACCCGGAGGCCCGGACGGTGGCTGCCGAGGCGGGCTGCCTGTGGTCCGACCTGGACGCCGAGACTCAGCAGTTCGGGCTCGCAGTGACCGGAGGGCTGGTCTCCACCACCGGCATCGCCGGCTTGACCACTGGCGGGGGAGTCGGCTGGTTGATGCGCAAGCAAGGGCTGACCTGCGACAACCTGGTCGGGGCCGACGTCGTCACCGCCGACGGCCAATTCGTGCACGCCAGCGCGCAGGAGAACCCGGAGCTGTTCTGGGGGCTGCGCGGCGGCGGCGGCAACTTCGGGGTGGTGACGTCCTTCGAGTACCAGCTGCACGAGGTCGGGCCGACCGTCTTCTGCGGCCTGGTCTTCTACCCGGCCGAGGAGGCCGAGCAGGTGCTCCGCGGATATCACGAGGCCTGCGCTCATGTCCCCGACGAGCTGACCAGCCTGGTCAACCTGACCATGGCGCCACCGGTGCCGTTCCTGCCGGAGTCCGCGCACGGCAAGCCGATCGTCGCAGTCGTCGGGTGCTGGGCCGGTGACGTCGAGGCGGGCGAGGCGGCCACCGCCGCCTTCCGAACGCTGGGCACGGTCGTCGCCGACATCTTCGATGCGCGCCCGTACGTTGCCTGGCAGCAGTTGCTGGATCCGTTGTTCCCCAAGGGCATGCACAATTACTTCCGATCGGCGTTCCTGCCCGCCGCAGACGACGCCGCGATGCGAGCACTGCTCGCCTCGTTCACCTCGCTGCCGAACGCCCTGTCCGAGGTACACCTGTACCGGCTCGGCGGCGCGGTGGGCGCCGTTGCTGCCGACGCAACGGCGTTCTCGCATCGCGATCAGGACTACCTCGTCGAAGTGATCGGCCGGACGCCGACCGCGGAGGGCTTCTCCGAGGTCGTGCAGTGGGCACGGGGTGTGACTACCTCGCTGGGTCCGGACGCCGCGACGTATGTGAACTTCACCGGTGAGGGCGACGCAACGTCCGTGCGGACCTCATACCCACCGGAGACCTACCGCCGGCTGGTCGCGCTGAAGGACGAGTACGACCCGGGAAACCTCTTCCGGCTGAACCAGAACATCCCGCCCTCCGCATGACGTTCCCGCCACAGCCGGCGTGACACGATTCTGCCCGTGCTGGCCACCCTCGGGCGCTTCATCGCCCACCGACCCGGCGTCATCGTCGCGACCTGGATCTTGCTGACGATCGCCGGGTTCGCCACGGCGCTGGGGGTGACCGGCGAGGGCCTGTTCGCCCGGCTGGCGGCCAGCGAGCCCTCGGTCACCGGCGAGGCGGATGACGGCCTCAACATCCTTGACGGGGCGTCCACGACCGGTCCGTCCATCACCCTGATCATCAAGGACGCCACCGCGGATGACCCCGCGGTGGCGGACCCGATCGGCGGGGCGAGCGCGGATCTGCTGGCCATCGACGGCGTCGCCCAGGTGATCGACCCGTTCACCTTCCCGGGCGGCCCGGCGTCACCGCAGGCGGCGGGGGTGATTGCCAAGGACCGCAACGGTTTTCTGGTCACGGCGGTACTCGCGCTCGATCTGTCGAAGACCACGCGGAACGCCGCGCTGGACGCCGCCCAGTCGCGCCTGCTTCAGCTCGGTGACGAGATCGCGGCGGCGGTCCCGGGCTCCAGCGGTCAGCTCGGCGGCGGCCAGCTGGTGTTCGACGCCATCAACGGCCAGGTGGAGAAGGATCTGCTCAACGGCGAGGCGATCGCGCTGCCGGTCAGCCTGCTGGTGATGGTGTTGGTGTTCGGCGGGTTCCTGGCGGCCGGGGTACCGATCGCCGGCGCCATCGCCTCCATCGGCGGCGCGCTCGCGGTGCTGCTGGGCTTTTCCTACCTGGTCGATCTGGACGCGAGCGTCGTCAACGTTGTCACCGTGCTGGGCCTCGGTCTGTGCATCGACTATGGCCTGCTGATCGTCTCCCGCTACCGGGAGGAGCTGCGGCTGCACCTGGATCTGGTCACCACCCGGTCTACCAAGGCCGCCCGCACCGATGCGCTGGTGATGACCTTGCGCACCGCCGGCCGCACAGTGCTGTTCTCCGGCGTGACGGTGGCGATCAGCCTGTCCGGGCTGCTGCTGTTCCAGGCAAACATCCTTCGCGCGATCGGCGCAGCCGGGGTCAGCGTGGTCGTTGTCGCGCTGTTGGTCGCGCTGACCCTGGTGCCGGCGCTGATCGCGATGGCGGGCGCCAGGATGCTGCGGCCGGGGCTGCTGAACCGGGTTCCGGGCCTGCGGGTGCTGACCCGAAAGCTCGGCGACGTCGCTCCCGAGGAGGGCTTCTTCTCCCGGCTCGCCCGGCGCACCCAGCGCAGACCTTGGCTGGTGGTGACCGGCGTGGTGCTGTTGCTGGCCGTGCTCGCCGCGCCGGCCCTCAACCTGCAGCTGCGCAACTCCGGGGTCGAGCTGTTGCCGCCGGGGGCGGCGGACCGGCAGTTCTTCGACACCCTCGCGCAGGAATACCCGGCCTCCGGCATCCCCGCCGTCCAGGTGGTCGGGCAGACCTCACCGGAGGACATGGCCGGCCTCGCGCAGGACATCCGGGACCTTGACGGTGTCGAACTGGTCACCCCGCCGAGGGCGGTGGGCGAGCAGTACGCCACCGTCTCGGTCTTCATGACCGACCCGGATCCTGGCAGCGACACGGCGAAATCGGTGGTCGCGACCGTCCGGGACAACCGGCCCGACTACCCGATCTGGGTCACCGGGCGAACCGCCGGGCTGGTCGACTTCACCGATTCGCTGGCCCGGGACGCGCCGGCCGCGCTGGCCGTGGTCATCCTGGCGACATTCGTGCTGCTGTTCTTCATGACCGGATCGGTGCTGATCCCGATCAAGGCGTTGATCATGAACGTGATCTCCCTGGGTGCCTCCCTCGGCGTGCTCGTGTGGGTGTTCCAGGACGGCAACGGAGAGTCGCTGCTGGGGTTCAGCTCGACCGGCGGCATCGAGGGCTTCATCCCGATCCTGGTGTTCGCGCTCGGGTTCGGGCTGGCCATGGACTACGAGGTCTTCCTGCTGAGCCGGATCAAGGAATTCAGGGACAGTGGGATGAGCAACGACGAGGCCGTCGTGCACGGGTTGCAGCGGTCCGGCCGGATCATCACCTCGGCGGCGCTGATCGTCGTGCTGGTGTTCGCCGGGTTCGCGGTCGGCGAGTTGTTGGTGATCAAGCAGACCGGGGTGGCGTTGGCCGTCGCGGTGGCCATCGATGCGACGATCGTGCGCTGCCTGCTGGTCCCGGCCACCATGACGCTGCTCGGCGACTGGAACTGGTGGGCACCCGCGCCGCTGCGCCGGCTCTACGAGAAGGTCGGCCTGCGGCACTGATGTGACTGAGGTGACTGAGGTGATGTGAACACGGGATTCACTGACCATCGCGCCATGGCAATCCAGAGACTGGATCATGTGGGCATCGTCGTCGACGACCTCGCGGCCACCCAATCATTCTTCCGCGATATCGGCCTCCAAGTGGGATCGGAGTTCCGACTCGAAGGCGAGTGGCTGGACAACGTCGTCGGATTACCCGATGTCCACACGGAGTCGGTGACCATGCAGACGCCCGACGGGGCGCGGGAAGCTCGAGCTCACGAAGTTCACACGCCGGCGGACCACGAGGGGTGCTCAGCTGTCCGGGCGAACAGGTTGGGGATCCGGCACATCGCCTTCGCCGTCGACGACCTCGACGACGTCCTCGAGCGACTGCAGCGTAGGGCTTCGACACCATGGGCGCAGTTCAGAATATCGAGGACATTTTCCGGCTCTGTTTTGTCAGCGGCCCGAGGGAATCATCGTCGAGCTGTCTGAGCAGTATCCGAGATGCTGAGCAATGAGCATTCCTCCCACCCGCCGCGAGATCCGTGTCGCGGCAACGGCCGACCGCACGTTCAGCCTGTTCACCGACCGCATCGGCGACTGGTGGCCGCTGGGCGACTATGCCGTGTACGGCGATGGCACCGTCGCCTTCGAGGGCAAGGACGTCGTCGAGCGCGCCGGCGACCGTGCCACCATCTGGGCCGAGGTCACCGAATGGCATCCGCCGCGGGTGCTGCGGCTGAGCTGGCACCCCGGTGGCACCGTGGAGCGCGCCGCCGACCTCCGGGTGAGAGCACATTAGGGTGATGGGCCCAATGTCCGCTCAAATTGTGGAGGTTCTCGGAAACCGACCGACGAAGATTGTCACTCTGGATCAGCCGCTTATCGTCACGTGAGAGCCACTTCTGGCCGTTTGTGATGGCGGAAGTGTCATGAGCGGCAAAATTCGGCTAGCGCCCGACCGCCGACGCCCGCACCGACGGCGGCGGTAAATCGTTAATCGTTGCCTTCCCTGAATCGAGGTGGGCTGGTTGGCATCCGGAGAGATCACCCGGCCCCCGCGCCGACGCCTGCAGTTCACTCGGCCGCGCCGACACCTGCCGAGCGAATGCTCGACAAGGGATTGAGAGTCGACCCGGCAACCGGCCTGCCAACGTCCCCGGCTGCCGATCGATCGAGCATTCGCGTGCTGCCTTGATCCTCAGCTATTGCGACCTGCTTTCCGTGGTGCCCGGTCAGGCGCTGGGAGCGAGTGGGTGGAGCAGGTGTGACAGTTCGCAGCGCTGCTACAACAGCCGGCCTGAGGCCGGGGTTTGCTGCCCGCCGGCCGCGCCCCGAATGGGTACTCCACCCACAGCCAGGATTCGACAGGCATATCTCATGAGACTTGTGTCCCACCAGCTGGTTTCTCGCAGGATCGATCCATTCGGGTCGCGATGAGCAGAAACCGTCGGGCGATGGACCTTGAGCAAACAGAACCTTCCGGCGGGTCAGCCGCGTCGGCGCGGTGGTTGATCAGCTGGGCTCGGAGCGCGGCGAAACAGCAAGGCTAGTGCGGTATTTCGTGTCGGCCGATGGGTCTGCGCGATCGCTCGACGAGGGGATCGCGATGACTGGTTGGCCGCCCGGCGTTCGGGTGCGGTTGCGGGCACGGGTTGGTATCGGCGCACTCGGGGTGATCACGGCGGCGGCGATGGTAGTCGCGGTCCCGGCAGGTCCGGTGGCGGCGTTCGAACCGGCGGATCCATCCGTACAGGTGGTGTGGGCGCCACCGACCGTGGTGAACCGCACCCCGGCGGGGAGTCTCCCGGACGCGGCCTGGCAGCCGTCGTCGACGCAGACCGGTGGGATCGGGGCCAGCGCGGCAGCACCGGCGGCGACCGCGGCCGCGGCGGGGTCCCTCGGCGTGTCACCGTTGGCGGCCGGCGCCGGCGCAAGCGGCCCCGGCCTTGGGTGTTGGGGTTCTACGGCCTGGAGACCTTCGGCCTGAACGCCATCGACGGGTTGCAGGCACAGGTGAACCTGGCAACCGGAAACCTGGTCGTGCACGGCACCGACCTGAAGATCAACGCCCCCGGCCTGAACGTCCGGCTCGACCGGTTCTACAACAGCAAGGCCACCGGGACCGGCACCTTCGGGGTGAACTCGGTGTTGTCCACCGGCCGGGACGTCGGGTTGCAGGTCGGCGCGTCGTCGGTGACGTTCATCGGGCCGTCCGGTTTCACCGCGGTCTTCCCCGGCACCAGCACGTTCACGACCCCGCCGGGGATCAACGCCAACCTGGTGAAAAACAGCAACGGCACCTTCACCCTGACGTACCGCAAATCCGGGGAAAGGCTGTCGTTCACCGCCGGTGGCTACCTGACGGCGGACAAGGACCGCAACGGTGTCGGCCTGACGTTCCTGTACGCCGGCGATCAGTTGGCGTCGATCACCGATGCCGCCGGGCGGGTCACCACCTTCGCCTACGCCAATGGGCGGCTCAGCCATTACGTTGACCCGGCGGGGCGGCAGGAGGCCTACGACTACGACACCGCCGGGCACCTGACCCGGACCACCGACCCCAGCGGGCACATCACCACCTACACGTACAACACCGGCGGGCAGCTCACGAAGATCGGCACCTTCGCCGGGACGAACACCAGCATCTGATATGACACCTCCGGGCGGGTCGCCACCGTCAAACGGGACCTGGTCCGCGCCAATCCCAGCCTCGGCGTCTCCACCACGACGTTCGGTTACCCGTCGGCGACATCGACCACGGAGAAGGACAACGCCGGGCACATCACCACCTACTCCCTGGACGGTTCCGGCCGGGTGATCTCGGTGAGAAACGCGTTGGGGAAGACGAAGTCGCAGACGTGGACCGCGAACAGCGACCTGCAGACCGCGGTCGACGCGTTGGGTGCGACCCCGACGGCGGGGAACGTCACCACGTTCTCCTACGACTCCAACAACAACGTCACCGCGGTGGCCATCCCGACCGGCGCCGCCACCCGCGCCCAGTACACGAACTCGACGACCCCGGGCGCGACGTGTTCGAGCACCGACACCCTGCACCCGGATCAGCCCAAATGCGTGGAAGACGGTCAGGGCAACCAAAGGTCGCTGACGTACACCACCGCGGGTAACGTCGCGTCGGTGTCCGACAGCAGCACCGGCGGGTCCGGGGTGAGCAGGACCTACACCTATCAGGGCGGCACCGGCGTCACCTGCGGTGGGTTCACCGGGCAGCAATGCACCGCCACGGACGGGAAGGGCGGCATCACTCGCTACGCCTACAACCCGACCGGGCAGCTGACCTCGATCACCCCACCCGCGCCGGGGGTGGCCACGACGTTCGGGTACGACTCGCTGTCCAGGTTGACGTCGGTGCACACCCCGAACGGGATCACCATCACCTATTCCTACGACAACCGGGACCAGCGCACCCAGACGGTGTATTCCGTCGGCGGGACCATCGTGTACTCCTACGACGGCGACGGGGAACTGACTTCGATGGTCGATTCCGTCGGCGGCACCCAGACCTACGTGTACGACGGGCTGAACCGACAAAGCAGTATCACCCCACCCGGCGCGGCGGCGGTCACCGTGACCTACGACACCGCCGGTAACCTCGCGACCTACACCGACCCGGCCGGCACCGTCACCTACAGATACGACGCGGGCAACGAACTGGTCTCGCTGGCCCAGCCGGGCGGGTCGTGCACCGGGACGGTCAGCAAATGCACCACCTTCGCCTACAACGCCAACGGTGCCCGCACCAAGGTCACCTTCCCCGGGAACACCACCCAAAACGCGACGCTGGACACCTCCGGTCGGCCCACCGAGATCAAGGCCGTGCACGGCGCTACGGTGCTGTCCGACCTGACGTACACCTACAAGAAGGGCACCACCGACACGATCCTGGTCCAGACCCGCGGCGACAAACTCGGGGTCGGTGGTCCAGCAGGGTCCACCACCACCTACGGATACGACACGTTGAACCGGCTGATCACCGCCACGGAGAGGACCAGTGCCGGTGCCACGAACGCGTCCTGGTCGTACGCATATGACAAGAACGGCAACCGCACCAGCAACACCGCCGTCCTCGGCGGCGTCACCAAGACCACCAGCCAGGGGTACAACGCGATCAACGAACTCACCTCGCTCAACGGCTCCACCACGGGGTTGACCTACGACGCGAACGGCAACCAGAAAACCAACCCCGGGAACACCGCGGTCGGCGTCGCGGCGGTCACCGCGAGCACCGTCAACGGGCGGGACCAGATCACCGCCGCCACCCTGGGCAGCGGCGCGCACACCACCGCCGGATACCTCGGGGAAACCCAAACCACGATGCTGACCGCCAACAACGGGGCGTTCACCACCACGTTCACCAGCACCATGCTCGGGCTCACCCGGCAGACCGGGAACGGCCTGACGGTGTCCTTCGTCCGCACCCCCGACGGACAACTCATCGCCGCCACCACCGGCACC
>Ga0208588_1000465_pt1 | contig 13173 bp, 14 predicted proteins | sample NGESurshal092012_8_FD_184483 | JGI IMG/M metagenome (GOLD analysis project Ga0208588, IMG submission 184483) | Arctic peat soil microbial communities from Barrow, Alaska - NGEE Surface sample 415-3 shallow-092012 (SPAdes) | ecosystem: Environmental > Terrestrial > Soil > Wetlands > Peat ...
TTCCACACACCCGAAGCCTTCATCGCCATGGCGATGCTCACCCGCGGCGGCCTGTGCCCGGCACTGCCAAACCGCCCATGAAAACAGCAGGAGGTCCCTCAATACTGGCTCAATGGTGGCTCAATACTGGAGGCCAGACATATCCATCACGGATGAAATAGCGGAAACGCAGGTGCATCCGGGAAACTCCCAATGTGGTTAATTCCGCAGGTGATGGAGAAGGCGACGATCCGGGCGCCGGCGGACGGATGGTGGAAGCTCGGCGCGGTCAACTGGCCATGGCGGCAGTCCCGGGCGGGGACGGCGACGGGGCCGCCCGTAGCGGACCCGCGCCCGGACAGCCCCCGCATCGCCTCACGTCACGTGAGGGAAAGTGGTTGCGCCTCGCGGCGCGTCGAGCCCACGTTGCCCTACCTCCCGACCGGATCACCAAGGCCGGGTTGCCGACGTCCGGTCCGCGGGGCCGGTGTTGCTGGCCGAAGAGCCGATCCACGGATACCAGATCATCCAGAGATCCACCGGCGCAATTGGGAAACCGGAAACCCAGCCTGGTTTGGTGTACCCGGACCATGCAGCAACTCGAGGAAGAGGGCCTGTTCCGCGCGCAGGAACAGGAGGAACGGCGGGAGTACGGCCTCACCTGAGGAAGGCGAACGCATGGGCGCGCTGACCGGGCCGCGGAGTTCGCAAACCCCGTGGGAGGGCGTCGCCCGAGCCAGGACGACACCCCAGCTCGGCGATCTGATCGTCCAGGAGGATGCGGCGTTCGTGCACGTGGCCCGCACCGTTACGCCCCAGCAGATGGCCGAGGCCCGCATGTGCTGGCCCATACCCCCGGGGGAACCTGTACCGGATTCTGGGTGACCGGGACACCAACATCGACATCAACAGCGAGCGGAGCGAGCGGTCATGACATCACCACGGATGCGCGCCGGCACTGGTGACCGGCAGGCAGCAGTCGACGGGCTCACCCGACACTTCACCGAGAGCCGCCTGGATCCCCGCGAGTTCGACGAACGCGTCGGGCAGGCCTACGCGGCAACCTATCTCGACGAGCTGCTGGAACTGTTCGCCGACCTCCCGGAGGCAGCGCCGCACCGCGGGAACCGACCTGGCGCCGGGTGGCCGGACCCGGACCGTCCAGTCCACGTCGGGCCCGTTCCGATCGGAAATGGCGGCCGACCCGGCCCGTGGTCGGGGCCGCCCCGGTCAGCGATCACCATCCGCCGCGGATCCTGACGGCGTTGGCCGTGCTGGCATTGATGTTCCTGATCGGCCTGATCGGCGTGATAACCCACGGGCTGTCCCTGATCCCGCTGATCTGGGTCGCGCACTTCCTGATCTTCAACGGCGAGGGTGATCACCGCCGACACTGGGCGAACCCGACCTCCCGACACCACAACCGCTGGTAAAAGGAGAGCGGGACAAACCGGTGGGAGGCTACGCGGCTTGGTCCTGCCGGTCTGGGTGCGGGTGAAGTCGCGATACCAGCGCCGGTCGTGGTAGGCGAGGGTGCCGTTGAGTACCAGGGTGCGGATCCGGAGCAGTGTTGAACCCTACTCAAGAGCTCAAGATGCCGTTAACCGCGGGTGTCACCGTCACCGACGATATGGATGCCCGGTGCGCCCTTTGGCGGTTCGTCGGCGTCATCACAACGACGATCACATCATCCACGTGAAGCGGTCGCGGGGTCGGAGAACACCAGTCGTGTGCCGACCGCTGATCTGATCGTCAACGCCGTGACGGACGCGGGCGAGAATTTGCGTCCTGCAACATGCAATAACATGCAATGGCCGCAATGGCCACTGTTGACATCGTAGGCAATGCTGGCTGGCATGAACGGAGACCTATGTCGTGATGGTGGTGGCGCGGCCCGAATTGGCCGAGGAAACCCTGCTGGCGGGCGACCTTCCCTGCCCGCGGTGTCGCGGTGTGCTGCGCCTATTCGGCCGTCAACGGTCGCGGTAAATAGCACGCTTTGGTCGAGCTATTTGGCCGTTCTGATCGGATTATTTGGCCGCCGCGGAGGCAGTTCGGGTGGCCGATCTCGCCGCCCAGGGTTCTTCAGGGCACAGTAGCTAGTTGAGGCAGAAGTCCCCGCCTGCAGGAAGCGGTATCCATTGGCCACTAGCTTGATCCCTGAACTCAAGCTTCCCGTCAGAGAGGTGGCAATCGTCGACAATGATGTCTCGCTCTGCAGATCTCAAATGAACGTGCATGCCATGCGCGCTCGCAGCTTGGAGGGCGCCTAAAGCCGCTAGATGCATCAAAGACTGCTCCGGCTTCGCATCTGCGGACGCAATATAAGCGCCAGCTACGGCGGCCCGGGCCTCATACTGCGCAGCACTCGCAATACTTCTTGCCTTCACGTCAGCGTTTACTATGATCGCAATGGCTAGCACGATTGCCACGGCTGCGGCGGCGACCGCGGCGATGGTAGTCATCCGCTCCCCGACTTGCGCCTCCGACCAGAAGCCCGCTACTGCCACTCTCCAGGTCGCCCAGATACCTCCGAGAAACCCGCCCGCTCCTATCGCTACGGCCCACCACTTTGCCAGTGCTGTTGAAGTTGATTCCAAGGCTGCCACATTAATGGACACGCCCTTGAAGGTAGAGGCGAATCCAGATGAGGCAATTTGATCCTCCTGCTTCCCCAGAATCGACATGCCGATCAGGAGCCGCTGAAGTGGTTCCAGCACATCCGGCCCCGGAGGTGGTACGGGTGCTGGGCCGGCGAACGTTTGTAGCTTCGCCTCAATCTGGAAGGCCCTTCGAGATTCGGGCTCAAGGCCGGCGTAGCTAATAGCCAGATCGTGCGCAGTCATGGTCGCACCCCCAGTCGGTTGCAGCCGCGTACACGCCCGGTAGTGGAACGGATACGCCTCACTGCCTTCAGCTGAATCCGACACCGGCCGAGGCACCGCAATCAAGGGTCAAAGGTCCTGTTGCTAGTTTAGGGGTGGAAAAGCCCCACTGTTGAGGTGTCGCGCTACGGTTGAGACCTTGTATACAGTTCCCCCAGAGCTCACTTACCGCCCAACCCACCCCGGACACCACAGCTTTCCAATCCCGCCGACATTCTACGTCAATCACCTCCCCAGATTCGAGTCACGGCGAAACACTACATACATGCCGGGGTCGCCGACCGCGGCTAGAGACCGATCCAGCACCGTGTGCAGCTGGACACCGATCGATACGGTGAACTTCTCCCGCCACATGGTGTCCAGCGCGTTCATCGGGTCCGCCCTTGGCGCCGCCGAGGACGGCCGCGGTGACCGCGCCGATCGAGATACCGGTGACCGCGACCGGGGTGAATCCGGGTCGCCTTTCATACAGCGCCTTGAGCACTCCGTATTCGTAGGCCCCAACGCACCTCCGCCTTGCAGCACGATCGCGGTGTACACCTTGTCATTCTTGATTGTCACGGCGAGACCTCCCAGTCACCCAGCGGGGTCAACAGGGTCACCCAGCGCGGTCAATAGGGCATGCTCATCCGCCAGATGTGGCAGTGAGGCCCCCTGGTTCGGCCGCGAACAGCGCCGTCGATGAAGACCACACCGCCGCGCGGCCTCGTCGTATAGGACCGAAGGTCCCCGTAATGGACAGTCAATTCAAGCCCGCGCGACACCGAGTCGGACGCTCGGCAGAAGTCGGGCCAGTCTCGGTGAGCGATGCCCTGCCTATCCATTCCTGTGGTGATTTGTACCATCACGAGTCCCGGATGACGGCTGGAGCACTCTCGCCTATTTCCCTCGCAATGACCGTGGGGTCGATCAGTTGGTGTTCCGAGCAACAGCGTGCGACTCGCAATCCCTTGTGAACACATAGGAGACCCTCGTGAATGACTCCCGGTGACACCCCACGTCGAGTCCAAAGCCGACCGATCCGGCGCCGCACAACACTCACATGTCAGGACCTAGGCCCCTATTCGCTGGCGAAGGACCATGGGCACGGTTATCCGGTAAACCCGAAGGGGGCCGCGACGGGGCAGAGGGGGTTGGTGATGCAGACGCCGGAGTTCCATCCGATCTCGCATCTGGATGTGCGGTATCTGCCGCCTGGCGACGCGCCACGGACTTGGACGCCGGGAGATTTCATCCTGGTCCACAGCGACGCGTTGTCCAGCCGGCTGGTCCACCTGGGTCAGCGGTTCCGGATCCGCGGTGAGGACAGTCGTTGCACCTGGTTCGATCACGCAGCGCTGGTGGTGAGCGACCCCGGGGATCTGATCGTGGCGGTGGGCACCGGGGTGATCCGTTCCAACGCGGAGAAGTACCGGCACAAGCATGACAACGTCGTGCGCACCGGCGCCGATCCCGGTGACGTCAAAGAGGTGCTGCAGTTCGCCGATTGGGCGCCCGACAACCGCGCCCGGTACGGGATGTTGACGATCGCGAGTCTGGGGCTGACCCAGCTCGCCGGCGCGAAGTTGACGTTCTTCACCGACGGCGAGCTCATCTGCTCCGGACTGGTGGCGCGGTCGATGGAACGGACCGGCACGATCTTCAACCGCGACCCTGTCCATATCACCCCGGCCGATCTCGCGAAGTACTACGAGGTGGTCCCGGCGCAGACAGCGTGAGGTGGCACGCGTTCCCTGGACCAATGCGCCCGCCGGAGTCGGGTCGATGCTTCCGCTGTCAGCAAGTTGAGCATCCCCCCGGCGGCGGGCTCCCCTCAATTTTCTTGGAGTTCCCCAATTCTTTTGGAGTTGTTGTCATGGCTCTGCTCACGCCGGCGGTCACGACGTCGAACGACCACCCCCGGCGGGTGCCACGGATGAGCGCCGACGTCACGGAACTGAGGTTGGCGCTGGTCTGCGACGGTGGCGTCTCGCTGGCGATCTACGTTCATGGCGTCACCAAAGAGCTGCAGAATGTGGTGACCGCGTCGCGGGCTGTCGACCGCGTCCGGGAGGGGGATGGTCGTGACGCGGCCCGGGACGGGTTGACCTTGTCGCAGGTGGCGTACTTCGATGCGCTGGAGGCGAGCCCGACCCCGGTGACCGTTGTCATCGACGTCATCAGCGGCGCATCGGCCGGCGGAATCAACGGTGTCTGCCTGGCGAAGGCGTTGTCCGGCGGACTGTCTCAGGACTCGATGACATTCGATGTGGTTGGAACGAGCCGACCTCAGGGAATTGACCCACCCCCACCTGCCCGGTCTCTGGGGCGCGATTCTCAGCGCGGCCGTCGCGTTCCCGTGGCATGTGTTCACGCAGGGGTGGTCCCCGTTGGACGGCGACCGGATGTGCCGGTGGCTGTTGGAAGCCCTGGGCTCGATGGACCCGAAACCGGGCGAGCCGGCGACGGCCAGCCTGCTGCCCGCGGACCACACCCTGGACCTGTTCGTCACCACCACGGATCTGCATGGCTACCAGAAGGTCTTCCCCTCCCCGGACGGGGGAAAGGGTGAGCACGACCGGAACAACCGCAAGGTGTTCCACTTCACCTCCGGCGCACCGGGACCCGATGCCCGGTTCGGACCCGGCGACAACCCGGGACTGGCGTTCGCGGCCCGCTGCACCTCCAGCTTCCCGGGGCGTTCGCGCCCGTCGACCTCGCCGGGTTCGCCGCCATCGCCGCCCAGCAGGGCATCGCTTTCGACGTGGCCGCGTTTGTCACCGACCACCTCGCCGAGTACCGCCTGGTCGGCGACGACCCGCTGACCACCCATTTCGTCGACGGCGGTCTCCTGGACAACTCCCCGTTCGACCACACCATCACAGCGATCGCCGCCAAGAGCGCGCAAGGCCCGGTCGACCGCCGCATCGTCCACATCGACCCCGACCCCGGCGACTGGCCGGCCGTGGCCGGCGACCCGGCGGCCGCCCAGCAGCCGCCGACCTGGGCGGCTGGGGTGAAAACCGCGCTGGCCGTGCAGAGATCGCAGTCCCTGGTCCGTGATCTGGACGACCTGCAACAACTGAACCAGACCATCAGCAGCGTCGGCGCGATCACCTCCGACCTGCAGCAACGGGTCGACGTCGAGTTACGGTCGATCACCGGCCCCAGCGGAACGACCCACCCCAGTCGGGAGGACATCCAGGCCTGGTCCAGCGCGGTGCACGCCAGGGTGCCCGCCGTGGCCGGCACCGTGAACATCGCGACCTACCAACGCCTGAAGGTCGCGGCCGTCGCCGACATGCTCGGCATCGACCTCGCCGGGGCATTGGGCTACCCACCGGGCAGCCAACCGGCGGATTTCATCCGATCCGTGTTCACCGTGTGGTTCTCCCGACCGGACTCCCTGCCGATCCACACCGCCGGCGAACTCGCTGAACTCCTGGGCGACGTCGACCTGCCCTACCGGGAACGCCGTCTGCGTTTCCTGATCTCCGGCGTGAACCGCCTGTTCTCGCAACCGCAGGCCGGGGTGTCCGCTACCTCGCTCCGCGACCTCAAAGGACGCGCCTGGGCGGTGCTCAACGCTTTGCTGGACTTCCGGGCCGCCGCCGCCCGGTCGCTGAACGGCGATCCAACCGCATTCCTCACCTCAAGCGCACTCGTCGAACTCAGCCCCGCCGCTTTCGTCGACGCGCACGTCGACGACCTGAGCGACCTGAGCGACCGCCTACCGGCGCAAACTCCGCGACTACCCCCGCGGCGACTTCGGCAGCCAACTCTGGACAACCTTCACCGCGCGCACGTCGAGCACGGCCGCCAGCACACAACGGGAACTGCTCGGCCGCTACCTCGGGTTTCCCCTGTGGGATGCCCTGGTCTACCCCGTCATCGCGCTGTCCAAACTGCCGCAACTCACCCCGATCACGCTGCAACGCATCAGCACCCGCGAGGCGGGGCTACTCCATCCCGTCGATGGCCCCGGAACACCGAAACTGCGCGGCACCGCCCTTGACCACTTCGGCGGCTTCCTCCACCGTGAATGGCGAGAGAACGACTACCTCTGGGGAAGACTGGACACCGCCGAAATCATCATGGGAATGATCGGGCACCCCGGACGCAACAAACACAGCGACACCGCATTCCACGCAATCCTGGACGCCGAAGAAACCAACCTCACCGCCACCCGCGAGCTCATCACTGCGTTGCGACATCAACTCAGTAGGCCCCGATCAAAGGTAACCGAGATTCTCTCACACTGAATTCAGAGCCCGATCCCTCCGCGGCTCGGTTTCCGGCAACGCTCCACGTCGTTCGCTCACTACCATTCCCAACCAGCGGAGCGATGCCTTCGCCGAACCCGGGCTGGACAGCTGGAAAGCACCGTCCTGCGCAGAGTCACTGCACCAGGACAGACGGCAGGCATAGTGCGCGGCGCCTTGCTTGGTCGTCGCCTTCTCGCTGTGCCGGAAAGACCCTGTCCGGCAACGCCTGTCCTGCGGGTTTCGGGTACAAGGACCCTCGTCATTTCCTGACCCGCGGTCCAAAAGTCAACGATGAGGCAGATAGTGCGAGTATCGGCGAAAACGATTACCTTTTGGGGCGGACTCGACACGCCGAGATCATGCTGCGCATGCTCGGGCATCACGCCGACAGTGCCCACACCACGACCGCACTCACAACCATCCTGGACGACGAAGAACCCGACTTGAAGACAATGGGCACGTTGATCGGTCGCTGCGGAAGCAATTAGGATTAGCACCCCGACGGGGGCGACGGGAAGCGCCGGTCAGCTGACGAACCGTCACTGTCCGACGGTCCTGACGCGCGCCAAGGAACCGCACGTCGGGCAACCCGCCAGTTCCCGAGGGTCTGCAGCCAGCACCCTGCGGGAGGCCATCCGGGGAACCCGCACCCCGCCCGCACCCCCAGGTGCCGGATGTGTGGACCGCTTGGTATTCTCCCTGGGTTGCCCGGTTTGTCCGCTTCATCACGCGTGGGCGTGAGGATCAGGGGGTCCCCGATGGCCGAAGACAATACAGCGGCACCTGTTGGCCGGTACGGGTGGCGGCCGTCGCTACCCGACCCGCGTGACGTCCAGGCAGATCCGAGCGAGATCCCGGTCCGTGACGAGGTCGACCCGCGTGGGGAGTACATGACACCGGTGTACGACCAGGCTCAGCTGGGGAGCTGTACCTCGAACGCCGTGGCGGCGGCGATCGACGCGTCGCGGATCGTGGACGGCATGGAACCCTTCTATCCCGCCCGGTTGGCGATCTACTGGCTGGAGCGGTTCCTGGAGCATTCGCCGGCCGATCAGGACACCGGCGCGGCCGGCCGCGACGGTTTCAAGGCCGCCCGTAACTTCGGGGTTCTTCCCGAGAAGGACTGGCCGTATACCGACAACCAGCGTGATCCACATTTCAGAACCGACCCGCGCACCGACCCGAAGTGGGCCGCCGACCATTGGGTTCTGGGTGACAAGTACAAATCGGTGCGCCGCTCGGTCCTCGATTTCAAACGCGTCTTCTCGAACAAGCAGACCATCGCGTTCGGGTTCACGGTCCCGAAAAGCTTCGAGTCCCGGGAGATGGCGCGGACCGGGATCATGGCCGACCCGGATCCCGACGACCTCACTCGCGACGGGCACGAGGTGCTGGCCGTCGGCTACCTCAAGGATCAACCGCATTATTGCCTGATCCGCAATTCCTGGGGCACCGGGTGGGGCATGGACGGTTACTTCCTGATGCCCTGGCTGTGGCTGCTCGACCCCGGCCTGACCGGCGACTTCCGGACGATCTACCGCCCCCTGGCCTGACACCCCGACACCCGTTGATCCCCTGATAGCGGGGGATCATCCGCCGATTCCGGGGGCAGACACCGGAAGCGAGTGGATTAATTCCGGCAACCAGGACCAACGGCCCTAATGCCTCGGTAAGAGTTGAGTCTATACAGAGGTAGTTCGGACGCCGCCGGGGTCGCCGGGGTCGCCAGCGTTTGATGTCGCCCACATAGCGTGTCGAATGCGGGGACCGGGGTGGCTCACGATCGGGGAGGAGTGACACAGGTATCTGGCCCGGTTCTGTTATCACCGCTGGGATCTGCCGACGGTGACGTTTATCACTTCGGTGTTGAGCGGAGCTGACGATCGATGAGTACTGACCGCATGGCCAACCACGCGAACAGCGACGGCAACCGTGTTTCCCTGGACGAGCCCTGGTCAGAGATCCCTTCCGGTCAGATGCCCCCTGACTTTCCGATCGGCGGCAGCACTCCGGAAGGCATTCCGCTGATCCGTCCCCGCGGCAGATTGCGGGCGATCGGATCGCCGGGTCCTACCGAAACATCGGATCCGCACGGCCGGCACTTTGAAAGCTATTCGCGGGAGGTGAGACATCTGCCAGCCCACGGCGAGCGTTCCCCCTGTTACCACTCTCCCTTCATGGTGGCAGCCTGGCCGGCTGGATGGCTCCGGCCAATACGGTCCGCGTCACCAGCACCACGCCGACAGAACGACCGCTGGCGGCAACCCCAACCAACCTCCGCCAGCGCTCGGGGGACCGGCTGGCCGCGCTCGCCGCGAGCCCGCACCCATCACCAACTGCACCTGCAGCTTCGACGAACGAGCCTGGATCCGCGGCATGCAGCCGTGAAGTTGCAACGGCAAGCGTGGCTCAACAAACGCACTCTCGGTTCATCACTGATCTCAATCAGGTGGAAAACGCGTTCGCTCCCATCATTACCAGAACCCATTCCTGGAGCTTTTCGATCCCTAGAAGGAGCACTCAATGCCAAACGAAGCTTTCACAGCAGCGGTCCCGCCCGAGTTGCAGGAGCTGAGCACCGCACGGAAAACGTGGCACGTCGGTTATCATGAAGCCAGCCACCGGACCTACTGGGTCTACACCCCAGTCGACTATCAGGTCGGCACCGCCGTGCCTCTCATCATGGTCTTGCACGGCTGTATGCAACCCTACTTCAGCCACCCGTGGGCCATCGCCTATGACACGCACATGAACAAGTTGGCCGAGGAACATCAGTTCCTGGTCGTCTACCCGCATCACTTCGCCCCCCCGGACATCAACCCAGCGTCCTGTTGGGACTTTTTCCTGCCGAAGAATCAACACCGCGACAGCGGAGAATCGGCCAGCCTGGCCGGCATCGTCGAGGACATGCTCAACGACACCTCCCGGTGGACGATTGATCAAGACCGCATCTATGTGACCGGCATCTCCTCAGGCGGCGGCGCGACCGCCAATCTGGGAGCCACCTACCCCGACGTCTTTGCCGCCATCGCGGTGCACTCAGGGGGCGAGTACGGCTACCCCTTGCCGTTCCTCGGTGAGCAGGAACCAGCACGAGACGCCGCGGCGCCCTTGAGCGAGGCCGAGGCCTTCTCCGGCGAATTCGAGAAGATTGCGGTGATCCCCCCCGGGCCCGATCCCGTCAAGCAAGGAGAGAAAGCCTTCCACGCCATGGGGGCCTTCGCACGGGTGGTGCCGACCATCGTCTTTCACGGCACCGCCGATCATGTCTCCGACCCCATCAACGGGGACCAGGTCACCCAGCAATGGATCACCACGAATCACCTGGCCGCGCCGAAGGACTTCAAGGCCACCTTCGAGCATCCCAGCAGCACCATCGTGCACCCCGCCGGGCCGCACGGAGAACAGCCCTACACCGTGTACACCTGGCAAGACGTCCACGGCCACGACGTGGTCAGCTACTACAAAGTCGACGGAATGAGGCATGCCTGGTCCGGTGGCACCCCAGGAAGCATCTTCACGGACCCAGACGGGCCCGACGCGAGCAACGCCATCCACGAGTTCTTCATGGCCCACCCGAAAAAAGGAACGTAAATACAGAATCCCCGAACGGTTCTGCTCGATCACGACGATGCCCGGCGGGCGGCACCTCGGATCCGCGCTGGCGGCCGACGGCAGCGGCGTGGAGGCCAGTCATAGACACGGTGCGGACCTCGTGCAACAGGAGTGCAAATTGTCACGGTAAGTGGCGTAGTTTGGCCGAATCAAGTGACGCAAACACTGGTCGAATTATCTGGCATGGGCGCGCCTGCGATGCTCCGTATCGGCGCAGTTCAGAAGGCTCGACGCGCGGTGAACTGCCGGGCCCGAGGACGTCGACTACGCCAGATACCGCGACCAACCCAAGCCAAACCTAAGCCAGTAATTCGACAGTGAGGATAGGAGGGCGTCACCCGGGCGCGGTCTGACTCGTAATTCGATCGACGCCACTGGCTGTCTTGGAATGGATCCGCCGGCCGTTGCCCGTGGGGGTGGCGTTGCGACGTCACCGGCGTGACAGACGCGACCTCATAGGAGCTTGCTTCACCGAACCCACCACTGAGCCAACGCCCGCCTTGGCGGCGACCCATGCCGACCCGCTGCGGTGGCATTGCCGTTCGGACATCGTGCTGACGCAAGATCTACCCGCCTGGCTGATCCGGCTACCAGCGTCTCGCGTCTAGCTCTGATACGAGGGACGAACCGCCAGCCGGTTCCTCCCATGTGAACGGTACGAGGGGAAATCAGGGTAGCGATCCCCCGTCATCTTGGCGGCTGCCGTGCGCGTTCCATCAGCCGGCGGACAAGTGCCCGCTGCGGCTCGGTGAGCACGGACTCGCCGATGCGTGTCTCCTCGGTGCCCGGGCCATTGGAGATGCGGAACCAGTACTCGAAGCGGTCCGGCGGCCCTGGACGATCGTTGGGCACACTCGACGGGGTCAACTTGGCGTTCTGGACCAGCGCCTCCCACTCTTGCGCTTCGTTCGAACTGAAGTCGTCGGTATTCAGCGTCGTGCTCAGGACGGCGCCAGCGAATCCACCTGCTCGCTCGAACTCGATTTGCACCGTAGAAGTATCAGCGCTGGATGGTGACACCGACAGCGTGCCAGGAGTCATATACAGCTGTAACTTCAGCGCTATTCGAGCCGAAGAGCTGGCCGGCATTGCGCATCGTCGCCCGCGCAAAGGTCCGGAACTGCGCGTTCGAACGTAACCGTGGATCACGGATGGTTGAGTACCAGATCACCCCTGCTTTCTCCCAGGAGTGTCCGCCGAGTGTGATGGCCAGCGTGTGAAACGCCTTGTTAGGGATCCCGGAGTTGATGTGGACGCCGCCGTTGTCCTTGGTGGTCTGCACATAGTCGTTCATGTGCGCGGGTTGCGGGTCCTTCCCCAACACGTCGTCGTCGTAAGCCGTACCGGGGTTGGCCATATCGCGCAGGGCACGGCCCTGCACGTTCGGCCCGAGAAGGCCCTGGCCGATCAGCCAGTCGGCCTGATCCGCGGTCTGGCCGAGCGAGTGCTGCTTTACGCATGCGCCGCCCACATCCGAAAAGTGTTCGTTGAGCGCGCCCGACTGCTGGAAATATTGTAGGTTCGCCTCGCTGGCAGTGACTCCGTGTGTGAGTTCGTGGCCGATGACATCGATCGAGATCGTGAATCTGTTGAATAGCGGACCGTCGCCGTCGCCGAACACCATCTCGCTGCCGTCCCAGAAGGCGTTGTCGTAACCATGACCGTAGTGCACGTAGCCGTTGAGCGGCAGGCCGCGGTTGTCGATCGAATCGCGCTCGTACGCGTCGTAGTAGAAGTCGTAGGTGGCGCCCAGGCCGGCATACGCTTCGTCGACCGCCACATCGCCGGTGGCGCTGGCTCCTTCGCTGCGTGCCACCGTGGCGCTGCGCAGTTCCTCCGATTGGTGGCAGTCGTAGATCGTCCGCCGCTGCACGCCGCGACCGGCTTCGTCCAGGAGATTTCCGTATTGCGGACCGAGTTGCGCGTTTGTAACGATCGCGTTCGCAAGACGGGCCGACCGGAGCGAGTGATCCGCAGCCAGCGAATCGATGGCCGCATGGCGGGCGGCCTCATCCCCGTGCTTCGCGACGTTCTCGAGAATATGCGGGGGCAAGATGCAGTGCAGGGAGTAGCGGGCGGACATTACGGACCTTTCGGTTGCGGTGCGGGAATGAACTCGACGTCGGCACTACTGAATTGTCACCCTTCCGATAGTCAGCTCCCATTGAATACTCTGCTACTCTGCTACTCCTGTCGAGTGAGAACTTGGCCTCTGATCTCACCCTTTCCGCGCAGCGCGATCCAATCCGTCGCGAACATGCGCGAACTCCGCGGCCGAACTCATCGGCCATTGACCATGGCAGACCGTCTGGTTCATGTGTACAGCCGAATGGGTGGTTTCGCCTGTTTGTGGCCCTTGTGTCGTTTTCGTGGGTGAGGTTTCGGGCTGAGTTGGGCGACACACCTTGCCCTGTAGGGTTTCTGGCTGTCGAGGTCAGGACCACAGGGAC
>Ga0208588_1000467_pt1 | contig 13141 bp, 16 predicted proteins | sample NGESurshal092012_8_FD_184483 | JGI IMG/M metagenome (GOLD analysis project Ga0208588, IMG submission 184483) | Arctic peat soil microbial communities from Barrow, Alaska - NGEE Surface sample 415-3 shallow-092012 (SPAdes) | ecosystem: Environmental > Terrestrial > Soil > Wetlands > Peat ...
AAGCGGCAGGTGGTCGAGCGTGAGATCGCCGCGGTCGAGCAGGGCGCGTGCGAGGCTCCCGGACCCTAATCAAGCTGTGTTGATGCTTCGTTAACCATACGCTGAGCATTAATAAACGAGCGAGCGGGAACGACATTTATTTTCAGCGGTTTCCCAACGGTCAGGCTTCACGACTCGCCGGAAGCGGTTCGGAGTCAAGGAAGGATCGGTCCATGGGCGAAATCATTCCATTCCGCGCCGCACATCGGCGCCGCGCTCCCGTTGAACCACCGCAAGGCCCGGCGCAAATCCTGTTTTTCCTTGGCGTGCGCTATTGCCGGGAGGACGCCGATCTGGACGGACGCAACAACAGTCGTGGCGCTTCGACACGGTCGCGCCAGAAATGATCGCGAAGTCTCACGGCGTCTTTTCCATGGAACATGCAACCGCATCGAGCTGCGCCGCCGCCTTTTCATAGTCGCTCTCGCGCAATGCGAGCGAGCGGACCACGGCAAATCCGGATTTTCCGGGTGAAATCAGCCGCAATTCATCTTCCGCTGGTTTCGCCTCCCCCGAATCATCCTCGGCCCTTTCGCGCGCGGCGTCCTGTGCGTCGGCTTGCGCCTGGGTGACGATCACGATGTTGAAGCGACCGCCCGGCGTTTGGCGGTCGCCGGCGCTATAGATGACAGTTCCGTCGGCCAGGCGGACCGAGACCGACAGGGGACGGTCGCCGTCAGCGCTGGCGCGCAGGCGCAGCGGGCCTTGCTTCAAATCGAAACGACACAAGGCGAGGGCGGCGAAAGGATCGGAGAAGCTCGGTCGGGACATCGACGGTTCGGCGCGCGCCAGCACGCGTTTTTCGCCCAGCGGCAGGGGCCGGGCGAATTGGCGATAAGCCGAACCCGGCGCCAGCGCCGGCAGCGTCAGGATCAGGATGAGATGCACCGCCACGGCGCCTAACACCAGGCCGAGCAGCCAGGGAATGAAGGCGAAGACGCGGCCAGGAAATTTCTTGCGCAGCAAAATCTCGCGGCTGCTCATGAGCAGAGGCCCCGCGTGATGGTCGGCAGGGTCAGGCCTTCGAAGGCGCTGGCCAGCGCGCTGGTATTGGCCTGGTAGGCGCGCAGGACCAGAATGAAGCGGCTTTTTTCGCCAAGCGGCAGCCAATTGCCGGGCCGCGCCTCGCGCGCCGCCGTGATGGAAAAGGCGCCATCGGCGGAACGCAGCAGGGCGGCGGAGGTGAGGCCATAGCGCTCGGCAATGTTGGTTCGCAAACGTCCGGCTGAGTCATAGGCGGTCAGGGTCCAGAAGCGGGCGGGCGGCGCCGCGCCGGAAATCTGGTAATCGCAACGCGCATCGAGCGGACTGCCGGTTTCGTCGACCTGCGCGATGAAGGCCAGTCCCTCGGCGCCGCCGAGCGGAAGCGCGCCTTCGACCGCCGATACGGCCCGCGCATAGGGATCGATCTCGGAATTGCCGAGCCGTGGCCATGAACTCCACGGCCCCAATCGCACCGCGTCAAAGCCCGGTTCGCCGCGCAGCGACAACAGCGTCGCCGCGACGCCCAGCGCCACGGCGGCGGCCAATACGATCGGCAAGGGTTTTAGATTAGACAATGTCTTGCGTCCCGGCCTGAGTCCCGCTGAACGGCGAGCGCATTCGTGCCATGAACGCGGATCGTCGTGCAAGCTTTTCAGGTCCGACGCCCGACAGCGCCAAGATCAAGCGCTCAGCGCGGCGGCGTCACTTTTTGCCAGCTCCCCAGGCGGCAGCGCCCCAGCGTCCGGCGACGTCACGCATATTGATGACTTGCGCGTTCAATTGCGCGCCGACATCGACAGGCAGGGACAGCCCGAAAACCTTGAACGGTTCGGCGGCTGCCGCCGGCGGCGAATGTTGCGCCGCCTGCCCCGGGGCGGCGGGCGGGAGCGCGACAACGGTTTTCGTCTCGGCGCGATGCGGGGCTTTGGGATCGAAAGGCGCGGCTTTTCCCGGCGCGACGAGGGCGACGGGCGCCGCAACCGGCTTTTCGCCTTCATTCGCCATGGGTTGGAAACCGCGCAGGCTCTGCAAGGCGGCAAGATCTTCCGGATAATAGCTGGCTGAGCGCAGCCGCGCAGGCGCCTGTTCAGTGGGCACAGCGACGGCGTGGGCGGGCGCGGGCGCGGGCGTGGGTGCGCGGGTTGGCATGTCGGCGAGGGCAAAAAGGGTCAGCGTGCCGGCGAAGAGCGCGGCGGCGATTTCCGCGCGAGGCTTTGGAATGCGATTTCGCGGCTTTTTTTCTGTCGTCGTGCGAATCATGCGAGGCCTCGGCGGGCGGAAGCGGTGCTATGAAGGATAAAAAACCCGATGATTGCGGCTGAAACGAGACGGTAAACCCGCCTTCTCATGGCGCCGCTCACGCCGCCTCGCGACCGAACCAATTCACGCCACATTCAGACTTGAAAGACCAAATTAAGGCATGGCCAATTTTTGGGCGCAAACTTGGGCAAGATACTTGGCGAAAGTCCTGCTTCTGGGCGTCTGCGTGCTATTCGCCTTCGGCGACAGCGTTGCACAGGCTCAGGGCTTTCGCTTCGGCCTGTGGCATTATGGCGTGCCCGCTTTCGGCGGCCCGCGCTATGATGGTCCGCGTTACGACGGCCCGCCGCGTCATTTTGACATGGAGCCGCCGCCCGGAGCGCCGTCAATGGGGCCGCCTTCCGACATGCGGCCTCTCGGTCCCCACATCTGCTACACGCCGACCGAAACCCGGGAACGCGTGATCACCCAGAAACTGCGTGAGCCTTTCGCTCTCATGCGCGATGCTTCGTCAATCGCCCATGCTGAGGCTCTGGCGGGCAGACTCTGCCATTGGAATGACCTCGACGTATATGAAATCACGCTGTTGCGGCCCGACGGGCGGGTCATCCATGTCTTCATGAACGCCGCTAGCGGACAACTTGTCGGCGCCCACAATGCACATTGACCGTTTTGGGCGCATTGACGGTTTTGGGACGCCGGCTCTCGCCATCAATCAAGGGGGAAGAATTTGCGCTTGCTCGTGATCGAAGATGACAAGGATCTCAATCGCCAACTCGTCGCGGCGCTGGAAACGGCGGGCTATGCCGTCGATTCGGCAACCGATGGGGAGGAGGGGCATTTTCTCGGCGACACCGAACCCTATGACGCGGTGGTGCTCGACATAGGCCTGCCCAGGATGGACGGGATCTCCGTGCTGACCGCATGGCGCAAGGCGGGAAGGGACATGCCGGTGCTGATCCTGACCGCGCGCGACGGCTGGAGCGAGAAGGTGCAAGGATTCGACGCCGGCGCCGACGATTATGTGGCAAAGCCTTTTCATCTGGAGGAGGTTCTTGCGCGGTTGCGCGCCCTGGTGCGCCGCGCGGCGGGTCACGCCACCAACGAATTGCTGTGCGGGCCGGTGGCGCTCGACGCCAAATCCGGGCGGGTGACGGTGGCCGGCGAGCCGATAAAACTGACCTCCCACGAATATCGGCTGCTCGCCTATCTGATGCACCATTCCGGACGTGTCGTCTCGCGCGGCGAGATCGTCGAGCACCTTTACGACCAGGATTTCGATCGGGATTCGAACACCATTGAAGTCTTCATCGGACGCTTGCGCAAAAAGCTCGGTGTCGATGTGCTGCAAACCGTGCGCGGCCTGGGCTACATGATCGACGCTGGCGAGACCGGAAATGGTGGCGCGCGAAAATGAATTGGCGGTTCTGGCAGTTCAGCTTCGGCAAGAGCTTCGGCAAGACCTCGATCGCGACGCGGCTGTTTCTGTCCTCGGCCCTGGCCTGCATCGTGATCCTGACTTTGGCCGGACTGGTTCTGTCGGCGCTTTATCGCCAGACGGCCGAGGCGGCCCTCGATGAACAACTCGGCATCTATCTCCGCGCCCTGGTCGGCGAATTGGCTACGCCCCGCGATGAGGGCGCGGCGTCCGAACCGGGTCAATTGGGTGAGCCGCAATTCGAATTGCTGCAATCGGGCTGGTACTGGCAGATCACGCGGCTCGATGCGGAAAATGGCGACATTCGCACGTCGCGCTCGCTCTTCGCCTCGCGCCTGCCGAAGCTGTCCGCGACCCAGGCGGAAGCTTCAGTGGACGGGAGGCGTCACGGCGATATCCTCGGGCCGGACGGCAAGCCCGTGCGGATGCTGGAGCGCGACATCGACGCCGGCGAACAGGGCCGGTTTCTGGTGCAGGTTGCGGCGACCACGCAAAGCGTGGACCTTCAGGTCGCGCAATTCGAACTCGATCTCGGCGTCACCTTTCTGCTTTTGGCGCTCCTGCTCATGGTGGCCATGGCGTTGCAGGCGCGTTACGGCCTGAGGCCCTTGCGGCAGTTGCGGCGCGATGTGATCGCCGTGCGGCGCGGCCAGTCGGAAAACATCGCCGGCGAATTCCCGCTGGAGATCGCGCCGCTCGCCGCGGAACTCAACCTGCTGATCGGCGCCAATCGCGAAATCGTGGAGCGGGCGCGCACCCAGGTTGGCAATCTCGCCCATGCGCTCAAAACGCCGCTCAGCGTCATCATGAACGAAGCGGACGGCGACGCCTCTCCCCTTGCGAAGAAAGTCGGCGAACAGGCCGAGGTCATGCGCGATCAGGTGACATTTTACCTCGACCGCGCCCGCGCCGCGACGCGGGCCGGAGCCATCGGCGCCGCCGCCGATCCGGCTCCGGCTTTGGCCGCCATGGCGCGGGCCTTCGGCAAGATCTATCCCGCGATCGATCTGGCGGTGGAGTGTCAGGAAAACCTGAAATTTTTGGGCGAAAAGCAGGATTTCGACGACATGGCCGGCAATCTTATCGACAATGCCTGCAAATGGGCGGCCGGCGAAGTGCGGGTCAGCGTCGAAGCTCTGCCCTCGGGCGAACTCGACCGCGTCTTTTTCCGCGCCACATTCGATGACGACGGCCCGGGACTCGCCGCCGAGCAGCGCGCGGACGCATTGCGGCGGGGGCGTCGGCTCGACGAGGGCAAGCCGGGTTCGGGGCTCGGCCTTTCGATCGTCGCCGATCTGGCGGCGGCTTATGGCGGCCGTCTCGACCTCGGCGATTCGCCGTTTGGCGGATTGCGGGCGATCCTGATCCTGCCGGCGTTGCCGCCCGCGTAAACGTCCGGCCAAAGCGAGAAATCAATGGATTAACGCGGAACTTTGCCATAAGAAAAAAGCGCTCTCCGGGCGCGCGAGGCTCGGGCGATGTCTGCAAATTGCGCCACGAACTGGTGAAGCCCGGCGATGAAATTTCTGAAGGAATGCACATGGGACCAGCATCTCCGGCTTGAAAAGCGGCTGGCGATCAAGGACCGTTTTTCTGAAATTTCCGCTTATCGCGACCACCTGACCCAGCTGTGGTGCTTCCATGCCGCCGCCGAGGCGCAATGGTCGAGTTATCTGCTCGACTCGCTTGACGACTATCCCGCCCGTCTGAAAGCGCCGTTGCTGGCGCGCGATATCGAAGCTCTCGGCGGCTTGCCGCCGTCGGCCCTGGCCAGCGTCCCGCTTGTGGCCGACCAGGTCGCCGCTCTGGGCGGGTTCTACGTGCTGGAAGGCGCGACGCTCGGCGGCCAGCATCTTCTGCCCATTGTCCAGCGCAAACTCGGTCTTTCAGCTTCTCACGGCGCGAGCTATCTGGCGAGCTATGGGCCGGATGTGAAAGAAATGTGGCGGCGGTTCTCCGCGATTGTCGACGCCCGATGCGCGACGCCAGAGGCCCGGGAACATGCGAGCGCAACGGCGCGTGCGACCTTCCTCGCCCTTGAAACCTGGCTTTGTGGAGAGGCGCCGGGCGGAGAAGCCATCTAGATGGATCGTTGATTGACCCGCCTCGATAGCGACTCCGCGTTTTCCTTGCGTTCCGAATAGCGGTCGACCAGATAGTCCGAACAGTCGCGCGTCAGCAGGGTGAACTTGACCAGTTCCTCCATCACATCGACGACGCGGTCGTAATAAGGCGACGGCTTCATCCGGTCATGGTCGTCGAATTCCATGAAGGCTTTGGCGACGGAGGATTGGTTGGGGATGGCAATCAGCCGCATCCAGCGCCCGAGAATGCGCATCTGGTTGACGGCGTTGAAGGATTGCGAGCCGCCCGAAACCTGCATCAACGCCAGCGTCTTGCCCTGGGTCGGACGCACGGCGCCCAGCGTCAGCGGAATCCAGTCGATTTGCGCCTTCAAGATCGCCGACATCGCGCCGTGTCGCTCGGGCGACGACCAGACCATGCCCTCGGACCACATGACCAAATCCCGCAATTCCTTGACCTTGGGATGGTCGGCCTCGGCGTCGTCGGGAAGCGGCAGGCCGCTGGGATTGAACGTGCGCGTCTCGGCGCCGAAGCGATGCAGGATGCGCGCAGCCTCCTCGTTCAACAGGCGGCTGAAGGAGCGTTTTCGCACCGACCCATGCAGCAAAAGGATGCGAGGCGCATGGTTTTTTCGCACGGCGCCGAGCAACCTTTGCTCTTCGATCGGACGGAAGCAGGACTCGTCGAAATTGGGCGTGGCGGCGGTTTCCGGATTTTCAGCCAATGGCTTGCTCCTGAAGGCGATCGGCTGCGATGCGGCGCTGGACGGCGGCGCCGGAGTCATACCAGCCGCGCGTGCTGTTGACGATCTTGACCACGGAAAGCATGACCGGCACTTCGATCAACACGCCGACGACGGTCGCAAGTGCCGCGCCAGAATGAAAGCCGAACAGGCTGATCGCGGCGGCCACGGCCAGTTCGAAGAAATTGCTGGCGCCAATCAAGGCCGAGGGGCCAGCGACGCAATGGGCTTCCCCGGTCATGCGGTTCAACACATAGGCCAATCCGGCGTTGAAATAGACCTGGATCAGGATCGGGACGGCCAGCATCGCAATGATCAGGGGTTGCGCCAGAATTTGCTGCCCCTGGAAGCCGAACAACAAGACCAATGTCGCCAGAAGCGCGACCAGCGACAAAGGCTGAAGCTTTGTCAGCAAGCTTTGCAAAGCGCCGGTTCCTCCCCGCGAAAGGAGCACGCGGCGCAGGATCTGGGCGATGATCACCGGAATGACGATGTAGAGTGCGACCGAAAGAAGCAGAGTCTCCCACGGCACGGCGATGGCCGACAGTCCCAGCAGAAGCCCGACAATGGGCGCGAAGGCGACGATCATGATGACGTCGTTAAGGGCGACCTGACTGAGCGTGAAATGAGGCTCGCCTTTGCAGAGGTTGCTCCAGACGAAGACCATGGCGGTGCAAGGCGCCGCGGCCAGCAGGATCAGGCCGGCGATGTAGGACTCGATCTGGTCGGCTGGCAGGTGGGAGCGGAAGACCCAGCCGATGAAAAACCAGCCGAGCAGGGCCATCGAGAAGGGTTTTATCGCCCAGTTGATGAAGAGGGTCACGCCAATGCCGCGCCAATGCCGCGCGACTTCGGACAGCGCGGCAAAGTCGATCTTGACCAGCATCGGAATGATCATCAGCCAGATCAGCACGGCGACGGGCAGATTGACCCTGGCGATTTCCGCCGCCCCGATGGTCTGGAAAAGCGCGGGGAAGAAATGGCCGAGGACGATGCCAGCGACGATGCAAAGCAAAACCCAGAGAGTCAGGTAGCGTTCGAATTTTGACATGGCGAGACTCCGGCGCTCGATGGCGGATTTTTCAGATGGTTTCCGGCTTGGTATGGGCGCCGGTTGCGCCTTCGAGTCGTCCGATGCCCGACACCTTGGCCTGCAAGGTCAGCTTGTCGAGGCTGGCGATGGGCAAGGCGGCGAAGGCGGAGATGCGGTTCTTGAGGTAACGGAACGCCGTGACAAAGGCGCGCTCCTTCTCAAGGTCTGTCCCTTCGACGGCGGCCGGGTCTTCTATGCCCCAATGCGCCGTCATCGGCTGGCCGGGCCAATAGGGGCAGGCCTCGCCGGCGGCGTTGTCGCAAACGGTGAATACGAAATCCATTTTCGGGGCGTCGGGCCCGGAAAATTCGTCCCAGCTTTTCGATCGCGCGCCTTCGGTCGGGTAGTTGAAGCTCTCCAACACCTTCAGGGCGAAGGGATTGACGACGCCTTTGGGATGGCTGCCGGCGGAAAAAGCGCGAAACTTTCCGGCGCCGTCCCGGGTGAGGATGCTCTCGGCCAGGATCGACCGGGCGGTGTTGCCGGTGCAGAGAAACAGGACATTGAAGACGCGGTCAGTCATGGGGAGAACCTTGGGGGAGAACCTTGGGCGGACAGCAGGGGACGAGATCGGCGATGAGCGGCGCACAGACGTCGGTGCGGCCGCCGCAGCAATCCTTGAGCAGGAACAGGACGACGTCGCTGAACCGGGCGAGATCGGCGCGATAGACGATGGACCGGCCGAGACGCTCGCCAATAACGAGGCCGGCATTGGCCAAAATGGACAAATGCGCCGACATGGTGTTCGCCGGCACGCCGATTTCGCGCGCCAGTTCCCCGGCGGGAACGCCGTCAGGCTCCCGGGCGACGAGGAGCCGGAATGTTTGCAGGCGGGTCGCCTGCGCAAGGGCCGCAAGGGCGGCAAGGGCCAAAGTTTCTTCCATATTTCTAGAATATTGGAAGTGAATTGCCGATGCAAGTCCCGCCATCGTCGCTTTACAGAAATGACAAAAATTCGCTCGGCTTGTCTTTCGCAGCGGGACCGCAGCAGCTAGTATGCCGCAAGAAATGCGCCCGAAGCGCAGATTTTCTATGAGGTTTTGCCGTGATTTCTCTGGCGCGCGCCGGTTTCGCCTTGGTTGCTCTCGCCGTCCTTTCGGGCTGCGCCTCCACAGCCTCCCCATCCGTCGAGACGTCTGCGCCGGCCGCGGCGGCTGTGGCGGTCACGCCTCCGCCTCCGCCGCCCTATAGCGGCCTCGCCAGCGGCTCGCTTGGGCAGAACCTCAGCGGCGCCGGCAAGGCCGCGGCCAACAAGGCGGAACTGGCGGCGCTGGCCTCGGGCGAGCGCAAGACCTGGCGCGGCGACGACGGCTCCTATGGCTATGTCGCGCCGGCGGCGGGGACCGGCGACTGCCGCGACTTCACCCACACGGTCTATATCAATGGCCGGCCGCAAATCGGCACGGGAAAAGCCTGCCGCGCCGGCGATAGCTGGAAGCTTAACAGCTGAATTCGGTCTGATCGGCAGCGCAGCAGCTGAGTTTTTAAACGAAGGCTCCAGGCCGTCGCCAACACGGAAACGTGCGGGCTGAGCCTGATATTTGAGCGTTTTAACGGGCTTTTCGATTTCGTCCTGACCGCGAACCGCGATAAGGTCAGCTTCTTTCCCGCCATTGTCCGGGCGCTTGCTTGCGCCTTGTTGCAGACGCAACCGACGGGCGAGGGCTTCCCCTGAACTCAGGATTTTGCATGCGCATTCGTTTCGGTTACGACATGACCTACCACACGCAAAGACCCACGCCGATGGTTGGCATGCTGAATGTTCATTACAGCCGCGCCGGACAGCTCGAATCGCAGGATTTCCTGACCACCGAGCCGCAGGTGCCGATCTCGACCTACCATGACAGTTTTGGCAATTTCTGTTTTCGCCTTGTAGCGCCGGGAGGCGACATCAGATTTCACGCCGACGCGGTGATCCATGATTCCGGCGCCGTCGATCCGGTCAACCTGAACGCCATTCAGCACGAGATCGCGGATCTGCCTGACGATGCGATGCAGTTTCTGCTCGGCAGCCGCTATTGCGAAACCGATATTCTGTCTCAGGAAGCCTGGCGGCTGTTCGAGAATGCCCCAACCGGCTGGGGACGGGTGCAGGCGATCTGCGATTACGTCCATAATTACCTGCGTTTCAATTATCAGGATTGCGATCCGACCCGCACCGCCGCGCAGGCCTACAACAAGGGCGTCGGCGTCTGCCGCGACTTCGCCCATCTCGCCATCGCCTTCACACGCTGCATGAACATCCCGGCGCGCTATTGCACCGGCTATATCAGCGACATCGGCCTGCCGCCGCCCTATTCCGACCAGGATTTCTGCGCCTGGATGGAAGTTTATCTCGGCGGCCAATGGTGGACCTTTGATCCGCGCAACAATGCGCCGCGCGTCGGCCGCATCCTGATGGCGCGTGGCCGCGACGCGGCGGATGTGCCGTTGGTCCAGACCTTCGGCCCGCATATGCTGCGCCATTTCCAGGTGTGGATGGAGCAGTTGCCGGATTAAGGCGCCAGCTGGGCGCGGATCGCCTTCAATTCAGCCTTGCGCGCTTCGCTGACGGTCGGGAAGGCGAGGTCCAGCGAGTCCATTTTCTCCAGCACGATCTTCGACACGATCAGTCGCGCGGAAAGCTTGTCGTCGGCGGGTATTATGAACCACGGCGCGTCATCGGTGCTGGTCTCGGACAGGCAGACTTCATAGGCGCGGCGGTATTCGTCCCAATAGCCGCGTTCGTCCATGTCGGCCTGCGAAAATTTCCAGTTCTTTTCGGGCTCGTCGATGCGGGCGAGAAAGCGCTTGCACTGCTCCTCCTTCGACATGTGGAGAAAGAATTTCAGCACATGCACATGATTGGCGCCGAGGTGGCGCTCAACGCCGCGAATGGAGCGATAGCGCTCCTTCCAGAATTTGTCCGGGTCGTCGCCGAGCTTTAGCCCTTCGGTTTGCAGAAGCTCGGGATGAACGCGCACGATCAGCACGTCCTCGTAATAGGAGCGGTTGAAAATGCCGATCTGGCCGCGCTCCGGCAGAGCCTGCATCGAACGCCAGAGAAATTCGTGTCCCAGTTCGGCCCCGCCGGGATGCTTGAAACTGGTGACCCGACAGCCCTGCGGATTGACTCCCGACATCACGTGGCTGATGCAGCCGTCCTTGCCCGCCGCGTCCATTGCCTGAAAGATCAGCAGCAGGGCATGGCTGTTGTCGGCATAAAGCTTTTGCTGCATGTCGCTGAGCTGCTCGACATGATGGGCGAGGAGCGCATGATACTCCTCGTTCGAGCCGTAGACCGGTTTGATGCGCGTCGGCCATTTGGCGAGATCGACCTTCTTGTTTTCTTTTGCGCGAAATTTTTTCGTGTAAATGGCAATCTTGTCCTTGGGCACTGTTTTCTCCTACGGAATCAGCACCGCCGCCCCTTCAAAGGCGCCGGCGCGCAAATCGGCGAGCGCGGCGTTGGCCTCGGCGAGGGGATAAAGCTTTGTTGTCGTCTTGACGCCGAGTTGCGGCGCGAGGCGCAAAAATTCCAGCCCGTCGCGCCGGGTGAGATTGGCGACCGAGACGAGCTGGCGCTCCTCCCACAGCAGCGCATAGGGAAAGCTGGGAATGTCGCTCATGTGGATGCCGGCGCAGACCACCGCGCCGCCCTTGCGCACGGCCCTTAAAGCGAGGGGAACGAGGCCGCCCACTGGCGCGAAAATAATCGCGGCGTCGAGTTTTTCCGGCGGGGCCTCGTCGGAGCCGCCCGCCCAGACCGCGCCGAGCGAAAGGGCGAAGTTTTTCCCCGCTTGATCGCCCGGCCGGGTGAAGGCGAAGACGTCATGCCCCTGTTTGGTCGCGACCTGGGCCAGAATATGCGCGGCGGCGCCAAAACCATAGAGGCCCATCCGCTCTAGCCGTCCGGCGCTGCGCAGGGCGATTTTGAACGACCGCCAGCCGATCAGCCCGGCGCAAAGCAGCGGAGCGAGGCTCGAATCCTCACCCGTCTCGCCGAGCGGAAAGGCGAAGCGCGCGTCGGCGACGGTCATGGTCGCAAAGCCGCCGTCGCGTGAATAGCCGGTGAATTCGGGATTGTCGCACAGGTTTTCGTGGCCGGTGGCGCAGCAGGCGCAGGTCTGGCAGGTATGGCCCAGCCAAGGCACGCCGATGCGCTCGCCGATAGACAATCCGTTGACGCCGGGGCCGAGCCGGTCGATGCGCCCGACGATTTCATGGCCGGGAATGATCGGGACGCGCGGATGGGGGAGTTCGCCGTCCACCACATGGAGATCGGTGCGGCAAACCCCGCAGGCGGAAATTTTCAGCCGGATCTCGCCGGGGCCGGGGAGGGGGTCCGGTCGCTCGATGGCCTCCAGCGGCGCTCCGATCCGGTTCAACACCATGGCGCGCATAAAAGCCTCCACCTCGACAAACCGCAGTGTCGACTCGGCGCGAGGCGACTGTCAAATGAGGGTCCAAAAACCCCGCGTTGCCGAGGCCGGGGTTTCAGGCTAATGGACCCGCTTGATTTCAGTAGGGAGAATGGCATTGGGCCTTGTTGAGTTCCCGGCGGCGCGCCTTGCGCAGGCCTTGCGCTTCGGTGTGCTGATTTGCGTCTTGCTGGGCGGCGCCGCCGCGCGGGCGGAAGACGCGCATCCGCTCAGACCCGTCCCGACCGGCAGCCCGCGCGAGACGCTGATGGGCTTTCTCGCAACCACCGATGCGCTCTATGGCTTGCGCACGGGCATGCTCACCAGCTACGCGGAGTCCGGCCGCCTTTACCTGAATGCGGAAGAAAAAGCCAAGCAATCGGCCATGGGCGCCCTCATTCCGCGCGCTGTCGCCGATCTCGATACGTCGCAGATTTCTCCGGTGCTCACCGACACGATCGGAGCCGAGCGCGCCCTGCTGCTGCGCGAGGTTCTGGATCGCATCGACATTCCCGCCGCGGCAGAGATTCCGGACCGCGCCGAAATGACGCGCCTCGGACTGAAGAAATGGCGCGTGCCGGATACAGAAATCGATCTTGTCCTGATCGAGGACGGCCCGCGCGCGGGGCAATATCTCGTATCGGCCGAGACCGTGGATCGCCTGCCCGACTTCTTCGAGCGGGTAAGGAGCCTCCCCGAAAGGTCCGAAATCACGCGTGGGCTGCTCAAGGCGATGGCGCGACTGAACCCCGACCCCTACGGGACGGTCTACGACGCCTATCTGAGTTCGCCCGCGGCTCTGGGGCGCTTGCTGCCGCCCAGGTGGCTGATGGCCATGCCCGCCTGGGCCAAGGCGAGGGTGCTCGGCCTCGCGTCCTGGCAATGGTTGGGCGTGGCGCTCGGACTGGCCTTCGGCGCGTTGCTGATTTCGGTCGTCAACCGGTTCAGGAAAATCTTGAAGCGCCGCCGAGGCGACAGCGACGGGCCAAAATGGCATGCCTTGTTGATCCCCTTCGCCGTCGTCTTGGTGGTCGGTCTGGCCTTGCCGGCCCTATGGGGAATTCTTCGGATCGGCGGCGCGCCGCGCGTTATCCTGGCCT
>Ga0208588_1000469_pt1 | contig 13137 bp, 11 predicted proteins | sample NGESurshal092012_8_FD_184483 | JGI IMG/M metagenome (GOLD analysis project Ga0208588, IMG submission 184483) | Arctic peat soil microbial communities from Barrow, Alaska - NGEE Surface sample 415-3 shallow-092012 (SPAdes) | ecosystem: Environmental > Terrestrial > Soil > Wetlands > Peat ...
GGCCGTACTGCGGATGCGACCCCCACTTCCCGCGCAGCCGCAGCGCCTCCCGCGGCCGGGCACCCAACAGCGACCCCACCACCGTCACCAACTCACCACCCCGGCCGGTGTCCACCTTGGCCACCACGTACCCGCTGTCCTCGTTGGCGTACGTGATCCGCTCCAACGTGGCCTCCAGCGTCGCCACCTGGAACGGCGCCGTCACCGCCATCGCCGCCCGATCCCGCCCACCAGCTGCCGCACCCGCGCGCGGCGCGTGAGCGCGGCGACCACAAGGGACGGGGGGGCACAACAGCCGCATGATCTTCGGCGGCGCCTGCGTGCCTTGACCTCCTAACCGCGCGCCCGGCGGGGGACCCTCTTCCATCAAGCGCGCAGCCAGCGAACCGGCCCGAAACCCCTTCGGCACCGCCCGTTTTCCCCATCACGGCGCCGCACCCACCCTGCGCAGGAGGAGGCTCCGGATCGGCCGCTCCCACGCCCACAGCGAGGCCTCCCGTCAACTCATTGGCTCAACCATCATCGGCGCTCGCAGTTAGTTGGTGCGAACCGCCGGACCGTCCGATCACCGCCCGCGCGAGCGTAACCGGCGACCTGGTGCCCAGCGGTCAGACACCTCGGGCGGCGCCGTCAACGATCGAACAGAACGCTCGAACGCGCCTCGGGACCGCGTCACTGGTCACGCGACGTCGGTTTCCTCAACTTCATCGTCTGATTACGTCCCGGGCGGCGCCGACGGAGCGATCGTGCGGCGAACCCGTGGGCCACCTGTCGGCACATGGTGGCAGCCATCGGGTTTGATCCCGAGGCTGCTGACGGCCCCGTACAGCTTCGCGTGCGACTGTCGCAGCTTCGGCGAGAATCACCCCCTGCGCCCGGTCCGCGCCCGGAAGGCGTTGCGGTGAAGGGTCGCTGGACTTCATTGTGGCTTGCACGACCAGAGTCGGACACCGATCGGTGTCAGGTCCGCTTCGGGGTGCGGCGCATCGCAGGCTTCACACCAGCGGGTGTGCCGGGAGCAGTAGTAGCAGGCGTCGGGCCCGTGGCCGAGCTTGAGCCATGCGCCGCTGAGCATGGCCACCTCATCGGCCTGGTCGCGGTCCTCCCACGCGGAGTAGTCACCGGTCACGTCACACGCGTGACAGCCGGGGTGGTCGCAGGCCACCCGGTAGAAGGTGACCTCGATGACCGGCATCAGGTCCGCCATGTTTCGCGTTGTTCGGTGATCGCGGCGCGGCGCTGTTCGCCGCGGGTGCGGCGGCGCCGGGTGCCCTGGGCATGTGGTCCGGCGCCGGATTTGCGCTGCCGGATGGGGCCTCGCCGCGGGATGACGAACCGGGCAAGGGGTTTCACGCGGTTAACCATGTGTCGGATGTGTGCGGCACGGCACCGGGCACGATCCCCGCTGCCGGTTGGCGGGTGCTATTCCAGTCGGGTGGGTGGCGGGTCGTCGTCCGGCGCGGCGGGTTTCGGGTGTTTCGCGCGCACCGCCTTGACGGTGATCCCGGGGCAGCCGGTGGTGAGCCGGCAGCGGCGGGGCACGGCGCCGGTGCTGAGCATCCAGCGGTCGCAGGTGTCGCAGACCGCGACGGTCACGGTGTGTCCGCCGCGGCCGCGGGTGCCGGGGACGACCCGGATCAGAGACAGCAGGCCGAGATGGGCATCCAGGAGCACGAGGTCGGCGCCGGTCAGGTCGACTGCGGCGAGCCGCGCGGTGACCGCGGGGTCGTCGTCGCGGAGCGCCGCGATCAGGTCGTCCCACGCTTCGACCCTCGCCGTCCTGAGCAGCGCCAAACCCAAGGACACAGCCAGCACCGGGTCGGGTGCGTTGGTGGGCAGCGGGTTCAGCGGAAGCGGGTGACGGCCAGGGGCCGATGTCATGCGCGGTCGGGTCGGTTGTCGGGTTCGCACGGTCGAATGTGTGCGGGGCACGAGGAAACGGGGCCCTGCTGGTGGTGCGCGGCGCCGCGACCCGGCCGCGACGGTGGACGCGGAGCCGGCGACGACGTCCCGTCGTCACTGCAGGTGTCGAGTGAGGTGTAGGACGCGGGCGGGTGGGGCGCCGCGGTCGACGACCCGCCACCCGCGCAGGCCGGGACGTGGCCCGAAGAGCACCCATGTTGCGCCGTCACGGCTCTCGGCGTCCCGCAGCCCGTTGTCGGTGACCTGGCCGCCGGCCGCGCCGGGCCGCAGAGCCGCGGACGGGGCGATCAGGTCGCCGACGCCCAGGTCCCGTTGGCTGCGGGCGGAGTCCTGGCAGGCGGGATAGGACTCTGGGCCGCCGGTCATCTCGGGTGCGGCGGCCCGGTGGGCGCCGACCAGCATCGGGTCGGGCACGTCGACCGCCCACAGGCTGCGGGTGACACCGGGAAGGTCGGCCGGGTCGGTGATCTCCTCGCGGCGAAGGAACTCGGCCCAGGCCCCGTCCGGGTGTCTGCCAGGTACTGGCAGGGCCCCTGCCGTCGGCGCGCCAGCGGCCAGGTGGTTGAGCGGCGGTCTCCCACAGGAACGAGTACCGGTGGTCGGCGTGCCGGAACCCGATGCTCACCCCGACCCGGCCCCGACCAGGGTCGCGGCCAGTTCCGCGACCGCGGTCGCGGAACTGGCCGTCGGGGTCGAACTCCCCCAGCAGGCTGGCCGGTGACCGGCCGCCGAGCGGAGTGCGCGGGCGGTTCAACCACCGGCGGATGCCGAAATCGTTGTAGCTGCCGGCCAGGTCGGCAATCAGCAGTGCGAGGAAGTGCAGGCGTTCCGCGACGTCCTGCGGGGTGCCGCGGGAGCCGCTGGCGTACCGGCGGACCGAGGACACCGACACCCCGACGAGTTCCGCGAGCAGCTCCTCGCCGAGGGTGCCGATCACCGGCGCCCATTCACCGGCCGGCTGCGGTGACATCTCGGGCTGGTCGTTGATCTGCTCCACCGCGCCGGACAGGGCAGGACCAAGCCGGGCGGGTGCACCGGTTGCGTGCCCGTTGTTGGCGGCGCCGCGGGTGAGTTGGCGCCAGTCTGCGGTCCGGTCCAGCTGCTGCCACCTGCCGCCGGTGGGCAGCCCGCGTTCGGTCATGCCTGCGACGACGGCGGGCAGCCATGCCCATGGCTCGTCGGGCCGGTGGCCGACACCGGGGTCGAGAAGCCCGAGGTATTCGGCGCGGCGGAGCAACGTCATCAGAGCGTCGAGCAGCTCGGGCTCCCACACCTCAGGACCCGAATTGGACTCGATAATGCCTGTGCCATTACCCCGAAATGGATCCGAAATGGATCCGTAGCGGCGGAGGGTGTCCGTCAGCCGCGGGCCGGTACCCCAGGTCGGCGACGATCCTCTCGATGAGCAGCAGTCGGTCGTGCAACTCGGCCTCCACCATCGCCGGGACGCCGCCCAGCGGCGCCTCAGGGAAGGCCGCCGCCCGCCGAGCCATCCGGGCGAAAACCTCTGCTTCCCTTGCCTTCCGGCGTACAGCCTTCGGCGCCGCGGTGCGGTGAGCGGGTGAGAACTCGCTGGGTAGGTCGCTGATGTGCGCCAGGAACGCCGCCACCAGCGCGGTGGCAAGGCCGTCCCAAGCGGGATCGTCGGGTTCCGCCCGCCGGATCTGTGCGGCGAGGGCGGCGGCCACGTCGGCCCGGATCGCCGGCCGCGGCGTGACGGCCGCGACAGCGACGGCGTGCGCGACCCGCGGGTCCAGCCCGGCCAGGGTCACCAGGTCGTCCTTCGGGTAGCCGGTCCACAACGCCGACACCTCGTCGCCCACGGCGGCACCGCGAGACACCGCGACGGCGCGGCGGGCGAGTTCGGCCCGAACAGCGCGCCGCGCCGCTTCGGGGTCCACGTCCAGGGCGGCGGCGATCCGCTCCCGCAGCACCGGGTCCCACGGCCGCGGCGCGTCAGGCAGACCAAGGATGTCCCGCAGGTGCGCCGCACCGCGGTGACGACGCGACGCAGGCCGCATCCCCCGCAGCACCGTCAGGCCCGCCTCCGCCGCGGCCATCGTGGAACCGTCGCCTTTGCGAACTCGGTCCATGGACGCCGCCGCGTGTTCGGCGATGTCCGGCACCGACCCCACCAGGTCCGACACCTCCGTGATGCTCCGGTACCCGCGCGGGTCACCGACCCCATCCCGCGCCGGGGCGGAGGGCGGCAGGGGGCGTTCCCGCTGCGGCAGCAACGCATCCCGCGCCGCACCCCGCAGCGCCGCCCTCGCCAACTGCGTCGCCCAGCCGCTGACACTCGCCCCGCCCGCGACGACGTCGGTCCGGAACCCGCCTGGGGTTTCCTGCATCACCTTGGTGAACAGCAGCATCCGCAACCGGTCCGCGATGTCCGCCCGGTCCTGCCCGGTGCCGTTCCAGCCCGCCGCCACCGCCTCCGGGACCGACGACCCGTACAGCAGCGCCGCAACCACCCGCCGCGCATGCGCCTGCGACACCACGCCGTACCGTGCCGCCGCCGCGACACCCGTTGCCCGGCGGTCGATCTCCGCCCGGGTGAACCGGCCGTTCCCCGGCATCCGCGGGAGCCCGGCGGCGTCGCCCGGGCCCTCGGACAACGCGGGTACGCCGACAGCGGAGGTGATCGTCACGCCCGGCATGTGTGCGGCGCGCGATCACGGGCGTCCCGCGGTCGGTCATGCTCAGCCGAACAGGTCGGTACTCACGTTCACGCACAAGCGCCGGCGAAACTTCGCCCCTCCAGCAGGTCGGCCGGCTGCGCCAGACGACGTCGCTCCCAGTTCCCAAGAACCCGACGAAACTGAGAAATATTGGTGCACAACGTCCTGTCGAGGAACGCACTGGTATGTCGTGTGCCCTGTTGGCAGATCACCGAGAGCAGATGACGACGACCACGTCCCCCAAAAAACGGATAGTGGGTCGATCCTCAGCCGTTGCTCCCTGCAGCCCAGGTACAAGCCGGGCAACCTCCCCGTCAGAACGTCAGCGGTCCGCCGCGGGCGGACGGCACAGCGGCCCGGCTACTCCGGCTCACGGCGCAGCCCGCTCGGAGGGGGCCACGGAAGCGCGTCGATGAACGGCCACGGATCAGCCGCAGCGTTCGGTATCCCCCCGGCGTTGAGTGCTCGCACCGACAACAGGAACGCGACCCGTCGAACACCCTCCTCGTACCCAACGATCCCATCGAGGTACCCGTTAATAACCGCCTGGCACTTCTGGGCCTCGTACACCGTCAGCCTTACGGGGATGTCGTCACCGGGCAACGGTCTATTCAACTCACGTTGGTGCGCCTCAGTGGGGTCCACGTCCCACAGCTCGTCGTCATCGGCATCCGCCATCGAAGACTCCAATCCGTTGTGCAGAACCAATCCGCGGTGCGCCTCGGGGTCACGGTATCGACCGTGACCTCGACCGGTAAGGACGCGCGCCGCGGCACCGCCGGCCCGTCACTGTCATCGGCCGTTCGCTGACGCAGTTGCGGCCCGCTGCTCTCACACGCGAATCGCGATGCCAGACGCAGCCGCCCGGCCCTCGGGAGACGACGATGTGTCCATCGAGCCCGATGAGGCTACAGAACCAGTGCCAAGTCCCGGGCACCTGACGCGGGGTGCCTCGCGGGTCGCCGCAGGACCGGGCCATGCGGGTGGGTGATGCAGTGGTCAGTCCGTCCCGGGCGAACCCGACGCGACGGTCGGCTGCGAAGGATTCGGCGACCCCGCCGCCGTTGGCACCCTCCGCTCGCCGCCCATCCGCAACCGCCTGGCGTCGATGTCGCCCGGGTTGGTCGACGCCAACGCGAGAAACCCGGGTGGGATGGTGATCTCGGTGGGCACCGCGCGTCCACCGAGGTCGCAGTAGATCGCGACCGCGCCGCGGAGAACATCGCCGGTGGCCGGGTCCCGCAAAGCCCGCATGGAATCCCAGTTCGGGGCGTTCCCGATCTTCGCTTTCCCGGTGATCCGCCGGACCCGGTCCTCGGTGGCCTCCAGCCGGGCCAGGGCGCACGCGGCGCGGGCCTCCTGGTCGTCCTCGATGGGCAGGATCAGGATCCGGGAGATGTACCCGGCGAGGCCGGCGCGGAGCGGGTCGGTGCATTTCTGCGTGTACAGGATCGGCAGCACCCGCAGCGACCGGGCGGTGCGGCCGATGGCGTCCATCTCCGCGACCCCGGAGCCCAGCACCACCCACGCCTCGTCCAGGTGCATCACCCCGTCCCGCTCCGCCAGCGCGGTCATCGACCCGAGGGTGATCATCCGGACCAGGCTGGCCGAGACCCGCTGCGGCGGTGTCATCTCCGACCGCGGGGTGCCCGGGGCGGGCAGCTCCAAGCGGGTGCGGCCCACCTTGATCAACGTGATGCCGTCCGCAACCCGCAGCGGCGGGGTGCCCGGGTCCGACCCGACCATCGCCGCGAACAACGGCGACGCCCCCGCCAGCTCGAACACCGGGTCCGTGACGACGGCGGGTGTTCCCCGGTCGGCGGCAGTCCGCAACGCCTGCCCGATGCAGGTGGCACCGGCCCGCACCCCCACCCGCAGCGCCTTCATCAGCCCCGAATAGACGTCGCCGCCGCGGCTGCCCCACGGGTTCACCGTCAGCAGCATGTTCGCCGCCTCCTCCACCCCCAGGTCCGGGGTCTGCGCGAACCGCAGCGGGTCCAGCACCCCGTCGGCGTGGATCAACTCGTCCAGCGACGCCACACGCCCGCCGGACGCGAGGACCGCGGCGGAATGGTCGGACAACGGTTTCGGATCGAAAATCACCTGCGGGCGGCCGGTTCTCGCGAACTGATCAGCCAGGTACAGCATCAAGATGGTGTTCGACGTCGGGACAAAACCGGCAGCCAGGTAGGTGCGGTCGGGAGAATCCACTTGGATGCACCGACTGGGTCGCGACTGAATCGGCTCGATCGCCTTGATGTATAGCCATTTCTGGGTTTCCCGCAGCCTCGTCGGCACACGGACGGCCTTGCGCGGAAGCCGGACGATCCTCGTGGTCGTTGTGAAGTGGATCCTGAACCTCGTTCCTGCTTGCTTTCTGATCTTGATCCCTGTGACCGGGTCGATGACCGTGTACCCAGCCGGCGAGGAGGTCATCGCCGCCTTGATCCCCAACGAACGGATCAACTCCAGTGCATCTGACGCAAGACGTTCGTTGCACAAGGTCAACTCGCATGACCCGACCTTGTCGATCGTCCCGTCGGTGTCCATCAGACCCTGGAGAAGTGACAATCGTTGCTCCGCGGAAGCTCGCAAATATGAGTGTGGAACATGCTTGTTACCGGCCACTCCCGCCTCCCGGAGGCGGGCTATCAGACCCGGAACGGACAGAATTATCGAGTTCGACTTGATCGGGTGGGCTGCGAAACCGTCCGCGGCAAGGCTGGCGATCATGTTCGCCTGATCGGTTCGTCCCGATTCATCCTGACATGATTCGGCGGTGGACGAGGTGATTTGACCACAACGCGTCGATCCGTCACCTAGCCATGCCCCCATCACATAAGGGGGCACAGGCAGATCTCCCTCGGGGAGTCGGATTCGCTCTGGAACTCGGATGGCAAAATTTGCCTGACCACCCTTGGCGACGCTCAGTCCCTCGCCAAGCATTTCAGCTGTGGTCCGCCTGCTTTCCGCTGGCTCCGCGGACGGAGATCGCGAATAGCGTTGGGCTACACGAAGCGCCAGGGCCATGAAAGCTTCACGGGCCGGCCATACGCGCAAATGAATCCGCGAGATGCCCTTCTCCGGCGGTTCACTCGAAATCAATTGTCGGCCGTGAACTGGTTCAACACCGGCCTTGCGTGCCACGTCTGCGAGCAAGTGATAGGAATTCTTGCTGATCGAGCCTCCAGCGGCAGATAGTTGTCGGATGATTTCCCTGGTGGTACAGAGGGTGCCAGGCCTGGTCGTTGCTAGGATGACTTCGGCAGCAGCGATATTTGTCGATAGATTATCTCGCCACCGTACCGCGTTCCCTCCGCTGGTGTTGCGCCAGACCGATAGCGAGGACTCGAGGAGTTGTTCGACCGGGAAGAGCACGACAGGCTGCCTATTTGTGATGTGGCGCGTCGTGAAATGCCTTTGCACCGGGCGCTGTTCCGTCCTACATTCCAGGCCGATGAAAGTTAGTGCTGCCGCGACACTCCATGCGGAGGGAAATTGTTCCTCGGCAAACGGCCTCACTGTGTTGGCGATTTCACGAGCCGTCATCAACTTGTCCGCCGGTGTTGATTCGGACAGATCATTGAGTGCCCGGTGAGTGGCCATCGCGCGGTGGTACGCACGTATCGCAGCTCGACGCTTGACCTTTCGTGGGGCCACGCGGTCGGCGAAAGTGGACACCATCCACTGGTGGTCCGCGTTAGCATGGAGAACCTGGCCGTCGTCCAGGGTAACCGCGAATAAGTCCGGGTGAGGGTTGACGGGCGAGAGGTAGGTCACCTTGCACGGCATCCCGTCGCGGCCGAAAACGGAGTCGCCCAAACGGAGTTTCCCCATCGTGGTTTGGCCTGACGGTGTCGGGATCGGTGTGTCGAGAGTGAGATCTTTTCCGCTTCCGGTCTGGCCGAACACCGCTGCGATCGGCATTCCGTCGTTCGCCGACGCGGCCGTGGGTGACAGGTATGCCGGTTGCCGGTCCTTCTCGGTGTACCCGAGCAGAGCGCCGTCCGGGTCACCGACGGTGGACAGTGCCGGCAGGCCCGAGTAGGCGACGGTGTGCGAGGGCAGGTCGTGCAAGTGCGGAACGGCGCGGACCGGGGAGCACAGCCAGGTGTCGGCGAACGCGGCCTCCTGACGGTACGGCATGGCGTTCAGGGTGACGGCACTGTCCCGGGCGACCTCGGTGACGTCGTCGTACCGGCCGTTGAGCGCGGCCAGCACGGTGGTGTCGATCAGCGACGGGGGGCCGCCCTGCGCGTACGCGTTCTCGATGGCCTCCAGGTCGGCGAGGGTTTCCTCCTGCTGCCCGTCGGACATCTTCCCCGCCTGGTGGCGTTCGGTGACGTCCTGAAGGTACTGGCGGCGGCGGCGCCGCAGCTCCGCGCGGGTGATCTTCGCCGGTTCCACCAGCCCGCGGATCGACACGGCGAGGGCGCCGGCGTCGACGAGGGCCTCGACCCACCGGGCCTTCGCGGTGGTGGGGAGGGTGTCGGCGAGGTCGAACCGTTCCACGGCGGCGAAGGTGACGGCGTGGTGCCCGGGAATGTCCGGCCAGCCGGTGCAGTCGGCGGGGCCGGCCTGTTGCGCGGCGTGCGCGGCGGACGCGGAGGTGAACACGTGCAGGTGGTCGACGTGCGGCAGGGTCGGGGTGTCGGCGAACCGGCCGTCGTTCCACCACGCCCCGGCCAGGTCGAAGACCTCCGCCGTGGGGGTGGTCAGCCCGGAGCGGGTCAGCGCCTGGTCAATATCGGCGTAGTCGGCGTCGAAGTCGGACAGCGGCACGGTCCCGGACACCAGGGTCTCCACCGCCGAGTCGATGGCGTTGCGCCACCCGGACGCGGTGATCCGGTCCCGCAACCGCACCCCGAGCAGCAGCAGCCGGCGCTGCACCGGGCTGTCCGGGAACATCGCGGCGAGGTGCGCGGCGCCCGCGGCGGCGGGGTCGGGGGTGAACCGGCGCGGCACGTTCACCAGCAGCAGGTGCACCTGCCGGTACCCGCTGCGGGCGGCGGTGCGCCGCGAGATCCTGGTGCCGGTCATCGCGGCGAGCTCGTCCAGCGCCGCTATGATCGGGCCGCCGGGTTCCAGGCCGGTGATCTCGTCGGGCGCGTCCGCGACGGGAGCGAGCGGCACCGCCCGGTACAGCCACACCGACCCGTCGGTGCCCTGCACGCGGCCGTCGCGTTTCCAGGCCCGCACGGTGGTGGGCCAGTCCGGTTCCGCGACGCCCCGCCCCGCCATCACCCCGCCCCAGCTGGCATCGGGACCGTCGGGATCACCTGCGGCACAGCCGGTTCCGCGCATGTCATCCGGGTGGCCCGTGGCTGGTGGTGCCCGGAACGAAGCTCGGCAGCACCGTTACCGGCGTGGCCGCCGCGCTGACCGGGTCGGTGGGGGCGGCGTTCTGGAACGCGGTGAGCGCGGGTCCGGTGCCGGGGCCGCCCCAGGCGACGACCCGCGGCGCGGCGCCGTCCGCGCCGGTCACCAGCACATCGAAACCAATCACCGGCGGCGAGACCGCGGGGGTCGGGTTCGCGGGCGTCGACACCGCGGAAGCCGCCTCGGCGGTGGGCGCCCAGGTGACCGCCAGCTCCGCCCGCACCACCACGGTCGCCGGATCCAGCACAGTCGCCGAACCCACCGTGGTCCGCGCACTGCCGACTCCCGTCAGCGGCAGGTAGCCGCGCGCCGGGTCCGGGTCGGCGACCGCCAGTCGCAGCGTCGCCGGGTCACCGGAGGTGAACGCCGCCGCCCACGCCCGCACCGCCACGGTCACCGGCGCCGTTGGCTGCCCCGACGCCCGGCCCGGCCAGGGCCCCGCGTTCCGGGCCAGGTCCGGGTCCGGCTGCGGCAGTGGGGTGAGCGACGGACCCGACAGCACCGCCGCCCGGCCGTTCCCGTCCACCGCCAGCTGCACCTCCGCGGTGAACGTGTTCCCGCGGTCGTCCACCACCACGAACGTGTCCACCTCGACCGTCACTGGGGGATCCCCGGCGGTGTCGTCGGTTGTCGGGGTGTCGACCGGGTGGGCGCCGGTGAACAGCAGCAACCGGCCGCCGGGCAACCCGGGATCCGGGCCGGCCAGCCAGTCCAGCACCCGCTCGGTCGCGGCAGCCCGGCCCGGCGACGCCGCGTCGGACTGCCCCGACGCTGCGGGGGCGGTGGGTGCCGTGAGCACCGCCAGCAGGGCCAGCAGCAGCAGCGGGCACAACCCGGCCGCCGCCCAGAGGTACACCCGGAACACCCTGGCTCGGCGGCGGATCCGGGCGCCGGACAGCGCACCCGGCCGGGGCCGCTCCTCGGTGTCGGTGAGCCAACTCGACGCCGGCACTCGCCGCCGCGGCATGCTCACCAGCTCCTGGACATCGCCGGGGCGTGGCCGCCGAGCGCGGTCACCGCGCGGTCCGCGACCAACGGGTCCAGGTCGGTGGCCAACAACTCCAGCACCTCCGCCGGAATTTTCGGCGCGGCGGAAAGCGCGAGCCGGACCCGCGGGTCCGGGTGCCCTGCGATGGCCCACCAGCAGTCGGCGCAGCGGGTCACCCCGTCGCTCACCGGGTTCCGGCACGGCCGCCAGCACACCCGGCACCGGCCCGGCAGGTGCCCGGGCGCGTGTCTCATGCCTTCGCGGGGATGCCAGGACCGGCACCGCGGACCCAGCCACAGCCGGAACCACTGCGGGACAGCCACTGTCACCGGGGGCCTGGTCACGACCTGCGGGCCAGTTCGACCACGCCCGCCAGCCGCCGCCGCGTCGCGGCGTCCACCGCGAACACCGCCTTCGCCGTCGCCAGCGCCTGCTTGAATTCGTTCTGCTGCGGACTGCCCGGCGCAGCGCCCAGGCTCACCAGCAGGCTCCACAACGCCCGCTGGCGTTCCCTGGCCAACGTCGCCACCCGGATCGGCGCCTCCATCGGGTCGGCCGCCGCGACCTCCTCCAAGTCGGTGATCGCCCGGGTCGCGGCGCCCCGCGGCGCAGCCATCATCTCTGAGGTCAACGTCACCGGATCCGCCGCGCACCCCAGCAAACCTGCCAGCGTCCGGCGGTCCGCCTCCGTCGCGGCCGCGACCTGCAGGGCCTTCACCGCGATCCGCCGTGCGAACACCCGTTCCCGGCCGGCCCGCAGCCGCGCCGGACCCTCATCGGCGGCCACAACGCCAGCGGCGCACTCGCCGGCGGCCGCGGTAACCCCGTCCCCTGACAGCGCGACAGGACTCGCGGGCAGCAGCGACTCGACGTCGTCCTCGCCAATGACCGCCGGAATGACATCGAGGTCGTCGACGGCCGCATCGGGTGGTGCCACGCCCGACCAACATGCGCACAGCGAGACGCGCGACCCCGCCCAGCGTTCGCCGGCCATTCACATCACATGCCTGGTAGCGGGTTTCGCCGGCCGGTACGCTCGGCGTCACCACCACATCAAGGAGGATGGATGGCCCTTCCCGCCCTTTCCACGGTGCAATCCACCCGCGACATCCACTACGGCGGAACAACAGCCGTGCCGACCGGGGTCTCCGGAAGGATCGTGAACGTTCAAACAGGCTGGGCCGCAACCACCTACACCGTGGAATTCACCCCGGACTCCGGCGCCCCCCTCACGCTCGTCGGTATCTCGGAATCCGACGTCCAAGCCTGCTGAACAACTCCATCCAGCGGGACATCGCCACCGGCCGCTCCTCTCAGCCGGGCAGGATCGACTTCGCTCCCGACGGTGGTGTCATCAACGGCCGCGACAGGCACGCTCGATCAGGAGCCTCGACGGCCGCGTTCATGTGGTGATCTGTGCCCGATCCGGCCTACACCGAGTTTGAGCGCAGGCCCGTTTTCCCCCGGGCCGGTCGCTCGTACGCTGCGCCCGGTCCGGGTCACCGCTCAGGCCGATCCGTCCCGCCGGCATGCGTTATGCGGACTGGTCCCCTCCCCTGGGCTGGTCAGGCGGCTCCCGCGGTGTCGCGGTCGTCGTCGGCCCAGCCGAGGTCCTTCACATGCTGGATCACCCTGACCTTGCGGGCGCCGTTGCCGGTGGTCTGCTCCTCGATCCACAGCGCCACCCGGTGCCCCGTCAGCGCCCGCAGGGTACGGGCCATCAGCAGCCCCTCCGGGCTGTCGGTGCGTTCGGTGCGGGCCTGCTCGATCCCGTCGGGATGGAACTGGCTGGGCCGGGCCCGCAGCGTCACCAACCCGCGGGTCGAGGACTGCTCCCTGACCACCTCGGTGACGACGGCGGTGAACACCTTGCTGCCGTGCACGGCGTCGATCAGCCGGGACAGCGCGGATTTCGGGTCGACGGCGGCCGTGATCTCCGCCGCGGACTGCGCGATGAGCGCCTCCAGGTCGGGTAGCCGGGTCAGCTCCGCGGTGTCCCCGGCTGCCTGCGCGGTGAGCGCGAGAAGTTTCGCGGTCGCCGCGTTCACCGCGCCCAGGACGATCTGGGTCCGCAGCACCGGGTCGATCGTCACTGACCGAGGACTCCTCTCCGGCAACACGTTTCCGCTGTTTGTGCTGGTCACGGGTCGTGGCGGGTCGGGTCAG
>Ga0208588_1000470_pt1 | contig 13118 bp, 13 predicted proteins | sample NGESurshal092012_8_FD_184483 | JGI IMG/M metagenome (GOLD analysis project Ga0208588, IMG submission 184483) | Arctic peat soil microbial communities from Barrow, Alaska - NGEE Surface sample 415-3 shallow-092012 (SPAdes) | ecosystem: Environmental > Terrestrial > Soil > Wetlands > Peat ...
GGCGGCGGAACGCGCGCTGACCGATGTGCTGGCCAAGCAGGGCGGCAAATATGGCGTCGCGCAGGGCGCGCTGGTTTCGCTCGACGGGACGGGCGCCATTCGCGCCCTGGTCGGCGGGCGCGATTACGCGGACAGCCAGTTCAACCGCGCCACCTCGGCTCGCCGCCAGCCCGGCTCATCCTTCAAGCCCTTCGTCTATCTGAGCGCGCTCGAACATGGCTTGACGCCCGATTCGGTGCGGGAGGACGGACCGATCAACGTGCGCGGCTGGCAACCGGAAAATTCCAGCCATAAATATTTCGGGCCGGTCAATCTGACCACCGCGCTGGCGCTGTCGCTCAATACCGTGGCGGTGCGGCTGGGCCTCGAAGTCGGTCCCCGGTCGGTGGTCCAGACCGCCCATCGGCTCGGCATCGCTTCGGAGCTTCAGCCCAACGCCTCGATTGCGCTCGGCACCTCCGAGGTCACGCCGCTTGAATTGGTCACGGCCTACGTCCCCTTCGCCAATGGCGGCATTGGCGTGCAGCCGCATATCATCACCAAGGTGCGAACGGCGGACGGCAAGCTGCTTTACGCGCGAAAAGGTTCAAGCAATGGCCGCGTGGTCGATCCGCAACATGTGGCGATGATGAACGCCATGCTGACGCAGACGCTGGCGATCGGCACGGCGAAGAAAGCCGACCTGCCGGGCTGGGAGGCGGCGGGCAAGACGGGCACCAGCCAGGATTACCGCGACGCCTGGTTCGTCGGCTATACCAGCCAGCTCGTCACCGGCGTCTGGCTCGGCAATGACGATAATTCGCCGACCAAAAAGGCCTCGGGCGCCAATCTGCCGGTGGAGATCTGGAGCCGCTACATGCGCGACGCCCTCAAGGGCATGGTGGTGGCGGGATTGCCCGGCGGCGGCTGGCGTAGCGAGAGCCTGTTGGGCGGCGCCGCCGCCTCGCTCTGGCCGCAACCGGCGCCTGCGCCTGCGCCTGCCCCGCGGCCATCCACGGTTCATCTGGACACCAGCAATCCGTCCGCGCCCATCGTCGTCGAAAGCGCTGGGCATATTGCGGCCGATCCCGGGGAACGCGACGACGAGCCGCCGATTCCGCCGGGAGATATTCCCGACACGCGCCGGACGCGCCAGCCGCCACCGGATGACTGGAATTTTATCGGGCGGCTGTTCGGCCAAGGCGACAGGTGAGCCGGATCTGCGAGGTTTATGTATTTGTTTTTAAGATATTTATAAAAGCGTATTTGAAGGGCAAGTCTTGGCGCGAGGAATACCTGCGCCAACATGAGCGGCTGAAGCGTGTGGGACCCGGAAGCGTATGCTTGCGCCATCCCGGCCCGCGTTATAGTGGTTCAACAGGATTTCGCGGGCGGAACGAAGGCTCGATTCATGCAAAAAAACATCATTGCCGTCAGCCTGGTCATCCTGTCGGTTTCACTGTCGCTTCCGGCGGTCGCCGGAGGGATCAAAACGGCTCAAGGCGAAAGCTACTGGGACTCCGACCCGGGTCCCATCGACCCCGGCTCTTACTGGACCTCGGGCCAGTATAAATATGATCCCAACGGCTATCTGGAGCGCAACCGCTTCGAATCGGATCAGAATCGCCTCATGACGGTCTATGCCGAACATTCCGGCAAGGCGCGTTGCGTATTCCGCGCGCGGGTCGTCGTCACCAACTGGGATTTCATGCACCCCTACCTGCGGGTCTGCCGTCCCGAAGGCGGGCCGCTCCAGGCGGGCGAATAAAACCGGCGCATCAGCGCGCCTTGTTGCATCCGATCATGAAGGGGACGCCAAAGCGATCGACCAGCATGCCGAATCGTTGCGCCCAGAAGGTTTCGACCATCGGCATGGTGATCTGGCCGCCGGCGGAAAGTTCGTTGAAAATCCGTTCGACCTCCGCCGGCGTCTCGACCGTGAGATTAACCATGAGGCCCTGCGGCCGGGCGTAACGCTCATCATTCTGGTCGGAGCCCATCAACTGCGCTGCGCCAATGTCGATCTGCGCATGCATGATCTTGCCGTCCCAGCTGTCCGGCGTCTGTTTAGGTCCGGGAAAATCCTTGAACCGCATCAAGACCGTAGGCGTGACGCCGAAAACGTCGGCATAAAAGGCGAAGGCCTGTTCACAATCGCCGTTGAAGGTCAGATAGGGACTAATTTGCATCGCGGCGCTCCTCGCAGCTGAAGGGAAGGGCGTTCACAAAGCCTCCAGAAACCTGATCGGCTTGCCAGTCGCGGGCGCCAGAAGCTCGCCTTCCCACATCACCTGGGCGCCACGCACAAAAGTCCCGACCGGCCAACCTGTAACGTTCTTGCCGTCATAAGGGGTCCAGCCGCAGCGCGAGGCGATCCAATTATCGGTGATGGTCTGGCGGCGCTTGAGATCGACCACGGTCAGATCCGCGTCATAGCCGACCGCGACGCGGCCCTTGCGCGCCAACTGGAACAGGCGGGCCGGACCGGCGCTGGTCAAATCGACGAAACGCGCCAGGGTGAGCCGCCCCGCCGCGACATGGTCGAGCATGATCGGCACGAGGGTCTGCACGCCGGTCATGCCGGACGGGCTGTCGGGATAGGCTTTGGCTTTCTCTTCCAGCGTATGCGGCGCATGGTCGGAGCCGAGCACGTCCACCACGCCCTGATCGAGGCCGCGCCAGATCTTTTCACGATGGCTTTTCTCCCGGACGGGCGGGTTCATCTGGATTTTGGTTCCGAGCCGCGCGTAATCGTCGGCGGACAGGGTGAGATGGTGCGGCGTCACCTCGACGCTGGCGATGTCCTTGTGCTGGCTCAGAAATTCGATCTCCTCGCCCGTGGAGACATGCAGCACGTGGATGCGGGCGCGCTCTTTCCGCGCGATGGCGATCAGGCGTTGGGTGCAGGTCAGGGCTGTCAGCGCGTCGCGCCAGACCGGATGCGAGGCGGGGTCGCCCGGAACGCGCTCGCCCATCCGCTCGATCAGCCGATATTCGTCCTCGCTGTGAAAGGCGGGGCGGCGGTGGGTCTGGCGCAAGATCTCCGCCACGCCCGCATCGTCAGCGACCAGCAGCGAACCGGTGGACGAGCCCATGAAGACTTTTATGCCCGCAGCGCCCGGCAGGCGCTCCAGTTCCGGAATATTTTTGGCGTTTTCATGCGTGCCGCCGACCCAGAAGGCGAAATCGCAATGCATCCGCCCGGTTCCCCTCGCAACCTTGTCGCCCAGAGCCTCCGGCGTGGTGGTCAGCGGATTGGTGTTGGGCATTTCGAACACGCCGGTCACGCCGCCGAGCACGGCGGCGCGGGAGCCGCTTTCAAGATCTTCCTTGTGGGTCGGGCCGGGTTCCCGGAAATGCACCTGGGTGTCGATCACGCCGGGAAGAATGTGCAGTCCGGCGCAATCGACCACGGTTCCGGCGCTCGCCTGCGACAGGTCGCCGATGGCGGCGATGGTCTCGCCGATGACGCCAATGTCGCGCTGTCCTGTCCCATCGTGATTGACCAGCACGCCACCGCGGAGAATGAGGTCGAAACTTTTGCCCGGCATGGCGTTCCCCGTTGATTTTGCCCGACTGCGGACCGATCCTTGCATGGACGGCTTAGAATCGTTGCATTCGTGACATTATATCTGACGCTGACATATCGGCAGCGTTTTTGGAATACGGGGAAAACCATGCAGGCGGCGCATTTATCCCATCGTGGCTTAGTCCGCGTCGGCGGCGCGGAGGCGCGCGGCTTCCTGCAAGGGCTGGTCACTGGCAATGTCGTGACGCTGGAGCCCGGCGAAGCTCGCTGGGCGGCGCTGCTGACGCCGCAGGGCAAGATCCTGTTCGACTTCCTCATGACGGCCGAGCCCGACGCGATCCTGCTCGATGGGACGCGGGATAAAATTCCTGAACTGATCAAGCGCCTGTCTATTTACCGGCTGCGCGCAAAAATCGAAATCGTCGACGAAAGCGAAAAACTCGGCGTCATCGCGCTTTTTGGCGGCGTGGCCGGTGAGGGCGCGCGCGACAGCCGCCATCCCGACCTCGGGACACGGCTGATTGCGCCTGCGGCCTCTATCGCCGCGCTGATGCTGACCTTCGGCGGCGACGCCGGCCAGGATGCATATGACGCGCATCGCATCGCGCTGGGCGTGCCGGAAGGGGGGGTGGACTTTGCTTACGGCGACGCCTTTCCGCATGAGGCCGACATGGATCAGCTCAATGGCGTCGATTTCAAGAAGGGCTGTTTCGTCGGACAGGAAGTCGTGGCGCGGATGCAGTATCGCGGCCTGACCCGCAGCCGCGTCATCAAGGTGCTGCTCGAAGGCGCTCCGGCTGCGCCCGGCGCGATCGTCATGGCCGGCGACATCAAAGTCGGCGTGATGGGGTCGAGCGCCGGCGCGCAAGGCCTCGCTTTGCTGCGTCTCGACCGGGCGGAAGCGGCGGCGCAGGCCGGCACGGCTCTGGTCAGCGGCGAGACGCGGCTGCGGCTGCCCTGATCAGAGCTCCTTGATCAGTCTTGGACTTTTTCCTCGGTGAATTGACGAAACGCCTGCCAGGCATGGCTGGCGTACATGACCGAGGGGCCGGCGCCCATATAGATCGCCATGCCCAAAGTCTCCTGGATTTCATCGGGCGTCGCGCCAAGCTGGGCGGCGGCCTTGGTGTGAAAGGCGATGCAATCGTCGCAGCGCGTCGCCACGCCAATCGCCAGCGCGATCAGTTCCTTGGTCTTGGGATCGAGCGCGCCGCCCTTGGTCGCGGTCTGGGCGAGGGCGGAAAAGGCCTTCATCGTGTCCGCCACGCCGGCGCCGGCGCGCAGGTCGCGCAATTGCGCCGAAAGCTTCTGGGTGGTCTGCGGCCATTCGAAAATCATTTGTGCACCTCGCTCTTTTCGTGAGCGTATATGCGATTTAACGAATATACAAGGCCCGCGTGCAAACGATTGGCGAAAGGGCGGCGATTGGCTAACCTGACTCATGACCGATGCATCGCCAAAGACCGCCAGACGAATCGCCGTCGCGCATCCCGATGGCCTGCATCGCTGTCCCTGGCCGGGGCAGGACGCCGCCTATCTCGCCTATCACGACGAGGAATGGGGCGTTCCCGAGTTCGATTCGCGCGCCCTGTTCGAAAAGCTGCTGCTCGACGGCTTTCAGGCGGGCCTGTCGTGGATTTCCATTTTGCGCAAGCGTGAAAATTTTCGCGCCGCCTTCGACGGTTTCGATCCCGAAAAAATCGCCGCCTATGACTCCGCGAAAGTCGAAAGCCTGATGGCGGACGCGGGCATTATTCGCAATCGCGCCAAGATCACCGGCGCGGTTGTTTCCGCAGGTCTTTACCTCGATCTTGAGGCGACAAAAGGCTTTTCCAGCACTATCTGGGACTTCGTCGACGGGCGGCCGATCGTCAATCATTTCCGGGCGATGGAGGAGGTTCCGGCCGCGACGCCCTTGTCGGAAAAGCTGTCCAAAGACCTTAAAAAGCGCGGCTTCAAATTCTGCGGCCCGACCATCATCTACGCCTTCATGCAGGCTGTCGGCATGGTCAACGATCATCTCGTGGATTGCCACAGGCACACGGCCTGTCAGGCTTATCATCGGGGCGAGCCATGAGTGTTCTGAAAAAGCCGCCGCGCGCCTGGCAACGCATGCTTTCGGGGCGGCGGCTCGATATCCTGAATCCGTCGCCGCTCGATGTCGAGATCGAGGACATCGCCCATGGACTGGCCCGCGTGGCGCGCTGGAACGGCCAGACGCGCGGCGCTGTGAGTTTTTCGGTGGCGCAGCATTCGGTTCTGGTCGCCGAGATTCTTGGGCTCCTCGATCCGGCCGCGCCGGCGCGCTGGCGCCTGTTCGCCTTGCTGCATGACGCGCCGGAATATGTCATCGGCGACATGATCTCGCCCTTCAAGGCGGCGCTGGGCGAAGTTTATCGCGAGGTTGAGGCGCGACTGGCCCGCGCCATCTTGCAACGCTTTTCGCTTACGCCTGATCCACCGGCGGCGCTGGCGCGCATGACCAAGCAGGCCGATCGCATCTCGGCCTTTTTCGAGGCGACGCTTTACGCCGGATTCGACCAGGACGAGGCGGCAACCCTGTTCGGCGCGCCGGAAATAGACCGGCGGCGGGTGGAAACCTGGCTCGCGCCCATGCTTCCGGAGCAGGCGCAGGCGCTGTTTCTCGAACAATTCCGGACCTATGAGAAAGGGCTTTAGATGACGCGAATTTATGTCTGCCCGCTCAGCAAGGTCCACGAGGTGGTCGCCGTCAGCGGCGCCGGCGCCTTGGTGTCGCTGCTCAGTCCCGATCACCCGATGACGCGTCCCGAGGCCATTTCGCCTGAACGTCATCTGGCGCTCGGCTTGTCCGACATCGTCGCGCCGCTAGACGGCCACGTGTTGGCGCAGCAAGGCCAGGTAGAAAGCTTGCTCACCTTTTTTCACGCCTGGGATCGCGCCCGTCCACTGGTCATTCATTGCTACGCCGGAGTCAGCCGCTCGACGGCGGCAGGATTCATCGCGCTTTGCGCCCTGACGCCGAAGCCCGAGATCGAACTCGCGCGGGAATTACGCCGCCTGTCGCCATCCGCCACCCCCAACCGGCATTTGGTCGCGCTGGCCGACACATTGCTGTCGCGGGAGGGACGGATGAAAGCGGCGGTCGAAGCGATCGGGCGCGGTCGGGATTGTTTCGAGGGAGAGGTTTTCTGCATGGAGACGGCATGACCGAAATCTCCCACCCGTCCGTTCCGGTTGAAATCGGCCTCGCGGCGGCGATTGTCGCCGTGCGCGGCGACGCGCCCTTGATCCTGGTGGCGCGCGGCGGGCAAGGAACGGGAGGCGGGAGCTACGCGGCCTTGCCCTTCGGTCCCTTCGATCCGATCAATCACCGCACCTTCGAGATCGGCCTGCGCGCCTGGGTGGCCAAGCAGACCGGCGTGCCAGTGGGCTATGTCGAGCAGCTTTACACATTCGGCGACCGTGGCCGCCAAAGCCGCGCCGGCAGCCGGGACCCGCACGAGGTTTCGGTCGGCTATCTCGCGCTGACCCGCATTCTCGGCGAGGAACTGGCCACGGCGCCGGGCGCGGGCTTTCGGGAATGGTATCGCTTCTTCCCGTGGGAGGACTGGCGGCGCGGGCGTCCGGCGCTCATCGACTCCAGCATCATGCCGGGCCTGCGCGCCTTCGTGGAGCATGGCAAGAACGCCGCCGATTCGGCGCGGCGGCGCGGGTTGAGCCGCGTTGAGCGGGTGCGCTTGCTGTTTGGCGAGGACGGCAACCGCTTCGACGAGGAAAATGTGCTCGACCGCTATGAATTGCTCTATGAGGCGGGATTGGTCGAGGAAAGCGCGCGCGACGGCCGCGAACCGGCGCCAGGGGTCGGCGAGCGTCCGCCGCTGGGCGAAGCCATGCAGGCCGATCACCGCCGGATTCTGGCCACGGCGATGGGCCGGTTGCGCGCAAAAATGAAATATCGCCCGGTGATCTTCGAACTGATGCCGGAGACTTTCACCCTCACCGCGCTGCAAAACACGGCGGAGGCGATTTCCGGCCGCCATTTGCACAAGCAGAATTTCCGGCGTCTGGTCGAGGCCAGCGCCGTGGTCGAGGCGACGGGGGAGATGTCGCACGCCACCGGAGGCCGCCCGGCGGCGCTGTTCCGCTTCCGCCGCGAAGTCTTGCAGGAGCGGCTGGCGCCGGGATTGCGTGTGGGAATCAGAGGGTGAAACTTGCGTCCGGCGCGGGCCTCCCTCTATAGTTTCCGGAACGAACGACAGGATCGCAAAGTGACCGCAGCGGAAGACGTGGCCCCACTGACATTCGAAGCCGCCATGAAAGAGCTGGAGGAGATCGTTTCGGCGCTTGAAAAGGGCAATGTCGATCTCGACAGGTCCATCGCGCTCTACGAACGCGGCGAGAGCCTCAAGAAACATTGCGACGGCCTGCTCAAAAGCGCCGAGGCGCGCATCGACAAGATCGTGCAGGGCGCGGATGGCGCCGCCAAGGGCGTCGCGCCGCTCGACGTTGAATGAGCCCGATCTCGTAATTTGCAAGAAATCCAGACTTTATGACTTTCCCCAAAACACTCGCCACCCGCGCCCCCGCAAAAATCAACCTGACCCTGCATATCGAGGGACGCCGCCTGGACGGCTATCACGACTTGCAAAGCTTCGTCGCCTTCGCCGGCGCCGGCGATTTGCTGAGTTTCGAGCCGGCGGAACATTTCGAGTTGACGCTGGAAGGACCGACGGCCACGGCTGCGGGTGACGGCGGCGACAATCTGGTGGCGCGGGCCGAACGCGCCTTGCGCGCCGAACGGCCGGACCTGCTCACAGGGCATTTTCATCTGGTCAAGCGCCTGCCGGTTTCGGCCGGCATTGGCGGCGGCTCGTCAGACGCGGCTGCGGCCCTGCGCCTGCTGGGCGAGGCCAATGGAATCGCGGTCAACGACCCCGTCCTGTTCGAGGCGGCGCGCAAGACCGGCGCCGACATTTCGGTCTGCATGGCGCCCCGCGCCAAATTTATGCGCGGAGTCGGCGAAGTGCTGGGGCCGCCGATGCGGCTGCCGCCGTTGTTCGCGGTTCTGGTCAATCCGCGCCAGGCGGTTGAAACGCGCGAGGTTTTCCAAAAACTCGGCCTCAAGCCGGGCGAAACGGTCGATTATGGCCCGCATCCAGTCATCGCTGGCAATATGGATTTCGAATCGCTGCTGCGGGCTCTCAGGAAAGGCCGCAACGACATGGAGGACGCGGCCTGCGTTATCGCGCCGGTGATCGGCCATGTCCTGGCCGTGCTTTCCGCCGCGCGAGGGTGCAGACTTGCGCGCATGTCGGGGTCCGGCGCCACCTGTTTCGCCCTGTTCGAGACCTGCCGGCAGGCGGGCGCGGCGGCGCGGGTGATTTCGCGAGGCCATCCCGAATGGTGGGTCAAGCCGACGGTGTTGCGCTAGGGTTTAGCGATACGAATAATGTTCCGGGCGGCCTGACGGGACGTGCTTGCCGCTCCCGGTGATTTACGAAACCTTTATAAAAATCCTGATGAAAACGCATATTTTTATTATCGTTTATTGTGATTGAATGGCAAATATGGAAGCGTGAAGATCGCTTTCTGGTGGATATTGCCAAGCTTAGAAATGGGATCGCTGCAATGACAAGCTATCTATTTTCGACTGCGCTAAAGCTTCTTACTGTGGCGACGAGCGCGCAGATCATGTTATGGCTGGTACGGATGCTTTGAAGAATCGCGGACCCCTCGTCATTCCCTCTACACGATGGCGAATATTGTGATCATTCTTGTGCTGCCCCTGTTGGCACTGATCTTTCTATCGATGCTGCTGCTCATACGTCGTGCGGAAATCGCCATTGATCGCCTGCGCCACGGCCTGCGGCGCGTCGGCGGCGGTTCGCGGCCCGCACGCGACCGGACCCTTTAAACCCGCGCCGCAAAAGCGTCGGCGTCGAGATCGAAGGCGGCGGCGAAAAGCTCCTGCGTGTATTTTTCGCGCGGATTGGCGAAAATTTCGGACGCGGCGCCCTGTTCGACGATTTTGCCGTCGCGCAGCACCACGATTTGCGAGGCCAGAGCCTTCACCACTTTCAGATCATGGCTGATGAACAGATAAGACAACCCGCGCTTTTCCTGCAATCCGCGCAGCAGGTCGATCATCTGCGCCTGCACCGAACGATCGAGCGCCGAGGTCGGCTCATCCAGCACGAGAATGTCGGGATCGAGCGCCAAAGCGCGGGCGATGGCGATGCGCTGGCGCTGGCCGCCGGAAAATTCATGCGGATAGCGGTCCATGGTCGCGGGGTCGAGGCCGGTGTCGGACAGGGCGCGCGCGACGATTGCGCGCCGCTGGGAGGTGGAAAGGCCCTTGGTCTGGATGACCAGACCCTCCTCGACGATTTCCGCCACCGACATGCGCGGCGACAGCGAGCCATAGGGGTCCTGGAACACTATCTGGATTTTTTTGCGCAGCGGCCGCATCTGGCGCGCATTCAGCCCTTCGATGTTCCGGCCGAGATAAACAATCCGCCCCTCCGAGCGGATCAGGCGCAGCAGCGCCAGTCCGATGGTGGTCTTGCCCGAGCCGGACTCGCCGACCAGCGCCAGCGTCTGGCCCTTGCGCAAGCTCAGCGACACGCCGTCCACCGCTTTGACATAGGAGCGCGCGCGTCCCCAGAACCCGCCCTTGATCGGGAACCACACCCGCAGGTCCTGCGTCGCCAGCACTTCCGGCGCCTCGGGATCGGCCGCCGGCGCGGCGCCGCTGGGTTCGGCCGCGAGCAGCATTTTGGTATAGGCGTGCTGGGGCGCGGCGAAAATTTGGGCGGTCGGGCCGGTTTCGACAATGCGGCCCTGCCGCATCACCGCGACATCGTCGGCCATGCGGCGGACAATGCCGAGATCATGGGTGATGAACAGGATCGCCATGCCATGCTTGGCCTGCAGGTGGCGGAGCAAGGTCAGGATCTGCGCCTGGATGGTGACGTCGAGCGCCGTGGTCGGTTCGTCGGCGATCAGCAGGTCCGGCCGATTGGCGAGCGCCATGGCGATCATCACGCGCTGGCGCTGGCCGCCTGACAGTTCATGCGGATAGGCGTCCATCCGCTGCTCGGCGTTCTGCAGACCAACTTCGCATAAAAGCTCCAGCACCCGCGTCCTGCGCTTTTCGCGCGAGGCCATGCCGTGCCATTCGAGTATTTCGCCGATCTGCTGCTCGATCCTGTGAAGCGGATTGAGCGAGGTCATCGGCTCCTGAAACACCATGGAAATTTTCGCGCCGCGAATCTTTCGCAACTCGGCTTCCTCTGCGGGAACGAGATCCTGCCCTTGGAAATTGATGGCGCCGGCACGGATTTTCGCGCCGGGCGCCAGCAGTCGGACGATGGCGAGCGCCGTCACCGATTTGCCGGAGCCGGATTCGCCGACCAGCCCAAGCGTGCGCCCGCGCTGAAGGGTCAGCGAAATGTCATTGACCACGGGAACGCCGTCGCCGAAGGCGACGGTCAGGCCGCTGATGTCGAGAAGATCGTTCAATTGAAGGTCTTTCTCGGATCGAAAGCGTCGCGCATGGCCTCGCCGATGAACACCAGCAGCGACAAGGTGACGGCGATGACGGCGAAGCCCGATAGGCCAAGCCAGGGCGCCTGAAGGTTGGATTTGCCCTGCAGCAGCAATTCGCCGAGCGAGGGCGAACCGGGCGGCAGGCCGAAGCCGAGGAAATCCAGCGAGGTCAAGGTGGTGATCGAGGAATTGAGGATGAAGGGCAGGAAAGTCAGGGTCGCCACCATGGCGTTGGGCAGCACATGCCGGAGCATGATCTTGCGATTGGACAGCCCAAGCGCCCGCGCCGCGCGCACATAATCGAAGTTTCTTGCGCGTAAAAATTCGGCGCGGACGACATGGACCAGATTGACCCATGAGAAGGCGAGCAAGATGCCGAGCAGCACGAAAAAGCTCGGCGCAATGATCGACGACAGGATGATGAGCAGGTAGAGGCTCGGCAGCGACGACCAGATTTCGATGAAACGCTGCATCAGCAGATCGGTCCAGCCGCCGAAATAGCCCTGCACCGCGCCGGCGGTAACGCCGACCACCGAAGAAATGCCGGCCAGCAACAGGCCGAACAGCACGGAAATGCGAAAGCCATAGATCAACCGCGCGGTGACGTCGCGGCTCTGGTCGTCGGTGCCGAGCCAGTTCCATTCGATGTCGCTGCAATTCTGCGCCGGCTGACCTTCAAAAGTCTTGCCATTGGCGCATTGCGCGTTGGTCAGGCTCCAGGTTGGCGGCGAGGGGGCGGGTAGCGGCGCGGCGAGATTATGGGTGTTGTAGGAATAGCGGATCGGCGGCCAGATCATCCAGCCATTGGCCTCGATTTCCTTGAAGATCACCGGGTCGCGGTAATCGGTCTGAGCCAGGAAGCCGCCGAATTTGTCTTCCGGATAATCGACAAAGGCGGGGAAAAGCCATTCGCCCTTGTAGGATATGAGGATCGGCTTGTCGTTGGCGATGAATTCCGCGCCGAGCGAGGCGAAGAAGCAGAACACGAAAATCCAGAAGGCGTAAAACCCGCGCCGGTTGCGCTTGAAGGCGTCGAGGCGCCGGCGGGTGATCGGCGAAAGCGCTGCCATCAGACGTCCCGCGTTTCGAAATCGATGCGGGGATCGATCCAGGCATAGGTGAGATCGGACAGCAGATTGATCGCGAGGCCGAGCAGGGCGAAGATATAGAGATTGGCGAAGACCACCGGATAATCGCGGTTGAGCGTCGATTCGAACGACAGCAGCCCCAGTCCGTCGAGCGAAAATATGGTCTCGATCAGCAGAGCGCCGGTAAAGAAGGCCGAGATGAAGGCGCCGGGAAAGCCGGAAATGACGATCAGCATGGCGTTGCGGAAAACATGGCCGTAAAGCACGCGCCGCTCGGTCAGGCCCTTCATCCGTGCGGTGATGACGTACTGCTTGCGGATTTCCTCGATGAAGGCGTTCTTGGTGAGGAAAGTCGTGGTGGCGAAAGCGCCGATGGCCAGCGCCGTCACCGGCAGGAAAATATGCCACAAGTAATCCTTGACCTTGCCGAGCAGCGAAAGCTGGGAAAAGTCGTCGGAGGTCAGTCCGCGCAAGGGAAAAATCTGCCAGAACGAGCCTCCGGCGAAGAGCACGATCAGCAGGATGGCGAAGAGAAAGCTCGGGATGGCGTAGCCGACGATGATGACGGCGGAGGTCCAGATGTCGAATTTCTCGCCCTCGTGGCGGGCCTTGGCGATGCCGAGCGGAATCGAGATGGCGTAGGACAGAAAGGTCATCCACAGGCCGAGCGACATGGAGACCGGCAGTTTTTCCTTGATCAGCTGCAGCACTGGCGCGTCGCGGAAATAAGAGCGGCCGAAGTCGAACATCGCGTAATTGCGGATCATGAGCCAGAAGCGTTCGAGCGGGGGCTTGTCGAAGCCGAATTGCTTTTCCAGTTCGGCGATGAATTTGGGATCGAGCCCCTGCGCGCCGCGATATTTGCCGGAGAATTCCGACGCCGCCCCGCCCCGCGCCCCCGCGATGGCGCTATTGGCGCCGCCGCCAAAGCGTGAGGTCGCGCCTGAATCCTGGCCCTGCATCTGCGCCAGCACCCGCTCGACCGGGCCGCC
>Ga0208588_1000473_pt1 | contig 13027 bp, 11 predicted proteins | sample NGESurshal092012_8_FD_184483 | JGI IMG/M metagenome (GOLD analysis project Ga0208588, IMG submission 184483) | Arctic peat soil microbial communities from Barrow, Alaska - NGEE Surface sample 415-3 shallow-092012 (SPAdes) | ecosystem: Environmental > Terrestrial > Soil > Wetlands > Peat ...
GGTCACGCACGACCTGCTCGGCGACCTCCGGCGTCGTCACGACGACGACGCCGTCGGGCACCGGCGCCGGGATCGCCGTCAGTGCCGCATAGCAGGGGTCGCCCTCGACCTCCTCGGCGTTGGGGTTCACCGCGACCACGTCATGGCCGGTGTCGCGCAGGCGCCGGTAGATCAGGTTCGCCGGCTGCTTCTCGTCGCGCGAGACGCCCACCACCGCGATCCGCTTCTGGGCCAGGAACTCCTCGGCTGCGTCCTTGAGCTTCGTCATGCCCTCAAGGCTCGCCCCTCCCGTGACCCGGCGCGACCGTGCAAACCACGGGTACCGCGCCGGGCCACGCCACAGTCCGTAGTCCGTGCGGACGCCGCGGGCGGGCGCGCGCTCTAGCGTCAGCCGCGATGGCCAGCCGCATCGTCATCCTCGGCGCGGGGACCGGCGGGACCCTCGCCGCCAACCGTCTGCGCCGCGAGCTCGGCGACGCCGTGCAGGTGACGGTGGTCGACCATGACGACCGCCACGTCTACCAGCCCGGGCTGCTGTTCGTGCCCTTCGGCCTCGCCGATCCCGAGCACATCGTGCGCTCACGCGCCGCGCAGCTGGCGGGGGGTGTGCACCTGGTGCTGGCGGCGGTCGACCGCGTCGATGTCGCGCAGCGCACGGTCCGGCTCGCGGGCGGCGGCGAGCTCGCCTACGACGTCCTGATCATCGCCACCGGCGCGCGGCTCCAGCCCGAGGAGACCGACGGCCTGCTCGGCCCGGCCTGGAACCGGCGCGCCTTCACCTTCTACGACCTCGAGGGCGCCACCGCGCTGCGCGACGCGCTCGCCGTGTTCGAGGGCGGCCGGCTCCTGGTGAACGTCGTCGACATGCCCATCAAGTGCCCGGTCGCACCGCTCGAGTTCTGCTTCCTGGCCGACTGGTTCCTGGGTGAGCGCGGGATCCGCGAGCACACCGAGATCACGTTCGCCACGCCGCTCGACGCGGCGTTCACCAAGCCGGTGGCCTCGCAGATGCTGGGCGGGCTGCTGCGCGAGAAGGGCATCGCGCTGGAGACGGAGTTCGCCACCGGCCGCGTCGACGCCGACGCGGGCACGATCGTCAGCTGGGACGAGCGCGAGCTCCCGTTCGACCTGCTCGTCATCGTGCCGGCCCACGGCGGCGCGGCCTACGTCGAGCGCTCCCCCGGCCTCGGTGACGAGCTCGGGTTCGTCCCCTGCGACAACCACACGCTGCAGGCGCGCGCGGCGCCGGACGTGTTCGTCCTGGGCGACGCGGCGAACGTCCCGACGTCCAAGGCCGGCTCGGTCTCGCACTTCGAGGGCGCGACGATCGTGGAGAACGTCCGGCGCACGCTCGCCGGTGAGCAGCTGCAACCGTCGTTTGACGGGCACGCGAACTGCTTCATCGAGACGGGCTTCGGCAAGGCGCTGCTGATCGACTTCAACTACGACCACGAACCGCTCGCCGGCCGCTTTCCCGAGCCGCACGTCGGCCCGCTCCCGCTGATGCGCGAGTCGCGGCTGAACCACATGGCCAAGCTGATGTTCGAGTGGGCCTACTGGCACGTGCTGCTGCCCGGACGCGAGCTGCCGGGCATCAGCAACGAGCTGCAGACCGCGGGCAGGCCCGCACCCGAGAGCTGAGCAAGGAGACAGCGACGATGACCCAGACGACGATCGCCGGCCGCTCCGTGGAGGTCGACGCCGAGGGCTTCCTCACGGACGCCGGGGCATGGGACCGCGACATCGCCGCGGAGATCGCGCGCGACAACGGCATCCCCGAGCTCACCGCCCGCCACTGGCAGGTCGTCGAGTTCATGCGCGAGCGCTACCTGCGCGACGGCGCGGCCCCCTCGATCCGCACCCTCGGAAAGGCGTCCGGGGTGCCGGTCAAGGAGCTCTACCAGCTGTTCCCCAAGGGACCGGCGAAGCTCGCCGCCAAGATCGGCGGCATCCCCAAGCCCCGCGGCTGCATCTAGGAGGACGACATGCCGGACGAACCGATCACGAAGGTCTCGATCATCATCTCCAAGGGCTCGCTCGAGGGCATCTACCCGGGCCTGATCCTCGCCAACGGCGCCCGCATGGAGGGCATCGAGGCGAATGTCTTCTTCACGTTCTTCGGGATGGACGCGATCCACCGCGAGCGCCACGAGCACGTCAAGGTCGCCGCGGTCGGCAACCCGGGCCTGCACCTGGCCACGTGGGTCGGCGGCGTGCCGGGGATGTCGTCGATCATCACCCACCAGCTCGCCAAGAAGATGGACGAGCTCGACATCCCGCCGATCCCCGAGTTCGTCGAGCTGATCGCGGACTCCGGCGCGGGGCTCTACGCCTGCCAGGCGTCCGTCGACATGTTCGGCCTCACGCGCGAGGACTTCATCGAGCAGGTGCAGGACATCATCACCGTGGGCGAGTTCTACGAGCGGGCGGCGGGCGGGCAGATCATCTTCACGTGAGGTGCGCGGAGGCGTAGGGTGGATGCTGTCCTGCCCCGAGCAGACCGAGGTGCCCCGATGAAGCGCTCGCGCGCCGCCCTGTTGCTGTTCACGATCCTCGCCGTCGTGGGAGGTGTGACCGGCGTCGCGTCGGCCCGCGTGCTGCTGGTGGGCAGCTACAGAGGGGTGCACGGCCAGTACGCGACGGTCAACGCCGCGCTCAGCGCCGCGCACGCGGGTGACTGGATCCTGATCGGCCCCGGCGACTACAAGGACGCCGCGGTCCACGTCCCGGCCGGGGCGAAGACCGACGACCGCGCCGGCGCGCAGATCCTCATCACGAAGAACGGCATCCACATCCGCGGGATGGACCGCAACACCGTGATCGTCGACGGCACCGCGCCGGGCTCCCCGGCATGCAACCGCTCGACGAGCGGGCAGGTCTTCGGCCCCAGCGGCAAGGCCACCGGGCGCAGCGGGATCCTGATCTACAAGGCGCGGAACGTCTCAGTCGAGAACCTGACGCTCTGCAACTTCCTGACGGGCTCGAAGGGCGGCGGCAACCAGATCTGGTGGGACGGCGGCGCCGGCACCGGGACGCAGACGGACATGGGCACCTGGTACGGCAGCTGGCTGTCCGCCACCTCCTCCTACTTCGCCGGGCAGGACAAGCCGGCCGGCAGCTACGGCATCTACTCGTCCAACACGAAGACCGGCTCCGGCTGGTTCACGCACGACTACGCGAGCAACATGAACGACTCCGGCTACTACGTCGGCGCCTGCCCGAGCTGCAACGTCACGCTCGACCACGTCCATGCGCAGGACAGCGTGCTCGGCTACTCCGGCACCGACTCCGGCGGCAACATCACCATCAAGAACTCGGAGTTCGATCGCAACCAGGACGGGTTCGACACGAACAGCCAGAACAACAACGACGCGCCGCCGCCGCAGAACGGTGCGTGCCCGAACGGCGCGCAGAACCCCGACCCACCGCCGAACACCCAGCAGACGCACACGTGCTGGGTCGTGACGAACAACTCCTTCCACGACAACAACAACGCGAACGTGCCGTCGTCCGGATCGGCCTCGAACGGCCCACCCGGAACGGGCATGTCGATCTCCGGTGGCCGCAACAACATCGTCACGAACAACCGCTTCACGAACAACGGGGCCTGGGGCATCCTCGTCGTCCCCTACCCCGACCTCGGTCCCCCGCCGCCCGTGGCCCACTGCCAGGGCGGCGTGCTGAACGGCCTCTTCGGCCCCGACACGTGCTACTTCGAGGCCTTCGGCAACGAGATCGCCAACAACACGTTCACGCACAACGGCTTCTTCGGCAACCCGTCCAACGGCGACATCGGCGAGATCTCCGGCCAGAACGACCCCGGCAACTGCTACCACGGGAACACGAACACCGGCGGCACGCTGACCAGCGATCCGGCGGACATCCAGGCGACGCACGGACAGTGCGGCGTTCCGAACAGCGGCAATGACCTCGGCAGCACGCTCACCGCGCAGGTGCTCTGCGCCACGCAGCTGCTCAGCACGTGTGCCACGACGCCGACGACGAACTACCCGCGCTTCACCGGGGCGCCCATGCCGAAGCTCCCGCGCCAGGCGACGATGCCCGCGCCGTGTGCCGGCGTGCCGGCGAATGCGTTCTGCGCGGCCCACGGGCCCGCGAGGAAGGTCGTCCCGAAGTTCGTGGGCTAGTCACGCGGCCGTCGACGGGTCAGCCGCCGAGCTGATGGATGCCGATGAGGTTGCCGCAGGTGTCGTCGAGCGTCGCGGCGATCGTGGTGCCCGCGGGCGCCGGCGCGCCGCGGAACTCGACGCCCGCCGCGCGCAGACGCTCGTACTCCGCCTGCACGTCGTCGACGGCGAAGGTCGTCGCCGGGATGCCGTCGGCGTGCAGCGCCTGCTGGAAGGCCTGCGCGGCCGGATGGATGTTCGGCTCCAGGAGCAGGTGCACGCCGTCGCGGTCACCCGGCGAGACGACGGTCAGCCAGCGGTACTGGCCGAGCGGGATGTCGAGCGCGGGCTCGAAGCCGAGCATCCCCGTGTAGAACCGCAGCGCACGGTCCTGGTCGCTGACGAGGACGCTCGTCACGGTGATCCTGATCATGGGCGGATTGGATCACTCCGCGTCGACGACTTCCAGCGGCCGCGTGCGAACCTTCAGGGATGGCCACGCTTCCCGCCGGTCCCACCGAGTCCCCCGCGATCCAGACCGTGCGCTGGGTCGTGCGCCCGCTCGCGTTCATGGAATCCGCGCGACGGCGCTACGGCGACGCGTTCAGCGTGCGCTTCATGGGGTTCGAGTCGCCGATGGTGATGCTCTCCGATCCGGAGGCGATCCGGGCGCTGTACACCGGCCGCGATCACCGCCTGCCGCCCGGACGCACGTTCGCGCTGCGGCCGCTGCTGGGCGCGCGCTCGGTGCTGCTGCTCGAGGGACGCGAGCACCTCGACCGCCGGCGCCTGATGCTGCCGGCGTTCCACGGCGAGCGGATGCGGGCGTACGAGACCGTCGTGCGCGAGGCGACCGAGCGCGAGATCTCGACATGGCCCACGGGGCGCCCGTTCGCGATCCACCCCAGCATGCAGGCGATCACGCTCGAGGTGATCCTGCGCGCCGTCTTCGGCGTCAGCGACGAGCAGCGCGGAGCGCGGCTGCGCACGCTGCTGCGCGACCTGCTCGACCAGACGGCAGCGCCCGGTCTGCAGCTCGGCGTGCTGCTCGCACGGCGCCTGGGCCGCCTGGGGCCGCTCGAGCGCATCGGAGCGCTGCGCGCCGGCGTCGACGCCGTCCTCGCCGAGGAGATCGCCGAGCGCCGCGCCGACCCGCATGCGGGCGAGCGCGAGGACATCCTCTCCCAGCTCGTCGCCGCGCGCTTCGAGGACGGCAGCGGGATGGACGACGAGGAGCTGCGCGACCAGCTGATGACCCTGCTCGTCGCCGGGCACGAGACGACGGCGACCGCGCTCGCCTGGACCTTCGACCTGCTGCTGCACAACCCCGGGACGCTCGCGCGCCTGCAGTCCGAACTCGCCCACGGCGACGAGGAGTACCTGCGCGCCGTGATCTCCGAGGCGCTGCGCCTGCGGCCGGTCGTCCCGCTCGCCGGGCGGCGCCTGGGCTCCGAGCTGCACGCCGGCGATCTCGTGCTGCCGGCGGGCACGGATGTCACCCCGTCGATCTGGCTGACGAACACCCGCGCGGACACCTACGCGGACCCGTTCGCCTTCCGTCCCGAGCGCTTTCTGGAGAACCCGCCGGCGACCTATTCCTGGATCCCGTTCGGCGGCGGCTCGCGCCGCTGCCTGGGCGCCTCGTTCGCGGAGTTCGAGATGCGCATCGTCCTGTCGACGGTGCTGCCCGAGTGCACGCTCGCGGCGGCCCGCGAGCGGCCCGAGCACGCCGCGCGGCGCAACGTCACGCTCTCGCCGCGCCACGGCACACGCGTGATCCTCCAGGTGCGGCGCCCGGCCCCGCGCCGCGCGCGCGAGCCGGTCGGCAGCGCCGCCTGACCGGGCCGCGGTGCGCCGCCATAGAATCCGGGCGTGAGCTTCGAGCGCGCCAGGCACGAGGAGCGCCGGATCGCGCGCTCGACGCACCTCGCCGACGGCACGCTCGCGTGCCCGGCGTGCGACGCGCCGGTCGCGCCGCTGCAGCGCGCCCTCGCCCCGGCCGACCCGCTCGGCTGCGGCTACTGCCTGCACACGGGGGCCGTCCGGGACTTCCTCTCGCTCGCGGCGCCGACGCGCGCCACGCACGTCGTGGTCCGCGTGCGCGCCGCGCGGCCCGGGCGCGTGCGCTGATGAGCGCCGGTCCCCAGGGGGCCGCCCGCAGCGCGCTCGTCATCGGTGCGCTCGGGGTCGTCTTCGGCGACATCGGGACGAGCCCGCTCTACACCGTGCAGACGGTCTTCGACCCGAGCGACCCGCACCCCGTGGCGGTGACGACGGACACCGTCTTCGGGATCATCTCGATGATCTTCTGGTCGGTGATGGTGGTCGTCACGATCACCTACGTGCTGCTCGTCATGCGCGCCGACAACGACGGCGAGGGCGGCATCATGGCCCTGATCACCCTGCTGCGCCGGCGGGAGCTTCCGGGGAGCGCCCGGACGAAGCTCGCGCTCGCCGGGCTGGGGATCTTCGGCGCCTCGCTGTTCCTGGGCGACAGCATGATCACGCCGGCGATCTCCGTCCTGTCCGCGGTCGGCGGGCTCGGGGTCGCCGCACCGTCGCTGGAGCACCTCGTCGTCCCCGTCACCGCCGCGATCATCGTCGCGCTGTTCCTGCTGCAGCGCGTCGGGACGGCGACCGTCGGGCGGCTCTTCGGCCCGGTCATGCTCGTCTGGTTCGTCGTGATCGGGGCGTCCGGGGTGAGCGGCATCGCGGTGCACCCCGGGATCCTCAAGGCGCTCTCGCCGACCTACGCGGTCGACTTCTTCCTCAGCCACTTCGCGACCGCGTTCTTCGCGCTGGCCGCCGTCGTGCTCGCGGTGACGGGCGCCGAGGCGCTCTACGCCGACATGGGCCACTTCGGCCGCAGGCCGATCACGCGCGCCTGGCTGCTGCTCGTCTTCCCGGCCTGCATCCTCTGCTACATGGGGCAGGGTGCGCTGATCCTCGACAACCCCGCGAACATCTCCAACCCGTTCTTCCTGCTCGTGCCCGGCTGGGCCCAGTGGCCGCTCGTCTTCCTGGCCACGGCAGCCACCGTGATCGCCTCGCAGGCGGTGATCACCGGTGCGTTCTCGGTCGCCCACCAGGCCGCGCAGCTGGGCTACCTGCCGCGGCTGCGGATCACGCATACCTCCGATGAGACGATCGGGCAGATCTACGTGCCGTGGATCAACTGGCTCCTGATGATCTCCGTGCTGACGCTCGTCTTCACCTTCGAGAGCTCTTCCGCGCTGGCCTTCGCCTACGGCGTCGCGGTGACCGGCACGATCACGATCACGACGCTGTTGTTCCTCTACATCGCGCGCCACCAGTGGGGGCGGCCGCTGTGGCTCGTCGTCGCGGGCGGGGGCGCGCTGCTGACCGTCGACCTGTTCTTCCTGGCCGCGAACCTCACGAAGATCACGCACGGCGCCTGGCTGCCGCTGCTGATCGCCGCGATCACGTTCACGATCCTCACGACCTGGCAGCGCGGCCGCGAGCTCGTGACGCGGCGCCGCGAGCACGTGGAGGGCTCGCTGCGGACCTTCATCGACGACCTCCACGTGCGGCGCTATCCCGTCCAGCGCGTGCACGGGACGGCCGTCTTCCTCAACCGCACGAACCTCACGGCCCCGCTCGCGATGCGCGCGAGCGTGAGCCATCTGCACGCGCTGAGCGAGCAGGTCGTGATTCTCACGATCGAGACGCTGCCCGTTCCGCACGTCCCGCCGGGCGAGCGCCTGGTGATCGACGACCTGGGCTACACCGACGACGGGATCACCCACGTGACGGCGCGCTTCGGCTACGTGGACGAGCCCAACGTCCCCGAGGTCCTGCGCATGATCGAGCCCTCGCGGCTCGAGGCGCCGCTCGACATCGACGAGGCCTCGTATTTCCTCTCGACGATCGAGCTCCATGCCGGCGATGCACCGGGCATGAGCCACTGGCGCAAGCACCTCTTCATCGCCACCTCGCGCATCGCCGCCGACGCCGCCGAGTACTTCGCGCTCCCGCGCGAGCGCACCGTGATCGTCGGCTCGCGCATCGAGGTGTAGTGCGCGCGGCTGCAGGTCCGTCGCCGACCGGGCTCGGCCTACCCGACGACGCTCGTGACGAGGTGACCGATCACCCAGCCCACCCCTGCGCTGACGCCGCCGATCAGCAGCACCTGCATGCCGGAGAACAGCAGCCGCTGCCGCGCGACCGTCCCCTTGATGATCCCCAGCACGAACAGGGCGATCAGCGTGCAGCCGACGCTGATCGGGAGCGCGATGCCGATGCCGAAGAAGAAGTAGGGCCACAGCGGGATGATCGCCGCGCCCAGGTAGGTCCCGCCGACCACCAGTGCGTCGCCGACCGCGGCGCCGCCCGCGTCGGGTGAGAGGCCGAGCTCCTTCTGGACCTTGGTGCGCAGGAAGACGTTCGGGTTGACCGCGAGGCCCTGGGCGACCTGCTCCGCGGCGCCGCGCTCCAGCCCCTCCTGCTCGAGGACGAGCGCCAGTTCGGCGATCTCGCGTTCGGGCTCGTCGATCACCTCCTGTCCCTCATCGCGGATCTCGGCGACGTAGAGGCCCTCCTCCGCCTCGCTGGCCAGGTAGGACCCACCGCCCATCGCGATCGCCCCTGCCACGGCTTCGGCGAGCCCGGCGACGAGGATCGCCGCCTTCCCGGGGTTGGCAGCCGCCATGCCGGTCACCACGCCGAGCGGCACCAGCAGCCCGTCCTGTGCCCCGAGGACGAACTCGCGGATGCGCGACAATCGCTCGATGCGGGCCGCCTCCCCGAGCGCGTGCTCCTCGATGTGGGCGCGTGCCTCAGCGCGCTGCGCTTCGCTGATCGATTCCATCTGCCCATCCTGCGGCGCAGCGGCGCGCCCGCAACCGTGCTCACTACGGGCCGATGACATCGCGCCCGCCGTGCGGTCTCCTGATGAGGCCCATCCCCGACCAGGAGCCGCACATGGACAGGATCCCCATCCCGGGCGATCCTGGCGTGGGTCGCGGCGCTGTGATGGCCGTCCTCAGCCGTCGCGCAGCGCCATGACCCCGCCGACGCCGCCGAGGTAGAGCGTCGTCCTCTTCGTCTTCGGGTTGCTGCCGATCGCGATGCCCGCGTAGTGGTTGTTGTAGAGCCCGCCGTGGCCGGCCTGCTGCTTCCAGGCGACCTTGCCGCTGCGATAGTCGATGGCGGTCCAGTACCACGGGTCCGCGCCGCTCGGGTCCTTGACGTTCTCGAAGGTGTAGATCAGCCCGTTGGCCGCGTCCCCCTTGGAGACGACGGACGGCGCGCGCACGGTCGTGTTGCGCCAGTGGACCGAGCATCCGGTGCCGCCCGGCCCGATGTCGATGCGCGTCATGCCCGGCGAGCTGACCTGGTTGAGGTCGCCGCCGATCTGCAGCCCGCCGCCGATCACGTCGTTCCACCTGACGAGGTCGTAGCCGTAGTTGTTCTCGACGATCAGCGAGCGGCCCATCGCGATCAGCGAGTTCTCCGTGTCGCTCGCGCCCTTGGCGAAGACCGGGACCGTGCAGACCAGGCGCTTCTGACCCCTGGCGAGCGCGCCGGCGCGGTAGACGACGACGTCCATCGGGTCGGCGTTGTCGGTGATCGCGACGTAGGCGGGGGCCGTGCCCTTTCCGCGGCGTCCGCTCGTCGGCCACAGCAGCGTCGGCGTCGTCCCCGAGCCGGCGTTGATCTGGCCGGGCTTCTGGACGCCGCTGTTGCGGTAGGTCGCCTTCCAGACGACCTTCGGCTTCAGGTCGGCGCCGGCCGTGAACTTGTACTGCGCCCTGTCGGAGACGATGTAGATCCCGTCCGAGGCGACGGCGAACGAGTTCTCGATCTCCTCGTTCAGCACGATCGACCCGCACTTCCCGGTCTTCGGATCGAGCACGCCGACGGTGCCCTTCGTGCGGCCCACGAACCAGTAGCGGCCCTGCGTGTCCGGCAGCGTCGACGGCATGCGCTCGTCCGGCTGCAGGCACGGCGTCGGGTCGTAGGAGGCGACCTGCCGGAACGCCGGCGCCGCGCCGCTGTCGTCCTCGCCGATCACGAGGATCCGCCGGTCGCTCGAGGCGACGACGACGCGGTCGCGGTCGTCCAGGTAGAAGTACGCGCCGCCGGTCGTGTTCAGCGCCGGGTTCGTCCCCGCGGGGGGCGGGACGAACGGGAGCTGCAGAAAGGCCAGCGTGTCGAGCGTGACCGGGTCGAGCAGGTAGAGCGCCGGGCCGTCGCCGAGGTTCGTGCACGAGCCGATCAGTCGCCCCCTGCGATCGAATGTCAGCGTGATGCAGGTGCGCCCGAAGCCCGCCGAGAAGACATGTGGGCGCAGGCCGAGCGGGCCGGAGAGCTCGGTGTAGTCGTCGCTCTGCCATGCGTCGTTGTGGACGCCGTTCTTGGGGTTGGCCGCCATCAGCGGGTGCTGCCAGGCGGGCGTCACGCCCGCGACCGGCCGGGCCTTCCACGGCGCGCCGACGTACTGCGCGACCGTGGGCGCGGGGCCGGTCGCCTGGATCGGCGTCGCGGGGATCGTCGCTGCGGATGCGCCCGGCACGGCGCAGGCCAGTGCGAGTACGGCGACAGCGACGACGACGACGCGTTGGGGACCTCTCATGTCCTGCTCCTCTGCTCCCGGTGGTGCGACCGCAACGCAGTATGAGGGTGCGGGAAGATGCGCGCCATGAGCGGCATCGAGCAGTCGACGGAGGGCGCCGGTGCTGTGGGTCGGAGTGTGGAGCGGCTGCCCGGCTGGGTGCGGCGCCTGACCGGGATCGGCGCCCTGCCTGCCGACTCCGACGAGCTTCGCGCCCGCAAGGCCGTCCTCGTACTGTCCTCGACGCTGATGGCCGCGCTGGCGTGCGTGTGGGTCGTGACCTACGCGGTGCTCGGACTCTGGGTGCCGGCGGCGATCCCGCTCGCCTACCAGATCGCCACGGTGGCCAGCATCGCCACGTTCGCGCGCACGCGCCGCTACGTCGTGTTCCGCGAGAGCCAGCTCGTGCTGCCGCTGTTGCTCCCGTTCGCGCTGCAGTGGAGCCTGGGCGGGTTCGAGAACTCGTCGGCCGTCTGCCTCTGGGCGATCACCTCTCCGCTGGGGGCGCTCGTGTTCGTCGGGGCGCGCCAGGCGGTCCCATGGTTCGCGGCCTTCGCGGGCCTCGTGGTGTTCTCCGCGGCGATCGATCCCGCCCTCGCAGCCCATGCGCCCGACATCCCGCAGGGCGTCGTGATCGCGTTCTTCGCGCTCACCATCCTCGGCGTGGCGACGACCGTGTTCGCGGTGCTGCAGTACTTCGTCCGCGCCCGCGAGCGAGCGCTCACGGACCTTGCAGCCCAGCATCGGGCCCTCGAGCTGGAACAGGCGAAGTCCGAGCGGCTGCTGCTGAACGTCCTGCCGGCGCCGGTGGCGGCGCGGCTCAAGGAGGAGGACGGCGTGATCGCCGACGACCTCCCCGCGGTGACGGTGCTGTTCGCGGACATCGTGGGCTTCACGCCGCTGTCCGAGCGGCTCACGGCGTCCGCGGTGGTGTCGCTGCTGGACACGGTGTTCGCGCGCTGGGACGCCCTCGTCGCCGCGCACGGGGTGGAGAAGATCAAGACGATCGGCGACGCCTACATGGTCGCCGGGGGCATCCCGCTCCCGCGCGACGACCACGCCGAGGCGATCGCCGCGCTGGCGCTCGCGATGGGTCCGCAGCTCGCCGCCTGCTCCGCCGAGACCGGCGTGCCGCTGCAGGTGCGGATCGGCATCGACAGCGGGCCCGTCGTCGCCGGCGTGATCGGGCGGGCGAAGTTCAGCTACGACGTCTGGGGGGACGCGGTCAACACGGCCAGCCGCATGGAGGCGCACGCCCTGCCAGGCACGATCCAGGTGACCGAGCGGACCTACGAGCGCCTGCGAGATCGCTTCGAGCTGCGCCGGCGCGGGACCTTCGATGTCAAGGGGAAGGGCCCGATGCCCTGCTACCTGCTGCTCGGCCAGCGGGCCTAGTCCCGGTCCTCAGCGGCGCCCGGCGATGACGGTCGTGGCGATGACCATCGAGACGGCGCTCAGGCGGCGGCCGGCGCGGCGGCCGGTGGGGCGTTCGGCTCGGCTTCGGTGCCGGGCTGGACCGTCGGGATGCCGCGGGTGAAGAGCAGCGCGAGGAGGCTGATCAGTGCGAGGACGGCGAGCGCGGAACGCAGGCCCGCGACCCGGGCGCTGGCGTTCTCGTCGACGACCGCGTTCGCCGTCTCCGGCGGGACACCCGCGTCGTCGAGCGCCGCCTTCAGATCCTTGTCGGACACGAAGGGCACGCCGGTCGTCAGCTGGGTCTGCGCCTGGACGACGAGGTCGTTGGGGACCGCCGGGTTGCTCTGGACGCCGGTGAAGAACGCAGCGGTCAGGGCAGAGATGAGGATCGCGCCGGCGAGCGCCGTGCCGATCGACGCGCCGAGCTGGGTGCCCGTGTTCTGCAGGCCCCCGACCTCACCGCTCTGCTCGTCGGAGACCGCGGAGACGGTCACGCTGCCCAGCTGCGAGGCCATCGCACCGAGGCCGGACCCGATGAGCAGCAGCGGCCCGGTGATGACCTCGGGCCCGGACCCGACATCGAGCAGCGCGATCAGCAGCGCCAACCCTGCGAACAGCAGCAGGAAGCCGGCGTTGACGACGCGGCGCGGGTTGGCGTCCGGTGCGAGCTTCGGGACTCCGGCGGCGAACAGGAGCAGCGTCAGCGACAGCGGGAGCAGGCGCACGCCGGTCTCCATCGCGGACAGCCCGAGCGCGACGGAGAGGAACAGCGGGATGACGAAGAACGTCCCGGCCTGCACGAGGAACATGAAGAGGAACGACAGCACCCCGGAGCGCATCTGGATGTTGCGCAGCAGCTTGGGGTTGAGCAGCGCGCCCTCGCCGCGCCCGATCCGCAGCGTCTCCCAGC
>Ga0208588_1000478_pt1 | contig 12982 bp, 9 predicted proteins | sample NGESurshal092012_8_FD_184483 | JGI IMG/M metagenome (GOLD analysis project Ga0208588, IMG submission 184483) | Arctic peat soil microbial communities from Barrow, Alaska - NGEE Surface sample 415-3 shallow-092012 (SPAdes) | ecosystem: Environmental > Terrestrial > Soil > Wetlands > Peat ...
CCAAGCAAGGCGGCCGCCGCCGGATTAGCTTCAAGCACGCGCTGGCTGACCGAGTCCACGATCAGCACCGGTTCGGAGGAGAGCTGGAACAACAGGCGATAGCGCTTTTCCGCGTTGCGAATGCGGGCGTATTCGCGCTCCATCGCCTGCTGCGCCTCGGCAAGGCGCAGTTGCAGATCCGCCATGGCCCGCAAGTCGCGCCCCACTGCGAGGATGCGCCGCTCGCCGCCAAATCGGATCGCGCAGTAGCGCACCGGCACATCGGGACCTTGGTGCGCGGAATGGTTCACCTGCCGCCAACGAGTCGGCGTCAAAGGGGTAGCGTCCCGCTGAAGATCCTCGATCTTCGTCCGGCATTCCGCTGTCACCGTGTCGACCCACTTTTGTCCCACCCAGTCTCGGTAGATAGCCTTGCCGAGCGCTGGATCCGAGAAAGCCACGTCGAGAATGGTTCCATCTCCGTCGACAACCAGCGAAACGTCCGCCGATGTCGCGATCAACGCGCTGGCCGACGCGCTGTCCACTGCCGCAAGGGAGTCCCTGGCGGCTGAAAACTGGGTTGGCGGCGATGAATTGAACGCTTCGATCACAGAAGGATCTCTTTCATTGTGACCAGAATCGCGGGCGCGATTTTTTTGATGTTACAATTAGATGGTGTCGCTACAGCAAAATGCGGGCAAGATAAACAGCAGTCTCGAAGTCGGGCGCCAGGTTATCCGCGCCCAGTTTTTGGCCAATATCCGGGTTGGAAGCCAAAATCGAGCCACCGACCAACACCCGCAAACGTGGATTTTGAGAGATCATGCGCGCTTGCCCGATTTTCAAACGCAGATCATCGACGAAACGTTCGCAGTTGACTGAAAATCCGACGGCGTCGAACCATTGTTCGGCAAGGCGTCGCAAACAAGCTTCGGCGTCCGTTCGTTCGGCGCGCCAGCCTTCGGAAGCGAAAAGACTCGCAACCATTTGAACGCCAAGCAAATGGTTTTCCCCAGGCGCGGCCAACAGAAGAATCGCCGGCGCCCTTCCTGTCCGATCAACGATTCGGTCCTCTTGTGGATCGAGGTTTCGAAGAAAGCCCTGGAGACGCTGCAGACCGACCGTGACCTGCATGAAATCACACGCGTCGTTCTCCCAGAGTTGGCCGAGACGCCGCGCGGCGGGTGCGATCACCGTCGCCATGATTGCTCGCGGCGCGACGCCGTCTCGAACCATGGCTTCGACAAACGCCCATGCGTCGTCCCTGTCTCCGCGGAGAACCAAATTCGCGAGCAGATCCGCGTCGAGCCGGGATTCTGACCTGAGCTTCGATGTAGCGGGCTGCTGATAGGCCATCTTGGACAAGGCGGCCGACTTCTCCATAGCCGAATGTCGGGAGTGCGCGCCGGCGTCGGTGCTCTCAAAGTGGCAATCGACCTCTTGCATATCGGCCCTTACCGCCGCGAACCTAGCGGCATTGAGCGGCGCAGACGAGGAAGCTCAAGCTACCGCGCACACGGCAGCGGCCAAACGCCACCCCGTGTCATCCGCACTATCGTGTATTTTAAAATTTACGTCAATCTGGATTGACAGTTTGTTTGTCGCGGACCTATTGTCCGTCACAGGAGAGGGCCGCCCCAAGGGAGCGAACCCCCAAATGGCGAAACCCCACGGGAAGGGCGAATGCGCTACGATCGTTCACAAAAGACGCGATCCAAGCCCCTCTATACCGCGGAGCAGCGGAAGAGGCGTGATGCTTCTCGCTGGACGCTCGTTCAGGGGGTATTGGCGCCGTTCCAGTTCCTGGTCTTTCTGATCAGCCTCGTCCTCGTCGTGCGCTTTCTCATCACCAATAATGGCGAAGAGCTGGCGAATGCTTCGGTCGTGGTGAAGACGCTGACGCTCTACACGATCATGATTACTGGAGCTGTGTGGGAGAAAGTGGTCTTCGGCCGCTACCTCTTCGCCGAGGCGTTTTTCTGGGAAGACGTCTTCAGCATGCTGGTGCTGGCGCTGCATACCGCGTATATCGCGGCCCTTGGCCTTAACCTGCTCGACGCCCGCTCTCTGATGTTTTTGGCTTTGGCCGCCTATGCCGCCTATATCGTCAACGCGGCCCAGTTTCTGCTCAAGCTTCGGGCGGCCAGGCTGCAGGCCGCCCCCGCTGCCGTCGTTTCCGCCGGCATGGAGGCGTCGCGATGAACGCCCAGACGCCGATGGTCCCAGAGCGAATTGTCGCGACCGAGGGATGCGATTCGACGCCGATCTTGCGCGAACGGGGGCAGCGCCAGGTATTTTGCGGCCTGACGGGAATCGTTTGGCTCCATCGCAAAATACAGGATGCGTTCTTCCTTGTCGTTGGCTCACGCACCTGCGCGCATCTGATTCAATCGGCCGCCGGTGTCATGATCTTCGCCGAGCCGCGTTTCGCGACTGCGATACTCGACCAACGCGATCTCGCGGGATTAGCCGACATCAACGACGAACTCGATCGCGTCGTCGGCCAGCTGCTTGAGCGCAGGCCAGAAATCAAACTGCTCTTCCTCGTGGGCTCTTGTCCGTCAGAGGTGATCAAGATCGACCTCAAGCGCGCCGCAGCGCGGCAATCCGCCAAGCATGCGCCGCGCGTTCGCATTCTCAGTTATTCCGGCAGCGGGATCGAGACCACCTTTACGCAAGGCGAGGACACATGTCTCGCAGCGTTGGTCCCTTCCATGCCGGTCGAGCGCCCCGAGACCCCGAAGTCTCTGCTGGTGGTCGGCGCGCTCGCCGATGTCGTCGAGGATCAGTTTGCCCGACTGTTCGCCGAGATGGGCTTGGGCCCGGTGCATTTTTTACCAATGCGCCGAGCCGCCGACATCCCCCCTGTCGGTCCCGGCGCTTCGTTCTTGCTCGCGCAGCCTTTCCTCGGCGACACCTCTCGCGCGCTCGAAGAGCGCGGAGCTCGACGCATAGCTGCGCCCTTCCCCTTGGGGGAGGAAGGTACGACTGCGTGGCTCCGCGCTGCGGCCGAAGCCTTCGGCGTTCCCAGCTCGCGTTTCGAAGCGGTCACCGCCCAAGGGCGCGCTCGCGCCGCCAAGTCTCTGGAGCGGCATAAGGAGCATCTGTCAGGCAAGAGGATCTTCTTTTTTCCAGATTCTCAACTCGAAATCCCACTCGCGCGGTTTCTCGCGCGTGAATTGGGCATGACGCTGATTGAAGTCGGCACCCCATATCTGCACCGGCAACATCTTGAACAGGAGCTTGCCTGGCTTCCCGCTGGCGTCCAGCTCAGCGAAGGACAGGATGTGGAGCGGCAAATTGATCGCTGCCGCACCGCGAAGCCCGATCTGACCGTATGTGGCCTCGGCCTCGCCAATCCGCTGGAAGCCGAGGGTTTGACCACCAAATGGTCGATCGAACTGCTGTTCACGCCGATCCAGGGTTATGACCAAGCTGGTGATCTCGCCGAACTTTTCGCGCGGCCGCTGGTGCGTCGCGCGCGGCTGGAGGTCTGAGCCATGCAATTGACGCTCTGGACCTATGAAGGACCTCCCCACATTGGCGCGATGCGAGTCGCGACCGGCATGCGCGGACTGCATTATGTGGTGCACGCGCCGCAGGGCGATACCTATGCCGATCTCCTCTTCACGATGATTGAGCGGCGCGACGCCCGACCGCCCGTCACCTACACGACCTTCCAAGCCCGCGACCTCGGCGGCGACACCGCCAATCTCTTCAAGAACACGGTGCGCGACGCTTACGAGCGGTTCCAGCCGCAAGCGATGATCGTCGGCTCGTCCTGCACGGCTGAACTCATTCAGGACGATCCCGGAGGATTGGCGCGCGCGCTCGATCTGCCCATCCCGGTTATTCCGCTTGAGCTTCCGGCCTATCAGAAGAAGGAGAACTGGGGCGCGGCGGAGACATTCTATCGTCTGGTCCGCTCACTCAGCGGCCCTCGTCGCGAACGTGTGGCGACCGAACGTCGCAGTTGCAATTTGCTCGGACCCACGGCTTTAGGTTTCCGGCATCGCGATGACGTCAAGGAAATTTCGGGTTTGCTCGATAGCCTCGGTGTCGATGTGCGCGTAGTCGCGCCATTGGGTGCGACTCCTTCCGACATCGCCCGATTGGGCGAGGCCGACTTCAACGTGGTCCTTTATCCAGAGACCGCGCTCGCCGCGGCGCAATGGCTCGAAAAGAACCATGGCCAGCCCTTTACGCGAACAGTCCCGATCGGCGTTGGCGCGACGAGAGATTTCATCGCCGAGGTTGCGCGGATCGCCGACATTAACCCGACCAAAGTGCTCGCCGAGCAGGCTGCGCGGTTGCCTTGGTACTCGCGCTCGGTCGACTCGACTTATCTGACGGGCAAGCGCGTGTTCATATTCGGCGACGCGACGCATGTTTTGGCCGCCGCGCGCATCGCGGAAAATGAGCTTGGGTTCAAAGTCGTGGGGCTGGGCACATATTCGCGCGAATTCGCGCGAGAGATTCGTGAGGCCGCGAAGGTCTTGGAGGTCGATGCGCTGATCACGGACGACTATCTGGAGGTCGAAGCCAAGGTGGCCGAGTTGCACCCGGAACTTGTGCTCGGCACCCAGATGGAGCGCCATATCTCGAAAAGACTGGGCTTGCCCTGCGCCGTTATTTCGGCGCCGGTACATGTTCAGGATTTTCCCGCCCGTTACTCTCCACAGATGGGTTTCGAGGGCGCAAATGTGATTTTTGACTCTTGGGTTCATCCTTTGATGATGGGTCTCGAAGAGCATTTGCTCACGATGTTCCGCGAAGACTCCGAATTCAAGGCCGACGGCGCCCCTTCGCATCTCGGCGTCTCCACCGCGACGATCCCAGCGGAATCCGAGCCGATCCGTCTGGTGCAAGAACTCCCGACACATGCGCAAGTCGAGATCAGCACGCCGTCGAGCGTGTCCACCGACATCTTTGCATGGAGCAACGACGCCGAAAAGGAACTGAAAAAGATTCCATTTTTCGTCCGCGGAAAAGCGCGGCGCAACACGGAACGCTTCGCTGTCGAGCGCGGCGTGGCAACTATCACCATCGAGACGCTTTACGATGCCAAAGCCCATTTCTCGCGCTGAGCCCACGCCTCTCAACGTAGTGATTGTCACGATGGATCCGCATGTCGCGAGCGCCACGGATCGCGCGCGTGCGATACTCGCGCGTCAAATACCCGGTCTGTCCCTCAATATTCACGCCGCTGCGGAATTCGCGGGCGATCCCGTCCGCCTCGAGCGCTGTCTCGCCGACATCGCGGAGGGGCACATCATTATCAACATGATGTTGTTTCTGGAGGATCACTTCCAGCCGTTAATGCCGGCGCTTGCTGCGCGGCGAGACGCCTGCGACGCTATGGTCTGCGCGATGTCGGCGGGCGAAGTGACAAAACTGACCCGCATGGGCCGTTTCGACATGAGCGCGCCTTCCAGCGGCCCCATGGCGCTGCTCAAGAAATTACGCGGGAACAAGGGCACAGCAGGTTCCGCGGGCGCCAATCAGATGGCGGTATTGCGCCGAATCCCGAAGTTGTTGCGCTTCATTCCAGGCACGGCTCAAGATGTTCGCGCGTATTTCCTGACGCTTCAATACTGGCTCGCAGGTTCGGAAGAGAACATGGCCAACATGGTCAGGTATCTCGTTAATCGCTATGCGGACGGTCCGCGCAAGCATCTGCGCGGCGCCATCAAGTCGCCGCCGCCAACTGAATATCCCGAAGTCGGCGTTTATCATCCCCGACTCGCCAGCCGCGTCGCGGAGACGCTGGACGCATTGCCGCCGACCGCTGGCAAGATCAAGGCCACGGTCGGTCTTCTTGTCATGCGCTCCTATGTGCTTGCTGGGAACGCAGGTCATTACGATGGCGTCATATCGGCCCTCGAAGCGCGCGGCTTGCGCGTCATTCCTGCATTCGCGACGGGCCTCGACGCTAGGCCCGCGATAGAGAAGTTCTTCCTCAAGGATGGACATCCGACCATCGATGCGATGGTTTCTCTGATGGGCTTCTCTCTCGTCGGTGGCCCTGCCTATAACGACGCCAAGGCGGCGGAAGAAATCCTGGTCAAACTGGATGTGCCCTATATAGCAGCCCACCCCGTTGAATTTCAGACGCTGGAGCAATGGAGGGAATCGGATCGCGGGCTATTACCCGTGGAATCGACGATAATGGTCGCCATTCCCGAACTCGACGGCTCGACGGGACCAGCAGTTTTTGGCGGCCGCGCAAAGGGATGCTCGTCCTGCACGGGCTGCGAACAAATTTGCTTGTTTCCGGAAACAGAAAGCGCTCGCGACATGCATTCTTGCATCGAACGCGCGAATATGCTCGCTGCGCGGGTCGAAAAGCTCGCCATTTTGCGCCGGTCCGAGCGGGCTGAGCGCAAGATAGCGATCGTGTTGTTCAACTTTCCGCCAAACGCGGGAAATACCGGCACCGCCGCATTTCTTTCGGTGTTCGAGTCGCTTCACCGAGTCCTCGGCGCGATGAAGGGCGCGGGATACACCGTAGAGGCGCCAGCCAGTGTAGACGACTTGCGATCCGCAATCATCACGGGGAACGCCGCCCGGCACTCTGCGCTGGCCAATGTTCATACCTGCATCCCGACCGAAGATCACGTCCGCCGGGAACGTTGGCTTCCTCAGATCGAAGCGCAATGGGGACCGGCGCCTGGACGTCAGCAGAGCGATGGCTCTTCCATCCAGGTGCTCGGGGCGCGGTTCGGCAATGTTTTCGTCGGCATCCAACCCGCGTTCGGATACGAAGGCGATCCCATGCGATTGCTCTTCGAAAAGGGATTCTCGCCGACGCACGCGTTTTCCGCCTTCTATCGTTGGCTCAAAGAGGATTTCGGCGCGCATGCGGTGTTGCACTTCGGCACCCATGGCGCGCTGGAATTCATGCCAGGGAAGCAATCGGGGCTTTCAGGGTCTTGCTGGCCCGATCGTTTGATCGGAGAACTTCCCAACCTATATCTGTATGCGTCCAACAATCCATCGGAGGGCGCGATCGCCAAGCGCCGGGCGGGCGCGACGCTGATAAGTTACCTCACGCCCCCGATCGCCAATGCGGGTCTATATCGAGGCCTGATTGATCTCAAGGTTTCGCTGGATCGCTGGCGGAAGTCGACACCGGACGATGCAACCGAACGGGAGGAGTTGGCGACGATCATTCAGGCTCAGGCCGCCGAGTTGGATTTGGCTACACTGGAGCCCATTTGGGACAATGAGGCCGAGTCGATTATAACGAAGCTCGTTCAGTCAGTTCTGGAACTCGAATACACACTAATTCCCCACGGTCTTCATATTGTGGGCGAACCGCTTTCGACCGAAGAGCGTGTCGAAATGCTCCTCGCGATGGCCGAGGCGGCGCATGGCGGTTCCTTGCCGCGAAATGTGGTCGAATCCGTTGTCGCTGGAGCCGAAGTCGACTCCCTTGCGTCGGACGAGACGATGCGAGCGACACTTCGATCGCTTGCGCATTCCGCAGACTATCTCTCGCGCGATTACGAATTGGCTGGAATATTGCGTGCGCTCGACGGCCGTTTTATCAGACCGGCGCCTGGCGGCGACGTCATGCGTATGCCCGAAGTGCTTCCGACCGGACGTAATCTACATGGATTCGACCCGTTTCGGATTCCGAGCGCCTACGCGGTGCAGGATGGAGCCCGACAGGCCGAAAGGTTGTTGGAGCGCTATATGAGCGACTCGCACCCCTTCCCCGAGACGATCGCTATGGTTCTCTGGGGCACTGACAATTTGAAGACTGAGGGTGCGCCGATCGCGCAGGCTCTCTCCCTCATTGGTGCGGCGCCCCGTTTCGACAGTTATGGTCGACTTGCGGGCGCACAATTGCTTCCTCTGGACGAACTCACACATCCGCGCATCGACGTCGTGATCTCTTTGTCGGGCATTTTCCGGGATCTCATGCCCTTGCAAATCAAGCTTCTCGCTGAGGCAGCCTTTCTCGCGGCCTCGGCTGACGAACCCATCGAGCGTAACTTCGTGCGCAAGCACGCACTTGCTTTCCTCGAAGCGAATGGCGGCGACATCGAGACCGCCGCCTTGCGCGTATTCGGCAACGCCGATGGCGCTTATGGCTCTAACGTCGGCAACCTCGTCGAAAGTGGACGGTGGGAGGACGAAGACGAGTTGGCGGAAACATACACGCGTCGGAAAGGCTTCGCTTATGGCCGGGTCGGCGCGCCGGTTCAGCAACCCAAGTTGCTCAGCAGCGTGCTGGCAGGGGTCGATCTTGCCTATCAGAATTTGGATTCTGTCGAACTCGGGGTCACGACGGTCGATAATTATTTCGACACCCTGGGGGGAATCAGCCGCGCAGTAAAACGCGCCAAGGGCTCCGTTGCGCCTGTTTATATCGGCGACCAAACCAAGGGGCCAGGCGTGGTCCGCTCGCTCAACGAGCAGGTGGCGCTCGAAACCCGCACAAGAATGCTAAACCCGAAATGGTATGAGGGCATGCTCAAGCATGGCTATGAAGGCGTTCGGCAGATCGAGACCCACGTGACGAACACTATGGGTTGGTCCGCGACGACGGGACAAGTCGAGCCCTGGGTCTACGAACGCCTCACGCAAACTTATGTGCTCGACGCCGAAATGCGCGAACGCATGGCGACGCTCAACCCAACCGCCTCGGCCAAGATCGCCAATCGTCTGCTCGAAGCTCACGATCGCGGCTATTGGACGCCAGACCCTGAACTGTTGTCGGCCTTGCAGAACGCGGGCGACGAATTGGAAGATCGTCTCGAAGGCGTCGGAACGGAGATCGCAGCATGAATATTCCCGTCCGGAATCAACCACCCGCAGGGTCGATGCAAGTCGAAATGGATCCCAATATCAACATGGGGACGGCCAAGGTATTTGCGATCTACGGCAAGGGCGGCATAGGCAAGAGTACGACGTCGTCAAATCTTTCGGTTGCTTTCTCCAAGCTGGGCAAGCGCGTTCTGCAGATTGGCTGCGATCCGAAGCATGACTCGACCTTCACGTTGACGAAACGGCTCGCGCCGACCGTCATCGATGCGTTAGAATCGGTGAACTTTCACACCGAGGAACTGCGCGTCGAGGACTTCGTCGTGGAGGGGTACAATGGCGTCATGTGCGTGGAGGCCGGCGGTCCACCGGCGGGAACGGGCTGCGGCGGTTTTGTCGTAGGCCAGACTGTGAAACTGCTCAAAGAGCATCGCCTGCTCGACGATACCGATGTCGTCATCTTTGACGTCTTGGGCGATGTCGTTTGCGGCGGCTTCGCAGCTCCGTTGCAACACGCAGGACGAGCGCTGATCGTTACCGCGAATGATTTTGACTCGATTTTCGCGATGAACCGCATCGTTGCCGCAATTCACGCCAAGGCGAAGAACTACGATGTTCGCTTGGGGGGCGTTATCGCCAACCGCAGCGCTGAAACCAACGAAGTCGATCGCTACAATGCCGCGGTAGGTTTGAAGCGTGTTGCGCATTTCCGCGACCTTGATGTGGTGCGTCGCAGCCGCTTGAAGAAATCAACTCTGTTCGAGATGGATCCCTCGCCTGAACTGGAGGCGGTGCAGAATGAATATCTGCGCCTCGCCGATCAGCTTTGGAGCGGTTTCGAACCGCTTGATGCGGCGCCCATGAAGGACCGCGATCTCTTTGAATTTTTGGGTTTCGACTGATGAACGCGACCTACCACAACCGGCGCAACGAACTTGAAACCTACTTCGATCGCACTGCGGTCGAAGCTTGGAAGCGACTGACCTCGGACGCGCCCGTTGGGCGGGTGCGCGCCACGGTCCGCGCCGGCCGTGAGGAAATGCGAAACACGCTGGTGTCCTGGTTGCCGCCGGACCTGGATGGCGTCCGCATCCTCGACGCCGGCTGCGGTTCGGGCGCTCTCGCCATCGAGCTCGCCAAACGTGGCGCGGACGTCTTGGCGATCGACATTTCCCCGACGCTGGTCGAGCTTGCGCGTGAGCGCGCGCCGAGCGATCTTGGCTCCGGACGCATCACGTTCGCGGTTGGCGACATGCTTGATCCTGCGCTTGGCGTTTTCGATCACGTCGTCGCGATGGATAGCCTTATTCACTATGAAGGGCGTGACATCGCCCGTGTGATCGGCTCTCTCGGCGAGCGCACGCGCACCTCGATTGTATTCACTATCGCGCCGCGCACGCCTGCACTGACGATCATGCATGCCGTCGGCCAATTCTTCCCGCGGGGCGACCGCGCTCCCGCGATCGCCCCGATTTCCCGGACACAACTGCAGCAAGAGCTTCACCTGCATTCCGGTCTCGCCGCCTGGACGCTCGCTCGCGACCACCGCGTCGCAAAGGGTTTTTACATCTCGCAGGCTTTGGAGGCGCGCCGCCTATGAACCGCGTCAGCGCCTCCTTCGTCAAAGGGATCATGCGCTTTGGGCCGCATGTGTTGCCGTTTGCCGATGCGGCGACCGTCGAATTGCCGATGAGTCGTTTGTTGAGGCTGTCGCTGTTCCAGGTCACCGTCGGTATGGCGGCTGTTTTGCTGATTGGAACTTTAAATCGTGTGATGATCGTCGAGCTTGCGGTGCCCTCGTGGATTGTTGCTAGCATGCTCGCTCTGCCGTTGCTGTTTGCGCCGTTGCGCACGCTGATCGGCTTTCGCTCCGACCACCATCGTTCTGTGCTGGGCTGGCGCCGGGTTCCCTTCATCTGGTTCGGAACCATGGCGCAATTTGGCGGCTTGGCCATCATGCCTTTCGCATTGCTCATCCTATCGGGTGACACTACGGGGCCGATTTGGATCGGGCAGGCTGGGGCCGCGCTGGCTTTCTTGCTTGTCGGCGCCGGTTTGCATACCGTTCAGACAGTTGGACTTGCGCTAGCCACCGATCTCGCTCCCGAACGGGCCCGCCCTCGCGTCGTGGCGCTACTCTGCGCGATGTTGCTTGCAGGCATGGCGGTCAGCGCCGTCGTCTTCGGGTTGCTACTGGCTCATTTCAGCGAGGTGCGCCTCATTCAGGTCGTGCAAGGCGCCGCGGTTGTGACCATGATCCTGAATTGCTGCGCGCTTTGGAAGCAGGAACCGCGAAGCTTTAAGCCGATTGGCGCACCTAGCGACTCCAAGATCGGGTTCCGTGACGCCTGGGCAGTCTTTGCTGCCGCGGGACGGACACGGCGCCGTCTGATCGCCACAGCGCTCGGAACGGCCGGCTTCAGCATGCAGGATATTCTGCTCGAACCTTACGGAGGAAAGATACTCCATCTTCCGGTCGGCGCGACGACCGCATTGACGGCGATGCTGGCAGTCGGCGGCGGCGCGGGATTGACGTTCGCGGCGCGCAGGCTGTCGCGCGGTGCGGACGCTCATCGCATCGCCGGGTTAGGCGCGGTCGTCGGCATACTCGCTTTCGTCGCCGTCATCTTCGCCGCGCCGGCGCAATCGAAGTTATTGTTCGGTCTCGGCGTCGGCCTCATAGGCTGCGGCGGCGGCCTATTCGCGCATGGCACGCTCACAGCTTCGATGGCTAACGCCAAACCGGGGGACCGCGGACTTGCGCTAGGCGCCTGGGGCGCCGCTCAGGCGACCGCGGCCGGGTTGGCAATCGCTTTCAGCGGAATCGTCAACGATGTCGGCTCGAACTTGGCCGTCAGCGGCGCTCTTGGCGAAGCTCTCGTCGATCCAGTAACCGGTTTCACCATGGTCTATTCGACCGAGATATTACTGCTATTCGCGACATTAGTCGCGATCGGACCATTGGTCCGCACGTCGAAACCCACAACTGACGCGGCGTCGCCGCGTCTCGGTAACCCGGCTCAAATGGGCCTCAACCCCGGAGTATTGCTATGATCCGCGGCGCAATTGGAAACATGGATGTTGCACAGATCGTTATCTACGCGTTCTGGCTCTTTTTTGCCGGTTTGATTTGGTACCTCCGCGGCGAGGATCGCCGCGAGGGTTATCCGCTCGAAGAATCCAACGGGAGAATTCGCGGGCACGACTTCGTGCTCATTCCCGCTCCGAAGACCTTCTTCCTCGCGAACGGCAAAAAGGTCCAGGCGCCGAACTACGTCGCTGACACGCGGCCCGTCAACGGCACTAAGGTGGATGTCACGCCCGGCGCGCCGTTTCTGCCGAACGGCGATCCTATGCTCGCTGCGGTCGGTCCTGGTTCCTATGCTGATCGTATCGATGAGACGGACAAGACAGCCGAGGGTCATGATCTGATCGCGCCGTTGCGCGTGGCGACCAACTACGCCTGCTCGCCTGAAGGCGGCAATCCCTTGGGCGCGACGGTCATCGGCGCCGACCGCATTGCCGCGGGCACGATCGTCGATGTGTGGGTTGATCGCGCCGAGAGCATCCTGCGTTACTACGAGGTGCAATTGCGCGAGGGAGGCAAGAATGTGCTGCTGCCCGTCACCTTCTGCGACCTCGACTTCAAGCGTAAGAGCGCCAAGGTGAACGCCTTGCTCGCCGCCCAGTTCGTCAACGTGCCCACGACCAAGGACCCGGATCGGGTCACCATGCTCGAAGAAGAGAAGGTTGTCGGCTATTACGGCGGCGGTACGCTCTATGCGACGCCGGAACGCGCAGAGCCTCTGCTATGAAAGCAATCAATCTCGAAAAAATGCTCCCGGCGGATATTCCGCCGGGTGAAAAGATCCTCTGGTTCGGTCGACCGGAGCCGGTGAGTTTTTGGCGGCACGCCTATCGCGCCGACTGGATTGCCGGCTATTTTGTGCTGTTGGCGGCATGGAACGGCACATCGGCGGCGATCGACTCCGGTCCACTCGCCGCTACGATCGCTGCGTTAAAGACCTTGGGATTAGGCGCCGCCGCGCTCACTCTCTTGGCGATTCTGGCCTGGCTCGGCGCGCGAACAACGCTTTATGTCATCACGAGCCGCCGCCTCGTGATGAAAGTAGGTATCGCCCTGCAGATTTTCTACAACGTGCCTTTCACGCAGATCGGCTCGGCGGCCTTGCGCGGCTATTCCGATGGCACGGGCGATATTCCCGTGGCG
>Ga0208588_1000486_pt1 | contig 12828 bp, 11 predicted proteins | sample NGESurshal092012_8_FD_184483 | JGI IMG/M metagenome (GOLD analysis project Ga0208588, IMG submission 184483) | Arctic peat soil microbial communities from Barrow, Alaska - NGEE Surface sample 415-3 shallow-092012 (SPAdes) | ecosystem: Environmental > Terrestrial > Soil > Wetlands > Peat ...
CCTAGGCGCGTGCGAGCCGACTTCCGCCGAGCGCACGCCCTTCGCCCCGGCGTCGCGCAGCGCGTTGGTGAGCGCGTCCGCCGCCAGTTCGCCGGGCCGCGCCACCAGCGCGGCGAAGCCGGAGCCATGCGCCGCCTCGCCGATGGTCTCGCCGCCCGCCGCGGCCAGCGCATAGGCGAAATCGGCGCGCCAGCGGTCGAGCCAGATCGCCTCCAGCACGACCTGCCGCGCGCCGCCGTCGCCGACCGCTTCGGCCCCGCCGGGCTCGAGGCCCACGACCTCGCCCGCGGCCGTGACGCGCCGCTGCGCCCGCGCGTGCCCGGCGAGCTGCTCGAGGAGACGCTCGACCTCGAGGAGTCCGCTTCGGGCCAGCAGCTCGAGCGCGCGCTCGGGCTGCTGATCGATCGTCTGCTGGCGCGCCGCGAGCGACGCGGGCGGACGCTGCGCGCGGCGGTCCTCTCCGCGGTGCTCGTCGAAGGGGGGACGTGGCGTGAGCGCGTCGTCTTCCGCGAGCCGCTCGCCGACCCGCTGCGGATGCGGCTCGCGCTGACCTCGCGCCTCGCGCTGCTCCCTGCTCCCGCCGAGTCGCTGCGCCTGGCCGCGGAGCGGCTCGGGCCCCCGGCCGCGCCCGGCCGCGCCCTGTTCGACGACAAGCGCGCCCAGCGCGCGCTGCGCCTGCGCGAGGCGGTCGGCCAGGCGCGCGCCGCCGCCGGGCCCGACGCCGCGCTGCGCGTCCTGGCGGTGGACCCCGACTCGCGGGTGCCCGAGCGCCGCGCCGTGCTGACGCCGTTCGAAGGGGGCGAGGGATGACGCCGGGGGCCCGCTGCCTGGCCGTCCCGCGCTCTGCGCAGGTGCTCGCCGGCCGCGGCGGGCGGCCGATCGACGTCGACGGGCACGAGGTCGTCGCCGTGCGCGAGTCGTGGCTGATCGAGGACCGCTGGTGGACGGGCACGCCGCTGCGCCGGCGCTACTGGGAGGTCGTGACGATCGACGGACGCGACCTCGTCGTGTTCCGCGACCTGGAGGCCGGATCGTGGTTCCGCCACCGCTGATCGTGCGCCGTCGCGTCGCACCCGTGTCGTGGCGCCGTCACCGGATCGGCGCGAGGGTCGACGCGTGCGCACCCGGAGCGGTCAGTCCACGCTGGAGTACGTCGCGCTGGTCCTGCTGGCGCTCGTCGTGCTGGCCGCCGGCGCCGCGGCGGTCTCGGCGGCCGGCCTGGCCGAGATCATCGCCGCCCAGTTCGCGCGTGCGATCTGCGTGGTCGGCGCGGGGGACTGCGACCGTGACCGCGCGCCGTGCGTCGTCGCCTCGCGCTCGACCAGTGACCAGCTCAGCGTGCGGCTCGCCCTCGTGCGGCTCTCCGGGGGGCGCACGGTCGTGCGCGAGCGCCGCTCGGACGGCTCGGAGGTCGTGACGCTGATCAACGGTGGGGCGGCGGGGCTGGAGGCGAGCATCGGCGCCGAGCTCGGGTTCGGTGAGCACTCCATCGGCGTCACGCTCGGCGGGAGCGCCGAGGGCCGGTTCGGTCAGGGGCGCGTGTGGCACCTGCGCGGCCCGGCCGCTGCCGAGGAGCTGCTGCGCCGGATCGCCGCGGTCGTGCCGACCGGCGGGCGCAACGGGTGGCTGGTGCGGCCGGGACGCCCACCGCCCGCGCCGCCGCCTGCGCCCGACGTCGTCTTCGGCGAGCATGGCATGGACACCCAGGTCCGAGCACGGCTCGCTGTCCTCGGCCTGCAACTCGACGCCGAGGATCTGCTCGGCACCCGCATGGATCGCGCGAGCGGGGAGCGCAGCTTCACGATCCGCCGCCGCAACGTCCTGACCGGATCGGTCGGCCTCGGCGCCGGGCCGCAGGGCGAGGGGCTGCTCGGCGGGGAGGAGCGCTACACGCTGACCGTCGACGCCCACGGGCGGCCGCTCGATCTCGCGATCGGCGAGACGCGCCGCATCCAGGGCGGGGCCGTCCTGCCGCGGGCGCTGCGCGACGTCCTCGGCAGCGCGCTGCCGCCGCTGCGCCGCGGCCGCGTCGCACAGCTCGAGCGCCACCTGGATCTGACCGATCCTGCGAGTCTCGCCGTGGCGGGCGCCTTCATCCGCGCCGTGCGCGCTCCGCGGCTGCGGCTCGGCGACGCGGTCGCCGTCACGCGCGCGCTGCGGGCACGGCTCGACCTCGCCGGCACCGCGCAGGAGCGCGTCTACGAGGTCCGTACGCGCGACACGGGGATTCGCGGGTCGCTCTCGGCGGGCGCCGGCCTCGGCGCCGGCACCGAGCACAGCGTCGAGTCCGCGCGGCTCGTCGCCGCCGCGAGCCGCGGACTCGACGGCTCCTGGCGCGAGCGCGGCGACTGCCTGCGGGCGGGGCGGGCGCTGTGAGCGTCCCGCGCACGGCGTCCGCAGCATATGCGAACATACGTTCGTGTCATCGTACGTCGAGCTCCACTGCCATTCGGCATTCTCGTTCCTCGACGGGGCGTCGCTGCCCGACGAGCTCGTCGAGGCGGCGCTCGAGCGCGGGCACACCGCGCTCGCGCTGACCGACCACGACTCCGTCTCGGGCTCGATGGAGTTCGCCCAGGCGGCTGCGGCGCGCGGGCTGCGTGCGATCCACGGCGCGGAGGTCTCCTTCCGCGACGACGGGGAGCCGCCGGATGCCGGGCATCGCCACCTGACGCTGCTCGTGCGCGACGCCCGCGGCTGGTCGAACCTCTGCCGGCTGCTCACGCATGCGCACGCGCGGACGCGCGAGGGGTCGGCGCGCCGTACGCGCGGGGAAGCGAGCCTCGAGCTGCGCGACGTCGAGCGGTACGCGGAGGGGCTCGTCTGCCTCAGCGGGTGCGCCCGCCACGGCGTGCGCGACGAGCCGACGATGCGCCGGCTGCTGGCCGCCTTCGGCCGGCAGGACTTCCGGGTCGAGCTCCAGCGGCCGTTCGCGCGCCATGACCGCACCCTCAACCGGGGGCTCGCCGCGCTCGCCGAGCGGCTCGGAGTGCCCTGCGTGGCGACCGGCGACGTCCACGCGCACGCGCCCTCGCGCGCGCGGCTGCAGGACGCGCTCGTCGCCGTGCGCGAGCACACGACGCTCGACGCCTCCGAGCCGCTGCGCCGTGGCAACCACGCCCACGTGATGACGACGCCGGCCGCGATGGCCGCCCGCTTCGAGGACCATCCGAAGGCCGTCGCCGAGACGGCGCGGCTCGCCGAGACGCTCACCTTCGACCTCACCCAGGACCTCGGCTACCGCTACCCGGGGGCCGAGGACGAGGGGGCCGACCGCTTCCTGACGGAGGCCTGCCACGCCCGCTTCGAGGAGCGCTACCCGCTCGGCCATCGCCTGCGCGCGGAGGCGGCCGCGCGGCTGGAGGAGGAGCTGGGGCTGATCGCGAAGCTCGGGCTGTCGGGGTTCTTCGTGCTGCACCGCGACATGCTCGAGCTCGCGCGCGAGGTCGCCGTGGAGGTCCGCGGGACGGACACCGTCCGCGCGCTGCTGCCGCCGGGGCGCGGACGCGGCTCCTCGGTCTCCTCGATCGTCTGCTACCTCACGGGGCTCTCGCACGTCGATCCGGTCGCCAACAAGCTCTTCCTCGGCCGCTTCCTCAACGAGGAGATCCGCGCGCTGCCGGACATCGACCTCGACTTCCCACGCGACGTGCGCGAGGTCCTGATCCCTCGGATCCACGAGCGCTACGGGCACGAGCGCTCGGCGCTCGTCGCCGCCTTCCCGACCTATCGCTCGCGCGGGGCGATCCGCGAGCTCGGCAAGGCGCTCGGCCTCCCGCCCGGCGAGATCGAGCGGGTGGCGCGGGGGTCGGAGGGCTGGTCCTCGAAGGGGATCGAGGCCGACATCGCGACGGCGCTGGGCCCCGAGCGCATGGCCGGGGAGCCGCCCACGCGCTGGCGCCACCTCGCCGAGCTGGCGCAGGAGGCCCACGGCCTGCCGCGGCACCTCTCCCAGCACTCGGGCGGGATGATCATCGCGACGCGGCCGCTGATCGACTGTTGCCCCGTCGTCCCGGCGGCGATGGAGGGCCGCCAGATGGTCATGTGGGACAAGGACTCCTGCGCCGACGCGGGCTTCCTGAAGATCGACCTGCTGGGGCTCGGGATGCTCTCCGCCGTCGAGCGCTGCGTCGAGCAGATCGCGGCGCGGCGCGACGAGCGGATCGACCTCTCGCGGATCCCCTACGACGACCCGCAGGTCTACGACGCGATCCAGAACGCGGAGACGACGGGGGTCTTCCAGATCGAGAGCCGCGCGCAGATGGCCTCGCTGCTGCGCACCAGGCCGGAGAACCTCGACGACATCACGATCCAGGTGGCGATCGTGCGCCCGGGCCCGATCCAGGGCGGGGCGGTCAACCCCTACATCCGACGCCGCCAGGCGCTGCGCGCCGACCCGTCCTACGTGGTGCCCTATGACCACCCCTCGCTCGAGCCGGTGCTGCGCGACACGCTCGGCACGATCATCTTCCAGGACCAGGTGATCGAGGTCGCGATGGCGTTCGCCGGCTTCTCGCCGGGGGAGGCCGAGGGGCTGCGCCGGGCGATGAGCCGCAAGCGCTCGCTCGCCGCGGTGCAGTCGCACCACCGGCGCTTCGTGGAGGGCGCGATGGCGCGCTGGGAGGACGTCGACGAAGAGCTCGCCGAGCGGATCTTCCGGATGATCATCGGCTTCTCGGGTTTCGGGTTCCCCAAGGCCCACGGCGCGGCGTTCGGCCTGCTGGCCTACCAGTCGACCTGGCTGCGGGTGCACTACGGCCCCGAGTTCCTCGCGGCGCTGCTCGACGAGCAGCCGATGGGCTTCTACCCGCCCGACGCGCTCGTCCACGAGGCGCAGCGGCGTGGCATCGAGGTGCACCCGCCGGAGGTCAACGCCAGCGGCGTGGGGTGCACAGTGGCATCTGATGGCGCGGTCCGCCTCGGGCTCGGCCACGTGCTCGGCGTGCGCGGGGACGAGATCGCGGCGCTCGTCGCCGAGCGCGAGGCGGGCGGGCCGTTCCGCTCGCTCGAGGACCTCGCCTCACGCGCGGGCGCGGGGCGCCCGTCGCTGGAGCGGCTCGCATGGGCGGGCGCCTGCGACGCGCTGGCGTCGGCCGGCGCCTCGCCGCCGCTGCCCATGTCCTCGGCTGCTCGTGTGCAGGAGCGAGGCGGGACGGCCCCCTATGCGCGCCGTGAGGCTTTGTGGAAGCTCGGGATCGCGGCGGCGCCGCGGTCCGTGCGGGGGCGGGAGGGCACGCAGCTGGCGCTGCCGCTCGATCTGCCCGCCGCGCCGCAGCTCGCCCCGCTCGGTGCGTGGGACGCGATGCTCGCCGACTACGCGACGACCGGGCTGACGACGGCCGCCCATCCGCTGGCGCTGCTGCGCGGCCGGCTCACCGAGCGCGGCGCGGTGACCAGCGCGGACCTGGGCCGGATCGCCCACGGTCGCAGGGTGCGGGTGGCCGGGCTCGTGGTCGCGCGCCAGCGCCCCGGCACGGCGAGCGGCATCGTCTTCATGCTGCTCGAGGACGAGCACGGGACGGTGAACCTCGTCATCCCGCCGCAGGTCTACGAGCGCCACCGGCTCGCGGTGCGGACCGAGCCGCTCGTCGTCGCCGAGGGTCTGCTCGAGCGCCATCCGGCCGCCGGCGGGGGCATCAACGTGCTCGTCCGCCGGCTCATGGCGCTGGAGACCGAGGAGCGCGTGGGCGCCGAGGTCAAGGACTTCTCGCCGCTGGACCTGCGCGAGCTCGAACGGGCCATGGAGGAGCGCGACGCCGGGCGCATCGCGGCCGGCGGCGGGGGGTCGGACGGCTTTCGCGCCGTGGCGCCGCCGGTCATGTCGTTCGCGCAGGGGCGCCGCCGCTGAGCGAGGCGGCGGGCCGAGCGTGTAATCTGCCGCGCCGATGGTCGCTGTCTCGATACTTGTCGCCGTGATCCTCGCGATCGGCTTCATCGTCGTCGCGAGCGCCTTTGCCGGGCGTCGCAAGCCCGGCAACGAGCCGCCTGCCCGCGAGTCGAACGCGCTCCTCTACATCGGGGTGGCCTTCGTGACGATCGGCATCGGCCTCGGCATTCCGGCGCTGATCCTCGTCAAGAACGCCCAGCACGCGGACAGGAAGGCCGTCGGCGGCGTGCACCTGACTGCGTCCGAGACCAAGGGCCGCGAGCTGTTCGCCCAGAACTGCGCGACCTGCCACGCGCTGCGCGCGGCGAACGCGGTCGGCCAGATCGGCCCGAACCTCGACGTCAGGCAGCCTCCCGCGGCGCTCGTCCTGAACGCGATCCAGATGGGGCGCGCGCAGGGCAACGGCAACATGCCGGCCGGATTGCTGACCGGCGGGGACGCCAAGGACGTCGCCGCCTACATCGCCGCCGTCGCCGGCCGCGGAGCAGGCGTCCAGACCCAGACCGGAACGGCGAGCACGCCGGCCGCCGCGCCCGCGCCCGCCGCGACCACGCCCGCGGCGCCGGCGACCTCGACGGGGACGGCCTCCACGCCGACGGCGACGACCGGCACGCCCTCCGCGTCCACTGCGGGCAAGGCCGTCTTCGCGCAGAACTGCGCCTCCTGCCACACCCTGAAGGCCGCAGGCGCCTCGGGTCAGGTGGGCCCCAGCCTCGACCAGTTCAAGCCGAGCGCGGCGATCGTCCAGCACCAGGTCGAGGTCGGCGGCGGGCCCATGCCGGCCTTCAAGGGCCAGCTCAGCGCCGCGCAGATCGCCGCGGTCGCGCAGTACGTCGCCAGCGTCGCCGGCCGCTGAGCGGCGCCCGCCGCGGCGTCGCGGCGCGGATCCGCCCGCCGGTCGGCTACGATCGTCGGGTCATACACCGCTGAGTTCCCGATGGCTCTCGCTACAGCGTGAGCGGCCTGAGGGAAGCGGGGGACCCACGAACTGGGGCGAATCGCCGAGATGTCTCGGCGTAGCGCAGCTCTTTCAGCGCGAGCCCGTCAGCTAACCCCGTAGGCGCTCACGAAAGAGGATCGCCGCACATGTCGCACAACGAGGCCCGCTCCTGGTGGGCGGACGTCGAGCATCTCCGCGAGGGCCTCGAGGGTCGCCGTCCCGGCGCTTCGGCCACGCTCACGCCCCGCGAGGCCGTGCAGCCCGTCACCGACGAGCTCGCCGTCGCCCGCACGCCGCCGCGCAGCACCCCGCGCAGCCGGCGCACCGTCCAGATCACCGGCCGCCCGGCCGAGTCGCCGGCGCCGCGGCGCCTGGTCGAGGTCGAGCGCCGCAGGCCGGCGCCGCGCGCGGTCGATCGCGCCGCCCAGCGCCCCGACAGGCTCGCGCTCTGGGCCGTCTTCCTGGGCTTCGCGCTTGTGCTCGTCGCGGCGATGAGCGCGCACGGCTGAGCGGCGGCGCCGCCCCGGACTGCGGCGCCTGCGGCGCCGCCCCGTCGGCCGTGGCCGGCACGCGACGGCCGCTGCATCGATCTGCCTGTCCTGGCGCGTCGCAACTCGCGCCCGGTGGTGCGCGCCGCCGTAGGACGGGTACACACCCCACGCGGGAGTTGCATCTGACGCCCGGACCGCTGTAGGCTTACGAGAAGTAAGAAGGTTTCGGGATGGACAGCAGCACCGACCGCACCCCTCAGCCGCGAAAAGGCCCGCCATGCCCTCGATCAGCCGGTTCCCCGTCCACGACGAGCTCAGTGCCCCCGAAGGTTCCGTCCCCGTCCTGCGCGGCGCGCTCGCCACGGCCGGGCAGCTGCCGAACTTCCTCGGCGTCCTGGCGGGCTCGCCCGCCGCGCTGCGCGGCTACGCGCGATTCCGCTCCGAGTTGCGCCACGGCTCGCTGCCGCCGCAGACGCTGGAGCGCATCTCGCTCGCGCTGGCCGAGCACCACGGGTCCGAGCCGGGGCTCGCGACGCACAGCCGCTCGGCCCGTCTGGCCGGGCTGAGCCTCGACGAGATCGCCGGCGCTCGGCGCTTCGAGTCCGCCGACCCGCGCGAGGCGGCGCTGCTGCGCTATCTGCGCGCCCTCGTCGAGGACCGCGGCAACCCGCCGATGTACCTGCACGAGGAGGCCCGCGAGGCTGGTTGGAGCGACGAGCAGCTGATCGAGTCGATCGCGATCGTGGCGCTCGAGTCGTTCACGGCGATGGTGAACGTCGCAGGCGACGTCCCGGTCGACGGATCGACCGAGAAAGCCCGCCTGATGGCGGCCTGATCGACGCCGTCCGCGCCGGTAGGCTGTGCGCGCCATGGGCCTGCGACCAGAGAGCCGGGAGGGCTCGCAGCAGCCCTGCTGCCCGCTCTACCACCAGGCGATCGAGCTGATCGGCCGCCGCTGGACCGGCGCGATCATCGCGGTGCTGCTCGAAGGTGAGCCGATGCGCTTCTCGGAGATCGCCGCCGCGGTGCCGCAGCTGTCGGATCGGCTGCTCTCCGAGCGGATGAAGGAGCTCGAGGCGCGCGGCGTGATCGAGCGCGAGGTCGATCCCGGCCCGCCGGTGCGCGTCAGCTACCGGCTGACCGACATGGGCCGCAGCCTCGCTCCCGCCGTGGACGCCCTGCACGCCTGGGCGCAGCGGTGGTTGCGTCCAACCGCGCGCGTCTAGATTTCGCCATCTGGCCAGGGCGGGTCGCGCGCGCTCCCACTAGGGTCTCGCGCATGGCCGATACGCCCAAGACCGCTGCCGACGTCCAGGCGATCTGCGAGGAGCGGAACATCCGCTTCATCCGCTTCTGGTTCACCGACATCCTGGGCCAGCTGAAGTCCTTCTCGATCGGGCGCGACGAGCTGCAGGACGCGTTCGCGCACGGGATGGGCTTCGACGGCTCCTCGATCACCGGCTTCAACGCCATCGAGGAGTCGGACATGATCGCGATGCCCGACCCGGAGACGTTCGCGGTCTTGCCGTGGCGCCCCGAGGAGCAGGGCGTCGGGCGGATGTTCTGCGACGTGCTGACGCCGGAGCGCACCCCGTACGAGGGCGACCCGCGCCACGTCCTGCGGCGCGCGCTCGCGCGCGCCGCCCAGATGGGCTTCGACACCTTCAACGTCGGCCCGGAGCTCGAGTACTTCCTCTTCAAGGACAAGCACGGAACCGAGGTCCTCGACGAGGGCGGCTACTTCGACCTGACGACCCTCGACGCCGGCTCCGACGTGCGGCGCGAGACGGTGCTGGCGCTCGAGCAGCTCGGCATCCACGTCGAGTACAGCCACCACGAGGTCGGCCCCAGCCAGCACGAGGTCGACATGCGCTACTCGAGCGCGCTGAAGATGGCCGACGACTGCATGACGTATCGCATCACGGTCAAGGAGTACGCGATGAAGTACGGCTGGCATGCGACGTTCATGCCCAAGCCGCTGTTCGGCGAGAACGGCTCGGGCATGCACACGCACATGTCGCTGTTCTCCGGCGGGCGCAATGCGTTCTTCGACGAGGGCGACCCGTACTTCCTCAGCGACGTCGGCAAGGCGTTCATCGCGGGGCAGCTGCGCCACGCGCGCGAGGTCAGCTCGATCTTCGCCCAGTGGGTCAACTCCTACAAGCGCCTCGTCCCCGGCTACGAGGCGCCGGTGTACGTCGCCTGGTCGCGGCGCAACCGCTCGGCGCTCGTGCGCGTGCCGCTCTACCACCCCGGCAAGGAGCAGGCGACGCGGATGGAGCTGCGCTGCCCGGACCCCGCGTGCAACCCCTACCTGACGTTCGCCGTGCTGCTGCAGGCCGGCCTCGAGGGGATCGAGAAGGGCTATGAGCTGCCCGAGCCGATGGACAAGAACCTCTACCACCTGGCCGCCGACGATCGCCGCCGGCTGGGCATCGAGCAGCTCCCGGAGACGCTCGGCGAGGCCGTCGAGCTGACCTCTGAGTCCGAGCTCGTGCTGCGCGCGCTCGGCGAGCACATGTTCAACCGCTACATCGAGATCAAGCGCCAGGAGTGGGAGGACTACCGCGTCCAGGTCACCCAGTGGGAGCTCGACCGCTACCTGCCGGTCCTCTAGACCCCTGCACCCGCGCCGCCGTGAAGTCGATCACCTAGCTAGCGCAGCGTCCGGAAGACGGACGTCGACAACCTGACGTGCGGCACGGCGTGCGTGTCGTAGGTCTTCTCGAAGTCGACCTGGACGGTCCACTTCCCGGCCGCGGCACGGCGAACCGGTATGCCCGGGGCGCTGAGGCGCAGCGTCCCGCAGGGAGCCTTGGGCACGCCGAAGCGAAAGTCGGCGAAGGTCTTCCCACCGTGGCGGAAGTGCCCGTAGATCGCGGCGCCCGGCTTCTGCAGGAAGCCGCTGAAGCTCCAGGTGCGCCGGGCGTTCGGCGCCTTCACCCCGCTCGAGGTCGCGAAGATGAACGTCGCCACCTCGACGTCGACGCTCGCCGACGCCCCGCTCGTGCCGTCGGCGGCCGTGATCGTGAACGACTTCGTCCCCGGTGCGACCGTTCCCAGGAGCGGCGCCGGAACGCCGGGATTGCTGATCAGGAACCCGCCGCCCGCATCGGCGGCGCCGGATTCGAAGATCTGCGGGCCGGTGAGCGTGATCGGGTCCAGCGCCCCGAAGCCGGTGCCGGCGATCTGCATCGGCTGCTTCTCCAGGTAGCAGGCGGCGTCGGTCTGCAGCGTCGCCGCCCGGGCCGCGGCGGGCGCGAGGATCGCGGCTGCGAGAGCGATGAGCGGGATGGTCCGGCGGATCATGGGCGCGACCATACATCGCGCCGCGACCGCCGCCGTCTCAACCCGGTCTCACGCTATGTGAGCGCCTCCGCCGGCTCACGGGCGTCCTCGTCTCGCTCCTCTTCGAGCTGGAGGCCGCCGGGCTCGCCCTCGTGGGCCAGGCGCGAGGGCCACCATACGCGGGGCCCGATGTCCAGCACCAGCGCCGGCACGAGGATCGAGCGCACGAGGAAGGTGTCCAGCAGGACGCCGAACGCGATCACGAAGCCCAGCTCGGTGAGGAAGACCAGCGGCAGGACGCCCAGGACCGCGAACGTCCCCGCCAGCACGATGCCCGCCGCGGTGATGACGCCGCCGGTCATCGCCAGGCCGCGGATCATGCCCGGCCGGGTGCCGTAGTGCTGGGTCTCCTCGCGCACACGGGTCATCAGGAAGATGTTGTAGTCGATGCCCAGCGCGACGAGGAAGACGAACGCGAACAGCGGCAACGACGAGTCGCTGCCGGGGAAACCGAAGATCCAGTCCGAGACGACGTACCCGACGCCGAGTGCCGCCGAGAACGAGAGGATCACCGTTCCGATCAGCAGGAGCGGCGCGACGACGGCGCGCAGCAGCACGATCAGGACGAGCAGCACCACCAGCAGGATGATCGGGATCAGGAGCTTCGTGTCCCGCTCGGAGTAGTGGCGCACGTCGGTCTCGATCGCCGTGGGGCCGCCGACGAGGACCTCCTGCCCGCCGGCCGCCTTGACTGCGGTCCGCAGCTTCGGTACCAGATCGAACGCCTCCGTCGAATACGGGTCCGGCCTGAGGATCACGCTGAGCTGCGTGCCCGAGGGCCCGCTCTGCGCCTTGCGCACACTCGCCACGCCGTCCACGCCCTCCAGTGCCGAGGTGACGGCCGCGACCTTCGCCGGGTCGGGAACGATGACGCTCGTCGGGGCGTTCGCGCCGCTCGGGAACGACCTGGAGAGCAGCTTCTGGCCCTGCACCGACTCCACCGAGCCGCGGAACGAGCCGCCCTGGGTCAGGTTCTCGTTGTACTTCAGCAGCCCCAGCGCGAGCACGAGGAGGATCAGGATCGCGCCGATCCATACGGGGCGCGGGCGGCGCGCGATCCGCTCGCCGATGCGGCGCCATGGACCGTGCATCGCGTTGTTGCCGGTGTCGCCGACGTGCGGGATGAACGGCCAGAACGGCCAGCGGCCGAAGACGACGAGCAGCGCCGGGAGCAGCGTGAGCATCGAGATCATCGCGACGGCGATGCCGATCGCCCCGATCGGCCCGAGGCCCGCCGTGCCGTTGACGTCGGCGAAGGACAGGCACAGGAGGGCGAGCATCACCGTGATGCCGGAGGCGAGGATCGCGGGCCCCGCGGTGCGCAGCGCGGTCGCGAGCGCCTTGTGCCGGTCGGGCTCGCGCCGCAGCTCCTCGCGGTAACGGGCGACGAGCAGGAGCGCATAGTCGGTGCCGGCGCCGAGGACGAGGATCGACAGGATCGCCGACGCCTGGCCGTTGACCGTGACGCCGGCCTTCGCGATGCCGTACCCGACCGAGCGGCTGAGGATCTCGGCGAACCCGACGGCGGTCAACGGGATCAGCCAGAAGATCGGGCTGCGGTAGATGATGATCAGCAGCAGGATCACGAGCGCGAACGCCGCGGCGGCCAGCACGCCGTTGATGCCCTCGAAGACCTTGATCGCGTCCGCCGAGTAGCCGGCTGAGCCGGTGACCTTCACCTCCAGCCCGCCGCCGGGGTTGCTGACGACGCCGCGCACCTTGTCGACCGGCTCCTTGATCGTGCTGCCGACGCCGTTGGTGTCGATGTTCGCCAGCAGCAGCGCGCCGGTGCCGTCCTTGGAGAACTGCGGCGGGAGGAACGGATGCGTCTTGGGCAGGTTGAGGCCGTTGAGCGTGGTCCGGTCGGCCGCGATCTTCGCCTTGTCGGCGGCCGTCAGGCCGCCGTCGCGACGGTAGACGACGACCATCGTCACCTGCTCCTTGCCGTCCTCCAGCTTCTTCTGGGCGGCGAGGGCCTTGGTCGACTCGGCCTTGGCCGGCAGGAACGACGCCGAGTCGTTCTTCTGGATCTTGTCGAACTTCGCGGGGAGGTTGGCTCCGCTGGCCGCGAAGATCACGATCAGCCAGATGGCGAGGACGACCCACTTCGCGCGTCGGCCGGCCGGGATGGTGAGGAAGCGGCTCATGAGGGATCTCGGTCG